>Ga0228711_1000895_pt1 | contig 40880 bp, 19 predicted proteins | sample MedpolnodulmetaG_2_FD_177996 | JGI IMG/M metagenome (GOLD analysis project Ga0228711, IMG submission 177996) | Root nodule microbial communities from Medicago polymorpha collected in Santa Monica, California, United States - brown nodules | ecosystem: Host-associated > Plants > Roots > Nodule...
GGAGGTGCAAAATGAGAAAAATTCAAATGAACTACCGGTATTTATCTACCGGAAGTCGTATAAAGGTTATTTTTGTATTTTTAGGGGGCCTAAAGAGATATTGAGGGGGCCTAAAAAGCAATCCTCAAACAAAACATCATAATATGGAGAATTCAAAGAACCTACATTGGGTTGTATCATTGCATTGGTCTAAAAGACACAACACACATGATATTGACACCACATTTTCTTCCAAATTATTTAGGCACATGTATATGACTCATCTCACTTATATCTTATTCAACATCTACTCTACCATCCATTGTAGAATTTTAACTTTAGCATCTCTCCCACAAATGTGCGATTATCCTGTGTAATTATGTGACATAGCCAAATAAGATCAAATTGAGGTACAACATGGTCAAAAAGGTGGATTAGTGGTCACTTAATGAAGGGATGTTTGTGTTACTTTATTTCATGAGAAAATATAAAGGAAATTAGAAAAAGAAAGAAGATGAAAAAGAAATTTAAGATTGAGAGAAATTATACTGATAAAAAAATAAGAATTGTGTGTTTTGTCAATGAGGTTATAAAGAATTGAGTGAGTTGTAGGTGATTTTATGAAATTGTTAAAGGAATTAAAGATTTTGTGCAATTAATTCAACAAAAAAAAAATTGGAAGAAAAAATTCACCAAAAAATTAGACTCCATTAAAAATTGCAACAACATTTAAAGATGTCTACTTAGCACATATTTTGTCAACTTAACAAAATCTATCAATATTATGGTTAAATTCCACCAAACATCAAAGGCGAAGAAATTTGATATATGGAGATTGCTTAAAAAATATTGCATAAAAGCGAACGACAACAAAAAACTTAAATTTAATAAAAAAATTAAACATTTGACATCCTAAAACAAACGAAACAATTCATCATAATATTTAGAGTTATGAAGGAGTCTACAATGAGTTGGGTCATGACATTAAGCTAAGAGCAACCACATAAATGTGATTGACATCACATCATCGTCCAAATCCTTAAGACACTGTGTGTATTGGCCATCTTACTTATATGTTTCAAAACATCTACTTTGGCATCCAATGTAGAACTTTACGTCACAATTGACACATTAACATATATCCTTTAAGTGTGAGACTTTACCCGTCTGTGATTTGTTAATAGTCAAATAAGCTTAAAAGGAGGCACAGCATTGTTAAAAAGGTGGATTGATGTGTTTTTACGAAGGGAAGATTATGTTCCTATCTTTCATGAAATGAGAAAAATAAATTAAGAAAGAAAGAAAAAAAATAAGAATATGAAAAAGAAATTTGAACATGAAAGAAATGATAGATGAAAAAAAGTAGTGTGTTTTTTCCATAGAAGTATTAGAAATAGAGTAAGTTGCTGATAATTTTATGGGTTAGTTAAAAGAGTTGGAGATTTAAGAGTACATAAACTCTGCTAAAAAAAAAGACACATCATTTTAAAATGTCTTATAATCAAGTATTTTTCTACTCATCATAACACATGTGTTTTTCCATTCAATGATTCAACCAAAGACCGAAATGTGAAGGTAATTTATATGATATTGGCTGGATAAAAAAAAGTGTGAAAACAAACAACATCCAAAAACTTATATTTAATATAAAAAAAAATTAAGCAAATTAAAATTCAAAAACTAAAAGAACATTTCATCGTAATGTTCGGAGTTTTGAGGAAGCCTACAATGGGTTAGACCATCACATTGGACCAAGAGAAACCATAAAAGTGAGATTGAGATCACATATTCGCCTAAAATCTTAATACATTAGGTATATTTTTCATCTCGCTTATATGTTACTCAATAAAGACTATTGCAGCCAATGTAGAAGTTTAACTCACACATGACACATAAACATTCATCTCTTAAATGTGAGACTTCATATGTTTGTGTTATGGTGAGATAGCCACATAAGTTCAGAGACACAACATGGTAAAAAAACATCGGTTGATGGCGATTTCAAAGAGGGTTGTTTGTTTGTTTCTTTCACAATAAGAGATAACGTAAATTAGAAAAAAGAAAGATGATGACAAATAAATTTGAGCTTGAGACAAATGATTAGAGAAAAAAAGTAAGGAGTGTGTTTTATCTGTAAGAGTTATTAAAAAAATGCCACTCAATTTAAAATAGGTAATTATACTACCAAAATATTAGACTCATTAAAAAAATGTCACTTAATTCAAAATATTTAATAAGCATGTATTTTGTCAACACATCATAACACATCTACATTTTTCCGTTGTAAGATCCCACAAAATACCAAAAGTGAAGGAATTTGAAACGATAGAGAGGTTGAATAATTTTTTTTTGCATGGAAGCGAACGGAATTCAAAACAAAATTTTTAGATTAAAAAATTAAACAAATAAACCGATAAACTAATAAAACAAATCATCATGATGTTTAAACTTCTGTGGGAGCCTACATCATTTTGTATTATCACATTAGACTACGAGAAATCACACAAGTGAGATTCATATGATCACATCTTCTTTCAAAGTCGTAAGGCATTATGTATATGAGTAATCTCACTTATATGTTGCTCACATTTACCCTTGCTTACAATGTAGAATTTTAACTCACACTTGACACATTAACATCTGTTCATTAAGTGTCAGGAACTTCGTGTCCGTGATCCACAACCAAGAACCACTTCCGCTCCTCCACAATATTGAACTGGGATGTGATACCACCGTTGGAATTTCGAGAGGAGCCTACACTAGTGTAGATTGACAATTTGGAGAAAGAGCAACCACACAAGTGAAAATGATACCACCACATCTTCATCCAAAACTTTAAGGCTTACATATAAGATTTTTGTTAACTGACACTTGATACATCACAACATTCTCTTCCTCAAATACGACGAAATTCTAACCCGTGCTTAACACGGGTGTCCATAATAGTTATACCTAAAAAAAATTAATATTAAAGAGGTGTGTGACTAACATAAAAAGTGATTTCTTATCTGAAACTCTTCTCATTAATTCTCATTAAGTACTCAAATTTTTTCCTTCCAATGGTGGTACCTAAGCTTATGGAGATAAAAACGACCATTGTGGATGATCTTATTTGACCATTCTTCAAACACATGAAAATAAACAAAAATGAGGGTCCCATGATTTTTAATTGTTCTTCGCATACTAATCAAAGGATGGTGTTGTCTCTCGACATTTTTGAAGCTTAATCAGATATGACAATAGCAAGGGTCGTTCCTACGAATTTGGAGGCTCGACTCTGTAAGTGAAAAGAGGTCCGTAATAAAATAAAAACGTATTTTTTTTAAAAGAACCATGTTCCATTTAAATTTTTTAAAAGATAAATACAATGTGCCAGTATATATGCGATACACCCAAAGATGAAAATCACTACCGTATACACGATGAACCTCAAATCACCCTCCCAAAAAAACACCCACCTAACACCAAAAGCAAGATGACCCAATTCTAATAGGCCTAAAACAAGACAACAGAAGAGGAAAAAGAAATCAAATCAGGGAAGAAGAATAGGAAAGTCTGATGGAATGATGGTGATAAAACGCGTGGTATCAGAGAGAAAGAGAATAAAGAATTTTTTGTGTCTATCTCTATCCAAATTGCAAACTCTATTTATTTTGACAAATGGAGAGAATATTTTCTCATTTGAGATGATATGACCAACTTTTAACTACTTTCTTTTCTACTTGAATTGTGGTAGTCAATAGTTGTTGAAGGGAAAGAAAGTCCTTATAATATAGTTAGGTTATTTGTTATTCTCTCTCCTCGTCAGCACAATGGAAAATCATCCTTGAAACACCTAGATCCTCATTATCGATGCACGTTGCCGTCTCTAGGAATAAACTACGAGTAAATAGGCAATTACCCCCCTGAAATTGTAAGTTTCATCAATTATCCTCCTGAAATTAACAAAACTTCAATTACCCCCCTGAAATTGCACAACGTTAATCAATTTAACCCCTCCGTCAAATTTTTTTGTTAGTCAACATGATGTTTTGCAAATACCCCCTGGAGTTTTACACTTATGTGCAAAATGCCCCTTGAACTTGAAAATTTATATTTTTTCTTCTTCTTATACTTATTCAAATTACTGTGATCTCAACTAGCTGCTTGGGCTGTATTCCCCAATTATCTAATCCAAATGCATGTACAATGTGTTTCATCATGAAATAACAAGCTGGCAGCAGGAGCTTACCAAGGCTTTGGGAATCATGCTCCAAAGGTGGAATGTTAAAGATTTGCAAGATGAATAAATAAATATAAACATCAAGAGATATGCAGCACAATGTATCCTTATAGTTTGGAGTTCATAACAAGCAAGACAGGACAAGTGCAACTTGAACCATTGTACAATTAAGACCAATAGGTGATATAAAAATAAATTGCAGGTCCATCATTACCTATAGCTTCAGATCCCATTTCTTCATTACTATGATCTCAGCTAGCTGCTTGGGATTTATCCCTCCATTCTCTAACTGTATCTGCAATGTGTTTCATCATTCACAAATAACAAGCTGGCAGCAGGAGCTTACCAAGGCTTTGGGAATCATGCTCCTTCATCCAATTAAGAAAAAAAATAAATATAAATTTTCAAGTTCGGGGGGCATTTTGCATATAAGTGCAAAACTTCAGGGGGGGGTATTTGCAAAACGTCATGTTGATTAATAGAAGAATTTGACGGAGGGGGTAAATTGATTAACGTTGTGCAATTTCAGGGGGTAATTGACGAAACTTACAATTTCAGGAGGTAATTGTCTATTTACTCAATAAACTACCTAAACCCACTGACAATTCAACAACTTTGAAGTATATTTCTTTGTCGTATGAAACTCCGTTCAATTATGGTGTCTTTGCTTGCTCGAAGAATCAACCGATATCATTTCTCTTGCTTAGGAAATGATGATTTCCAATTTATAAGCAAGACATATAAATAGGAAACCAGATTGTTCTTCCATCAAACAAATGAGTTATGATTGAGATCATATTGTTTTTCATTTAGCAAAGTATTTCAATCCTTTGAAATGGTGATTATATCATTGAAATTGTTGTCAGGTTTGAGTAGTTAGGCTACAAAGAGTGTGAGGTCAAGGTTTACATCTATTATTGGTGGCAGCATGTGCATCATCCGTGCACTAGAGCTAGGAAAAGACCTAAGTAGATACTTTCTCATTAACCTCACAATCCCCTGATACCTAACTATCCAAACTTGATGACAATTCCAACCATTTTCAAGGATCATATTTCATCGTTGAATGAAAAACCATCTAATATTGATCATGTCTTTGTTGCTTGATGGGAGACCTTGTACCTTTTATCTTTATTTGTCTTACTTATGAACAAATGACACACAATTCATACCCTCAAGGTTGGTTTGGAAGTGGTTTCCATTACTCTTCTTGCAACGAGGAGGTCCTTCAATTCGCATGTGACACAAATTGAAACCGGATTGTTCCGAACAGTGCAACAACTGCACCCCTCAACTGGACGACCAAAACTTCCCTTCTATTACATACAAATTTAAAAAGTTGTGGATTGTGGGGATTCTGATTCTAGATATTCTACTAAGCTTCAAATATTGAAACCAGTTAGATGTGTAGGGTGTAGACATCAAAAGTTCTTAGTAACGGAAATTTTATATTTTAATCTGATTGAAAAGGTATCAGACAAATATTATAATTGGTTGTCATACTCTCAAAGTATACTCACAAACAATTTTTGAATAAGTGATAATTCTGTTGTTCCTCAATATATTGACCGGCACTCACACCTTGATGTCAACGTATCTAAAAGCTAGCAAGTAGCAACATTTAGAGCTTTGTAAATCTTGAATTACAACAAAAAGGGACTAGTTGACACTTACACAAGGCCGCCGAGGTGTAGATTGCTCAATTTTTGAAAAGATAGCATATGCTACAATGGCTGAAGAAGCATGAGATGTGTTAAATTGTCATGCAAATGAGTAAAGAATAAAAAAAAAATCCAAGTATAGAATATAAAAAATATGAGATCTCCAATTTAGATAAGTAGAAGGAAAACTAGATAGCAGAATTTAAGCAAGTTATAATATACTTCGATATCAAGCTTTTGAGAAGAAAAAAAGAAAGAAGATGTACTACTATACAATTGGATACGTGGTGCCACCACCTAAACAATTGGTATGCATCCCCTCTCGTAGGCCGTTCCTATGAAATAGGAGGTTCGGCTCTCTTTTTAAAATAGGTCCCTAGTAAAATAAAAACGTAATTTTTTTGTGTAGATAAACTTCATTAAAAAAAATAAGAATAAGAACTTCTAAACATGAAACGAAATTAAAAAAAAAATTTAAGTGAAAGAGAGGTGAAATTTACTTGACAGTGTCGTTTGGATTTGTCACTCCTTCATTGTGGGAAGAAAAAATGAATGATTTATGCGGAAAAAATGGTTGTTGTGATTCTTTCAATGAAATAGCTTTCCAAATTGACTGATTAAGTGATTTTACAAATTGGTGTGGTTTGATAGTATCAGATTTATGTACAGAAAGGAGAACTAGAGTCCAAAAAATACTCAAACGTGTACTGAAGAAAGAAAAATAAGTAACATATATAATTTTATTTAAATGGAGGGTGAGTATTAGATTTAATTTTTTGTTTGAGGCCCGTAACATTTGGTGGCCCGGCCTAGTAGAACACCTTGCACTCCCCCAAGGCCGGGCCTGCCCCCCCTCTTATTTGCATCAATTGAATTGAAATAAATAGGTGTTGGATGTTTTCCTCTAAACTTATACTGGCTTCGAAGAATTGTGCATAATTTATCTATGAGGAGTGTTATTTGAACAACCAATTTGGTGACAACTTATTTGACAGGCATAATTTACAAAGATATAGTAGTATTGACACGGAAACCATAGCAATAGAGAGATAAAGTAAAAAATAATGTGAGTATAAGAGAGAAAGTTGTCACAAAAGTTGTCAACAAATGGATATTCAAATATCATTTCTCTTTATCTATCAAACAATCGGAATTACACACACAAAAACATTCACATGTGTATTTACAAATTAAGTTTCACTTCACTTATAATTGGCTAATTTTAATTGGTTGATGGGTTAAATATCCACAATTCATTAAAAATAACATAGAAAAAGTCTTGGCTTAATTACACTTTTGACCCCTTAAATTTTCCAATGTGATTTTGACCCCCTAAAAAAAACAACTCTTTCTAGACCCCCTAAGTTTACTTTCTATTGCAATTTTGGTCTCTCACACCAATTTTGACTCAGTCAAGGACACTTGGGCGCCACATGTGTAATTTTTTTTAATTATTTTTTGTTTTTGTTACTTTTTTTAATTACAAAAATAAAAAAGTTTTTTTTAGTTACAAAAATATATTTTTTAAATTACAAAAATATATTTTTTAAATTACAAAAATTAATATATTTTTGTTTTTTAATTGCAAAAAAAATTAATTACAATTTTTTTTTTGTTTTTCTATTACAAAAATTAAAAATAAAAAAATTATTTATTTTTAAAATTAAAAAATACAAAAATGCGTCAACGTCAGTGTTGACTAAATCAAAATTGCAACAGAACGTAAACTTAGGGGGCCTGAAAAGAGTTGTTTTTTAGGGGAGCAAAATCACAACTTTGAAAAATTTAAGGAGCCAAAAGTCTAATTAAACCAAAAACCTTTTAAAAAAAAAAAAACTAACCTAATTACTCTCATTTCTTTCGAAAACAGATTAGTAAATGCCACACCATAGGTAAGTCCAAGCATATGTATTTGAGTGTTATTGATTCTTCGCGTTAAAAGAGAAAAAGTTTGACCCAAAAAATAGATATTCTTGTGATGCAGATTTTTCCTAAAACAATCTTGTGATGATAGAGTTAAAAAAAGAAAGAGTGGACCCCAAAAGTAGCACATCATTCTTGACTTTCTGTGATTAAGATAGCTGAACTCGTGTCCAAGGTCCACTTATTTATTATTTATAAATTAATTAATAAATTATATTTTAATATTGTTTTCTGTTATTCTATGCACGTAGTACCTAACAATAATATCTATTTTTATAGAATTCATCTGTTTTTTTCTTCATCGAATTACTACATTGCATAATTCTTCCTATTATTCGAGAAAACAAAGTTTTACAAATATGTGAGAAGTTGGGTCATATTGAAATTGGAGACAAAGCTGATTTACCTCTTTTATTAATAATTATATTGATTAAATTTATGAACATAAAAAAAGATCAAATTTATCAACATGAAAAACAATTAATAAAAAAATATATTTATGAATGTATTTGTAATTTTGATGCATTCAATGATTATAATCTAACAATTCAACAATATAGATCTCTTTCAATCTAAGTAGAAGTTTGATGCAAATTCAATTTAAAAAATGCAGCAATATTAAATAATAGTTATGACATCTATTACAGTTCAATCCAATGTAAAGAATTATTCTATAAAGTTTGAATGCAAAAGAATTCTGATTTGCGTTAAATAAACATTAAACTGGTTGTTTATCCTATCAAATTTCTTCTAGAAAAAATATAATGATATTTTTCTTTTGCGAAGCTTTTTTTTTTATTTTTTAAAACAAAAAGAAAAGCGTGGCGGCTGCCGTCTATGGTCAAGTTGAACTTAAACTATTGAATCTATAAACTTTTGAATTCCGATTCTCAAAAAACACACACACACACACACACACTCACACTTATTCTTCTTCTCACACCCCCCTGAAAAACCTAACACCCTCGCCGGAAAAAATGGAGATTACAGAGAAACAAGCGATGTACCGCGACATCGGTTTACAAGTCATCATGATCCTCGCAATGGCTTTAATCTTCCTCAGCATGCACGGAATTCCTCAAAAATTCCTCGCAAAACTCCGATTCCAAAACCGAAAAGCAATCAAAGCAAAGCGTCACTTCGTACGTGGCGCTCAGCTTCTCACACAAGCTAGATCTTCCAAAAACAAATCCAGATCCGCCATCAACAACCTCGCAAACGAAGCCTTAGGCGAAGCCGAAAAAGCGATCGAACTCGATCCAAAAGACGCCGCTTCCTATCTTCTCAAAGCTATGATTCTCGATCTTCAAGGTTTTCGTACTTCCGCTCTTGAATCACTCGACGCCGCGTTGTCTCCTCTCGCCGCCGGTTCGCTGGAGCAAGGTGAACGTGGTGATGCGTTGTTTAAGAGAGCTGAGTTGAAACTTGCAACGAGTGAACGCGGACGAGTTGACTCGGCCTTAGCGGATTTGACTGAGTCGGTGATTTTGAGTCCGAAGAACGCAAAAGCTTGGTGTGCGTTGGGAGAGTGTTATGAAGGGAAGAAGATGGATGAGGAAGCGAAGAAAGCTTATAAGGAAGCTCATGAATTGGCGCCACAGTATTCTGTGCCTGTAGAAGCACTTAACAGGTTGGGTTCATAATCGATTTTTGTATAAGCTTCTTTCAGATTATATATATCGTACTAGTAACTAAAATCGTTGTTGTTAAATGTTCAATAAAAAAGAAGACTGAAGAGTTAAGAGAGCATTAATAAATGATTCTGGCGCGTTTTAGTTAATCTGTTAAGTGTGAAAAGTTAGGTTAATTGAAGTGTTGTTGAAAGTAGTTTGTGTTAATCGCTTCTCTGATATCTGGATTCTAGTTGAAATTTTAGGCCCCGTTTGGATTGACTTAGGCTTATCTACTCCCATAAGCTTTTTTTAAAGCTTTTATCATAGTTTCATAAGCTGCTTATGCCATATTTTAATAAGCCTAGATTTTCAGCACCCTCTGGCATAACAAGGAGCTTATGAATTTATGTAACCTCCTCCGATTCTCTCAGGATCCACTTTTTCAAAACATATATTTTAATTATAATGTTAGTTATCTTTGGCGGTGCATGACTAACAAAATTGCTATATACTTATCTTACTAAATTAACACACGTAACAAAGTTATTTTTTTAAGGAAGATTTTTATTATTTTTTTGTTACGTAACAAAATGAAACTGAATGTTGATATTTTTCTTATATGAATATTTTTTTGTTACGTAACTATATACTTATCTAATGTTAATTTTGTCTTATATGAATATTGATATTTTTTTTAGGATGAATATTGATATTTTTTTTAGGACGAATATTGATTATACTATATATATAATTATAATTAATATATTATAATATTGTTTTTTACATCTTGATTAATTTTATCAAAAAAAATCTTGATAATTGTAGTTCGATTCTTTGATTTTTTTGTTAAATTAAAAATATTTAAAATTTCGATAATTGCTTATCTAATGTCACATCCAACCACTTCAATTTATGCAAGTACTTTTTAGTGTACATATCCAAACATAAATAGCTTATCAAGTATAAGAGCTTATGATGTAAGCTCTAATATTATAAGCTCTAATGCTATAAGTATCTATATAAACTGTTTATCTAAACGGGACCTTAATCTCATTATAAGTGCTTTTGGTAAAATGTTCCAACTACAACAATTCTAATAAAGCTCCTCTCGCAACAACTTGCCAAAACAAGCTATACTTTCTATTTCTATTTAAAGATTTATAAAGATACTATCTTTTTTTATTTTCCATGCCCACGAATTATTCGAAAGGCGGGTTATAGGCGTGGTCAAATTTCGGTTTGGTTTCATTATGTAATTTATGTGCAACTGATTTTAGAGTTAAGGAGTTTCGAATGATGGAGAAAAACTAATTAATATAATTTCATGCACGATGTTGCTTTTCGATCGTTTAAAAATGTTGGAACGAGTAACTTGGAGGTCAATTGAAAACTTGGTACTGAATTGAATTTGTCAGTGCCTATAGATTTTCACACTTTTGTTACTGGTTTTCCGTATCCGTCCAATTTAACACTGAGTAATATTCAAAAACACGAAGCCACATGGGATGTTGCCAGTGACCAATTTTGTATTTTAATTTACCAAATTTCAAGTTGTATCTCTTCCTCAGCATCTTTTGCTGTCTTGAGAAAATTTTCGTATCCCATATTGATGACTATTTTTCATCTATTTTCATTGCTTTTGCTTTTTATTTATTTGTGCCACCTTATCTCCTCCACTAGAGTTTTTTTTTTATTTTTAAAAGAGAGTATATTATTTTTTATTTTATTTTTTCATCAAGCACCGTAGTACATAGATGTTCACTTTGAAATAGAAGTATAATTGTATCGGCAATTCATCGCTAATTTTTTTCAACAAGTATTTTTTTAGAGTTTTGACTGTGATTATTGACCGACAATTCATGGCATCACGGTATGGTTTCATTAGAAAGTAATTTGTTTATAGATCTAGAGTCATTTAATTATTTTTCATCAACAATAGGACTCAGACCACCGCTTGTCTCTGATACTAACTTTGTCTATTGAGTTTCGATTCAGCAATGTTACAAAAGATTAGGAGCTGTCTTGAACTTCTATTGGGGAAGAATTTATGTTGGAGAGGTGTTTCATTAGCTATGGCACCATGTCATTTCAGTGTTTCGTGGCTTTGGCAGGATGTAAGAAGCAAATGAGGCGGTGCTTTGTTAAGTCTAAGCAGTATATCAGCAACATCAAAGCTATTTAGAAATGAAAAATAAATAAATTTGTGTACCCTTAGTGTTGGTTTCTACTTGGTTCTCATCATGTATACATCACTACAAGACATGTGAAATTGAGTACTTTGTTGAATGAAAAATTTCCCTTTTAACATGAGACATATCATTCGTTAAAAAAAATGCGTATTAAAGATCGCATTATGATCATGCAAATTGCACCTTCTTTGCAAATTTGGTAAAAGGATTTGGTAAAAGGAGTGAGATTTGAACAAAGGGATATCACTCCTAAGTTACATAATTTGGTGTTGATTGTGTATAAAATAAGTTATTCAGAACAACGACCAAAAGTTAAACAGTTAAAGAAACGACCAAAAGTTAAACAGTTAAAGAAACGTCCAAAAGTTAAACAGTTAAAGAGCAATCATACCATGAATATCCACACATGTGATGTCAACAACGACCAAAAGTTAAACAGTTAAAGAAACGTCCTTTATCTTACACAATGAGTGAACCATCTTCTTCATAAAGTATATCTTCTTATACCATAAACAAACCAAGGTCATTATAACTTTTCATCATTTAGGCACTTCAGAGTAGGCAAAACTTTGACAATAAATGACGTGAAGTTCTCATCAGCAACTGCATTTCCTGATATGTTCAAATCAGTCAAGTTCAAGCTTTCAAATACCAAGAAAGCTTCCCAAAACTTTGTGGCACTATAACTGCCACCAAGGATTTCAAAACGGTCCCAAGCAAATACTTCAGTATGTGCTAATGGCGAAGAGCATAGGTATCGTCTCGTGTCAATTGGGTGAGAGCCTAGCTCATTGCAAGAGATATTCAACACTTTAAGTGACTCTAGCGATCTGAGAGGCCCCAAAGCAGTAAAACTACCAAGTTTATTATGACTCAGATTTAAACAAGATAGAAGTTGCATGGCCTCCAACCCTGTCAAAAAAATCAGTGTCAGACCCTCTTCCAACTTCTTAGATGCAATGATAGCGGCTAAAATTGCCAAAAGTGATAGGCAAAGTGGATATTGCAAGAAACTAATGAAAGTAAATTTATTAACTTTCATTCAACCCTTAACATCAATATTCTCATTAAAGCTTGGGTTAACAAAAAGTGGATAACTTGAGCAACAGCATGATCAAGCACAATGGCATATTAGAGTTTATGTTGATGACGACACCCAGTAATAATAACGCTAAATTATAGTGGTGTTTGGGTGGAGGGAAAAGGTAAGATATAATTTTTTTATAAATTATGGAATTTCTACCTTCAATTGATCGAAGTTCATTGTGGCTAAGGTCTAGCATTTGCACCCACAGTAAATTCTCAAAGGACCCCATCCGTGACAGCGATAGATTTTGTAACCGTAGACACACATAACTAGTATTTCTTTCTGATGCGTCTTTATAGTAGTGGCAATATGGTAGTAAAGACTCTCTTGATGAAGTTATCTGCATAATCCTCAAAACATGAACAAATAAAATTATTTATGGTTGGAAGGAATAGAAGAAAATTTGAAATATTACAAGCGGCTTCATAAAAGCTTCTAAATTGAAGTGTATTTTCATAGAAAAAGAAGGTTGACAAAAAAAAAAAGCAAATAGAAAATTACATTCAATCTGAGAATTCAAGCTCGGAGTTTGTTCTTAAGTATTTTCTTTTCCACTTTTTTTCCTCATAACCAGAAGAGAACCAGAGAAAGAGAGTAAATTATCAGTCGTGCATGTACGAGGCAGAGATGCTCCCATCAGAAATTCAGACAGCCTATTCTACAATTGTGCGCAGAGCATAAATTATAGGCCCTGTCACAGCCCATTAACTCAAATATTCTCCATCATCTAAATTTTTGGTATAAATTCTTTTTACTTCTCTCTTTTCCTATTTCAGCATAAACTTTTATTTTGACTGCTGAGCAATCTCATGAATATTCTACAGTTTGAATTTTTCCATTTCTTTCATTCCTTATCTTATTCTTTGACTTAGACCAACACTCCAACTCGTTAACACATTTTTTGAAGCACAAAGTTGGCAATAAAGTATTTTTGTTTCCACATTTTTTCTCATATCCAGATTAGAATCACAGAAAATCTTTAGTTTTTTTTCTTTAAGAAAATTTATTAAAAATAAATACACTAAGAGATGTTCAATACTGAAAGAGAGTAAATTACCTGTTGAAGTAATACCAGACTGTGCTCATCCTTGTAGTATAGAGAATGTGTTGGATCCAACTTCATCAGCTCGGTGTAAAGCTTGAGAACTTCTTCGTTATGATTTTTTCTTTTATCATGTTGGGGTGATAACAAATCAAGAGTAGTCAAAAGTCTTGCAAGTGTAAGCTTTCTAATTTTACTACAAAAATCAAACAAAGCACAACATCAAATTGAAATATAACTGGAAAAAATGGGAAAAGAACTTACTAGGTGGCATCTCAAACCATAAAGCAATACATTTATGGATGCACCTTACCAGTCTGACAAATCTTGAAAATTAGTTATTTCTTCATCAATTGCCTCCATGCACCAATTGGAAGTTGTTGGAATATGGTGATCAGCAGATGCAGCGGGATTTGATTCTTCAAAATGATCAATTTTTCTGAAATCATTGTCCTTCCATGAAGTCAACTTTCCACGTTGCCCATCAACAGGTTCTGTATAAGCAGTCTGTACACACACTTCAAAAGTAATTTGGGAAGGAGCCCCATAATGATATCCACTTGAAGATAAAATACCCATGGAATGTCCAACGGTGATCTCTATAGAATAGGTTTTTGATAGTTGGAGCTCCATATTTCCCATGTTTAGGTACACAACCCAAACTTGAGCAATACTCGAGTTATTTGTAGAAAGTGGTTTCCAAACAAGATCTTCCTTCAAGAGCTCAGATTTAACAACTACTGTAGACGAGTTGACACCTTCAACAGCTTGATTGAAATATAGAATTACTGGAAGTGTTTTAGTGTCTGATAATGTACTATTCAACAGAGACAAACCAGAACCATGTAGGTAGTTGTTTCCATTCAGTGTTATATTAGCTCCATGAGATGGCCAAGATGAAATGAGTAGAGGAGCATCATTTTTCACGGTTTGATCAATAAGCCAAAGATGATAAAACCAACCACTCTGATCATCTGAATCAGTAAAAATAGCACTGTGGACATGATTATACTCCTCTTGCAAAACCTTTTCTTTATGGGAAAATCCTTCGGCCTTTCTTTTAAATAAAGTAGATAAAAGCACGCTGAAAAATTATCAATGGTTAATCAAGATCCACATTAAACAAAATCTCAAAGAATGTAATTTGTTGGCTACAAAAAAAATATACTGAATGCACAACGAAAAAAAAAGATTCTGCTACTATAAAAGCATAGTGCATATGGCCTGGATGTAGTACACACATGACACAGACCATAAATTTCCTTGCACTGTTGAAACATCTCTCATATTCAAATGATAAAATGCATTGCATCGTGATCATTCAAGATCTTGGAAGCACCAGAAGGGTTAAACTTTTAAAGCAACGATATACAATGTGATTGTTTATGAGAATCTTCTACAATGCTCCAAAGGTAGCAGCCAATTGATTATTAACCATACTAAAAGAATTTATTTTTTTCAAATACCTAGATGGGTGTAGGCATGCAATCAAACCACTGTTGTCGGCCACAACTTATCACGCATAAATACCAGTACATATCCTAGATAGATGCCAATGTTTGTTTCCAGAACATAAATAAAAAGGCAAACATATGTGGACAAATCAATCTTGTGTATGCCAATATGTAAACAAGATGTGTGATAAAACTATGTATATCATAGAACATCTTTCTGAGCATTGAAATTTAATGCTTTATCAAAGGCAAGCAATACAGTTTATGACAAATATATTAAAATGAGCGCAATGTCATCAAAGAAACACATATAACAGTTTCAACCATCACCATAATGATCTGTTGAAAGAGTAAGTTTTTAGTATACCTCCTATTATGCCACGCAGAGTAATTACTAAAATTAACCCCTATCACTTTCTCTGTGTATTTCAACTCATCCTCATCGGATATTTTCATTAGTGCAGTAACAAATCTGAAAGTAATATCAAAACAAAAAGTGTCATCATCAGCCTCTCAAATTGAAAATAAATTTCCTTTTTCTTTTTATCAAAAGGGATAAATATTTAACCTTCGGTAATTCCAAGCGTGAAAATTCCTAGCATCAGCCTTCTGAAAATCATTCAGAAGGCGCAATTCATTATCAATGGATGAATGCCCCTTGCTAAGCACCCATTTTCTATGATGCCATGCACCATACGACTTGAAATTCTTTTTCAATGCATTCTCCGCCTAAACAATACACAATAACCAAATCACAATTCCACATTTTGCAATCACATAGAACATTGTCCGAATTATACATAATACTATTCAATTCAATTCAATTACTTGAAACAGTAAATACAATAAAAATCTCACCACTTTGAGCTCCTGATCGAAGAGAGATGCATCGGAATCGAAATTGGATTCAGAGAGATTGTGTTGAACGGCGAGTTTCCTGTAATTCCAAGCTGTGTAGCATTCTGGATTAATTTCTAGAAGCTTCGCGCTCAAATCTAAAGCTTCTTTGGTATAACTGCAACCAGATTTAATCAAATAAAATCAAAACGAAAATTAAAAAAAAAAAAAACTAAGCGAAAAAATGAACGTACATGCGATTTTGGTGATTGGCGAGGAATTGAGATTGAAGTGAAAGAAGCTTTTCAGCTTTGGCTGATAAAACTGATTCATCTTCTTCCTTCAACGGTTTGCGAGGTCGACCGTGCATTTTGTTCGAGTGAGGGTTTTTGTGTGGTTTAGTTAGAAGTTGAAGCGAAGTAGCTGAGGGAAGAGGCGGTGAAGAGAACCGACGGCGGCGGCGATAGCGGAGTAGATAGAGGTGGTTGGCGGATCGGAAGGAGCAGAGGAAGGGTGGCTGACAACGGAAATTAGTGGGTTATTTATAGGGAAGTATAATGATATTACTTAAGAGTTAAGCACTTTAGGTAGTCTGTGTGACTTATAAGATAAGTATGGTGTCATTTAAGAGATAAGTATATACATTTTCTGAATTTTTTTTTTTCATTCCGTAGATGAAGTGGTAAGTATCATTAAAACTTATACACACTACTAAGCTTTAGATTTGAATCATCGTAAAAGTGTTATATGTTTCTACCAGAAATGATAAACAAACACAGATTATTTGACACAAATACGACACCATGGGTATTTTTGACATTTCAACATTAAAATAGGAGGGTAATATTGTAAAACACATGTTACTCCCTTCCTTCTTTCTGCTCTGCACGCGTACGGTCTCTCTTCTCCAATCGTCACTCAGCGACCGCCTTGTTCTCTCTTCTCTCTGTTGCGATCTGATTGTGGTCTGTCTTCTCTCCCCTCACTGTCCAAATTAGATCCTCCACCCCAACACCAGATCTGCAACTTTCTGCAGAAGTGGAAGTAAAACTCCGCAGTGCAATGAACGCCGGTGAGGGATGAACGACGGGGAGGAGTAGAACACCGCGGTGATGGAAGAACGACGTCGTGAGGAGAGAGAGAGGGACGTCGGTGAGAGAGAGGAAAATACGGTTGTGGCTGGAGAAGAGAGAGTTGTTGCAGCCTTGCAAGGAGAGAAGTAGAAGAAAATAAAAAATAAAAAATTAGTGTATTTATGAACAGTGTATATAGTGTCAGTATTGTGTCAAAATATTTGTGTCCATTTATCATTCCTCATGTTTCTACATACTTAATATTCTATTCAAGAGTATTTTTTAGATGGTAAATGTTCTCTTTCTGATTAACCATAGTTTGAGTTCAAATTTAGTCTATAAATGTAGTAGTGTTAAATTCTTTGAGGGAAAGATTTTCAATCATCGTGGTCCTATCAGACTCAAAAAATTAGTCTCAACAATTATGTGCAGACTGCATACAAAATTGTTCGATAAAAAAAAATTCTTGAAGATTTCAAACTTGATAAAAAAAAAACTAGATTTTAATGAATGTCTATATAAAACTATTTTTTTTGGTTCAAAGAAATTAAGAGTTATATACCTTTTCGATCATCTATTTTTAATAACTTTATCTCCATCTCTCTAACCAATCAATCAATCTATGTTATCTAGATAATTTTATTTTAAAGGTAGAAAATTCATTTTCACATTGACTAGCATCTATTTGTATTGAGTTCTTAGAGCAAATCTAGAAATGGATTGAGGTTAAGTATAACTTTTATAGAGAAATATTACCAGTAGAAAACATGAATCAGTTGGAAACGCATGTGATCAATGAATGTTTTTTGTACAAGCAAAGCAACCAGCCTTAGCTATGGTAGTAACCGCAAATCACTCAACCAAGTGTAACTTAATTTGGATTAGGATCATTTCTAGTTACTTGATGGTTTAAGTAGGTCCTCATCAAATCATCCACACCCAACTTAATCAGACTCCTACTAAGATGTTTTTACAAAAGGAGTTTATTTTACGGATATACATACAAAAACTATATAATTACACTGTTTATTAGACTGTGTTATGCATACAATCCTCTAAACTTTTTGGACAACATTATTAGATTATTATAATGCAATAATGTACTCCTTAATCATGTAGAAGTTCCTTTATGATTAGTTAAATTATCTCGTGAGACTCCACATTCAACTTTACTCCTTTCGGTCTCAAATATAAGAAGAAAAAAAAAATTTAGGTTCATTGAATAATTAATGTATCTGCTTTACAATGTAGACCAGATACATTAACTACTCAATGAACCTAAAAAAAAGAATCTTTTCTTATATTTGAGACCGGAAGTATAAATTAGTATCAACACATCAACGCATATATTCTGTATTTTATTTAAGCTAAAAATAAATAAATTAAACAAAAAACAAGTACAAAAGTTGGAAAACATGAACCTAACCCAACAGCCACGAAATCAGCCCTAAAAGGGTATTAAAACAAAAGATACAAAAATGGTAAAACAAACTGAACAAAAATCCAGTTTATGAAACCATGTGATAGGGACAATACACACCAAACACTGACCAGCAAACCCAACACGGGGAACGAAACCGGATTGAAAAAAAAAATGTGTAAAAATCCTCAAACATTATAGCAAATCATAGACGAGCACATACTCATCTCTTGAGGAACGGTATCTGAAATTGAGCGTCAACACGATAACAATTTCCCCAATCCACAACTTACAGCAAGAATGTTCATTTCTAGCCAACTCATTCCAAATTCATTCACAGAGGATTGAATCGGATATAAACGTATCAAACTCAGTGCAGAAGAAGTAAATCCAAAGCTTTGAACCTTGCAGATCTCAACAAATCTGGAATAGAATCAAGAAATCAAAGACAGGACAGCAATCCACCGCAATTCGATGATATGATGTCAGATTTGAAACACAAAATCGGAACTGAATACACCGGCGTTGATGGAGCCTATCCAAAAGGGTTTGAGAGAGCCGCAACGAACAAAACGAACATTGTTTGGGCCGTCGACGGCAACGGCGACCATAGATCAGCACGAAACCATCCGCCGCCACCTTGGAACCACCTAAAAATGAACCAACGGAGACGACGGCGGTGAAAAGAAACCAAACCAGAACGAAGCTTCTAAACAACACCAGAAGCATCGTGATAGCGGCTGCAATACAATAACCACCAAAGACCTCCGGCTTGGCCCTATGGAAGAACTAGCAAGGGTGGTGCGGGTGGCTATCCCGACTGTCGCACCACCACGTACCTATATCTACATGGTGGAATTCCGATTTGGATCAGACGGGAAGGGAAGAGAAGAGATTGGAAGCTGGAAGGCGGTGGATTGCTAGAGAGAAGGCAGAGGATGTTTTAGAGAGAGGTTTTTTTTGCATTCATTCTGTATTAAACACAAGATAGCTTCAATATAACAGTGCATTACCATAAGTAGATAAATGGTTTAAAACACCATAATCAATTATAAATTATCGACTTGCTTTGGTTCATATATCATAGCCTATACTCTATTTTCCTGAGTGACACGCCAACAAAGAAAAAATGTTGAAAATCCTCAAGCTTTCCTAATCCTCTAATGAATGTCTACTCCTAGTTGGATCTTTCTTCCATTGTAATCATTCAATTAATAATTAATAATTAATATTAATACTTGAAGCCTCAAAACCCACCTCTCAATACAATCATTCGCCAGAGACCATATCTCCATTGCAATTCTGTTTGTTCATCTCCACGCTCATCGCCAGTATGTATCCTTCGGGAGCAAATGACACTTCTGTGACAACATTCCCAATATTGATCTCTTTGGATTGCAATTCTGTTAACTTCCCACTTTCAAAATTCTCTTGATTATTCAAAACAAATGACTGGTACATCTCTTTCTCATGAAGATTAGTTGATATATCACTCCCAGAATTCTTCTTCATGACTTCTGAAAGGAATGCTGCTTCAGATTTGATTTCTTGGATGCCTGCTAATGTCTCTTTCTCATGATGATTAGTTGAGACTCGGTTCTCAGAATTCGTCATGGCTTCTGAAGGGAATGCTGCTTCAGATTTGATTTCCTGGATGGCAGCTAATGTCTCTTTCTCATGATGATTAGTTGAGACTCCGTTCTCAGAATTCATCATGGCTTCATCTGAAGGGAATGCTGCTTCAGATTTGATTTCCTGGATGGTAGCTAACGTCTCTTTCTCATGATGATTAGTTGACACCCCGTTCTCAGAATTCTGCATGGCTTCATCTGAAGGGAATGCTGCTTCAGATTTGACTTCCTGGACGGCAGCTAATGTCTCTTTCTCATGATAATTAGTTGATGCTCCGTTCTCAGAATTCTGCATGGCTTCATCTGAAGGGAATGCTGCTTCCGATTTGACTTCCTTTATGGCAGCTAATATCTCTTTCTCATGATGATTAGTTGACACTCCGTTCTCAGAATTCTGCATGGCTTCATCTGGAGGGAATGCTGCTTCAGATTTGAATTCCTGGAGGCCAGCTAATGTCTCTTTCTCAAGATAATTAGTTGATGCTCCGTTCTCAGAATTCTTCATGGCTTCTGAAGGAAATGCTGCTTCAGATTTGACTTCCTGGAGGCTAGCTAATGTCTCTTTCTCATGACGATTAGTTGACACTCCATTATCATAATACTGCATGACTTCCGAAGGGAATGCTGCTTCAGATTTAATTTCCTGGAGGCCAGCAAATGTCTCTTTCTCATGATAATTAGTTGATGCTCCGTTCTCAGAATTCTTCATGGCTTCTGAAGGAAATGCTGCTTCAGATTTGACTTCCTGGAGGCCAGCTAATGTCTCTTTCTCATGACGATTAGTTGAAGCTCCATTATCATAATACTGCATGGCTTCCGAAGGGAATGCTGCTTCAGATTTAATTTCCTGGAGGCCAGCTAATGTCTCTTTCTCATGATGATTAGATGATACTCCCTTCTCAGAATTTTTCATGACTTCTGAAGGGAGTGCTGCTTCAGATTTGATTTCCTGGAGGCCAGATTCATCATTAGCACTTGCCAGTGATTCTGCCCCATTATTGATCTTTGCTCCATCACCAGCATTGTCAGTGATAATACGGCGCTTCTTATTTCTATGCGGTTTCTTCTTGGAATATTTCCCTTTAAAGCGTGATTTCTTAGACTTCGGAGCTTTCGAAGCCTCATCAGCAATAGATTCCGTTGCCCTTTTTCGGGATGGAATGACAGTCAAATGGCCAAACTGGTTTTCAGAAGCCTGAGATGCATTTGTCTGGATAGCTAATAAAGCAGTTCTCGCGGCTTTTATCTCAGCTTCCCTCTTTGTTTTTGCTGTTCCTCCAATATAGAGCATCCCTCCAATATCAACCGTACACGAATATAATGGTGCCCTACCCGGTGGTGTGTCATCCTTTTTGCTCTGATACAATGGCATTGCATAATTCATCTTCTGTGCATATTCCTGAAGTAAATTCTTGCACAATCCAGTTTCATGCTGGAAGAAAACACCATTAAAATAATCAGAACCAGAAAATAGACAATAACTCGCAAAGCTGTAATATATATGAATACAGAACTTAGTAAGGCATTTATATCTAGAGAAAATCCAATAGGGAACCTCAAATATAATATGCAACAGTTATATTTCATCTCGTTATAAACTATCAAGGTTTTGTTCCCTTTCTGACAATATAAACAAGTAACAGAAATATTTATCAAATGAAAATTTAAGAGTATCTTTATTTTCAGAAGAATAATATTGGTGACGAGCTGACGGGTAAGAAGGCAGAAAGAAGATATGGCACACTCTCAAGTCTTAATGAAAAGAAAAAAGAAGCAAATACCAATCACATCAACAAAACAATGTACACCAAACTGTTGCATTCTAAGAACACTAGAGAAGCAACCATTAGCTAATCAACATAAAGATGGTGAGAAGATAACCACTCTTGAAAGTTGAAAGTAGAAAAGACAGGAATTTGTCCTACAAAATAAAAACTTCAAATATCCCAATGAGCTGAAGAAATGTGAAAAATAATCTGCAACGGTCGCCACACTCGGAACTTTCAATTACTACCAACAAAAAAATTATAATTTGTAAAGACTACTTACAACAGGTTGAGTAATAGACTGATTAACTTCACCAGTTTTGGCCAACTCCATCAAAGCAACTTCTGCAGCTGACTGCTCTGCTGCTTTACGGTTAAAAAATCCAGTCAAAGAATCATACCGAACATCATTCATAATCACTGTTGACCTGAAAGAAGGTTCATGGGAAGGCCCTTCCTTGGTAGTTTCATACACGGGTGTGCCAAGTCCTGCTTTCTGTGCATACTCTTGCAATTGGCTCTTGAACACATAACAATTTGAAACACCTACCACTTAAAAAAGAAAGCAAATATGAGTTGAGTAACAATTAAGTCAGATGTTGAATGAAGGAATCAAATTGCTGCCTGCCCTATGAAAGTTTAATTTTTGTTGTTAAACAATCATCTGACATCTTAGAGAAAACCTAAATCGGCCACTTGTTGCTTCTCAAATCTTGCATCTTGGTCCTAGAATGCATCTATTTTAGGCAAAGATGTCAAAAACCACTAAGCCTTTTTTCACAGAGTTGGGTTGGATACATGAATCAATAAAGCCACAAAACCCTGTCCAAGGATAAACTATTTACTTATAAATTACTCTTACTGATTTAATATAATTCTTGGTGGTCTCTCTAAATGTCTAACTAATGGACTCTCTTTCGGTAATCATCAACCCTCCTTACTAGTTACTAGAGTCAATTTTCAAATCAATTACTTTGCCTTTATAATACTTTCAAAAGAATAATAATATTATTACTCGTACTAATTTCATTCCACCCCTTCAAACCAAGTGATTGAATGGAAGTAGTTAACGAGCTCCAGTTAAGAAATAATCGTTCACGAGGCCCGAGTATGAATCATAACTGAAACAATTACTGACCAAAAGGTTAAAGACCAAAAAGAAATTCTAACCCCTCCCACAAAAAGTGAGGGAATCCCTCATCTTTTCCTCCCTCCACTTTCTGTCCCAGGGTTCCTAAATCGTTGCAACAAGTTAAGTTATCTAATTTTCATTTATAAATTAGTACTTTTTGTATCTATTTCATGAAGTTACAATCTTTTTCATCTACTCACCCATCCAAAACAATCAAAGATCAAATTTTTACAATCAAAGATCAAGTATTATGAGAATATAAAACAGAAGCATTGGTGGTGAAAATAAGCAGAAAAAATATGCTTTTTTTTTCACAATTGCGTTGCAAAAACAAACCCTGAAAAAGTAAAAGAAAGAGGAAGAGAATAATAGTTACTACCTTGTAAATCTTCGTTAGTGGTGGACATAGTGAGAGAGGTTTGAGAAGATGAAATTGAAGAGTGGTTGGGAGTGATAATTTGTATGCAGTTTTTGGTATAAATAAAAAGTGAGAACAAAGTTGTGTGTACGGTGAGGCCTGTGTCGGAATCTGCGCCGTTGTGATTCTCGAAAAGTGTCTCCCACGCGTTTCTTTTCTTTTGTGAGTGAGTGAACATATCGAATATATGTTTTTTTTTTATAAAACATATCGATCTAAATCTAATCTAAATTAAGAATATTTAGTGAGGTTGTCAAGAATAAGTGAAGTGTGAGATTAGTGTCAAGATTAAGTGAAGATTTGTATGGTGAACTTAAAGAAAGTGTCAAGACCTTTGTTAAGAAGAAAAAAGTATAAATAATTGATGAGTTTAATGAAGTAAAAAATAATTTTTAAAGTTTTAATGTAAGTTAATTCATAAAAGTTTTAACGTAATATATACACGATTATCAAGGTAAATTGTTCTTATTAGACTTCTTATCAAATGCTTTTAAAAGAATAAATTTTATGGTCAATATTTAATGTGAGCAACCTATTAATAATTATTTAAAATGCTAAGGAATATATATTTTTTAGGAAAAAATGCTAAGAGACATGATCTGACCTAGTCAGGAGAACAATGTCTATTACGGTAAGCTTCGTGTTAGCTTGAGTTTTAGAATGGAGGAGATGATGTACTGACAAGCGCTCTGGTCCTTGAGCTAGTTATTTGAGCAAAAATGAGGGTTAAGACTTAGATAAATCGTACCTTGGAGGATGTTCATCATCTTGTTATACTAGACCATCGACCCGTGCTAACGCACGGGTTATATCAAAGGTAATATTTGACGGTAATAGGCAACAAAATAGTTTAGATGAATGTCATGATTGTCATATAGTATTTCATAATATTAAGAAGCATAGACGTTGGTACTGTACCATAATATAATATTTCCATGAAATCGTCCTTGGTACCGTAACGTAACATAATAGGTTAAGTATAGTCAGACGGATTAACATTTATAAGTAAGAGATTATGTTAAGTATAGTGAGACGGGTTAACGGTTATTCCTTTCTAAAAAAATAGCAGATAATTAGAAACATGATTTTATTTTATTTTAGATAAACATTAAATGCAAAAGTGTGGAGGGAAAAATTAGGTTAAAATTCGGTTAAGTATAGCGAGACAGGTTAACATTTATAAGTAAGAGATTCCTTTCCAAAAAAAAATAGCATATAACTAAGTAAAAGATAATTTTATTTTACTTTAAATAAACATTAAATGCAAAAGTGTGGAGGGAAAAATTAGGTAAAATTAGGTTAAGTATAGCGAGACAAGTTAACATTTCCAAGTAAAAGATAGCATACTATCTCCATTCTCTATGAACCTTGGCTGACAAATGGGGAATTCATCAGTACTGATGTTCCAGGTGCTCACTCTACATAATTTTACAATTAACAGTCTGATGAATTTATATGACAAAAGCTGGAACGAACAGGTTGTTAGACAGGTATTTAGTGCGGATATTGCATATAAGATACTTCACACGCCACTAATTTCTCAGGTCGAGGAAGATAGAATTGTCTGGAAAGGGGAACGACACGGGCGCTATTCTGTACGTAGTGCTTACAAATTGTGTGTTACAAAGCTTATTGATTCGTCTTACTTATGGCGCCCGGGGTACTGGTCTGAGATCTGGAACCTTAAAGTTCCACCGAAGGTTAAGAATTTACTTTGGCGCATGTGTCGTGGTTGTTTACCGACCCGTGTCCGCCTGTTGGATAAAGGTGTAGCTTGCCCCCACTACATGTGCTAGCTGTGATTCTCCCATGAGGACCTAATGCATGTTTTTTTCGAGTGTCCTTTTGCTATTCAGGTGTGGAACACGACCGGTCTTTGGGGTTCCGTCCAACACGCACTTTCTCAGACTGCTTCCACCACGGAGGCTATCTTTTACCTGTTAGAGAACCTGTCTGTTGAATTATCTCAACGTCTGTCAACAGTCATGTGGAGTATTTGGAAACACCGCAATCTCAAAGTCATGTGTGGTTGTAGAGCGTGCTAGAAACATGGTAACAGATTGGCAGTTAGCAAATGCTCCGGATACCCTTGCAGCTGCTTCGCCTTCTCCCCTTGCTATGGCAGTGAATGTGGAGACCTTCGTCTCCAACCACCAAACCAGACCTTTGTGGCAGCCTCCTATGCCCGGTAGATATAAATGCAATATTGACACGGCTTTTTCTTCTCATCATAACCGCACATGGATTGGTGTTTGTGTTTGCGGCTCGGAAGGTAATTTTGTTCTGGCCAAGACTCTCACATATCCTTGTACTGTTTCGGTGGATGTGAGTGAAGCTTTAGGGCTGCACTCTGCTCTACAATGGTTGACTGATATGCAGTTCGATAACGTGGACTTTGAAACAAACTCTAAATTAACAGTTGACACCTTCCGTTCTAACAGGAACGACTTGTCTGAATTTGGCTGTATTATTTCCTCCTGTCGCTCTTTGCTTCGCAATCTATTTTCTAACTCTAGGGTGGAGTTTGTTAGGCGACAAGCCAACGGGGTGGCCCATATTCTTGCACGAGAGGCCACGCGTTCAGCTAGTCCCGCCATTTATTATGATATACCCGCTTGTATCGAAACTATTATTATCAATGACATGCTATAAGCACGTTTTCCTCAAAAAAAAAATTAGGAACATAATTTTATTTTACTTTAGATGATAAACAATAAATGCAAAAGTGTGGTGGGAAAAATTAGGTTAGAATTAGGTTAAGTATAGCGAGACGGGTTAACATTTATAAGTAAGAGATTAGGTTAAGTATAGCGAGACGGGTTAACGGTTATTCCTTTCCAAAAAAAAAAAATAGCATATAATTAAGAACGTAATTTTATTTTACTTTAAATAAACATTAAATTCAAAAGCGTGGAGGAAAAAATTAGGTTAAAATTAGGTTAAGAATAGCGAAAAGGGTTAACATTTACTAGATTATATTGACCCGTGCGTCGCACGGGTCTATTGTTAAGGGATTGATATACGAATAATAAAATGCAATATATAATTGGTAAAGGTGAAAAAAAGAACAGGTGAAAATCCATAGTAGACAATATAAAACACTTCATAAGATGTATCAAATCTGAAAATATTGTAAAAGAAAATTTGGTAATCCTGTCAATAATTCGGAAAAAGAAATATGAAAATTTTTGTACATTGGCATGTAGTTTCATCACACATTGTGAAATACTTCCTCATATACGACGTTAGACGTCACATTGGTATCTTCACCATCTTCATCAGTGATCAATATCTTCTGGATGTAACTCTTGAAACAACAACATACAACTGTCCGTGAGAAAATACAGGTGTTGGTAGATATACAATATTGACGATATTATGTATTATACTATTGTTATAAATGCTTAGACTCAAAATTTATAATGGCCTCATTACCATTATGTATTATATTATTCTTAGAATTTTATAATGGAGTGTATCTTGGGCTATAGATATTATGGCACTAACAAACTGTTTAATAGTTAAGTAGTATTAAAAGGAATTTTTCACAATCCATTAGAAATAGGCATATAAATTAAAGCATTATATATATACTCCATGAAAACGCATAAATATACATGACGTATGTATCAGACACATATTTAATCACGTCATACAAATGAGAAAGTTTTTTTTTTCAGCCTCTATAATATACAAACTGCATCTGCTTAGTGAACACATTAAACCAAGTACTGTTGCAGAATCACTTTCCCCTTCCTCTATATGCAATCCGATCTAAGGAAAGGTGATTCTCACCTCAAAATTCATTCACAGTTGCACAACTTGCATAGGAAATAAAGGCTAACAGCAGAATAAGGTTTTGAACGAAACAAAATTCAGATTAAATTCAAAAAACATGACATTACACGATACAGTCTGAATCCTTAGATAATAGACCAAGAAACTGCAACAAAACTAAATATAAAGACTGCCAAAATTGGTTTGGTGTAAACATCTCAAACTAAAAACAAAAAACGCAAATATTCCAATTCTCAAAAAAATATGCATATTGATAAAATGCATGTTAAATTAGAATACCAGTTAAGCAGTGGTATGAGAGGAAAGTTGAAAGGTCACGTCCTTCCATTTGCAAAAATCAAAATATCAAAATATATGATTCTTCTGCTGTCTGTGTAATTTACCACGGTTTAGTTTTTTTTTTTGTTGAGAGAAACATGGTTTAGGGTTTGCTATATATAGACGAGTTTGCATGGAAATTAGGGTAGTCGAGTTTGCATGAAAATTAGGGTATTCTGTTTGTAAACGTATTAAATAAGTGTACAACAGCTTGTAAAAAAAAAACTCTAATAAATATATACAAACGATGACACAACAGGATAGGAATGAAAAGCTCATCAGTGAGGAGAAATATTAGGGATTGCTACATTTTAGAGGGAATTTGTTAGGTTAAATTGATGCGCTGCATTTTAGATAGAATCTGTTAGGTTAAATTGCTGCTAACCTAATGCAGCATTTTAGAGGAAAATTATTAGGTTAAGTTGATGCAGACCTAACAAAATTAATAAATAAGGATAAGTGAGAGATTATGTTAAGTATAACGAGACGGGTTAACGGTTATTCCTTTCCAAAAAATAGCATATAATTATGAACATAATTTTATTTTACTTTAGATAAACAATAAATGCAAAAGTGTGGAGGGAAAAATTAGGTTAAGTATAGCGAGACGGGTTAATATTTATAAGTAAGAGATATCTTATATAGTGAAATTACATGTTGCTAATAATGATGGTTTGGGTAGACGTTGGTCAACTGTTACGGATGACGGGACCCGTAACCGACAAGCGTTACAAATCGATGGTGATTGGTCCAAAGGGATTTGTGTTCGGTTAATGGGCTATGGACTATGACCAAAGGCCTTTGAGCAGTTCAAAACAAAACATATCAAATCTTGAACATTGTATTTGTACAGAAACTAGTGATCTAACCCGTGCGTCGCACAGTTAAATTTTATTTGTTCATTTGTCTTCAACCGGATCTCATTCGGTTTCCTTCAACTATTCACCTGCATACCGTGATAAATATTGATTTGCACAAACAAATGTAAAAATAGAGTATTGACTTGCACAAACAAATGTAAAAAGAGAAAATAGTTCATATATAAAAAGAAAGATAAATTATATGTTAGACATAAAAACAAAAACAAATGAAATAACAGAAATTTTGGAATAGAAATACAAATTACAAACATCATACAAAAAAAAATGACATCCAAAACGTACGTTCAACATAGAATAAACATTCAACTAAAAACATTACATGTTTTAACACAACTGAAAATAAAAAATCACTTTTTTAGTATAAAAAATAATGTCGTTTAGGTCCAACATGGAAGAGAAATTTAATCTCATCCCTGTCTCCGACGGGATCGGGTATCTCATCCCTGTACCCAAAGCAAATCATTTCTTTTAATACAAAAAGAAGTTTTCTCCAGCCCTAAAGCAATGTTGTATTGTAGAAAAGAGAGATTGAGGGTGTGAGATGTGGAAAAAGAAGAGAGAGAACTCGAGTGAGTCCAGACACACTGACATTCTTACTGATTGAGTGAAATTGTTTAAGATTTGAAATTTTATTTATATAAAAGAGTAATATAGTAATTTTTAACATCCAAAGGACGAGTCTAGGTATGGGTTCCGAGTGGGTATATATATCCATGTAACATGTCTCGTACCTATGTTTTGAAATCGACGAAAAGCCAAACTCCAAACCCAATCAAAGCGGGAAACCCTATCCAATCGAGGTGCGTTTAGGTGGGTACCCACATATATGAGTTTTAGTGCCATGCCTAATTACCAGGATCCATTCTCCTAAAAACCAAATGGTTAACACACAAAAAAAGGCCACGTCAAATAATAGTTGAGAGGTTAAGTATCAAGCCACATCTCAATTCAAGGTAACTTTTGGCGTATTAGAGCATATAATAAAAATATGATAGTATAAATAGCTATAATTAAAGAGTCAGGATCCAAACAAAGTGTAAGGAAAAAGACTTATACTAAAGCTTAACCATTAATTTTTTTTTTTAAGAAAAGCTTAACCATTAAATGGAATTGATCCAACGGTTTATAAATTTCCTGTAAGAAAGGCACGAGAGTCACATTTCTGTTTCTTTTCGTCTTTCTTGTTTTTCATAAAGAGCAAAATGATCATCACGTTTATAAAAAGTTCAAGGAAATCGAACACTAGTTGTGCAGGGACTAAAATCAATTTGGCAAAAAAAAACACGATGTCGATGAAAATATAAAGCAACTGGGGATTTTAGAAACATTACATCTCAAATGAGGATTTTTTATTGTGAATTTAAAACGAATAATGTCCTGAGCTTTTAAATCATTTGAAACACAAAAATCTTCCCACGAAAGACCTATTTCAAATGTCATACTTTTCTTATATAGACTTCAAAAAAAAATCTTTTGCTCATATTATCAATGCAAAGTATCGGATGTTGAACAAAGTGTTCCCGCAACAAAATGACCTGGTAATGCCAAAAACAATAAGAAAAAAATTTATAATACATTCAACACTGTTAGATTAATCTACTAATATATGTGATATCATGGACATAATTTTCATATTTAATAGAAATTCAAGACACTCACCAATAGTTTATTTATAACAAATGTTTGCCTCATATTTTTTTTTTGGATTTACTATTCACATAAACTTATCCCATATTTCTTTATATTTATCAATGCAAACATTTTCCCCTTTTTTATTATATTTATCAATGATAAATACCTAACTTGAGTTTTTTATTAATTTATTTGTGACAAATATTTGTCTAATGTTTTATAAATCAGCTCGACCGTTGACTCGGTAAAGTGTTGAGTCATTGATTGAATCACTGGTTGAATTGCTCTTGAAAAAAATTAAACTGCATGACACAATCTTATAATTGTCTCAATAACAAAAGTTGTATATATTAAAAGGAAGCCATAGGAATATCTATATTAGTATTTTTTTTTTCCTCAAAAAAGTAGTATTAATGATAACAAACCTACTTTATCATTTTTGCAGGGACGACCATATTATTTATTATTTTGAAAATAATATTTTAAGTTAAACATGTTTTTAGTCTCTGTAAAATTATCAAGTTCACGTTTTGTCTTTAAAAAAATCATATTTTTTAAACCTTAAGAAAATCACCTTGCATGTAGGTTTAATCTCAATTGGAACAAAACATGTTTAATTATTTTTCAAATTTTAAATTTTGAATTGTTTTTTCCACATATATGTTTAGAACATTATAATAATTTCCTCCACAAAAATTTAAATTTTCTTTACTTAATATTAATTGAATATTAATTACTTGGATTTTTTTTGTAGGTGTGAAATCTTTTTTTATAGGTACGAAAAAATTAATTTTGTAGGGACGAAAAAAATAGTTAATAATAATAATAACTTTTTTTTTACTGATATACTAATAGTAATAGATTAAGTGATGATTTTTTCATTTTTCTTCCTCTTTCTCTTTGACATTTCTTTCTCTGCCTTCTCTCTAAGCTAACCCCTCCATCGCCTTACCCTTTGGATCTAAATCTCACCCATCAAGATTTAATAGTTTCTAACGGTGGTGCGATGAGAGCTTTCCTTCTCTGCACCACCCTTTTCTATTCCTTTGGTGCTACGATACGAGTTTCTTTGGTTCCTATGGTTTTGCGACGTGTGTTTTGGAGTTTGTCTCCTACTTCACACTGACATCCACCGTGCCTTAGTTTGATATTATCCGTCGTTCACAAGGTTAGTTTCCATTGAGGTTGGTCTACGTGTCGGAAGGTCGATGGTTGTTGGTGGATAGAGTCATTGCTTAAGTGAGGTTGGTGGCAGTATTGTCACCAATGTTGGTTTGGTGGTCATTGGCGTTTTGTTTCGTTCTAGATGGGTCGTTGGTGGTGTCCGTGTGTGGTTGGTGTGTTTTTTGTTTTCGTGGGTCTACTACTATCTGGTATGTGTTTTTATGCTTCCATTCTTGACTAGAGATTGAGTGATAGAAGATTTATGGCCTCTTTTTGATGTGGTTTAGTTTTAAAAACCCAGAAAGGTCTGGTTCTAATAACTTGAAAGGGTCTAATTACTAACATATTGGACTCTTTGCTCGATCTAAGTTTTTACGTGTCGACTAAAGCATGTTGTGTTTGGTGGTCTGACCTCTTCGATTATCTATTGTTCCAAATTTGTTGAAATCTGCAGGTTTCAAGGCATCATGTTTGCCTCCACTCTGGTATCGACTGGTTATCTGTGAAGTCCATGTGACTATTCATTGATTGTTGATGTTTGAAAGAGCTTTTATGCTTGTTGCTTTGTTCAGGAAGTTGTTGGCACTTGAATTTTGCTTGTGTTGGCGGTCGATCCATTCACCATTTTTTTAACTCTAATTGTTCTTTCCAAATGTTCACTCTTCATATTTCTTACAATCTCGTTTCACGACCGTACGCAGGATTGCTGGGTTGCACCTGTGATAAATGAATTTTTGTTATGATAGATTAAAGTTGGTCCACTTAGTCTGTTTTATCATGATGCATTCCCGTTCAAGTTATACCTGTGTCGAGTATAATACCCCCAATCATTGTATCACTTACTTTTTATTTAATATAATTTTACTCTTGCTTAAAAAAGTAATAATTAAGTGATGAACATATGATTAACCAATATTTAGAAAATCCAACCAATCATTGAACCGGTAAAGGCACCGTTATAAGGTTCAAGAGTTTAACTGTGGTTGAACCACATTTGAACCGATTACTACAATTAAAAAATTAATTTAGGTTTTTTATATAATTCTTACATAATAACATAAATAAAATTAAAAATTGATATATACATTAAATAAAATATGCAATCTAATAAGTACTTGAACCTTATAGTAATCAATACTTTTCAACTCTGCTATACCAATATGTGCATCAATCTATTGTTTTGTCGAAAAGTTTTTTGGATGAGCAAATGAGTATTTTTTTTTTTTGGTTTGTTTGATGAATTTGTTAAAGAGTATTTCAATCATTTGTGTAAACTGAACAATTGATTGAGTACGGAAACTATATATAATGCAACAACATATAGAAATTTAACAAACAACCAACAATACAAAAATAAATTTAGCATCTCCACACATACCTACAATTATTTTTTGTTGCTATTTTATTAATGTTTAGTGACAATAATAACAATGTCAATGTTCACAACAAATGAACATTTGAATTGAACGTAAAAAATATAATATTTGAATTGAAACTCTACACATTAGGAGCTTGAAAGTCAATCTCACAATACAACTCCATCCAATCACTTCCAAAAATGACACTTGATATTGGCTACTCCTTAGACAATAATAAGTAAGGATCTCAACACGTCATCACAATTTTTGGTTTGGTATATAAAATCAATATTATAAGGGCAGTTTAATATTAAGGATACACTTGTTTCTTTGATTTCAAACTAATTTTTAGTGCTTAGTTGGGTAAGTTTTGACAAAGCTCGTTACCTAATTCAATCAAAATTTATGAATTTGCCTATATTAAAATACTCAATTTCTTTTTCTTTTTCTTTTTTACAAAAAAATACTCAATTTCGAATTTCAATTAGAACCAATCAACCTGATCATAAATTTAGTTCATATTAGATCATGATTGAGTTATGACACGTAATTCATAAAAGAATATAAAAAAGTTAAATTAAATCATAAAATTAGTTTATCACTTTATAGTGCATTTTTAAATAAAATATAAAAATAGGAATATTTCAAAAAAGTATCCAAAATTTATATTTTAACAATTGACTCAGTTTAATTCATATATTTAACCATTTACTATTTTGTTTCTTTTGGTCTAGTGGACAAAATTTTATCTTTTAAGACAGGGTCGTCTCCTACAATTCAGAAGCCACGTTGTAATCTTGATAATTTTAACACCATTTAAAGTGAAAAACATCTACGTTCTATTTAAATATATGAGCAATGGTTTAAACATGACTTTTACCCACAGACAAATAGATATTTACCCACGGACAATGTATAATTGACACTAAAATAGTTGGATTCTGGACTTTTACCTACGGAAAAATGACATTTAATGACGGATTTTGTATGTAGGTTCACAATTTTTTTCCTTTTTTTCAAATTTTGAGGCTCCTTTAAGTTTGAGGCTATGTGCCAAGGGCCTTGATGCACTTGCCCAGGGTCGGCCGACCCTGTTTTAAGATGATCAAACCACTCTCCATATTATAATATTTATACCAATTGGCTTAAGCTTATGGAGATATTTTACTATTACTTTAATTTCATTAATAATTTAGTAAATAACCAACAATAGATTAGTTCAATTGGTAAATCACTTGAACCCCTTAAGTATGTGGTTAGAAGTTTAATTTTTGTCTTTTGCATATGAAAAAAAAATCTGAATAAGAGATGAGAACCTAGTTTGTATGCTCCAGAGTTTCTTCGACAAAAATTAATCATTGTTAATTGACGGCGAAAACTTCATATCATTATCATGATAAAAAAAAAATGATTTAGTAAGTATAATATTATATCTCAAAATCTATTAAAAAATATATCTCAATTATAAAAAAAAAATATCTCAAAATAAATATAACAAAAATTCCTATAAAAAAAATTAAACATAACAAATAAGAAATAAAAATAAAAGGGATATTTCAAAATTAAAAATAAAAAGAAAAGAGAAGGGATATTATCTGTTGCTTCATGGACACATTTGATTTCTGCACCCTCTCTACCACTGTTATCTGTACCTTCTCTCTTCTTTTTCCATCAACTCCGACCGCCTCATGCTAAAATAAAATCATCATCTTGATCTACCTTTTGTCATCTATAAAATTGTCATCTTTATTTCTCAGATCTACAAAATTCATTTTTAAGACTGTCAATTTCTTCATTTTACGACCACCAGAAGTTTCCATTGATAAAACTAAGTTCTGAAGTATAACAGTTTGATGCTCTCAACAAAACTCTGTAATAAAAATAAAATATTAATTAGAGTATGTTCATCGAGGACCACCACGGCGGAGGTCAACCCAGCCACGTCGGAAAATTAACCAACATATTTTTTGTTGATTTTCTATGTTTATATTTAAACTATTTCCTTTTCTTTTATACTCATTTCCTCCCTTTTCTTCTACTATATTCTAATTTTTTGAACAATTCTCTATATTCTTGAATGACATTTTATTATTATTGTCATCGTAAAATATGACTTCTTTTATCCATTCTGCATAATTCTTTTCTAATCTCTCTCCACCTTTCTTCTCTTGACAATAGATGTTGTGCTACCACTATAGCCTACTTATTAAACCATTAAAAAATCAGCATCTAATACACTTTAGATAGACTCTATTAGGATGATTAAGTGGGCCACTCCCTACTAAAAACTTTTCTAATTATTATATTCCATGGTTCTTGATTTTGTTTCTACAGTATGGAACTTTTAAGTGTAATAATAGGTGTTTTGATATTACCAGATACCCTTACGTTTGTACCTCCACCTCTACAGATTATTTATAATTTCAATTTTATCATTTTTATCATTTAACTTTAACACAATTGTTTTTCACCCTTATTTTTAATATTTCCAAATTTGATGTTCACCCCCACATGTCATTATGTAATTTTCGGAATGCTTCAATTTAAATCTACGGTTTCAAGTATTATTTTGGAAAACATTCAAAACTATGGAATTTTTAATGACAAAGAAGAAGGAAACGCGTCACTCTTGTGTTTATTTTTACCAATGTTGACCCTGTTTTTATTGAATTGGATTGAGTCTCATACAAATCAATTAGGGTCGTTGTTTTATTGAATTCAATCTCATATAATCATGGAATTTTTTTAATGAATTGAATATTGCTCATGTTAGCCACAATCCATGAGATCGTAAACATTTTTGGTTTGTTTAATTTTTAATGAATTGAATATTGTTCATGTTACCACAATCCATGATCGAAAACATTTCTTGTTTGTTTAATTTCCAAAATATTCCTAAGCATACAAGCCCCGAAAATATCATTAAAAAGGAGACTCAAAACCTCACTAGGAGGAGTCTCCATGACATGAATGTCAACATAATTTAAAGAGAAGGTAAAATTAGCAAGTTAATCAGCACTTCTATTTCCCTCCCGCCAGGTATGGTTGAATTGCACCTGCCAATTTAACTTTAAAAGCTCTTGAATACAACACACCAAGATGGGAGCTTTGCCATTAATTTTGACGTTCCCTTTGATAATGTCAACCAAAGTTTTTGAATCACTTTCTACTTGAAGGTGATGAAATCCTTGTCTCCAAACAAACTGCATTCCCAAGAACATTCCCCGCATTTCAGCAGTGAGAGCATCACAAGTGCCTATTTTGCGACAGTACCCTTTAAGCCATCTACCATATGAATTCCTTAAGAGATCACCACAACCAGCTAGACCCAAAGTATCTTTGTAGGATCCGTCACAATTAAGCTTAAGCCACCCCTCTTCAGGCCTTGTCCAACCAACGAAAATGGTGTCGCATTTACGAAGGTTCAAAGGATGGTTGGTGTAGTTGTCTATATCTTCCACCATCTTGAGAATAGTGAAGGTAGGATTTGTCGGACGCTGAAAATCATCTTCAAAAATAGTTTTGTTCCTTCACATCCACATGTACCAGCACGCGACCATAAAAATTGATGTCTACTTCTTACTTTGAGCGCCAAACAGTTTATGATTAATATTCTTGAAGATCCAGTCCCTGCAATTAAAAGAAAAAAAAATTAGTGATTTGATTTGAAGGTACTAACATGTTCCATGTCTGGGTTGCAATGGGGCAATCCCGCAAAACATGAAGAATAGTTTCATCGTCCCTCTGACACCTAGGGCACACAAGAGACACTCATACACCCCATTTGCTTCTCCGAAAGTTAGTGAGCAAACGCTCATGGGCTGCCATCCACATAAAAGTTTGGATTCTATGAGGACCTTTCCAGCTCCACAAGGCCTTCCAATCACCCTCTATTGGTTGAACTCTACTACTCTGAGCAATGTAGGCCCTTTGAACTGTGAAGTCCCTAATATTTGTTCCTCCCCAACTAATGTTGTCTCGTCCGTCTGTGTCTTTTGGAGCAGGGATGGCAAGAACCTAAAAGACAAAGGTAGAAGGTAGATTAGAACTAAGGAAATTATAATCCCATTCTCCTGAGGGGGTTACCACATCCCTCACAGAGAGTGTCGTGTCTATATATGATTGACTAGTGATGGAGATAAGAGAAGTTCCACTAGGAGTCCATTTATCCAACCAAAAATTGATATTGTTCCCATCCCCCAACTGCCACACAACTTGTTGTTGAAATTGGTCCCAAATGCTTGTTAAGGATTTCCACAAAGAAGAATCATAAGGTTGAGATTTTATAGATACCCTAAGATCATTGTTCCTACCATACTTACTATAGAGAACCTTACACCAGAGGTCATTCGGATTAGTGATCAGATTCCAAAGTATCTTCATAAGAAAAGCTTCATTCATATGATGGGGTTTCTTGATGCCAAGGCCTCCATCAAATTTAGGAAGGCAACACACGTCCCATCCCACTGGATGAGGTTTGCGGGAATGATCTATATCCCCCCACAAAAACCATCTTTGAATTTTTTCCATCTCATTGCAAATAGTCTTGGGGAGCTTAGCATATTGCATATGATAATAGGGTATGGAACTCAAAACTGATTTAGATAAAGTAAGTCTTCCAGCAAAGCTCAGACATTGTTGTTTCCAGCCACTCAACCTATTTTGAATCTTGTCAATGATATTACTAAATTTTCCACGGGTAGCTCTGCCTGGGTCAATGTTTGCCCCAAGATACATGCCCATATTATTGATCTGTTTATAACCTGTGTGGTGTAAAATGTCCTCCTTGAGTTGTTGGTCGACATTCTTCGAGAAATAGATTTCTGTTTTTGACTATTGATCTTTTGTCCAGAAGCTTGGCAGAAAATGTCAAGGCAATGCATAATACAATGAGCTTGTTCAATAGATGCCTCTGCAAACAAAAGGAGATCATCAACAACAAGAAGATGAGATATTTGAGGTTCATACATACCTGCGCGCATGGCTTTCCAATAATGTGCTTCCACTTGGTCAGCAATAATATGAGATAACCGATCCATACAAATGACAAAAAGATATGGAGACAGAGGATCTCCTTGTCTAATGCCTCTTGTAAGAGTAAAAGTATCTGCTTTATCTTCATTCCATAAAATTTTGAAAGAAGGAGAAGTAATACAATGGTGAATGATGTTAATAAGATTAGGAGGAAACTTACAATCATTCGGAAATTTTTTCGCAAAATTCCAATTAAGACGGTCATAAGCCTTCTCAAGATCTATCTTAATGGACATAAACATCTTTTTACCTTTCATTTTAGCCATAGAATGCACCATTTCTTGAGCCACGATAATGTTATGATGAATAGTGCGCCCCAGAATGAAGCTAGATTGATGAGGAGATATGATCCCATCCAACATAGGCTTAACTCTATTAACAATTACCTTAATGATAATTTTATAAATGACATTACACAAAGTTGTAGGGCGAAATTGAGATGCAAATTCAGGCCTATCAACTTTAGGAATTAACACAAGCAGAGTATTATTAATCGAAGAGATGAGGGAAGAGTTAACCCAAACCTGTTTAACATACCGAAAAAGAGAGTCTGACACAATGTCCTAACATTTTTGAAAAAACAAGGCAGAGTACCCATCCTCTCCAGGAGATTTTAGAGGCCCCATATCAAAAAGAGCTTTCTTGCATTCAACAAACTGAATCATTACGCCTAAAGTATTCTGATGAGTCTCCAAGTTTGTTGGATAAGTATTCCAAGAGATAATAGGCTCACGAACATCTTCATCTTCTTTAAATAGGTTGATGTAGAAATTACAAACCAAATCTCTAAGGCTCTCAGGATCATCAACCCAAGCTCTATCATCATTGCGAAGAGAAATGATCTTATTATGCCTCCTTCTAACAATAGTTTTTGAGTGATAATACTTTGTATTCCGATCACCATCCATAATCCACTGACTCCTAGATTTTTGAAACCAGAGGCACTCCTCCTGATATAACGTGAGAGCAAGTTGATCATGTAACTCCTTTTCCAATTTCTCAAGAAAAGTGCTATGACCGTAGTTAGAGTATTCTGAATCCCATTAAGTCTTCCCATGATCTCCTCCTTTCTTTTAAAAATATCTCCAAAGGTCTCTTTATTCCATTTCTTAAGATGAGTGGTAAAGTTGTGGAGGCTTTGTACAATATCTTTGTCTTTTTCCCATTTGGAATGCAAAAAGGCATCAAACTCAACATGTGATGTCCAAGCCGCTTCAAAGCGGAAGGGGCGATTTCTATTAGAAGCAGACTGTCCTTCAAGCAACACAATAATAGGATGGTGATCAGATTGAACCCCAGGGAGTACCTTAACAAAACCTTCATGATACTTAAGTCTCCAATCAACATTACAGAGAACACGATCAAGCTTCTTGAAAACTCTATGGTGATCAGATTGAACCCCAGGGAGTACCTTAACAAAACCTTCATGATACTTAAGTCTCCAATCAACATTACAGAGAACACGATCAAGCTTCTTGAAAACTCTACTCATCCCGTTCCACTTTGGACCTCTCAAAGTAGACCGAGTTCCTGTAGTGGTAACTTTAAGGAGGTTACAATCACTGATCCAACAATTAAAATTTTGGCACTTTCTAACATCCACTAGAGCTCCTCCTTTCTTCTCATCTGGATAAGCAGTTTCATTGAAATCTCCCATCATAAGCCATGGACTGGTGATAGAAATAGCCAAATGACGCAAACGCTGCCGAGTTTCCTATCTCTAATTTTCTCAAGGGCTGGCATAAACCACAGTAAGGAGCCAGAGCTCCATGTTTTTCTCGCTTACCTGCACATGAAGAAAATGAAAATCATTTTAGATTAATTAAATCTTAATATCTGGCCTATTCCACATTATCCATATTCCTCCAGAAAAACCCCTAGCCTCGGCCGTAACAAAATGCTTAAACCCTAGCTTCTTGATAGTTTTTCGGGTTAATAGTGCTTTTCACCCCTGTAATATAGGTCATTTTTGGTTTTCGCCCCTATAAAATTTTCAGTTTGTTTTGCATCCTCGTAAAACTCTTTTTTTTACCGGAAAACACCCCTCCTCCATCCAACTCATCAAATGCGCCTATGTGGCGCAGACTTGGTTTTTTTTAAAAATTTTATTTATTTATAATTGTCCACATCATATTTTATTTTTTAAAATATCTGAAAATTAATTTTCAAAAATAAAAAAATCCAAAAATATTCAGATTTTTTTCCAAAAAAAATTAAAATTGAAAAAAAACAATTAGATTTTTTTCGAAATTCGAATATTAAAAAAATCAGAAAAAATATTTGGTTTTTTTTAAAGATTCTGGAGTTTAATTTTCAAAATAAAAAAAAGTTAAAATTAGAAAAAAACAAAATCGAAATTTAAAAAAAATAAAAAGTTAGATTTTTTTCCGAAAAAAAATATTTTAAAAAATTCAGATTTCTTTTTTGAAAATTTTATTCTAGATTTTTATAAAATCTTTTTTGAAATTAAAATTTTAGAGAAAAAAAATCATTTTTTACAAAATTTTCGAAATTAAAAGTTCATTTTTTAAACAAAAAATTTAAAATTTGGAAAACATTTTTCGTAATAAAAAAATTTCTGTAAATAAAAAATTTCCTTAATTTTTTTATTTTTTCTAAATTAATATAAATGAATTTATATTATAATTTTTTTTTAAAAATAAAAAATAAAAATAATTATACAGTCAACACGCCACATAAGCATGTATGCACAGTCAACATGCCACACAATGTACCACGTCAGCAAATATGCACAGTCATATGGGGGAGGGGTGTTTTCCGAAAAATAAAAATTTTACGAGGACGGAATCCAAACAGAAAATTTTATAGGGACGAAAATCGAAAATGATCTATATTACAGAGGTGAAAAGCACTACTAACCCTAGTTTTTCTAATGATACTCCCACTACATCGTGGCTCTTGTAAGGCTACAATGTCAACTTTGTTCCTCCTGCAAAAATTATTAAGTGCTCGCCGAAAGTTTATTCCTTGAGCAACTCTACAATTCAAGTTAATAATAATCGTTAAAAAAATATATAAAAAATAGGCAAATTCTATGGTACACCCAACAATTTGAGTGTATTGGTACACCAAATTCTTAAATTAATAGTTAAATGAGTTGTTTTTTGTAGGAAAAAATTATTTTCTATCACCTATAATTATAATAACTAAATCTTATTTACCAAAAACGTCAACGCAATAAAATTTGATTTTTCTGAATTCTTATTACTCATAATAGAGAATTTTGA
>Ga0228711_1000896_pt1 | contig 40865 bp, 21 predicted proteins | sample MedpolnodulmetaG_2_FD_177996 | JGI IMG/M metagenome (GOLD analysis project Ga0228711, IMG submission 177996) | Root nodule microbial communities from Medicago polymorpha collected in Santa Monica, California, United States - brown nodules | ecosystem: Host-associated > Plants > Roots > Nodule...
CTTGTGCCCGAGAACACGGAATCGGAAAATTCCGTGTGGCAAGCGACCGCGCAACAGGTCCTTGCCGGCGTGATCAGCTACATCACGGAAAGCCCCTTCTACAAAGACCGGCGCAACCTCGCCGAGGTCAATTCCTTTTTTAACAGCGGCGTCGATCTCCAGGCGCTCATGAAATACATCAAGGAAAAAGAGCCCTACCTTTCGAAGTTCACGGTCGAGAGCTTCAATTCCTACATCGCTTTATCGGAACGCGCCGCCGCGTCTGCTCTCTTGGACATTCAAAAGGCTATGCGGCCTTTCAAGAACGAGAGGATTGTCGCCGCGACCAATGTCACGGACATGGATCTTCGCGCAATAAAGCGCCGGCCGATCTCGATCTACCTTGCGCCGAACATCACCGACATCACCCTGCTGCGCCCTCTCCTCACCCTGTTCGTGCAGCAGGTAATGGATATCCTCACGCTCGAGCACGATCCAAATTCCCTCCCCGTCTACTTCCTGCTCGACGAGTTTCGGCAGTTGAAGCGGATGGACGAGATCATGACCAAGCTGCCCTATGTGGCTGGCTACAACATCAAGCTCGCCTTCATCATCCAGGATCTGAAGAACCTCGACGCAATCTACGGCGAAACCTCCCGGCATTCCCTGCTCGGCAATTGTGGATATCAGCTCGTCCTCGGCGCCAACGACCAGGCCACAGCCGAGTATGCATCACGCGCGCTCGGAAAGCGCACCATCCGCTACCAGTCGGAATCCCGCACGATCGAACTGATGGGCCTGCCTCGCAGCACGAAGGTAGAGCAGATTCGCGAACGCGACCTGATGATGCCGCAGGAGGTCCGGCAAATGCCGGAAAACAAGATGATCCTGCTCATCGAAGGACAACGGCCGATCTTTGGTGAAAAGCTTCGCTTCTTCCAAACACAGCCCTTCAAATCAGCCGAGGCGTTTTCCCAGGGCAACATTCCGCAAGTGCCGGAAGTCGATTATCTGGCACCGAAACCCGTGCCGGCGACAACTCCGGAATATGCCAAGGGGGGAGATCCTTCCGTCGAAATTCCCCCGCCGGGGCCAGTGACGGAGGAGAAGCCTTTGACGGCCGCCGCGGCGCAGGCGACTCCGGTCAAGGCAGAACATGCGGCAGACGAGAAAGCTGCAGCACCCGCCAAACGCACCGTCAACAAAAAGGCGCTGCGCCCGAAGCGGAAGGCGACTGCTGCAAGCACTGCTGGCGCGGAAGAATCTGCAAGCCTCGATGCAATGGAAGCCCGGATAAGGGCGATCGAGGAAGGCCTCAAACCAAAGGCCGCGCAGCTAAAGGATGTGGTCGAGGCGAAAGCCGAGACGCTTGGCGACAAGTCTCCGACCAAGCGCCGCAACATCTTAGACATCTTCAGCGCGACCGTGCCTGATCCCATCGAAGTTGGCGTAGCGGCCGAATAGCTTGCCGAGATCGCTTCCGGAGCCATTGCAGCCATCCGAACCTGCTGGCGCTACGGCTCAACTCGACCCCTGAGGAGACCTTAGTCTCTTCAGGGTTAATTGGCCGCTTCGCGCCCGCATGTCGGTCATAGGCTCGGGCGTCACCATGCCCCGAACGCGGACATTGTTAATGTTCAGCGATGGCAAGTAGCGGTTGCGCCCTCTATCGTCATTTTAACCAGTCCGAAGGCTACCCAAAGCCCATGGGCGTCGATCGACATTCAAGCAGACACGCTACATTTTGAATCCAGCGCGTCCACCAATTCCACCACACCCGCATGCAACCACCAAGTCCGTTCGCGGTCTTCGCAAGGATCCCGCGACTCCTAGGGGGCTCCTAGGCCGCGTATGTGCCACAATGCATTCCATGAAGTCCAGAGCGGTTTTGCTATGAAATTCGCGCGTTTTTATTCCCTCAGGAGCCGAGCGGTCCCAACTAGCCATTCGGCGCCGACTCCTAATTCGACGCCCCACGGGTGGACAGGGTGGTGCTGCTCTGGTTGGTCTAACGCGTTATTTTCCTTCAGTTTCATGCTCTTGCTCCTATATGCTTGCCTGTCGAGGACTATATTCCTAGATTCCAGAGGGTTTATCAAAGACCCAATCTCGCCCGAAGGTCTTCGGAATAGAGCTGGGTCAACGGCTTGCCGCCCCGATAGAGGGCCTGCTGAAACGCGACAGACGCCGGGTTGCCCATCTGATCCAGCAGGACTTCGACGCCATCGGGCGCGGCGTAACCAATCAGCCAGTTGGCGACGCGCCCATTGGGATGCCGTGCTTGATCACGAAGCAGAGGATTTCGATGTAGAAGCGACACGCCCCGTCCTTGTCGTTGACGAGGATGCCGGTGAGTTTGATCCGGGTCATATGGCTTCTCCGCACGTTCCGGGATCGGGCGCGGCGGACACCATTCGGCGGAACGATCCGAATCCCCGCAGGGCGAGTCTGCAGGCCACCCATCTATCGCAGCGCGCCCGGCCACGAGGGGCGTCCCTGCCCGTATCCTAGGCGGCGACCCGCGCCTCCACTTTAATCCGCGTCGACATGTCCGCCTCGGTGGATAGCGTTGAAAAAACGAGCAATGAAGCAAGCGCCGTGAGGCCGGAAAGGTCGCGGCGCAGCCTTCCCGCCCTACATCAAAGCATCAAAGCGGATAAGGCGTGGCGGCGTTTCCGGACATGTGGATGTCGCGTTGCTGTGCCTCACTTGAGCGGTGCGGCACGCCCTGCACGATCGTTTCTGATCATCATCCCCGCGTATCTTATCAATGCCTAAGCGGCTGTCTTCTCGAAACTGTAGCGGGAAACTCTTACAAGTGCTCCTATTTTGTGACACAATATCAGGTGTACAGTTGCGAAAACCAGGCGCGTTTGCCACTTACTCGTCAATAGTAAATCTAACATTTGTTTGTGCGCGTGAACGCTCGGTTACATAACAGGTCTATGATTTCCAATTCAGGGGTGGGCAATGGCTAAGCTTACGATAGAACTTAGAAACACTGACGGATCAGTTCTTACCACGCTACGCTTGGATAAAAGTGATAATACTTGGCTTGATGTTAACATGGATGCATCGCCGCTCAACGAGACACAGGGGAGTGTTGACGACAGCGCATACAACCAACTTCATTGTATGAATGGAAACTCCGAGATCGTTCGGCTAGCCAATTGCAACTGGGACATTCTCGAGGGGGCGAACAACGCCGGCTTTTGCTACGGTTGCAAGCTGGGCTTTGAAAGAGAGCCTCGCTGGTATTGCACTCGTCGTGTAGAATAGCGATGTCTTAGGTGCGTATCGCTTCGTGCTTCCCATTTCGAGCGAGATCTACGTTTTAGTCGACTGTCATCGAGATCTGCACGGCCGCTGATAGCATCCGCAGGAGCGGATAGCCTACGGTCTGACCTCATTAAACACATTTCGTCGTAATCGAGAGCGTTCTGCGCCCCTCCAACTACGTCATCTCAAGAGGTTGCCCATATGTTTACCAGGCGCTGAATAATCGCATTCCTGTCGGATCAGCGGCAAACTACTGCGTGTAAGTCACCCGCCCGCTCTTCATCAGCAGCAGCGCAAAGCCCATCTTGCCCAATGCTGCCGAGGCTATTTTAGTTCGACGTATAGGGGTGAACTGACGGTGCAATACTCACCGTTTAAGTCGCGTCCTTGCGCAAGGAAGCGAGACAGAAAAGCGATTTCGAAGGTAGGTGCAGGGTTCGAATAAAGATCCGCGACGGCATCCGCCCATTCATGGGATCTAACGCCCGCTAATTCCCTGCTTACTTTGTCTTTTCCGTACAACTTTTCTCTGTTTTCCCGGAAGGAGATACCCTCTTCACTGAATTCTCGCGAAAGTGCCTCCGCCATATAGGGGAAATACGAGTAACTGGAATCCGCTTCCTTGCCACGCCGGTTTCCGACTACGTGGTGGGTGGAGCCGCCGAGACAATGCAACATGCCATTTCGCTTGCCTACGAGTAGGAACAGGTTTGGCACCGCGCGTACGGCGAGATGCTTGACGGTCAAGCGGTCAAGCACCCATTCGCGCGCGTCTTCCAGGCACCGAGGTTTTTTCTCAGCGATCAGGTAGTGGGCGACTGCATCTAGTCTCTTGGATGGTTGGGGAGGCTCGATTTCTGCACCTATCTTGCCTGAGGCAACACCCCAATTGAAGCCAAACTCGGCAGCATATTTTTGCTTGGCCGATTCGGGTATTTGGTCAGCAAGCATGTCCAACTTCGACGTAGAGACGTAAAGATAGTATTTGGTCATCATCGCAAGCTAGCCCAATCCTACATATTGCTACGGCCACGGCAGACAGTAAGGCGGCAACAATATGATCCGATGTGCCTGGGAGAGCCGGACAACCTCGCGACCAGCCATCAGGATTCTTGGATCTATGACATACCCCATACCACAAACTCAACAAACTCAGGATTTAATTCCAATCTGACTTCCTTCTGTGACCGATGGCTCGCGCGGACCCGTTCTCAAGTAATGAAATTATCATACGCGGCACTTCCCCATTGCCCATGGGAACAATCCGGACAAATCTCTTCTGGGTAGGCATGCATTTAACATCGTGCCGCCGTGATGGAGTAGCTCTTAAGCAAATTAGAAGGAACGGGAGGGAACATGCTGTCACGTTACGACCGATCTTCTGTGAGTGTGAAACTTCGCTTTTCCAAATGGTGGACGGCAATGGAGTTACTGCCATTCGTGATATTAGCAATGGCGAATGCTGCCAGCGCCCAATCCATTCCTGAAACGTCTGGCTTCGCAGTCAATGGTAATAAGATTTCGGCAAGCGCGACGACGATATTTATGGAGCCACTTTGGACAAGCGAAGACGCCACAAACACCGCACACCACGAATTGCTGCATGCGATCGGTTTTACGGTGACCTACGACAAGTTCAAAGAGCATGTCGACGCAGCCGCAGTTTAGAGAGAGCAGCACCGGAACTGGGGAACTCTGGCGAAACTAACGCCGAAAGCCAAGGGACCCATATTGATCTGCCGGCCCCCGCCTGGGGCGCAGAAATGTCGCCAAGCGGGAGCATTCCGATCCGACGGAAACCAAGAAATCATCACTGTGTGACAATCGGAATCTGCGGGGACACCGAGACGATACGCGCTTGCGCCTCGACCATCTTGTTGAGGGAAGCCGGACTGATCTGACTTGCCGGGTCTTCGCTCGTCGATGACGAAAACAGCCAGCCGAAATCGAGCGGAACTGCGGATGTGTTCTTGCCCGGCGCCCCATGCATCACCGACATGTCGGCCCAGAACTCGCCCCTACCCTTCGCTGTAACGTCTAGGAAGAAACCGGGTCTGTCCTGGGTCGCCTCTTCGAGATTGAGTGAGGCATCCTTGTGCCAATCCAAGTCCAGACTATCTGTAAGGCCATCGCAATATGTGAGCCACCCGGTCACGCTCCGCCTCCCGGGCCGTAATACCAAATTCAGTCCGACAGCGAACTTATCTTTAGTTGCGAGGGGTATCGGGATTTCAAGCGGCTTGTAGTTGTCGACACCTAGCATGCCGGGCTGGGACAGAGTGAGCACCAGGTCCGTGAACCCCTTGAGATGATCGGCTGATCCAACGAAGCGCAGCACCAGCCGCAGTTCCTCTCCGCTCAAGAACCCCGTCGAGAGGAGGTCGACATAGGCACTCCGGTATGCGAGCGGGGCAAGAACGTCCTTGCCGCATAGGATCGCGGCAGGCGTTTCGAACTCAACCACGCGCACGTGCTGTTCCAGCGTATCCACATTGCCGCCCATGCTTGTTTGGCCCGGCTGATCGGCCAATATCCAGCCTTCCGGTCCGGCCAATGCCGTCCGACAGAATATCTCGACCGGTCGTCCCAACTCTTTCAGATAGCGAGTCGTGATGAGCGCCACATGTCGGTGCACATGCACGGGATAAGGATTGCAAAGGGTCGAGGAAGCGAGCCAGACATCTCGCACCGACCCGCTCAGGTCAAAGCTGAGGGCCGTGCGCTTTGTGTCGAGTCTCGCGGTCACATGACGCGCCCGGTGCTGTTCGACGACCAACCCGAGATCATCCTCGTCAGCCTGCCTGCGTCGGGCAACGTTGATGTAGTCGAAATCGCGGTTGGTGCGGATCCAGCTCAAGGCGGTCGGTGCACTCGCCATCGTCTCGCGAGCATGGGTTTGCGTGCCGTGCGGGTTCTCGACGATAAGCGAGATGCTATTCGGCGGGTTTTTATTTCCTTCGTCACTGTTTCGTGGCGACCATTCGAAGCTCGCCAGCGCTAGTGGCGCGTTCCCCTGCCCTATGGATGTTTTCGCTGCAGTCTGATTTGCAAAGACGCAGATGGAATAGCGCCCAGCCGCGACCGGCTGGTGCAGTAGGCTGAGGCTTTCGACGCGTTGTCGATCGACGCACAGGATCTGCACATCACTCGTGTAGGCACCATCGACGCCATCGATTGCGGCCTTCGAGGCCCGCACCTCGACCGTCTGCATCCCGAAAATCACCGAGAGCAGGAGGATCGGCGTCGGTGATCCGTCTGCCGCATAGAGCTTTGTGCCGCGCTGGCCCGTGCGGATCCACCAGCATCGCTCGGAATCAAGGTTCAGGCTGTTCTCGCCAGAAACCTTCTGGCCGATCGACCAATCCGGATCGATGTAGCGCCGCATAGCGATGCCGGCGAAGACATCTTCGAGTGGCGGATCCTCGCCGAAAAGCGTTGTTGGCCGCAAGGACAACATAGTATTCGCAAATGCGGGCGCCGCCGCATCAACTGCATCGAAGGTCAGTCCGATTGGCCCTTCCGTCCGCACCGTCATGCCGAGGGCGGTCGAGATTGGCGTCGGGCAATAACCCAATTCAGGAGATGGTCCGAACTGTTTACGCGAGTCCAACACTTCGACGGTCTTGCTCCGCAAAGAGTCATCCCGCACGTCAAAACCGTAACCAAAGCCGGTCTGGATCTCTCCCGCAATGCGGTCGGCCAGGCCTCCACGCGAGAACGGCCGCTCCTGAAGGATGGCGGCTATGGGGGGCGCCGGCCGCTCGCCGTCCTCGCCGCCCGGAGCGGTGGTCAGCGGGATTAGCGCGCGCAGTTGCGGCCTTGTCAGCAGAATGCGCGACGGGTCCGCAAGCATTGCGACACGCATCGTCCACGCGGCGGGGGTCGGCGACTCTTCCTGCTTTCCCACCGGCCAAGCCGAAAGCACGCGATCGGACAGGTTGTTCAAAGCGCCTGCATAGCGGCTGCGAAGCGTAAACCGATGGCGGAAGTAGGTTGCCGATGGCGCGTCCCAAGAATGCTGCTGCAGGACTGTTCGGGCCGGCAGGGGCGACAGCGTTTGAGTCACACTATGGGCATCGATGTCCGGCCGGTCGAAAAATGCCTCGCGCTCGAAGAGAGCGAGGGCAGTGTCGGTCGTCGGAAGGGTAAGGGGCAATGCTGGCCTATTCCAATATCGCTCCAGTGCATACTCGCGGGGTTTCACGAAATGGTAAATTGGACGACCGGTCGGCCGCCACAGCTGGGTGGTCGTATCGATTTCGCTGAGCAACCGCCAATGGTTGCGGTCGATCGCCGCCACATCGCCGGCGGTCTTGAGGTCGTATTGGCGCGCCTTCTCGATCGGTACTGCCTCGATCATGTCAGCAGCGAGTCTGACGGCACCATCCCTTCCAAGGACGGGCAAACCGTTGTACATCGTTTCAATGCGGAGCGCGGACGCCGGAAATGCCACCAGGCTGCCAGCGGAGGAGAACCGGGATGCGTATTGCAGGAGCCTTTCGTCAAAAGCGGAGGGCTGGGAATCCTTGCTGGAGAAATGCTCCATCGGCACGAGCACGTCCAGAGAAAGGCGAGCAACGGTTGCCTCTGGCGCGCTGGCCAATAGATGTGGATCGCCGCTCTCGGTCTTATCGCTGAGTCCAAATTCACCGGCGGCAATCCGCACGTCAAACTGGAATGCCCTGTTGAGTGGCTCTAAGACCGCCTTGCGAAGCTCGAGCGGGGTCCACGGCGTGGGGTCGTCCTGCCCCAACTTGCGCTCGCCGGCGTTGCGCTTGGCATTGTAGTCGTCTTTGAGCGCCTGTGTCTTTGCTGGCAGCCCGAGTGAATCGATCAACGTTCTGAGGACGCCGTCAAGCATATGTGTGTGCCTGGCGGCCATATGGGCGTCCAACGTGAGCCGATCTTGGATCGCGAGCTCAATTCGCACGCTATGGACCGCCGGGTCTGGCAGATTGTCCAGTAGCCAGGCAAGCTTCGGGTCCAGATGGCGCATGACATAGGCTGTCAAGAGGGCCTTCTCGAAGATCTGCGTCGCGGGGTGATCCTTATCCACCCTGTAGGCCGATCTGCGGAGTTCGGGGTTGGCCATCCAGCGTTCGAAATCGAGGTAGCCGACACGCGGCGTTGACATCCGCACTAACGCCGCATCAGGGACCGTGTCCCTCCATATCTTTCGACCGTCCTGAGGGGGCACCAGCAGCAGGAGGGGTGCACCGACGCCGTCGGGCTTCTGAGATCCGAAGTTGGCGAACGACACTGCGGCAGGCTCATCGACATTTGTTTCCAGCACCATCCGCAGCCACGCGTCCATGCTGTCGGCATCGTCCAGAAATTGTCTGTCCAGCTGGTTTTCGCCGGCGAGCAGTTCGACGAGGCGGGTCAAAGGCACGCCGGACCCTTCGGACGGACTGATCTGCGTGATTCGCAGCGTCAGCTTTGTGAGCGCGTTCAAGTCAATCTTGCCGCCGTCGAGGACAAGTTCCAGCTTGCCTTGGTCAAAGGGTCCGTTTGGGCGACGGTCGAACAAACGGAATATCAGTTTCGTCGGGCGCCCCACCCAAGCGAGGTCGGTCAGTGTCCATTGAAGATCTATCCCATGCGGCCTGCCCAGTGCAGGAATATGGATCATGCCGGCTCCGTCCACCTCCCGCAGCATGTCCCGTGTTCCGGGAATAGCGTCTTCGGCCATGAGGCCGATCCGAGGATAATCGGTCGCAAGTGGCTGGACACCATCGATCGTCGCGCCGATGCGCCGGGGCTTGCCTGTTTCCTGCCTCTCCTCCATGGCCATCTGCGCTATTGCAGTGCGGCGCTGACAGGCCACCCTGCCGACGGGGAAGCTCGGCTGCTGCAAATCCGGTTTCGGCATCCAAGGAAGTTTCTGATCCTGCAACAGAAGCGGCAATGTGCCGGCATTGCTGGTGACGAAGGCAAAGAACTCGAATATCCGGCCATATGCCAGGCGTGGCACCTTGGCGAATCCAAGCTTGTTCGATACGTGCGGATCGTGGTTATAAAAGGCTTGGCGCTCAGATCCGCGCCCGTTGGCATCCTCGTCGGCAAAACGCTCGGCAAAAGCAGGGTCAGCGAATGGGAAACCTTCGTATTCGATAAACATCGGTGTGCGCCCATCGGCGATAGCCGGGAGCATGGGATGGATCGCAGCCTCGACCTGCAAGGGTTTGTCCGTCTCGCCTCTCTCTCGACTGCCCCAGCTCAAGTCGGCGAGGCTCGCATGCGCCCAGCTGCCACCATCTTCGTCGATGCGGCGAACAGCGACGCCGATTCCGTTTAGTCGTTTCCCGAACATCTCGGTCCTGTCCGGATCCATACCGGAGCCGATCTGAACAGTAAGCGGCCCAGGGGCACTATCGGGGACGAAGCGCCCCGCCGGTGCTATTGCGACGTTTACCGCCGCCCCGACGGTTTCCTCATAGACCAGCCGTAAGTGATCGCGAATGGTGTCTTTGGATCGATCCGGGAAAGGGCACATTGGCGTCACGAGCAACGCCGTCAACGATTCGAAGCAGGTATCCTGCCGCTCGTTGAGCAGGCGGGCGACGTAGTAGTCGCTTCCAGCGGCTGCTGCGGCAAGGCGCTCCGATCGCGTCGATGCCTTGAAGGGCAGTTGCTGTTCGTACCGCAGGATAGTACGCATGAAAGTATTACCGGCAGCGCGGCGGGCAGCCTCAGCGCCGTTAAAAGGACCTTCGAGCAGTGTGCGATAGGCCAGCCAGGCATCGATGAAGGCAGCACTGACAGCTCTTATCTGTTCGGCATTACCGCTCGGAACGAGCGCCTGCGCGAATGATTGCGCGAGCCTTGCATCGGAGAAATCGGCGACGCTATCCGTTAGGACAATCGAGGCTGTCTCGATGAACCTAATGATGGCGCGCTCAGCCCCGGATTCTTCCTGGAGTTGCTGCGACATTCCGATCAGGGCGTTGGTCAGCACATCCAGAAGTTTGCCATTGACGCTGGACGCATACTCTTCGAGACGCTTGCTGACCTTTTGCTTTGTGCCCGACGCGTAGCTGTTGAGCAGAGCGTCGATAAGCTGGTTCGCCTCAGGGGCATCGGCGGCTGCGACCGGGAATACGTGGCGGAGGGAGAGCCCGATCAAATTGGCACCCTTTGTCCGGTTGAGTAGCGGGCTCTCCAGAAGCACGGTGCGAAGGCAGCGCGTGATGTTGGTTGCATCGCTGGCGAGTTCCTCCAGCGCTTCCCCGCCGCGTTCCTCAAGTTTACCAATGACGCAGGACACGAGCGGCGCGAGTATCTCGCCCTCACTGCTGTTATCGGACGCCGGCGCTGTTCCCGGCGGCGGCGTCTTGACCGGTTTCAGAAGGCCAAGCGCGATGTTGTCGAGCATCGACACGAGGCTTGTAGCGACCATCCAGGCCGCGCCCGGCGACTCGATCTCGGAGTCGGCCCGGAAGGTAAGCTCGAATAGTCTGGCATAGCCATCGGGTCCCATTTGGCGGCTGCCGAGGGCCTGGTGAGGCGCGATCAACGAGGCTGAGCGCTCTTCGAATCCCCTTAGGAAGCGGCGAACGTTGTCGGCATCATCATCGACGATGAAATAACCGTCTCGATCGAGTGCCTCCGCATCGACGTCGGAAGGCAGGAACTCCTTCGTCTTTTCTGCACCGAGCACGCTGGTTCGGCAGATCGCACGTGCAATTCCGCCCTGCGGATAATACCAGACGTCGACCGCTTCATCTTCGGGAGGGACGTTGGGACCACTATTCAATTTCTGTCTCAGCGTCGGTTCCGGGTTCACTTCCCCCGAGCCAAAGAAGGGCAGCATTACGAAAGAGAGCCCCATCAGGTCGATAGGAAGGCGCACGATGTGGGTTAACTTAAAGCGGTGCCCCACAGGCGCGTTCCACGATTGGGCGGCGCGCATCCTGTGGGTCGCACCGGCTGCCTCGGCTTCCTGGGCAGCGTCGGGCGACCAAACGCCGGCGCTCGTCCAATAACGTTGGACAGGCTGCTCGGGAACGGGATTGGTATCTTGTGAGTATAACCACCCAAAGAGGTCAGCGGGATCGCCAAGCACCTTTTCGGAAACGACGATCGGCGAAACGGGAATGATCTCGAAGTCGGACATTTCAACATATCTGTAAAGACGGAACTCAACCCGGTGAACCGCCGCAACGAACCATTTGAAGGTGGCCATTGCAGTCTTCTCAACGTCTTCATCAAACTCACCGCTGGACCAGCATTCGAGGCTCAGATTGACTGCCAACGAAAACGTCGCCCGGGCATCGTCGTCCGCGTTGAAAGAGCGAGGCTCCGAGTCGACGAGGCAGTAAATGATCGGATCGGGGTGCAACGCCATCTCAGTTCCTCGCCTCTTCGAGTTTTTTCGCCGCGTCCTTCAGCTTGTCCGCTTTCTTCTTGATGTTTTCGTCCTCGATCTCGCCCGACACACTAGACGTCACCACCGTCTGAGACTTGCCGCCGCGCAGCTTGTACTTGACGTTCGCGCGCGCCTTGAGTTTGAAGAACTTTGAGATGCGGATGGTCACCGAGAGCGTCCCGTCGGCATCAACCTGGCCGTTGTCGCGATACGTCATCCGCAACATCAGGGTGAGGCCGACCGTCACGATGCCGGCCACATCAACATGGCCCGCAATCACCAGCACAACTGATACTGAGAGCCCACCACCCGGCCTGCCGAGCAGTTTGCGGTAGCTCAACACGCCTGACAGGGTGATGAACACCTGCCCGGAGAAAGGACCGAAGGCGAAGGCCAGAGACGCCGATCCGCCTGCGCCGGCATCGACAATCACCGTCAACTCGTTGTTGAACGGGCGATACTCGGATTCAATTTGAATGTACCCTGCGCCGCCGATGATGAAGATGGAAAAGATAAACGGCCGCTCGACCGTGGATAGGTTGAAGCGGTTCGCGATGATAAAATCCGGGAAGGCGAGAAGCTTGAAGCGGTTCTCCAGCGAGATGTTCGACACACCGCTGGTGGCGAAGTTCAGCGACAGGTTCGGCATCACGAATTCGTGCTCGACGCCGATTGGCATGCCGTCCTGTTTGATTACCTGAAGCCCGCCAACTTCGTCGGGGAAGATCGTCGACAGGAAGTCCTGAATGAACTGGAAGGTCGGATTGAGACGGATGTTCTTCGGATCGAACTCGACATCGAGGCCACCTTCCTTCGAGAACTTCAATGCGAATTTCTCGAACCGCACCATCGACTGGCCGCCCACCACGGTATCGATCACGGTGCCGATGCGCCCGAAGCCACTCTGGGTGACCTTCTCCTGGTCTTTCGATGCCTCCAGCCTGACCTGCCCCGTCAGCCGCATGTCGACGAAATCGATCTTGAAGGGACCGATCGAGAACAGGCTGCGGCGGCCTGGCATCGGCGCGTCAATATCCACCTGAACCCAGGCGCGGGCCTGCTTCTGGTCGAAGTCATGGGTGATACGCACCGCCTCGCGCACGCCGGCCGGGATGCGGTACCCGTGGAACAGGTTGTCCAGCTTAGCGCCGCCGAAGTTGCGGAACACCTTGCCGATATCGAAGCTGGAAAGGTCGGCAGGCAATAGTCGGTCGCCGATTTTGTCGAACGGGAGCGAGAGGCCCAGGCCCTTCAGTTCGTCGCCGAGACGATTGAACAGAGCATTCGCCTTCGTCGTTTCGATGATGTCGGCGAATTCGTCAAAGCCGGCGCGGATGCGATCGATATCAGCCTTAAGCACTGCCAGTTCCGGCGCGGTTGTTACCGCCGAATAAAGCTTCAATATGTTGCAGGGAACCGCCATGGCGCCGCCCTGGTCGATCTTGCTGGCAGCATCGAAAACGCGGTCGGCAAACATGCGCGCCGTTTCGTAGGCGCGCCCCAGATCGTTATGAAGTGCGCGCACGGAGCGATCGAAGGATTTGACGGAGTCGATCAGCCCTTCGGCATCCTTAAATGCCTCTTCGATTTGGTGGAGATCGCCGAGCTTTGCCTGGATCGCGTCGTGGGCCTTCGTGAGCTCTTCATTCAGATAGTCGTGCGCCCTCTCGGCGAGACTGTTGAGGTAGGCCTCCGCCTCCGAGACACCCTGATTGATGGCGCTGCACGCTGCGCTGACGTCATCCAGCGCGCCAAGGGCACCTTCACTGAGTTGACGGAAGTGCTCGCCAACTTCTTCAGTAAGCTGATTCAGCCGCGGCCTGACTTCGCTGACGAAGTCCTCGATCATGGATAGATCGGCAGCAACCGGCGCCAGGATCTTGGTCAGTGCGCCTTGGAGAACGTTGCGGACAACGTTCTCCAGCAGCGCGTTCGGGGCGAGTGCTTTCTGGACGGCCTTCAGCGATGCCTGGATATCGTCCGCGATTGTTGTTATTTTTTCCGGGAGCGCACGCAGCGTTGCGCTGGTTGTTTCCAATTTCTCGTCGAGCCATTGCTTTGCCGGAACCACGACCGCCTCGATTGCTGTCCCGATGACCTTCAGCTGCTGCTCAGCCGGCTCCAGAACCGCCTCCAACCAGTCGGTCAGTTCGGCTTGGAACTCGCCCAAATCTTCTGCGACGTCTTCGGCACCCGCGTCGATAAGCTGTTGATGCAACTCAAACAGATCACCAAAAGCCTCGTTCAGGGACGTGCCAATCATGGCGATGGAGGCCATCAGCGCTTCGATTTCGGACCCGACCTCGCCCGCCGCTCTGTCGGCCGCGGCATCGACCGCCCTCGCTGTGCTGCGGGCGGCGGAAAGCGCTCGGTGAGCGGCCTCGATCAACGTGTCGATCCTGGCGATTGCCTCATCACCCAGCGGTTTGTTGATCGTACTGCCGAATTTGTTGTTGATCCGTTCCTTTAAAAGCTCGAGTCCGCTGGTGTCGGACGCCGGTACGAGCCAATACTCGAAGTCGCGGAGCAGGCGGTCGACGGCGCCCTGAATTGTAGCAATGCGGTCAGTCGCGTCGGCTTCGGCGAGCGCAACAGTTTTCAGCGCTTTGGCGATGTGGCCGGCGATAGCCTGGCTGACACTGTTGAGCTCGACCCCCAGGCGCTGCCGCGTTTCGTCGATCGCGGCCTGGATGTCGCCGCCGATGCTGCTCAGGCAGGCATTCACCCCCGCACGGAAGGCCGCTCGGCGGGCGTCTGACCAAGGTTTCTCCTTGTCGTAGCCGGCAATGCACTGCTCTATGCGCTGGCGCGCCCGCGCCAGCGCCGCCTCAATCTCAACCTCAATATCGATCAGCGCGGATCGCGCCTTCTCCACGCCCTGACCGACATCAGTGATATCCTGCGACGCCTCGGCAAACAGCGGGCGGATATAATCCATCGTCTCGATCGTAAGGCGGGTTATCAGTTGTTCCTTGTCGGGAATTGGGCCTGAGATGTCAGGAAGCAGTTTTTCAAGAAGTTTTTCGCTGTCGGCGACCCAGTCTTGCATTGCCAGGCGGACTAGCATTTCCTTGCGCTTTATGATCCCAACCGCATCGCTCTTGAGCTTCTCGCAAAGGTTACCCGAAGCAACGGGACTGACGAAACCCTTCAGATCAGGGAACTTGTCCTTGCCGCCCAGGCGCGCCAGGACGCCGTCTCGAATGCCGCCGTCAGGGGCGATCCAGGTCTTTTCCAGTTCTCCCCACTGCGTGAGGACGTCGTTCGGGTGCCGGTCCTTTATTGCCTTGAATAATGGGCTGTCGTCCTTGAAGAAGTCGGCGAACTGCTTTGCTTGGCCAATGGCGGTGCCCTGGCCATCGCCTTGCCAATAATCGGCTCCGGCCAGTAACTCTTCCGTCTCGAAATCCCGCGGGGGGAGCAGGTCACGCAGTCCTGGAATGAGGACCTTGTGTTCGGCATCCACATGGGTAGCGCGCATGAACGTGACGCTGTCCAGTCCAACATAAACAGGCTTACCCGAACGTCCCGCGTTGATAGCCGTTTTCTGCGCGGCCGGTCCCAATCGCCAGGTGAACCGACGCAGACCGGGCAGGAAACGTCCGACCGAACGCCGCCGGCCCTCGGCTCCGTTAGCCCCATCGGCCGGCTGCTCCGCGGAGCTCTTGTCCACCTCCCAAGTCATGGCCTGCGCAAGCGGCATGTTCGGGTAGTCGAGGTCAAGGCGAGCGTCCCACATATTGGTGTCGCTGGTCTTGGCCTTCAGGTCGGCGAAGAAGAAGAGATAATCCGGATCGCGGCAATCCTGCGCGACAACAGGCCTGTCACCGTCACCTTCGGCCGTGGTCACGAAGGCGACGTCCGGCATTTGATAGACCTGCGGCCGCTCGCGTGCGCTCGCACGGTTCCACAACGGGATCTGCCAACCGTAATCGCCCACATCGCTGGACCATGCGCTGTCAACATTGATGATCTTGGAATTGAACCGCACTCGCTCCAGAAACCCCGAACTGCGGGGCACCGCGGTGCTGAAATCCGGATAACCGCGTTCGGGCTGTAGCAGCTCGATATACTCGCGTACCTTGCGCAGGATCGGCCGGCGGGAACGAGTCTTGTGCGGATCGTCCTGCGGCTTCGGCGCGAACTGGGCCGACGGATTTACCGTCCGTTCATAGACGACGACATGCTTGGCGCGGTGCCAGAACGCGCAGATGCGGCCCAGGACCTCGACCTGCTGACGCTCGATCCGCCCATTGCGGGTCTGGCTGATGATCGTCACCTTGCCGCCGAGAAACTCCGCCTTCTGCGTGGCGTCGCCGCCGAATGGTGAGAGAGCAATGGACTCGATCGCTCCGCCGTTCGATTCAGGAGAGTCCAGCAGGATTTTGAACAGGTTTAGAGACTCTACAGGCCAAAAGGCGCCGCCACTCAATCCCTTCGGATGGTGACGTGGCTTCGGGGCGCGGCCCTCTGTCGCTGCCGGGATGCCGCCGACACGGGGAAAGGACTTGTGGTCGTCCTCACTCTCGGGCACGATCTCGCCCTCGATCACCTGCTTCTGAATGAGCGGCGAGCGATGCAGTGCCGTATTGCGCAGGGCAAAGCGCACGCCATCGGCGAAACGCGCCGGCGTGAAATCGATCGCCGAGTCGAGATCGCGGGCCCAGATTTCCAACCGTTCGGGACGGCGCGCAACTGCCGCGCGCAAAGCGTTCCAGCGATCGCTCAACTCAATCTCGGCAGTAGTCGTCCTGGCGGGTCCTGGCATGCGGCCGGTCAGAGCCTCGATCTCAGCAACGCGAGCGCCGCGGGCAATCGAGCGCTCCTTGGACACGTCGATGCCTACCGGCATGCCGTAGAGAAATTCCGCTCGCATATAGGCTAGCGCGGCACCCAACCCATACGCTCCGAACTGGCGGAAAATCTCGTAGCTCGTCTGCTCGGGCATGAAGTAGCCACGCTCGACGTCGCTCGGCCGGATCCAGATTTCCGCCGATGGAGTGAGCCGATACTCGACGGCCCGTCGCTGGCGGCTGCTCATCTCTTCATCGAAATTGCCTTCTTTGTTTCTGTTTAGGACGAAGGGCCGCGGGGGCATTTCCGTGCTGCCATCAGGCAGGTCGTGGATTTCCAGGCGCCTCGGTTTGTCCGCACTTTCGCCAACAGCCTGTGGCGGCAACGTGTAGTGATAGAATTCCGAGACTTTCTTGAATTGCCAGATCCGGTCGTCGCCTGAGTAAAACGCCACCTGAGCGTTGTCCGCTTGGCCGCGATCGCTCAACGGCTTCTGTGTGAAACGGTAGACTGAAAATGGCTCGGCCGAGAGAACCACATAAGATCTGGCACCCTGCTCTTCTGCCTGCTCGGTGATCTCAGCTGTAACGAGTCTGTCGTGGCGAGGTGAGATCCTCTCGGTGGTCTTTAGCCAGTAGGTTTCGGGCTGCAATTTCCTGACAGGGGCGCCTGCGGCTTCGAGCGGGATCAGCAACGGCGCGGACCTTCCACTGCGGTCTGTACGCGCCATGTCAACACTGAGCGGGACAACGCTCGTAACCGGCAGCGTCATGATGAGTTCGGCAGCCACGCGGCCCTCTGGATAGACGAGCCTTGGCGCGTTACGCGAAGAGCCATGACGCACGCCAGCGCCGCCGATCCGCAAGCGACCGCCCGCATCGTCCGGAGAAATGACGGCAGCCATCGACCCGTTAGCATGCTGGTTTCGCGAGAACTCGAGCGACGCCAGCCTGCCGGTCCACTCCTTGGATGTCGCGGTGACCGTCAATTTGTAAGAAGCGAAGAACGACTCGTCGTCTTCGATCGTCTCTAGACTCTTCGGGGGCCACGCTACGTCATGTTCCAGACCGAATTCGACGACAGTGCCCGCCTTTCGGAAGAAGGTAAGCCCATCGGCTTGCAACGTAAGCTTCTCTGGCCGTTCCTCATTGTGCTGGGGGAGTCTGGGTTGACTGCGGTCGAAGAGCCTATCATCTTCACTGGCGAGGCTGAGACGCATCGGCGGCCGACGCCAGGCTTGGAGCTTGGATCCGGCCGATGGCTTGATCGCCGCCCCCCACCCGAGCAGGCCGTTTTCGTCAAAATAAGCCGGGACGGGCGACCCATAGAGCGCAAAGCGCACACTCTGTTTGTCGCTTTTAGACAGGGTTGGCAGGAAGGAGTGTGGCAGCCCCACTTCGCCTGCATCAAGCGACTCACGTGTTGCGATGAAGCTGTAGCCGGCTTGAGCCAGCAACCCCGTTCCAAAATGTATACGGGTAGCATCCGGCTGAACCTGCGCCGAGAATTCGGCTGTGTCGGGAATCGTTTCTAGCCAATGCATGCGGATCTTGACGGTCGGCGACCAGTCGATGCTGCGGTTTCGGCTCCAGATATCGCCAGGCGCGATTTCCCATTCGACCTCGCAGTCGACGAACAGCACTTCCCCAACGTGCAGCCAGCCCGACACAGGCTTCTCATCGCCGCCATACTGGGTAGCGTCGGGGCGGCTGCCACCGATTTCGTCGTCCAATCTGAGATGCAGAAATTCGGTGAAGTTCCTGCCTGATTTCAGGTCCTCGTCCTGCACATCGCGCCGTGGCACCGACACGCGATAAGTGAGCCGGCTTTGGAATCCGCCCCCGACGTCGCTTTTATCCACGATCGGTGCGAACCGCAGACTGAAATCGATCGGACCGCCATTAGATGCGTCCCCAACATTATGGGGCCTCACGTTGAATCCGTAACGCGACAAAACCTCGCTGAATGCTGGCCATCTGAAAGCCGGCCAATGCTGATCGAGCGACATGTTGGCTTCGCCGGAATAGATGGCGAAATCGGATTGCTTTGTTCCACTTGGCGCAAACCCAAATTGGCCCAACTGTTTCTTCTTGGGGTTGCCCCTTGCGAAAGGAAACGATGTCTTATGGTTGCCAGGAATGTCAGGACCACTCGCCGTCGACTCGACCCAACCTCCAACGAGGCTTTTGACAGACAGGTGGTTAGTCGGAGCTATGGCGGCAAATACGGCCGAGAACGGAAACGCCTCTACGTTGCGCCACGAGCCCGTACGCCTGGTGCGCGGGACCGGCAGAGGTAGATTGAAGTTGAACCGAAAGATGGGTGCCCGTCGATTGCCGACCTCGAACAGTGAGTAGGTGGTTTTGTCCTTGTAGTATTCGCAACTTGAGACCAGCGGCCATTGAACGTCCAGAATAGGCGCGTCAGGCGGCCCGTGGCGAAACTGTTGGAACAAAAAGGCGCCCCGAAACGAGAGCCAGTCCTGATCCCGATATCTTCTATCGGCGAGGTATATGCCCTCGTCGATCCACACAGAGACCTGCTTCTCCTGGCGGTTCTCGAAAAACTCGATCGCCTCTGTAGGCGTCATCGCGAAGAGATTGGGGGCCCCCTCCGGATCCAGCTGCTTCTGCGCCTTACCGGGGTCGCTCCTATCGACCGGAAGCCAGTGCAGCAGCGCACGGGGCTCGGGGTGCTCGCCGCTATCGCTCGGCTTAGTGAGGAAGTGGATTGCGACGATCCCGCTTTGCAGGCGGACTTCTCCGATTGGGGGCTTGCCAGGCTTCGGAGGCCAGACGAAGTCGCCATAGAGTTTGAATGCGAGCGTCATTCCGGTCCCCCATCAAGAGTATTGGCCTCCAAGTGGCCATTGGCGACGCAAAACTGCACGCTCACCGCGAGAATATCGCAGTGCTCCAGGCAATATAACCTCCGATCGGCAAAAGGTGTTCCTTCTGCCGTTGGTGAGCTATACGGAATCTATGCCTAGATAAAGATACGGGAGAGATATTTCTTCTCCCCACTACCTCCACTTTTCACCCTATATTAGGAAAGTCACCTTATTGGCTGTGCGCAAAATTTCAACTATAAAATGTCATTGAAACGGATCGGCGCACGCGGCGACGCTGGCGAAGGTCGAAAAGTTTTGTTTCAGGACCTCGCCAGTGGCGGACGGGAGGAAGATTGGCGCTTGGCAGCCTGCATGAGCTGGCTGCGGCCGCAATGGTGCGATTGCCGGCGCCGCGGCGGCCTTTTCGCGGCCGGTGGTTGGTGCCGCGTAGTGCATTAGCTTGTTCGACGACTCCCCCCTCGTACGCCATTGGCGCCGCGAGCAGTTGTTGGTCCTGGTCCTATTCTGCACCTGGACGACCTTGAGGCGTCAAGGAACGAAGGGCTGATTTATTAAGCTATTGATTTTTCTGTTTGTTCTGCGTCTCGCAACACTCCGTCGCATGGTAGACAAATCACTTTTTTTGAGCGACGTGCGCGAAGAGGCCGCTTTCCTGCGCCGTCTCCCGGAGCCGGACGGTCCGCAGTCCACCCAAAGCCGTCAGGTCTGCACTAGGAATGGTACGATTGAAGCTGAGCCTTTAAAATGGCCAGAAGCCAGCGAGATAGGTCGCGGTCTCGTTTAGCCAAGCCATCGAGTCGCGATACCAGGGCATGACCGATTCAAAGACTTCCTGGACGAAGGCTAAAAACATGGCGACGACGAAGATGAAGGCAAACACCTTCCCCAGGCCATCCTCTTTGGTGGAATCGGTCTGGATGACGTATTGTTGACGGTTATCGTTGAGCATCGCCTCTTAACGGTCCCGGTCGTCGCGGTCGCGTTCCCTCTGTTCCATCTGTTCCCGCTTTAGCTCCTCGAGACGAGGAATATGCTGTTGGGCGGGGTCTGTCCGTGTCGTTTCTCCGCTGCGCTGAGCGGCCTCCTTATCCCTATTTAGACGATCTTGTAGGCGATTTGTAGCATCGATGGCGGACGCCAACTCGTGAGCTTCGCGCGTTTCGTTGTCGATCGGCTGCCGATCAGGCTCATCGCGGACTACGCGCCGCTGGTCGGCAACAGCATCCACATTCCCGGGCGTCTTGTCCTTTTCTTCGATCGGCCGATCGTCGTTGCGGTTGATGACGTCTGCGCGCTCGTCATCCTGCCGGTCCCGCACTTCGGCTTTTTTTTCCGCGCGATCGATCGCCCGTCGCAAATCCCGGTCCTGCTCGGCAACGTCTCTGAGGTAGCTGTTTCCTTCGGCAGCCAACTGTGCGGCCCTTTCCATCGCCTGCTGAAGACCGGCTTGCATCCCGTCTTTGCGGTGAGCCGAAAACTCGCCGGCCTCGATCCGATCAAGTCCCTCTCGATAGTGCTCGATATCGATCATGGCCTCGTTGCCGGCCTCGACAACAGCCTCGCCGTGCTTGGCGACCGCAACGTCCCACTCGTCATCATGCGGCTCGCCGCGAGGCGCTTCGCCACCTTGCTCCGCCAATGCCTCTTTGCGCTGCTCGTACAGGCCCACCAGTTCACGCTTCTGGTTGACGAAATCTCGCGCCAGGCCGGCTATCTCGTCAAAGTCCGCCCGATCGTCTGCCGAGACCGACCGCTCCAACTTGAACAAGGCCGTCTCGACCTTCTTCTCGTAGGTCTCAAACTCTGTTCGTGATATTTCGCGCAATTCCTGACCCTCCAAAACCATCTCCTGCAATGTAGCCAAATTGATGCGGAAGTTCGATCCAAAGTCCGCGCGAATGACAGTTCCGCTCGTCTCCGTTTGTGCTGTCGAAAGCCCGGATACCAAGTATTCTCGATGCTGTGCGGCATAGGCCGCGACTTGATGGTCGCCACCCGCAAGGGCGACCCTCTGCCAGGCTTCCTGCGCCTTTATGATGTACTGCCGGCTCCGATCGCTCTTCGCGACCATGCGTCGGCCGCTACGCTTGGCGTCGTATCGCGCCTGCGCCGCCTCGCTCGTGCCGGCATGCTCTGTGCGGCCTTCGCGGCTCACCGGCCGGACCTGGGTGCGCGTGAATGCCGGCGGGGTGGCAAACTCGCGCCGGTCGGTCATTTCCATCTCAATGCCGTGCTCCCGCGCCTTCTCTGCCATGACCGATCGCCATTCGCGAAACACGGCAGGCGTCGTCTCGATGCGATCACCGGAATCCGATTTCATCGCCACGATCGCATGGGCATGCACATGCGGACGCTTTCCCCCCTCCCCTGCCTCTTTCGGATCGCTGGCCGGATCGTGCATGGCGAAGACATATCGGTGGCCAGCAAACTGATGCGCCAGGAAGTCGCGAACCGCGGCTTCGCACGCGGCAACGTCGGTTCCGGCCCGAGCCGACATGATGACGTGCATCACGTCGCGGCTCCTGCGGCTGTGGAGCTCGCCGCGCCATTCCTTCTGCACCAGGTCGCCCGCGACCTTCTCATTCGCTATCGACTGGCCGCGATCGTCGCGAACGTCGTCATGCCGATCGACCAGCCCGCGCAAGCGGCTGGCGCCGAACTCGACGCCATTTCCGTAGCCATGAAAGGAGAACTTCGCCGCAGCCTCGCCAGCGGCCGCGCTGGCGTCGTATCGGCCCTGGATGATGCCGGCCGCCTTCGCGTCGCCCGTCAGCCGCTCCCCCTGCCCGCTTCGCAATACGACAAGCCCCTGAACGGTCGCGGAGCCGCCCTCATTTTTCGCAATCGCATAGGCATAGCGCCGGTCGCCAAAGCCGCTCGTCAGGGTGCTCCTCACCTGCTCGTGCAATGCCTCGTCCGATGCAAAGCCGGACGCAGCGATTTCGACGGAGAAACTCCCGATATCGCGGCTTTCTGCCCGGTTCTGAAAAAGGTGGTCCCAATCGCCACGGATGCGCGCCAATTCCTCCCGCCCCTCGAGGATCCTGCCGCTTTCATTCTCCACCTTCAGCTCGCCCCCGCGCGACACGTAATTCAGCATCGCACCGACGCGAGCACCGCCGCCATAAGAAGCCATTTTGACGACTGCCCGCTGACTTCCCTTTGCGACGGCCGCTAGCCGCACCTCCATCGGTCGGGCGACCGTTATCGCCGGCGTCACCTGCGCTCGAGGAGCCCCCCTGCCCTTCGGTGCGGATCCACGTCCACCGGAAGCCCCGCTTGAGCCCCCGCCGCCAGCTGCAGCGCCGAGTTGAGCCAACTGCTTCAGGCGCTTTCGCATCTCTTCTTCTGCCGAAGCGCCGCGCCCGCCAGATGACATTTCGTGCAGCAGCGCTGCGCGCCGCTGCTCCCATTCGCTGGTGAATGCGCCGAAGAAGATTTCCAAGGGCTACTTCTCCCCTCGACGCCGATAACCAGCTCGCCGGGTCAGAGCACGCAGCTCGCTCATCACGGCCGCCTGAACCCGCTGCACGTTCTCAAGGTTGATGTCCAATTCACTTGGGTGGACACCACGGCCGCTGTTGAGCGCCCTCGCAACCTGATTCAGGTTGATCCCGATCATCCGCATGTCTTCGAGCAGAGCCGCCATGACCAGGCGGTCATCGCCGGTCAACATCGGCCGAACCCCCGCCCCCTCCAAAAGCAACGACCGGAAAAAGCTGGATACCGTCATGCCGGCGTCTGCTGCGGCCTTCTCGATCGCGGCCTGTTCGTCGGCCGTGACGCGCACATGCACAGTGCGATCCTTCTTCGTCGGCTCGAGAAGAGCGTTGAATTTCCCGTCATCCATTCGGCCGTTGGCCCCTACTGGCGCTTGCGTCAGATGATCGAGGGCTCGTCCCTCGATTGCAGGAAAAGGGCGTAGCACATTTTTCCGTATCCTGCCTCTCCAAATTGTAAGGGGAAATTCAACTAAACAACTTCGAGCTGCCCCTCACTGCGCTCGGCCTCTGCTTTGCCGGACCGGGACTTCGCCCCGGTCCTAGAACGAGTGAACGCTCACCAGGGTTCACCTCCGAAATCCGCTTTTCAAGGGCCTTTGTCTGCCCCTCGTACTCAGCCGCAAGGGACGCTCCGCTCTTCGCCCTTGCGGCTTCCGTGCGAGCGTCAAAGCCGGCCTTACGCGGCTCCGGGGTTCACTGATCGGGCGGAGCGTTTAGGTTGGCGCCGCACCGAACGCCGTCGAATGAAGCAGCCGGGAGTCACATGCGAATGTCATGTTGATATTTCACACGACTTACCAGCACGATCTTTCAACATCATGTGTTCGTGGGGCGATTGCGAAAATGGTTTCACATCGTGGGGGGAATTGTTCACATCCTATGGCCGTGGTTGCTTCGATTGACTACACGGGGCGGTAGTGCAATGATTCCACATCGTACGGGCAATTGTTCACATCGTGTGCAAGTGCGACAAGGAAACGTCGTGCAAGCAAATGGCGAACCGCGGAATGACTTTGAGGCAGCAAAGGGAGTTGTAACGCTTGCCACAGTTTATTTCTGCCGTGAGCGGCAAAGGTGGGGCTGGGAAGACAACAGCAGTAATCTTGATCGCCGGGGAATATGCGCTTCAGGGAAAGCGCGTCCTTCTCATCGACGCAGACGGCCGCCAAAATCTGCAGGAATGGTGGAAGCGCTGTGAGGCAAAGGACAACCTGCCTGCCAACATTGAGCTTATAACCGCAGCCCGCCAGACGACCATTCAGCAACTCCTGGAAAACGAGGCGAGCAAGTTCGATGTTGTATTGATGGATTCCCCCGGCCAGGACACGGTTCTAAGGGACACGATCATCGCCGGATCCGACATTGTGCTCACGCCGATCCAGCCGAACCAGGACGAGATTAAGGCGGCAGGACAGGCCGCGGCCGACACGGCCGATATTTCCGACAAGGTAGGGCGGGAAATTCCTCACGCCAACTTCGTCACCAGGGTAACCATGCCGGCGAAACTGCTGGAAGCCTACCGCCTGATCAGGCCGTTCGTGCAGAACCTGCAGGAAGGGGGCTACGACTCCTATCTGCTCAAGACGGAGCTAATGGAGCGAAATTGCTATCGCGAAATTCGAAACGGCTATGGAACCGTGCAAATGCTCGAGCTCACAGAGTCGGTGAAAAAAGCGAGAGCGGAAGTGATGAACCTGGTTCGGGACATCGAAGCGATTTTGGCCGGCGAGAATGAGGTAGCAGCGAATGGCTAAGGGTCAAACGACCGTTTCTGACTTTGCAGTCGCGCCGCGTCGCAGCCGCCCACTTGAGCAAGCTGCGACACCGGCGGACTCAGCACCGAATCCGGATGAGCTGTCGACAGAAACCAGGAATGCAGATCAGCCTCGAGAGCCTGTACCGGTCGGCACTGAGGCTGGTCAGCCCGCTAATGGTCTGATCGCCCCGACGCAAGAAGCTCGGCGCGAACGGGCCACCACGAGAGCATTGCAGCGAGAGGATTCGAGAGTTCGCTTGCGCGACCTGAAGAGGGCGCGCGATCGGGAATCCAAGCACTACGTCAACTGCCCGCTGGATTACGACACGAAGATGCGGCTGCAAAAGGCCGCCATTGAGAACGACGTCAAGATGACGGTCATCATGAAGGCGGCGATCGATCAGTTTCTCAAAGATAACGGCTATTGACCGATGTTAGGCCGCGGCTTCCTCCTTGGCGTGGCCGTTGGTTGCGTCCTCGGCGTGTATGTTGCTTCCTATCTCAGCCGTCCGACGGTCGGGATGGGGAACGTTTCCGGGAGCATTTTGCCTCAAGTGAATGAAGCGAAAGCCGTACCCGAAAAGGGTACGTGGCCGACAGACGATCAGGCCAAGACCCAGCTATTCGCATTATCAAAATGGGATCTAAACAGGCATGGCAACGGATCCAAGGTCATCGTCAACCGTTGCATTCAAGTTGCGGATAAGGAGATCGCCTGCGAACTTTCCGCGCAGCTCAAGTGGATCGACGGCGAAACGCAAATTGAAGCGGTTTTTCAAGAGGAAGGCGGCGATAGGAAGATGATAGCGGCAAAGAATCGCTAAGGCTGTTCTCGGCTACTTCGCCGTCTTCAGAGCCGAACTTGTTGCCCGAATGCTGGGGTGCGTCCTGAAGCATTTTGTTTCACCGCCTCAAGAGGAGCCCCGCGGACGGAATTTCCCCCAAAAAAGTAGGGAATGCGCTGCGATTCTTCGGAGGCTCCTGCTCCTAAATGCTTCAATTCGGTGCATAGTAACCGCTGAGCAGCGGAATCGAAAAAAGGGTAAGGTCCGTGTCTGATGCAATGAGTTTAATGAGCGCGCGGGGTTTGGTTGAAATAGCCGATCCGGAATTTGACAGGCCGGTCTTCCGCCAGCCGGGTTTCGACGGCACCCTTACCGCAAAGGAGATGGATGAAAAGATCTCGGCCTGGCTCAAGAAAACGCGCGAGGCCAAAGGCGTCTCCCGCGCCGATTTAGCGCATCTGCTGGGCCTCTCCGTATCTGTTTACGGCAGGTATGAGCGCGGCTCAGAAGCCCGGATGTCGATCCCGCGCCTGATCCATCTCTGTGAGATCATGGGCTTTATGCCTCTCGATGTGATCTTTAAAACAGCGCCGCATTTGTGGGGCGAGACGCTTGAAGAAGCAGAGGACCGCATGACCTTGATGAAGCTCGTCGAACGATTGCCTCAAGATACCATGCGCGATCTGATCCGGCTTCTGAAACGCATGACCCCAGACGAACCGGCGGCCGATGCTGTCGCCACCAGCATGAGCCAAGGCCGCTAGGCGCCGCCATCCTCCTTTTTCAAGTCAGGGCTGGGAGGCAGTGAAAAGCGGCAGCCGCCCCACTCCCGTTTACCACAGGCTTCGGCCTTCTCTTCGGCGCAATGTGAAAGCGCGTTCAGGCCTCCGCCTGCTTCGCTCCGCCCATTTGGGCGGAGTGGAAAACGGGAGTAAGCCGGAACTCTTCTATTCGGGTGTCTTTGCAGGCCCTATCCGGCATCTCCATCGTAAAGAGACCGTGTTCGGGTGCGTGCCAGCCGGCCAGTGCATGTCTTCCGGAGCTTTAGAGCTTCCAGACGATACATTATGCGATCTTCCTGGCCTGGAACGTGAACATCCTAGCAACAAGCCGTGCACAGGGCTCGTGAAGAACGGCTCTCTTCGACCCATTGCTGCCGCTCGTTAAATTCGGTTTCCGGTGCGAGCCGAACACGATCTTCAGCGATGGTTCATGAGCGACCGCTGCGTGGTAAGACTTGCCGTTGCGCCGACGAATCATGACGACGTATACCTCGCCAATCGGTAGCGGCGAAACAACATTGCGAGGCATCGTTGACAAACAAGCTATTCATCATCGGGAATGGCTTCGACCTATATCATCGACTTGCGTCTAAGTACTCGGATTTTGCATCCTATCTGGAACGCGTGGATCGACATACCTTCAGCATCGCTGAAGATTATGTCGTGCCTGAAAAGGATCTGTGGAGTTTCCTTGAAGAGCGCCTCGCCGAGATCGATGTGGATCAGATTGAAGAGCATGCGGAGAACTATTTGGTTTCCTACGGCTCGGATGATTGGCGTGACTCCGGCCACCACGACTACGAGTACGAAATCGAGCAGATCTGTGTTGCGATTTCCGAAAAAATACGCAAGCACTTTGCCGATGGGTCCGCCAGCTTGAGATTCCGCTCCGTGCCGCTATTCCGGTGCAATGTATTGATCCGAGCGGCTTCTTTCTGAATTTCAACTACACCGCCACCCTTCAGCGCATATACGGTGTTCCCGACGGCCGCGTCCTTCATATTCACGGCTCAGCCTTGGATTCCACCGCCGAGATCATACTTGGGCATGGATGGGACCGCCAAGCATCCGACCAACGCTCGCGCTTCATCGATGAGAATACCGATGTTCGTGTTGCCGGAGGTTTTCAGCAAATTGATGACCTGCTGGCCGAGACATTCAAGCCGACCAAAGAAATCCTCGCTCGCAACAAGGCTTTCTTCGAGGGCCTCAGCACCGTCACCAAGGTATTCGTTCTCGGGCATTCACTGGCACAAGTCGATGAACCATACTTCACTGCAGTATTGGATCATGTGAATCCGAATGCTCATTGGACCATCAGCTATTATAGCAACGAAGTTGCTACACAGTCCGCAGCCGAGGATATCGGCATTCCGACTTCGAGACTTCGCCTTCAGCCACTCAGCGACTTCTAACGGATAGACCACGTCGCGGTGAACTTTAATGTCTGATTCTCTAGTCGGACATTAGGGTCAAGATCTTTCTGATCTGCGTTTGCCTCGCGGCTATGCGGCCCCAACACCGCCGCTCGAGGCGGCTTTTGCTGATCCCTATAGCTGCCGGCCGTTCATATCGCCGGAAAACTGAGCGTGCGCGTGCCGGCGTCGAAGTTGTGGCCTCAAGCGCCGGCGTCGATGTCTTCATCCTCGTCATCGTAATCGTCGGATAACCCGTCGAGACTCTGACCGAACAGCGCCGCGCGCTGGCGCTGCGAAGGCTTCTCGAAGGTTTCGAACCGGGGTAGCGTCTCAAGCTCCCCGCCCTCCGACACAAATAACCGCGTAAACGCACGGCGCCCGCCGAAGCCGCCGCGGTGAAGTTCCCCAAACACACTTTTCTCGCCTGCGATCGCCCACACCGCGACGAGCCCCTCGCGCCTGAGTAGGTCGAGAAACACCATTTTCTCGACCAAAGCTGCGCTGCGGCCGGCCCGATCGACAGACGGGTCGATGAACAGGACTTCGTCCGCTGCATTGCGATATTCGACCGATCGGCCGTCGGAGAGGCGAAGGCCTAGCGCCTTCATTAGCCACGCGGCGGGAAGGTTCAGCGTGAAGTTTTGCTCGATCGAATAGTCGTAGCCCCCCGCTTCGGCGGAATATTCGGCGGTCGGCGGACGCACGTCGATGCCGGGCGCCTCCCAATCGCCGCCATGGGGCCGCCAGTTCTCGATCCAGCCATGTTCGTCGGTGCGGTCGGGCCAGGCCCAGGGATGTTCGCCGAGATGCACGTGATAGCTGTCGGCACCGCTGATCGGCATGTCGCGATGGCCGGTCATATGGACGCCCTTGAGCCGGTCGAGCAGCTTTTGGCGGTCGGCGGAGCGGACAATCGTGCAGCCGATCCTGCGCCAGGATTCCGAGCGCACGGCGTCGCGGTTCTCCTCCCAAATTTCGAAGCCGGCCAGCACGAGCCATTGACTACCGCCGGTGCCGACGACTTCGATATTCTCCGACCCGTCGAGCATCGCCGCTTCCGAGTTCAGCCAGGCAAGCGCTTCGCCGGGCGTCGCCGCCTCGATGGTCGGGCGATAGGGTGCCCAGAAGCTTGCCTCGCGGGGGCTGCGCCAGCCATTGTCCTCGGTGCGCTCGCGCAGCATCGACGGATCCAAGTCGCGCAGCCAGCTCGGCCCGGTCTCCTCCTCGCCCGGAAGCACCGCGAGATTATCTTCCATTCGCGCAGCCAGTTCATAGGTGGCTAGCCATTGATACTTCTTGCCGATCCGCTCGACCTCATGGCTATTGCGGCCGGTGCCGATTTGACGGTCGAACGGCTGGTGCAGCGTCTCCGACCAGCCGAGATCATGCGCACGCCAAGCCACCCAACGACGTGCCCAGGCGAGGTTGAACTGGGCCGGGCCGCGCGGCGCAGAGCCCTGATACATCCCCTCATCGCGCCAGTTTTCCGCCCTGGCCCGCCAGTCCTCATAGCGCTCGGCGCCTATCGCATCGCGGAACGCCCGCTTGGCCGCGCGCAGGTCGTCGCGATGCGCGGCATCTACCGGCCCCTCGCGCGACCCCTTGATCGCCGCGATCTCCGACTGGAGCGCCGCAAAAGCGGCGAGTTCTGCTTCGCTAGCGCCCGCCCTGAATTCAGCGAGCCATCTGTCACGCAGGTCCTGTGTGGTGGGGAGCGGATGGGTCCCCCGTGGCACCGGGCTGAATCGCCGCGCCACTGGGTCCAGCACATAGCGCGCGAAATCGCCGTCCGTAAGCGAGCTGACGATGCCGTCGCGAAAACGCTTGCCATCATCGCCATAAGCAACGGTAAAGGTCGCCATCTGCTCTTCGGAGACTCGCTCGATCGGCCATGCGCTTGAAAAGGGGGGCTTCGACGATGTCAGGTCAAACTCCGGCAGCAGCACGCCATGTACGGCAGCGTAGCCGATCAGACCCATCGCGTGATCACGCAGGAGCAGGTTAGCGGGCGGAGAACCGCCGGCGAACAAGTCGGCATGCAACATTTCAGCGGCAGCGCGGAGTTCGTCGGGGCCCCAGCGCCCCTGCATCGCGGCGCCGAACAACGCGGCAGCAAGCCGCTCGACGACATAGAGATCATCTAGATCGACAAAGGCGCGCCAGAGCTGCATCGCCAGCGCCGCACGGTCGGCGAGCAGCACGACCAGGGCCTTGGTCGCCTTGTCCCGCAGCGCGCGGCGGGTGGTGGTGAGAAACCAGGTCAGCTGGGTCGCGGCGAGTTCGGCGCGCTCCGGACCGATCGCGGTGGAATCGGCGGCGCGAACCCAGTCGATCAGGTGGAAGGCAGCACCGGGCGACCGCGCCAGATGCACCGACCAAAGGGCGTCGCGTTCGGGCATCGTCAGAGCGCGCAGTTCGGCGTCGAGGTGGCGCACATTGTTGGGATGCCCGGGCTCGCTCGCCAGCGCGATTAGCGTGCCGTAACGAAGCGCCGCGCCGCCGATCTTGTCGACGAGTTCCCACGTTCGCGCGGTGATCGCATCGAGACGGCGGGCCTGAAGGCTCTGCACAAAAGCTTCGTCGGGATCCAATCCGGCCGGCAGGCCGGCCAGATGGGGAAGCTCAACACTGAAGCCTTCAGGGAGTTGCACTGCCAAAGCTTCGAGCAGGCCGGGGGTGATCCAGCTGCCGGCGTCATCGAGCGCGGCCCGCAGTGGGGTTCCGGGAGCGCAAAGCCCGGTAGCGCCGCCGCCGCTGCTGCGCGCGAGCAGGTCGGCGGCGATCGCATGATCCCCCATGCGTTCGAAAGTGAAGCGTACGGACTGCGAGGCCGTGCCCGACACGCTGAACTCGGGCTCAACCGCAAGCATCCCTTCATTCTCGAGCTGGAAGAGCAGATCGTCGTCGGTTGACCGGCCCGGATGCAGGGCGCGGACGATCGTCTCGGCGCGAACGAGCGTGACGTCCGGACGTCTGGTATCGGCCATCTCGCGCGCCAGCGCCGCGAGCGTCTGTTCGGCAGGGTTCCGGCCGGGCGGCACCTTCAGCTGGCGATGAACTCGCCGCGTCACCGCGCCGGTATAAGCGCGGAAGATATCGGTCACCCCGCCAAGCCCGCGGGCCAACAGCGCTTCGCCTTCGAAATCAAGCGCGTTGCAATAGAGGCGCAGGAACAAGGGCGTGCGGAACTCGGCGACCTGGAGGGGCGTCTCGGGCAGGGTCATGCCGCGCCGGCGCAGATACGCGCGCACCTCCGCGATCGAAAAGCCACGATGCGCGATCCGCGGCAGCTTGGCTTCGTCGAGTGTGTCGGGGATGACGAGCTCGAGATAGGTCGTCCGGCACGACAAGACGACCGCCACCCATGGATAATCCTTGATGTCATGGAGCAGCCCCGCGAGCCGCTCGGGCCAGATCGCCTGACCGTTCTTCTCGTTCAGCGCGTCGATGGCGATGAGCGCGCGCACGCCTGCGGCCTCGCCTGAGGCGTTGAGCGCGCCGAGAAACTGGCCAACTTCCAGATGGCGAGGAAGATCGAGGCTCTGCAGGATCTGACCCCAGGGCTCGGCATCAATCAGCGTGCCGCCCAGGACCATCAGCGCCGGACGCCCGGCGGCTAGCTGGTGGGCACAGGCATCGGCGAGAAGATGCGACTTGCCGCTGCCGGCGGCACCATAGACAAGGAGGGACTGGCCGTTGAGCAAGGCCCAATGCGGCTGCCGAAGCTCGATCAGGACAGTGCGAAGCCGCGCCGCGAGATCCGATACGGCCTCTGCAGCATCACTCGAGTCGCCGTCGCCTTTGGCGGCATCGAGCGCGTCATGTAGCTCAAATGCAGCGTCGGCCGCAGCGCGAACTAGGTCGCGGAGCCTCGCAGCCGCGACGATCTTGGATCGCGCGGCATCGTGCAGGGCCGCGGCGGCGGCATCGCAAGCGGCCTCGACCGGCGTGCCAACGATCGGATATGCAGGGCCCGCGGCCGCACGAACCGCGTCTCCGAGCCGGCCAAGCTCGGCAAAAAGATCCGGATCGCCGGTGATAGCGCGGATCGCCCGGCCGATCGGCAGGTCGATATTTCCCTCCGGATCGTACCGCTCGCCTAAGCTCGCCTTAGCGCGTTCAAATTTAGCGTCAAACCAGTCGCGGGTGAGCAGCCGCTGGTCGAACCAGAAGGCGACGCGGCCCGCGACGCGAGGATTATTGGCGGTGAGCCGCTGCCTAAGCGCATGTGCGTCCCAGCGCTCGATCTCGATCGTGCGGCCGGCCTTACCCGCCTCCTTGATCCGGTCCTTGCGCCAGCTTTCCCATTTGTCGAACGCGGTGGTCGTCCCGTCGACACGGGCATCGGCGAGATCGAACGGGAAACAGGCGATGAACTTGCGCATCTTCGGATGCTTTACTAGCGCGGTGTCCAGCGACTTACCGAGCGAGCGCAGCATTGAGTCGATGTCCCAATAAAATTTGACTTGCCAGCCGATCTCGGAACCGTCCGCCAGCGTCTCGTAGCATTCGACGCCGGCATCGCCGCCGCGCCCCTTGCGGTCGAAACGCACCCGGTCGGGCGAGGCTTCGTCCGAGGCAATCTGGCAGCACAGCTCCTCGAACGCATCGGCCTGATTGCCGTGAAGCCGGATCTTTTTGAAATCTATATCGGGAAGGGACATGGCAGCTCCATTGGCAAGCTTGCCTATTAGCAGACCGGGCAAACATGGCCAAGAACCGCACCGACCATCTCGCGGACTGCGTCGGTGACGGGGTGCCGGATCGGCTGCATTCGCGACCTTTCGCCTGAATGTGCCAGTCTGCTTCCGTCCCAGCCCTCGCCTTGAAGGGATGTGAACCCTCGACCCGCCAAAAAAAGGATCTGCCGTTATTGAATGCCGCGAGATTTCTCAGCACCTGCGCCAGCGCTCAGTGTTGCCTATGAAAGTCGTATCAATTGTAAGAAACGCTGAGAACAGCGGTCTTTGTCACCGGTTAGGCCTGTTGCACAAATCAAGATTGGGTTCCCCCATTCTGCAACACTGCCCTTTTGCCGATTTCAGGCATCTGATCTAGTGTGTTTTTCGGCTCTGATGCAACCGTTGCGCAAACGGATCGTTTATTCAACGCGGCTGATCGGCAGCTGCACGTCAGGCGACACGTTGCGTTTGTGTCTGGTGCATGGCAGAACGCACTTTGCAAAGACATCCTCCGATGGTTGTAAGGTGGAAAACTTCTCCCTGCTGCTAGCATTGGGGTCCGCGCGAAAAGTCAATCTCGAGGTCTCCCGGGCGTAGATTATGACTAGAAAAACCGTTGATACCCTTATTCTGGACCTCGATAACACCATTTTTGACTGGTTTGCTGTCTGGTACGCTTCCTTCGAACCGATCTACAAAGAGATCATACGCGTTACGGGTCTCCCGCCTCAGGAAATAGAGAAGAATGTACGAGCCGTGCACCAAGCACGGCGCACGTCTGAATACACGTTCTTGCTCGAGGAGCTCGAGGCCCTGAAGCATCTCCGGGACGGAGAGGACATCCGAGCGCGCTTCCATGATGCACTGGAGGAGTCGCGACACGGTCGTGACAAGAATCTTAAGCTTTATCCAAGTGTCTTCAGATGCCTCTGGGATCTCAAAAAGAGGGGTACTAAAATTATCGCGTACACAGAGTCGATGGGCTTCTACAGCGCCCACCGGCTCAAGCGCTTCGGGCTCGATGGCGTGATAGACGTTTTGTTCAGCCCTGAGGACCACGACTTGCCAGCGGGAGTTTCGTTGGACAAATTGCGTCGCCTCCCCGATGAATATTACGAGCTGCAGGTCACGCAAGTGAGGCACACGCCTCCAGGCGAACTTAAGCCCAACCCTCGAGTCTTACTCGATATCATCCAGGCGGTCGGTGCCACCATCGATCGCTGCGCTTATGTGGGCGACAGTCTGTTCAAGGACGTCGCCATGGCACGTGATATCGGCGTGTTCGATATCCATGCGAAGTATGGAACTAGCCAGCAGAAGCCTGAATACGCCCTGCTCCAGAAAGTTTCGCACTGGACGGAGGCAGATGTTCAACGCGAGAGAGAGATCACCGCAAAGGGACATTCTTTCGAACCGAGTGCGGTGCTCAAGGAAACGTTCGCCGAGATCTTCATTTATTGCGATTTTCAGCCGTTCGCACCGGAGAAGAAGAAGAATCCCGACGCAGATGAAATCAAAAACAGCATCGAGGTTTGGAAAAAGACGGTCGACGTTCAACAACATTTCAACGACCTCGAAATGCGGATTAGGAACTTCGCGATAACGATCATTGGCGTCTTGATCGCAGCAGTTGGGTTCACGTACCAGCAGGGCTTACAGACCAGCGTCTTCGGATATCGCTTTGCTGCTGGACTCGGCCTGATCGTCGCCGCTGCTGTGGTTTGGCTCGGATTTTTCCTAATGGACCGGTTCTGGTACCACATTCTACTCAAGGGAGCGGTTGCGCACGCACGCAAGATTGAGGAACAGCTGAAGGATAAGGTTGCGGGTATCTCGCTTGGCAAAACCATTACTGAAGTGAGCGGTAGCGTAAAAATTTTCGGCGTTACCATGAATTCGGACAAACGCCTCACGAACTTCTATCTCCTGGGCTTCGCTATGCTTGCCGTCGTGTTCGTCTCGCTGGTTTTCGCGAGTCCAAGCGGGCCAAATCTGGGGGGAGGATCTGCTCTCAGTGCACCGCTCCAATCCGTTCCGTTGGAAAAAGCGGCTGAAAAAGAGTGAATTCCCGCCTCAACCAGCCGGCGAGGCACAATTTTCCCTGGATTCACCCCGCCGAATGGCGGGCCAGTCCTCGCTATCGAGACAAGGGAGCGCGGCCGTCAGAGTAAGCGCAGGCGGCCCGCGATCTGGATGTTCATGAGATGCCCTACGCAAATGGGTCAAGGAACATGATGCTGATCCGACGCAGGCCTTTCCCGGCCATGGGAAGATGAAGCCGGAGCAGCTTGAGATTGAGAGGCTGCGTGTCAGAAGGTCGAGCAAGCCGTCGAACTCAATGCGTTAAGCCCGGATGTCTACCTTTGGATAGCGGCGGGCGCTAACTACGGCTTGGGCTGTTTCGAGGAAGCACTGGGCTATATCGGCAAAATGACCGAAAGCAAGCTTGGCTCACAGGCTTGATCCTGGCTCCCTCTCGTCCCAGTGCTGGCCTACAGCCACCAGTATGAGTGAAGGCCGAGCTTACAACGCCTTCTTGAGTCTGTTTCGTCAAGAAACAGCTCTGGCTGCAACGTCGGCAGATCGGCACATCGCCGGTTCCAGCCGGTGCTACTACAAAAAATGTTGTTGACCCGCGTGGTTGAGAACATTTCAGAAACAATCTTTGATAATACAATGCCGACGAATCGCCTTGGGGGATGCATGGCTAGACGCCTCACACAAAAAGAAGCTGGAGCCTACTACACGCCCGACCCGGTGGTGGCGAGCCTGATTAGGTGGGCGATCAGGCACGAGAGCGATCGCATGTTGGACCCGTCCTGCGGTGATGGTCGCTTCATTGCCAGCCATCGTAACTCGGTCGGGATCGAACAGGATCCCGACTCGGCAAATATTGCGATGCAGCGCGCCCCATGGGCCCTGGTCCATGAAGGCGACTTCTTTATGTGGGCAGCTGAGACCACGGAGCGTTTCGAATGCGCGGCCGGCAATCCGCCCTTCATTCGCTACCAGAGTTTCAAGGGGGCGGTTCGCGAGCGGGCGCTTTCCCTTTGCCGATCGCTCGGCGCGCACTTCTCCGGCCTCACCTCCTCATGGGCACCTTTCCTTGTGGCGACCGCAAGCCTTTTGAAGCCCGGCGGCCGAATGGCTTTCGTCGTGCCCGCAGAAATCGGCCACGCCCCATACGCAGCCCCTCTGATCGATTATCTCGTCGATACGTTCGAGCAGGTCCAAGTGGTCGCGGTTCGCTCCAAGCTGTTTCCGGACCTCTCTGAGGACTGCTGGCTGCTCCACACCGAAGGCTTCGGAGGCCGCACCGACCACATTCGCTTCACCGCGGTTGAGGCATTCCATTCCGGCAAATCTCACCGCCCGCCGTCCAACGCTCTCAAAATCCCGGTTTCAGAATGGCGCAGCTCTTGGAACAAGCGTCTGCGCCCCTTCCTGTTGCCGCAGGCAGCACGAGATATCTATCAGTTAGCTGCTGGGCACAGCGGTGCAAAGCGCCTCGGCGAAATTGCCAGCGTCGGCATTGGCTATGTCTCCGGGGCTAATGATTTCTTCCATTTACGCCCTTCCGAAGCAGAGAAGCTCGACATACCTGCTGCCCTTCTCCATCCGGCGGTGCGCAACGGGCGGGCACTGCCCGCGGGTGAGCTTACAAAAGCGACCATTGAGAAGTGGCGCGCAGCGGACGACCCTGTGATGCTGCTGCGCCTCCCAAAGACCAGTCGCGGCAAGCTGCCAAGCTCGGTCAAACGCTATTTGGACAGCAACGCCGGGCGCGAGGCGCGTGAAGCTTATAAATGCCGGGTGCGCGATCCATGGTACTCCGTGCCGGACGTGCAGGTGCCAGATTTCTTTCTGTCCTATATGTCAGGGCTTTCGGCGAGTCTCGTTCGTAACGCCGGGGGGGCGACCTGCACCAACTCTGTTCATGGCGTGCGCGTGCGTGACAAGGCTGCCGTCGGGCGGCTGGTCAGTCAGTGGAACAGCGACTTCGTCGCCCTTAGCAGGGAAGTCGAAGGGCATCCGCTCGGCGGCGGCATGCTCAAACTTGAGCCGCGCGAGGCAACTCAGATCCTGATCCCTCCGGACGAACTACTACCTGAGGTCACCGGATCTGTCATGGCCCAGGCCGTCTCCATGATGCGCCGTTGGAGGCATTATGCCGGACAATGACGTCATTCCCGAGGGCGAAATGCCGGAAGAGGCTGAGGGTGCCGCTCCGGAGGATTCCGATTTTCCGAAAACCTGCCAATGGACGAGCGAGCGTCAAGCGCTGACTCACTTTGCCTCCTATAGTGGCGCGACCCAGAGCCAGCAGCACATCAAGCCGTTACATTGGTATGTCGCCTGCCGCCTTGTGATCGAGGGTGGCTTTCGACCTGAAGAGATCACGCCCCGGCCGCCCTTTTCGTTTCGCAAGCGTAGAGGCAAGTGGGAATTGTCCTATGACCCCACTCGCGCCGCCGGCGGCGAGGCCACCATTCTCGGCGGTTTGAAAACCAAGAATGTCGACGTCGTGGTCGAAAAACCTGGTCTCGGTCCGGTGCTCGCCGTCTCCTGCAAGGGCATGACCGGCGCCTTCCGCAACCTCACCAACAGAATGGAAGAGACGATCGGCGAGTGCACCAATCTGCATATCACCTATCCTGCCATGGTCTTCGGCTATCTCTTCGTCATTCGGGCCAACCGGCTAATTGAAGAAGCGGCGGCGCAAGCGGCCGAGAGCGAGGATGCATCTGCAGGCCGGCAGTTGAAGGCGAATGATATCGCCATGGCCGTCGGCGGCGAACCGGTCGAATCTATCATTCGTTTCCACTCCGCCCTGCGCGAGCTCACGGGACGCCGCGGTATTCGCGACGACGTCTCACGGTATGAGGCGGTCTCGCTGGCAATGGTCGAAATGGCGGATGCCGATCTCGGGAAATTGCTTCCGACCTATCCGGCCGAAGACAGTCCGCTGCGCCTCGAACAATTCTTCCAGACACTCTACCTGCGCTACGACGAGCGATTCGTTTATTCAGCACCGGACTTGAAGAGCGTGACCCAACGCCTCGAATGGGCGCCGGACTCCCCTGCGCTGCAGCCTGGTCTCGAATTTCCGGACATCGACTACCCGACGCGTCTCGTTGAATAGCTATCACAGCTCCCCAGTGCGCAGCCGTTATAGTCGTTCTGGCTGGATCTACTGTCCATGGCGCGTTGTCCAATTTGGCCGAAATCTCAGCTTCGGTCCGAGTGGGTTAGTTTACGATGCATGACGGCCTTGGCACTACTGACGCTGCTGCAAGGACTTGTAGAATGCACGCGGTGCACCAGGCGCGGGCTCAAACGTGAAGCATTCACAGTAGTTGTCGATCGCCTGCATGACACCCAGCAACGCAGCACCGGTGAAACTCAACGTCTGCCCCGTGCCCCAATGGCTCAGGAAGTTGCCCACGATCGTCGCCATATTCGTATTGAGACCAGCTATCTGTGCGGGTTCAAGAACAAGCCTATTCGCGGCCTGGTTCAATATCACAGCCGCATCGATGGCGCCCAGGAACTCACTCGCCAGCTGCTTGTTTTCGTTGAATGCCACGTCTACCGGGACCGGTATACGCAGGCGACTGATCAGATCGCCAAGCCGGTACTCAAGATATTGCCGCACGCCCTCTTTGGCAAAGTCTACTTGGCCTGCCTGGAGCATGGCAATAGTCTGGTCTCGCACCTTGTTCACGGCACCCGCTTGAGGGAGGACCGCCAGCTGCGGGACACCCTCCAAACGCTGATGCCACCAAGCTCCGGAGTTGCTGTGTTTGTTGAACAGCTTTTCGAGCATGGTGTCATGACTCAGCAAGATCACCTGCAACCCGGCCGGGTTGCCCGGCCGGGCAAACGTAGTGCGCAGGAGTTCAACCAGGAAATACTGGTGGCCCGCGTCAAAGCTGGATGTGACATCATCCAGCACAATGAATTTGGGCATGCCCCCATACAGGGAGGCGGCGGCAAGATAGAGCGAAATCGCGAATGCGTTGCGAAAACTCTCCGAGAGCAACGCCTGCGGAGAAAGGTTCGTGAGGCCATGAAACTCCGACAACCGGATCTGCAGATCCTCGCTGCTCGCGCGTTTGGACACCGCCGGCACGACTCCGAGGAAGGACATGTTGGCGAAGTACGACTTGAACACCGGCTCAACAGCCGCGAGCCTCGCCTTGCTGACCTCCGCCTCGGCTTGCGCAAAGTCCGCCGAGGCCTTGTCCAGGAATGTCTTGATGCGCGACACCGCAGCCTCCCGCGCATCCTCCACCTTCATCAACCGAAAGGCATCCGCCAGCTTGCGCCAGCTCTCTTGCAAGCGACGGGCGGCCTCGACCTTTTTGGTCACCTCGACGGACGACTGAGGCAGCTCCTTTTCGAGCGCCTGCTGTTCTGTAGCCAAATCCTGTTCGTGCTTTTGAGCTCGTGCCTGCAGTTCCTGAAGCCAGGCAACCAAGCGTTTGGCTCCGTCAGAAGAGATCTTCCCACCCTGCGCTGCCTGCTGGCACTTTGCGATTAGACGGGCATCGGCGCTCGGTTCCAGCAGTGCCTCCAAACTATTGAGATCAGCCCAACCTGCCTCGTTCCATTCGAGGGCAATAGCCTGCGTGGCCGCATCCAACGCGCTGAAGTCCGCCAGCCTGTTAGCGACGTGTTCCTGGAGATTGTGCGGCATCTTGTTGTCACATAGAGGGCAATGATCGGCATTCTGCCACTCCGGCAGCTCCAACGCCTTGGCGCCAGCCTGAAAGAGCTGAAGCATGACCTCGCCCGCTGTCTTACTTGCGGACTCTTCACGTGCGGCCGCCAGTTCCACAAGCTTCTCTACTCTTTCCGCCAGGGGCGCCTGACCATAAAGTTTCGTCAGATTTTCCCGGTCGCGGATACAAGCCGCCAGGCGTTCGCGTTTCGGACCGCCTTCCGCCGCCTTGATGGCATCTAGACAGGAATCGATGTCAATTTCGGCAAATGTGAGCCCTTTGCAATGTTCGGTAAGAGGCCCGATCTGCACCAGAGCCGAATGACACTTGTCAACCGCCTCGGACGCTTTCGCCGGCAGTTGTGCGGCGCCCGTCAGAATGGCGTAGTCGCGCCCGATTGCGTCATGAGCATCCTTCGCTACCTTGGCCTCGCGAGCGCGGCCCTGCGCATGCGCGTTCGTGTCGAAATGGTTGCCGAATGCCCGCGTGTTCGCCAAAGCCGCGAGGCTCTGGCGCATCGTGTTGTAATCCGAAAGTCCCAGCAGACCCGAGAACGTCCGTCCCCGGTCGAGCGGCCTCGCCGCGATGAAGTTTAGAAATGTCGGCCCATCCAGTAGAACAAACTCCCGATCCAGCGAGCGCAGGACCGTTTCGGCATCCCACGGCGGCGTCGCCACGACACTGCGATTGCCATTGGCATCACGCGTCACGACGATTTCGCACTTCTGTCCTGTGGGTTCGGCAACCAGCCTCAGCTTGATCGTTGCCTTTTGTGAGGTGTTGAAGCGGTTAAGGTAATAGTCGCCATCCCGCTCGGTGGCAGGAAGGTCATCCAGCCATTCAAGCCTCCCGGAAATCGCGTAGCGGATGGCGTCATAAACCGAGCTTTTGCCCACCCCATTAACGGCAGAGATGCTGTTGATTTTGTCCGGATGAAATTTGAGTTCGAGGGGTTTCCCCTCATTGTTAATCCCCCGAAATCCTTCGATGCTGACGCCTTCAAGAAGCCATCCCGCAACGGCATTGTGCCCGGTCGGCGCGTCCGTGACCGATGGGTTGACAGATGCGGCGCCCGCAGGCGGCTCAGCGCCCGGCTTGACCGCAGCGTTCTCAACCGGCTTCACGGTCGCGAACAGGGCGTTCCAGATCTCCTGCTGAGAAAATGTATCTGTGCGCAGCTTGGGGAAGTGCTTGGGCAGTTCGGCCCCCAGGTCAGCATCGCACTGAGCAAGGTGCGTTCCGAATCCGTCGAAGTTTGTCTCCGAATCGGCATTCTCGTCAAAACTAAAGGCGCTCGCGGCGTTCGGCATATCCCGCTCCCCAAAAATAACACAGCATAGTTTGGGTAGCCTCTGAAATCCATCCCCAGTTGTAGTCGATCAAAAGATACCTCCATTGTTGCGCACCAACGCCGATTGCCCGTCGTTGGTGCCGCCCCCAGTTGAAAGAACTGGCAAACGCTTTCAACAGCTGTGGCGAGGACGCACTAACCGGAAGAAACGGGGTTCAAGTGCGTATATCGGTCAGTATCGATACCGGCCGGCTACCGACAGCGCTGTTTGGGACTCCGAGATCGGGTTTTGAGGACTTGGGCTGACGATAAGCGGTGCTCGGACCGAGCCGGGTCCCTTCACGGCCGCACATTTGGCGCGGCGGCTCCGGTTATGCTTTCTCCGCCAAGGCGACTTTCATCGCGTTATAAGATGGTTAACCATATGAGTTAATGTCGGAAATACTGACAAACGGAAGCTACTGTGAGCTAACTTTCCGTCACCGAGACGCCGCTTTCCGCAGCCACTCACTATCGATAGGTATCAAGTATCGATAGTGCGATGTACATCGTTGTTGTACACTTCGCAAACCAATGATAGGGTGGCCATACGCGCCGAACGACGGAGGCCCTGATGCCCCAGACCACGTACAAGATCAGTGAAGCCCGCAAG
>Ga0228711_1000897_pt1 | contig 40856 bp, 21 predicted proteins | sample MedpolnodulmetaG_2_FD_177996 | JGI IMG/M metagenome (GOLD analysis project Ga0228711, IMG submission 177996) | Root nodule microbial communities from Medicago polymorpha collected in Santa Monica, California, United States - brown nodules | ecosystem: Host-associated > Plants > Roots > Nodule...
AAGGAGAAACAAAAAAAAAAACAGAGTGTTACCCTTTTGCCTCAGGTTCAATCACATTCAATTTAGTTATGGTACCATTTCTATCAAGCTGTCTTTCACTACCAACTCCAGACAACACACCAATGATGTCTAAAAATATTATAAATAAAAAACAAAGTTAACTATACAGGTGCTAACATGATATTTCTTTTTTGGATATTTAAAGTAAAGAAATAAAAACTTAATAGGCATAGGTAAATTACCAACTAAATAGTCAGTGTCATAGGTTCCTCCAATCCCTTCATAAATTGGAATCAAGTGGTATGGTGACTTAGTAATGCTTGGGTTTAGGAGATATTGAACCTTAGAACTCGATTGAAAGTTTAGTTTGTAACTGTGCCTACTGCCTAGTGGTTCTATAACCACCACCATTGTTGGCAACACCATGTTTTCAAAACTATAACATTTTCCTTCAAAAAAGATCATTCCGAACTTGTAGGGTAAAGTCTTCTTGATTGTGGCATGGATCCTATCACCACACTCGTCAAGTAAAACAAGTCCAATCGAAAATGGCATTCTATTTCCATTAAAATCTGATACTTGCCAAAGTCGAATGATCTTACCCTTCAAGTTCCAAAATATTTTTTCAGTTGAAATCTCAAAAATTGCAGAAAAATCAGAAAGGTTTGACATTTTTTTTTCTTGAACGAAAACAGATTTTGAAATTTTTTTACTCAAACTTAAAAACTGATTGCAGGAAAGATAAAACTAAAAGGGGGGAAGAGAGCAATGCTCTGTCAACACAAAGCAAGGGAGAATTAATTCATCGCTATTGACTTGATCGAAAGAAGATAATAAAAGAGATATACCACGTTAGAGACAATAAAATCTAAAAAAACACAACAACAATATCAACTCGTTCTTTATTAGCTTGGGAGGAAGGTATGGGTATAAGTTTGAGAGGGAAAGAAGGAATTCAAATTTCCATTTGCTTTCATGACTTCCTAAAGGGAAAAGAAAAGAGAAAAGTTGTTTCCTTTTTTGGACGAGTTGCAATAATAACTTTTTTGAAAGAAGAGTTGCAATAATCATAAAATGCGATGAATATTTGGCATAATATCAAAGAGAGGGATTAAATACTTTTTCAAAAACAATATATTTATTGAAAAAAGTAAGCCATTAATTAATTATATAAAAATAATTATACATTAATTTAATAATTAAATGAAACATCGACACTCTATATAAAGAAAACAAACTCTTTCAGCTCAAAATTTCAACTCTTTTGAGCTGAATTTTTCTTTTCAAAAATGTCATCAATTTTCAATATAAATAACACATGTAACAAATAGATAAAAATACTATTAAATATAAAAAAATAGATAGGAATACATTTAAATATTAAAAAAATGTAACAAACACGATAAGAATACATATATGTATGTTTTTTTTCCTTTATCATTTAAAAGTGTGACAAATCAAATGAGTATATTTATACTTACCTTTTCATTATCCCAATTATACCCTTAAACAACTTTAGCTATAATAAAGATTGTTGCTGCTGTCATTAAAAAAAAATTAGATTATATTTTTTTGTTATATTATTGGTGTCATTGAAATAGATAATAATGGTTAGTTTTTATATTTTTAGTTTTACTCAAAATTAAAATTTCATAAAAAGAAACCGTTCATAATTTTCAAACGTCAGCGCAATAAAAAGTTCATAATTTTCAAACGTTAGCGCGAGCTAGTAATATATATTATGAAAGTAATAATATATGTAAAAAAAAAAAAGTAGTTTGTTGAGATATTTATGTAAAATAAAAACAAAACAATTTTGAAAACTATAAAAAACCAAAAACGTATTGAAAATTTGAAAAAATACCAAATTTATTGAAAATATATGTTTAAAAAAATTAGAATTTCAAAAAATTATTTGGTTGTATATAATGAACATTCAAAAGTATGGCTTGCCGAGACGTTTATCTATACTATATATAGAAAAAAAAAAAGTTTGTTTTGTCTCTTTTTGGATGACTTTTTCTCTTTCTAAAATTACCCTTAACTTTCAATAACAGTAAATTAAAATATTAAAATAAAAGTATAGCAAACACGATACGAGTAAGTTTTTTTTTCACTACCGAAAAAATACTTACTTTTTCATTATCCCAATTATACCCTTAAACAATTTTTTCTATAATAAGGATTTTTTTTCAGCGAATCTTTGTTTTTGGTGGTGATCGAGATTTAAACCCCGGACTTTGCATATATTATGCATTGTCCCTACCAACTGAGTTAAACTCACAATGATTTTTTTGACGAATCTATAATAAGGATTGTTGTTGGTGTCATTAAAAAAAAAGAATTTAGATTAATTATTTTTTTATCTTAAAAAAAAAAGTTATATTTTTTTTGTTATATTGTTAGTGTTCTTTTGAATAAATAATCATGATCAGTTTGATTTCTTATCATTTGAAAGCAAAAAATATTTATATCTTTACTTTTAATCAAAATCAAAACTTCATATTAAACATCATTCATAAATTGTTTGCGAAATAAAAAGAGCAGAAAGACGGATACGTGAGTGCCCGAATTTTCGCTAGTGATACATAAAATAAATTGCTAATGTATCAAAGTACACGTGCATAATAAATAATATAAAATTAAATATTTTTTAAAAAAATTATAATAATATTAAACTGAATGGAAAAAATATGTTCAAATTAATTATATGATAAATAATTGGAAATTTATTTCAAGATTAAATAAAATATTTAGTGGATGAGATCAATTTAATATTTTTCCTGCAATGATCAATGTAATATATATAGTTTGTTTTGATATTTATGAAAAAAAGTCTCACTGAAAGAAAGAAAAAACCACTTAAGGAAAAGTATTGACAATAAATATGAAAAGGTATGTGAACTAAAATATATAGACGTAAATCCATTTTTTATTCTTCTATTTAAAAATAAATAAATAAAGTTTTAATCTCTCTATTTTAAAAACCAACTTTTTAGTCACCATATATTTTAAGTGTTCAGGTATGCTCCATTTACCTCATTTAAGGTCTTGGATGAATGACATGTGGCAAAAAAGGATTCAATGGTTCAGATTAAAAATAAACAAAACATCAATTTTGTTAATAAAAAAAATACTTCCTCCATCCCATAATAACTAAGTCATTTGCAAAAAAACTATTGTCCCAGAAAAATTGACTCATTTCACTTTTCGATACAATATTAATTTTTCTTCCAGTTATAACACTAATTAATGTATTCTACTTTCACCATTTTCAATTCAATATATTCTACTTTGCATTTATGATAAAGAAGAATGTTTCAATAGTTGATAAGGGCACTCAAAACCATTTTTATCTCTTTTTCACTTACACACTTTTTCTTAATAAGTGTGAAATGAGTCAAGAGTTCAATTAAAATGAGACGGAGGGAGTAGATATCAAACATGTGCTTCTCTTCTCTTCTTCGAGAGAATAAGAGAATTTAATTGCACTTTTGGCCCCCTATCTATTTCAAAGTTGCGATTTTGGACCCCTAACTAATTAAAATACAAAACAGCCCCCTATGTATTGAATCTTTGACAGTTTTAGCCCCTAAGGTCAATTTTGACTTGGTCTTCGCTGACGTGACACCCACATCACTTAAGTGACGTGCCACGTGTAATTTTTTCTTTTCTTTTTTAATTCATGCCGGCTTTTTCAGATAATTCATTGTTGGTTTGTTAGAATCCAAAGCACTTAATCCCAGAAAATTCTCAACAATTGCCTCATAAACAGATGAATCAACAACACAAGGTGATTCAATCAGCTTCAGTATCTTGTGAGCAGCACCAATTTTAACAATTGCTACTTTATTTCTGCAAAAAAAAGCCACAGAAACAAATAAGATTAAACATGAAAATTTCACGGTAATTAATCAAGCAAAAATTACAATAAAATTAGATATGTATAAACCACAGAATTAAGATTATGATAAATTCATGATTCGATCAAATGGAAAATTCGTCATGCATAACAGAAATTTACAAAGATTATGGAACAATGAATTGTTGCAAATTGAAATTACATTCTAAGAGAGAGAAACTTACGCATCATTGACAACTCCGAGATTGAGTAAAGCATAGAGAGAATCAATCTAAGAATGAAGATCTTTTGAATCAAGCATTCCAACGAGTGGAGAAATTGCTCCAAGCATTGCGAGTGTGCCCCTCGCTTCAGAATCTTCTTTCGTCAATGATCTTACTCTTGCCGCCGCCATTCGCCGCTTCGTCGAGTTTTCTACACGTAAATCCTTAACCACATTCTTCATCTCCGTTAATGTCTCTTCCTTCTTCTTCGATTCCGCATTCCTTTCATGCACCTATATGTTCAGAAGATCCAATAGTTTCTCCGTCTTCTCTTCTCGCACTTCTCCGTGTAACCATGGTTTGTGAAAATTGCTCAGAAAAAATTGGTTCGTGAAAACTAATCTCTTGTTCCTGTGGTTCGAAAAAAATTTGCTCAGATTTAGTGATTGTTGAAGTGATTGAAACTGCGGTGATTGTTGAAGTGAGATTGAGCTTAAGGATTGATGATTATGAATTTTGTTTAAATAAAAAGAGTAATTTTTTATGGGTTTGTTGGAGTGATAGAACACCTGACCTGACTTTCTATTTTCCTTTGTTTATTTTATCTTTTCCAATTAAAAAAACCCAACATGAATTAAAAAAGAAAAAAAAATTACACGTGGCACCTCACTTAAGTGATGTGGGTGCCACGTCAGCGAAGACCAAGTCAAAATTGACCCTAGGGGCCAAAACTGCCAAAGATCCAATACATAGGGGACTGTTTTGTATTTTAATTAGTTAGAGGGTCCAAAATCACAACTTTGAAATAGATAGGGGGTCAAAAGTGCAATTAAGTCTTGTTTATTTTTAATCTAAACTATTGAATCCTTTTTTACTACATGTCATTCATCCAATACCCTAAATGGGATAATGACGGTAAATTTCACCATTGTGTTCACCATCTACATCATCATCAATAAACCCAAAAATTTTAAGACCCTCTTAATCAAAATTAATTAACAACAAACAATAAAAAAAACCTAAAACATCTTCATCACCTTAAAATACGAGAATCTATGAGTCAACATACCCCCAAATTCTTTCCTAGTTTATTATTTTCGTCATCCTCTTTCTTTTTCTTTGCCAAGCCACATTTCACACCTCTTGCACACAAACAAAATCAATTAATGCATTGAATTTAGCAACACAGAAATATCCTTTGTAAACTTCATTTAACCCGTAGATTAAAGACGATGCGTTAACATGTGGTTGGAAATTCATTTGAAAACTAGAAATTCAACAACCCATGCATATTGAATTATACCATAAATTCAACTCATGCACTTTCATTTTCTACTTTAACATGTGTAACAATATAAAATGACTTATAATAAAATACAAAGGGTATAATTTTCTCTTTGGATGTTTTCAGATTTGGTAAATTTAAGTATATTAAAATTGAAGGATATTAATTTTTGAAGATGTTTCAGGTTTATTCAAGACAAGATAATCTTAATTATTTTTATTTTTTTTTGAGTTTAGCGATGAAAATATAAACACAACGGTGAAACTCATGAGTAAAAGGAATTGATATTTAGTTTTTTAAATTTGGTTAAAATATGTTTATCATCTTGACCCAAAAAAAAAATGTTTATTATAAACACGCAATAAAAAATAGAAATGCTAGCAACACACATTCTTTTGATTGGTTAAAACTCACATGAGTCCTTCCAAATTATATGATCCATATAAATTTGGATGTTAAAATGTGTGTTGCTAACATTTCTCATAAAAAAATTTAACAAACACATGCATGTTCCTTAAAAGAACCGTGTAACAATAAAAAAATAATAAATTTGAGTTAAAATACGTGACGGAAATGACGAAATCAACCTCAGCAACGTCGTGATCACGCTAGTATTTTCCTTTTTTGTTGTTATCCAGTTATTTATCATTTTTCTTCCTATTTAATCCAAAACCCAAATTATTTGTTTTTCACGACTCTTCAACTTCTCTTTCCTTCTCACCGGAAAATCTCTGCGGCGGCGGCGGAAAAATTACTCCCCATTCGGCGGCGCTTTTCTGTACATGTATTCAATTTTTCCCTAATTGTTATTTTATTTTATTTGATTTTGAATTGCACGAACACGCAATTTTGGTGTTGGTGAAGTAATTAACGTATTCTTCACGGAAATTTGATTTGTTTTTTATTTCAATTGCAGAGTATTATAGTATGGGCAAAACTTGGTGGTGCTTGATTTTTGTTACCTGGTTATGTCTTTTTGCCTTTTCAGATGGTAGAGGTAATGCGTGTAACTTTTGCATCAATGTTTCTTTATGTTTTTCAATTCATTGTGTCTGTTTAGTTTTGTGTTTATTAATAATAGGGGATAATTGTATTTGTTTCATGTTTGGCACCGACGCTTCTGATAGAATGAATGTTAGATGCATGTGATCACATTCAATTATGTCACTTTCTTAAATTACTAATGGTGTTGACATGATAGTGTAGTGTCTGGTACCTGGTGTTTGTGTCCGTGTTAATGATTCATTCATAGGCTAGTATTGATTTGCATTTTCAAATAGTTGGACGATTATTGTTGGGTAAACTCAATGCTGTCAATCGCGAATAGCAAAAATTGTGTTTTTTTTTTCTTTTTTCTTTCAAATTTTGATACCATACAATACAAACATGTTATAGCCGTTATTTGACAACCCTTTGTACTAGATAGTGTATCACGTAACAATAGTGATTTGTTCAAATTTTGCTACGCCATAGAACTATTGTGTTGCCATTTCCGCTATTTGACAACACTGGGAAAACTTAGGTTAGGCATCATAGAATTTGTCTTTTTAAGTTTTTAGTACAGTTGTTCCCTTGCTCCTGGACTCAAAAACCACAGACAGTGTGAAATGGGTTTCTCTGTGAATGATTCAATAGCAAATACCTAATTTAAAAGGTAAGGATCACATTGTGGGCCGTTCAACTTCGAACTATGTCCTGTTTTTTTGTATTTGTTTGGGTAATGTATGACTTATGCATGCTAATGAACTCCATAGATGAGATATTTCTTTCTATGCTTTTGAAGAAGTCATGAATGATTCACATATGCAGATATGTCTATTGTATAGATGAACAAATACGAACTTGTGTGATATAAAGAAATTACTTCCTGAACCATAGTCATGTACTCTTTTGGACCATTCACATTTGCATACAAATGATACATTTTTCATCTGCAGAACTCAAGGCCAGGCATACGAGTCATCTTGCCCAGTATAATCATACACTTGCTACCATATTAGTGGAATATGCTTCTGCGGTGAGTTAATACATGTTCAACCTAAGCAACGCATATAGAGGAATTCTAATTTTTGTACGTATTATTTGTATTCTAATCTTATCAGAGAGGGTTGATTGGGAATTAATGATAGTAATGAAAAATTCAAGTTTCAACCCGGCTTTGCTTAAGTAGGTTTTAAGGCTGCCACTTCAAACCATATCTTCTTTATTTTACAGATTAAAGAAGTCAATGTCTTCAATTATGCTTTTGCCTAACATAAATAATTTAACAATTGTGGGAACTTCTCACATGCTAATATTGATTGAGAGATTCCTCATCCTGACCAGCTCATAGCCAAAACAAGCCAAACTATCAGTTATTGCATTTTATCGGAGTGTGGCCTATACTTTAGAGAGTCATCTTGCTTGCATGATGCAGTGAATCTAAAGTTTCGTTACATGCATTTGGTCAAGGCAAATCATGCGGGCATTCTGTATGAATTATATACAATAAAAGGACTGAAATAGGTTTGATTCTTGCAGGTATACTTGTCAGATTTGACTCAACTTTTTACCTGGACGTGCTCTAGATGTGGCGACTTGACCAAGGTGCTGATAATATGAACATTAATTTAACTTGTTCACTCCAGTTGTGAGTGAGCTTCGAATTATTTACATTCTAGTATTCTACTAATTTATAATCTTCTTCCAAAATAGTTGGTCTAAAGATATTTTAAATTTAAACAGGGATTTGAAATTATAGAGTTGGTTGTTGATGTGGAGCATTGCTTACAGGTCGGTGAACTCTCATCATATAAATATTCCTTAACTCTATAGTAACAATGAATTCTATTTATTTTATTTTTTTACTCGTTAGTTACATCTATTCTTTCGATGTACTATTTGTTCTTATGTAATTATTAAATCCTATTCTAGGCATTTGTTGGAGTAGCCGATGATCCGCGTGCTATTATCATTGCATTCAGAGGAACTAATGAACACAGGTGGATTTTATTTCTGGCTTAAGCTTTGTGTGTTATTTGCACCCAAATTACATAGTCACCATTAAAATGGATCGATTGTAGTTTAGTGTTTTGTGTATGTCTACACACAGATGCCTGTATATTTTAGAAAAAAAGAAAAAAATGCTTTCCTTATGCAGGTGAAGTTTGTATGAACATATATTCACATTTTTGCACATGCAATTGTAAGTTAATAAATGCCGTTTATTTGATTTATTATGAATGCAATGTATTACTGGCATAGAGGCGGTGGGCAAATGACTAAGTAATACGAATTATTTTAAGTTTTTTGGCACAAGTCATGCATTTCTGTGATCTGAAATTGATCAGCAGGGTTCTTTAGCTTATGAAGTAGATGACTGTATTTTTCAGATCATGTTTGAGATGTTGTAGGTTGTACATCATGGATTGTTCTTTTTGAAAGGGTCAGAAGCTAGATTATCTATATACAAATAAAACATATTGTTTATTATGTTTGGAGAGCATTACTTCTCCTATACTGACCTATACGAGAACCATATTACTATGAACAAAACATATGTCCATAAAACACGTTTAAAAGGAAAACAGTTTACGTCTTTTCAGATTTTTGGTTCACTTCTGAAATAACTTCACTTTATTATATTCTGAGCTTATTTGTTTAAAACTGCTTTTATGTAGTTTACAGAACTGGATTGAAGATTTATATTGGAAGCAGCATGAAATAAATTATCCAGATATGGATGATGCAATGGTATGTGAATGAACGCTTTAGCCTTACTATGTGTCTGTAATATTTTCCATTCTGAAGTATTATCATCATTCTCTACAGGTACATCGTGGTTTTTATACTGCATACCATAATACAACAATACGTCCTGCAGTTTTAGGGGCTGTTGAAAGAGCGAAGAAGTTTTATGGAGATATTCCAATTATAGCGTTAGGACATTCTATGGGCGGAGCAATGGCTGCATTTTGTGCACTTGATTTAACGGTAACTATAATTTAGCTTTCTTGGTATTGTACACCCAGGTTTTGTTGTTCCATATGTATTGTCTTTATTTTTCCTCAGGCAGGGGCTTTGAATATTTTGTGCTTTATTTTTTTATTATTTGTTTAAATTCTCATTTCAAGATATTCCTATTATACGAGGATGCATAATTACTTGTTTGATTTTACATTCTTATTACAGGTAAATAAACAAGAAAAAAATGTCCAGGTTATGACATTTGGACAACCTCGTATTGGGAATGGTGTTTTTGTATCTCTCTACAGCAAACTAGTTCCAAATACAATCCGAGTTACAAATGACCATGATATTGTTCCCCATTTGCCTCCATACTATTACTATTTACCACAGAAGACATACCAGCACTTTCCAAGAGAGGTAAGTTGCATAATAAAGTGATGAAATCTGTACTTCAAAACCAGTTATATTATCTTTAAATTAAAATATCCGCGCTTGTTTGTTGAAAGTTAAGACTGATTATTGCCATATGCTGTATCTCCTTTGATGGTGATTATACTTTGTTTTTTCTGGCATATAGTAATATATCAAATTTCACCTAGTAGCAATACAAAATGATAACCTGGCTTCCTTGTATTCAAAATAACGATCTTATCTCCTTCATCATGGACATGTTTCCTATGCATTCTTAGTTTGTGTTTACCTGTTGCTCATGGCTCACTCTTCTAAATTTAAAAGAAATTTTTTGAGCACTTCAAACAATGACTGCATGCTATTTTATTGGTGTCATTAAAGTTTAATGCTTGTTTGTCTGTTTTGGGGTGACTTAGCAGTATGTGATTTGCCAACTCTCTGCACTCCAGCAATATGAGAGAGGTTCCTATTTGTGTCTTCTCTATCAGCTTGTTTTTTTGCTTGGACCATGCAATAATTTTGTATGGGTCATTCTGCTTTGTCATGATCTATAACTCTTGGTTTATTTATGCAGGAAATTTGCATACCTGCAGAATTTGTTTTCAATCTGTTTTATAGTTTTTCATGAATCTTAGTTGTGGATTGCAGGTATGGCTTTATAACATTGGATTAGGTAGTCTCGTATACAGGGTTGAGAAGATTTGTGATGGATCTGGTGAGGATCCATCTTGCAGCAGGTTAGTCATTCTGTTTTCAAAATGCGACCGAAAATGTAGGCTTACTGAATACTTTGCCATTGCAGTGGATTCCATGTATACTAATTTATAGAGTATCATTTAATTTTGAGTGTTATGATATGATGACGGTTGGGAGAGGTTTTATTTTAACCATCTCCAACCCTACATATAACTGCTGAAATTTGAATTATTATCTTTCTGCAGGTCAGTGAGTGGGAATAGCATCACAGACCACTTAGTCTATTATGGTGTTGACATGGGATCAGATGATCCACAATCATGCAGAATCGTTATGAATTCTGACGTTCCGAGTACTAGCAGCATCAGAGATTCAAGAGGAAACTTCATCTTATCTAGAAATCCTACAAGTTCCCTTCTCAAATTGAGTACAGAGTTTGACAATCAGGAAAAGGCCGTTAATGTCTATTGAATTGGCATGAGATAACTCTTGCAACATAATTGTGGGACGTTATACTTATTCTTTTCTTTCTTCACAGTCCTTTCAAATGCGGCCGAAGAATTTTATCAGAATTAGCTGTAACTGGAAGAAGATTGTGTGTATAGTCTTTGTATATATTCATCCTTGTATATAAGACTCATAATTCTTGGCGCCGATGTTAAGTGTAGAATTTCACATGCAAATTCTACTGATTGACTAGTAATATTTGATTTACTCATTCTTTTTTTTCTTCTTTCCGAAGTTAAATTTTATTAAATATATTTTCTGTTCTTCCCATTCATTAAAATTTTGTTTTGGTCTGCTTTCATCTTCTGTCCATGATATTTGCTTATCAATTAGTGTGTAGGCAGGCAAATAGTAGTCACATGCGTGACGCAACATACACAAAACAGGTCAAAGTCGATGAATTGGGCCCCCAACCTACCCATAGCCCCACACCACAAGTATAGCCTATAAGTTGTACAAAATTGAATAGGAGTTTGGTAAGTTTTTGAAAGGTTAAATTGCACGTCTCTTATTTTAAACTGGTCCTCAATTTTTAAATTTTTTTAAGCTGGTCTCTTTTCATCTAAAACAACCATATGACTAACAGAAATACACATGTTGTTAACTATTGGGTTGTCATGTGGATGTTTTAGATAAAGTAGCTTAAAATTTTCATTGAAAGGATATGCTAATACTTATGCATACTTATGCTGACATCAATAATCTAAGACCATTTAGTCAAAATACTAGTTTATAGAAGGCGAGTTAACCCACTTGGATTGGTCTGATGGTGTTGGCTTGAGATCTAGGAGTGTGCTCCTCCTCATGGTCTCAGGCTCAATTCTCTTTGGTGTCAATTTAGGTGGGTTTGTTTAGCTTCTTCAAGAAAAAAAGGGGGAGTTATGAGTCCTAAAGTAAGTAAATTACGAAAGTATGTCTTGAAATAACGATATAGGCATTAAAGTCAATTTTTTTTAGTATATGTTTTTTGAGGAAGTTAAATTAACCCACCCTAATTGACACAGTAGAGAATCGACCCTGAGACCTTGAGGAGGAGCACACTCCCAAGTCCCAACCCAGCTTTTTTTTAGTATATTATAAAAGTATGTCGTGCATAATTGTAAAGTATACCAATAATATTAGAAATAATGTCACAAACATGCACAAACATGAATAGTTGTATTTTCGTCTTTTAATGTACCTCATTGGCTATAAAAGGAGAAGTCTTGTAACATATTGAATGAAAAACAAATAAAAATTCGTTCCGTTTAAGTAAAAACATGCCGTTCTAAGTTTTTCACTTTTTTCTGAAAGCTCTAGTTATCATGTTCGTATCATTAATTCCTATATAGAGACGCATATATGCTTTAAACTTGTCACAAATAACGATTTGTGTAAAAAAACATTTGACTATTGATCCATGCTAAACTCCTCTCTCTCTATTATAAGATGATAATGTTAGTAGTTAGTATGTGTTTGATACTTTTGTTTGCATATGTATGACTATTTGGTGTCTTGTTCGACTATCGAGTTAAGGCTAATATAATAATATGCGAGGTTTTTGACAAGTGTGCTATGAGATCCTCAACTATAGGCGGTGCATATGATATGAATATAATAGAGTGAGTAAGTAAATCACTTAACTTTGAAAACTTTTTAAACGTAAGAGATCAACTTTAAATCTAAAATAAAATGTAAGAGACTAAATATGCAATTTAACCTTTTTGAAAAGATCAAGTAAATAGATATGTAGTGTGTGTTTGGATTTGCTTTGAGAATGACATTAATCATGATGAACTACCGTAATTCGGTAAAAGTTACACTTTGACAATTCAATAAAATTACGATGTCACCGTAATTTTACCGGACTCACGGACCCACTGTTGATCCAAACATACACGTAATATAATGTTGTGAGAGTCACTCTTCAATTTTCTTTTCATTGACTATGCTTTCTCTCTTCATTATAAGCAAAACCTATTACTCATGTAAACTATGGCTGCGATTTTGATTTGTGGTTCTAGTTACATTGCGATATTTTGATATAAAAAAACGGCTGCATGATGCACTCGTGATTCAAGTTGCAAACCTTTATTCGAAATTGTGCTCAAAATTCAAGATTTGTCACTAGTATTTGGCAACATAACTTGCCATCAATACCAATGCTAATCATATTTTTGATGAATCAACAATTCTCTTAAAAGCCATGTTCATTCACTTCATTGTATAAATTATGGTCTTCTGTTGTCCATTTCGTGAAAGCATTTCAAAAATCAAAGTATCATCTCTTCAACAAATACACAAGAACTTTATTATATTCTAGACAATTGAAAGATTATACATCAAAGTATATCAGCTTAATAGAAATTTTAATGGCGTACACCATAGTTTATTGTCCAAGATAATAATGATCTTTTGATCATATCACAATATATTTTCTAACCAAGTACATTTGAACCTCTAGTCCATATGTATTAATTCCACAATCTTATATCTTTCCCAATAAAAAAAAATCTTATTTATTTTGTTTTCACATTCTCTTTAATTGTTGGATTCTTTATTGTCTCTGCAGCACAAACATGGCTATGTATACTTCCTCTCCCAGTTTTCAAATCTCCTTAATGATTTTCACCTCCAGCTTCAGCTTCAGAGGCTGAAACATTTGTGTCTCTTACAACTTCTTCTTCCTTAGCCGAAGTCTCTTCCTGTGCAACAACATCCTCTGCACACATACAAAACCATTCATAATCAAAATTCATATGATACATGACATCTTTGAAAAAAGTTCCATGCATGATGCACAAAAAAGTAAGTAAATAATCCGAATTGATCTCCGACAAAAAACACGGAAACCTGTTTAAATTTTATAGAATGAAAATATCAATATGGTTGATAAAAATCTCAAATGCGAGTTAATTTGTTCCCTATGAGATTTTTAAGGATCGTATTGATATTTTTTTCCATGGTGAATTTTGTTGGAGACCAATTTGTGTATTTACTCAAAATATACAAAAAAGGAATACAAAATATATTGGATTATGCTATGCACACCTTTTTCAGTTTCTTCAGCCAAATTTTTCTCTTCTTTAGTACCAGCAGCATCATCAGCATTGATTTTCTCATCATTCTCTATCAATGCATCGTCATCTTTTTTCTCAACTTCAGCAGAAGGTTCTTCCTCCACAACATCCTCCTCCTTCTTTTCTTCATCATTTATTTTCTCCATAGCTTCTCTGTCTTTAACATCCTTAGTTGCATCGTCCTTATTTTCTTCAACACCAGCCTCTTTGACACTTTCACTTTCCTTTTGTTCCTCAGCAGCCGAACTTGCATTGTCAACATTTTTGTTTATGTCTTTGGTTTCTGTCTCATTGTCTTTGATACTTTCACTTTCCTTTTGTTCCACCTCAACACCTGAACTTACATTGTCAACATTGTTGTTTATGTCTTTGGTTTCTGTCTCATTTTCTTTGAAGGTGACGCTAGATTTCTTGCGTTGGAGGATGGTGGTGTTATCTGAAGCAACATCATGTTTAGATTTTCCACAACCCATTTTGTTGATTTATTCAATTAAATATAAATATTCTACCTTTGTGTGACTTAATTGATTTTGAGAGAGAAATAAGAAGAGAATGAATAATAAAATGTGGAGTTACTCTCTCTCTTATATAATAGGAAAATTTGAAGAGATGATGATTTATTTTGTTATGTGTTCTACTAGCGTTGTATCAAATTAAGGTTTGCATGGGTGTGCTTAGGTGTAATTGAACTATAGCAGTTTTTTTTGGTTATGCTGTATGCTATAATTGGAGTTTTATATATTGGTAACTTAGTTTGGCTGCATTGATGAAAAAAGATAAATTAAGTAATTGGTTATAGGAGACTGCTTTGGCAACATAATTTGGTTTTCTGTTTTAACCTTCTTCCCAGAATGGTAATATTGTTGAGGTTTTATGTTTTTTTCTTGAGCGAATCATTATTCTTGTACTTGAAATTGTAGTTTTCAGACAATTTGGTTCCTCAAATTTAATTTTTTTAAAATTAAATTGGTCCAAAAAGTTGAAGATGGTAAACCAATTTATTCCATCTAATAATAAAAACTTAGCTAACCAAAGCATCTAATAATCCATGAAAGTGATAATTTCATGAGCTAAAGAGACCGACAATAAATCAAAGGTCAAGATCGCAGAAATATAAAGATAGTCTCGTCAATTATGCAATTCAAATTTCGAAGATCATATTTAGTTAAATAATGAGAGTTTGGTCAACGGCGAAGCTAGCAATAATTTTATGAGGTGACCACTGAAAGTAACCAAAATCAGACAAAAAATTATTACACCTAAAATCGAACTTGGGGTAGCCAAATATATATTTTTAGGGGTAGCTAAACATAAAAATATATCTACTAACTCAATAAAAATTATTTTTTTGGGGTAGCCATAGCTACCCCTTTGTTGTACAAGCTTTCGCCCCTGAGCTTGGTTGACCTCATGCTTAACATGAACAAAATTTAAACTATGAAAACACACGGTAAAGTTAACACAATCCTCAACAATAGATCCGATATAGTTGAAATATTGTTGATGAGCGTTCATCAAGGACCACATTATAAGCATCTAATTCTACTAAGATTCAGACAAGACATGTCTTTACAAATTCTAAACCTTTTCGCATAGCTAAAACATCTGCTACCTCTAAATATGATAATGAAAAGACTTGTCAGCAACTAGTAGCAATGACAACACCTTCAATATCTCTATCCATAACACCAAACCCCACTTACCCTCTCTATCAGACCTCCTGCATCAACATTAGGCTTATAGCAACCACTAAAATGGGGTGTCTAGTGAACATTAGATATAGATAAATTTGGACCTTCTGATAGTGTCTCCAACAACATTATACTAGAACTATTAAAATTAAGAATAAATCTTTATCCATTTAAAACAATGGCCTCACGTTAATATCAGTCCCTTGACATTTTTCATTTTTTTTCTTCATTTCTTTAATATCAGTCCCCTCGACATTTTTCATTTCTAACATATCATATGTCACAACACAAAAGCCATCACATGGACTAAAAATTAATATCCTCACTTGCGCCACTAACATTTCTTTAGAACACCCTCGAAAAGGTATGTACTTGAAGTAATGTGAATTAAATACCATACCTAAAAGCAAACAAATCATACATACTTTGATCAATGACACTCCATTAAAAGGTGTGAAATTGTCTCATTTTATTACCAACAAAAAACACAAAATGAATTACGCTTGATTTTTCTTTTAAAAATATCATTTTTGATTGGTTGTTTTTGCATATAAAATCCTCAAAGCAAATTCAACGTGTCTTAAAATACCTTTTATTTTTCACAATTTTTTGTACACTTGCTATCAATGTCTTGCATTGAGTCATGGGAGTGTTTACCCTGTTTTGTAAATAAATATTGGTTTCCAAAAACGGTTAACTTGAGAGATCAACCAGTAAATCTCGGTGCATATTGTGTTTATGTCTAGCAGAAAGTATGAATGTTCTTGATGTAAAACAAAAAGTAAACGCTGGGATCGAACACGTGTCGAATCCGCTGAAGTAAATCGCTTAAAAGAAAAGTGTAAATTGCAAGGAATTTAAAGGATAAACTTAAATTGCATAAATGAATGTAAAGTGGTACACAAATTCATACATTTGCAACTTGTTTACTCGTTTCTCCTATAGTGCGGATAGTTTGAGTGTATAAGTTTTGTGTGTAGGTGAATTGTGACCCGTTTTTCCAATGAAAAAAAATCACCATTCCATATGAATCACTCCTTCAACACACAAAGCAATACTGTAGCAGTTTACAAATATACGTTTTAAGTTATAACTTGGCAAAAGAATCATAACATATACTTCCTCTATTTTTATTTTATTTTTACCAACACATACTTCCACTATTTCACAATATAAGTCATATTAACTAAAAAATCTTTTTGTATTGATTTTAATCCTTGTAAACACTATTTGCTTTAGTTATTGTTTTATTTCACTCTTTATAAAATCTACTCATATTAGAATAAGTCTAAGCAATATGTGAAATATTTGATTTTAGTCAATTAAAATAATGACAAATTAATTAAATGAATATATATTACAAGGAGAAATTTCAATATAAACAAATTTTACAGGGACTACAACACAACATCAAAGACCAAAAATAAAAAGCGAAATATTTGCAAATATTATTATTTTTTTTACGGAAATTAAAAACAGCCAAATATATTTGCAGCCTGCATGCAGGTATCAAAATCATACATAAACCTTGTTTTTATGATATTGTCACTTATCATGGCATAACATTTTCTGTTCAGACTGCATCTAATCCACTAAGGATGATTCATAATTTCATGCAGTGCCACTTGATAAGAACAGCAAGGAGGTGCATGAATCTCCAAGCCAAATAATATACTAAAATTAGAAAAATAATGAAATGGTCCTTGAGAAATATCCAGATCACCTCGTGGGATCCATATGTCGAGATCCAGTTATTAGTTGTCCACCAAAACAGTTCAGACACTTGTTTGTCTTATAAGGAATATAAAAAGAAAAAAACTTTACATGAACATTTGGGTGTTTTGTTAAGTTGTATATCCAATATACAGCAGATTTTGTGTCTCTATTTTGTATGTGATGTGATAAAATAAAGTAATAGTAATAATTAGTATATAAATATTTAAAAGATCAAGTTATTTATAGCTACACTAAAAATTTGTTTCACACTTCTGGAAATTTTCACAATAGATGAGAGCTTTTGGATCCGGATAACTAAGCTAATTAAGGTAATTCATATACTAGTGAGTAATATTGAAATTCTTGCTATGTGGAATATTTGATGCACAAGAAACAAGCTAGGTTTTGACAATGTCCGATCAACTAAGCACTCAACGATTTTAGCTCTTTTTTCCCAATTACAACTTACTCAACAAGCTTTTGGACCGACTCTTTAGCCCCTCTTATTCTTACTCCAACGATGGTGAGCTGGTAGCATGAAGATGGGGACACGCAAAGGACGTTCCACAAAGGGAAATTTGTGTGCAAGCATTCTCGTTAAGTTGAAAACTATTAGTTCATATCATCTTGTCATGTTGAACGAATCACATGTTTATTATGTGCTTACCGAATGATGCCTTAGGTGTATTTAAAACAGTTTTTCCTTTTTTTTGTTTTCTTTTTTCCTTTTCTAATTTTCTTTTGTTACAAAAAAAAAAAAATCATAGTTGTGAACATATCTTGTTATTGGAACAGCTCTCTTAAATTTCCTCCACATTTTTCTTTTTGAGGAGATTGATGTTTCCACAAGTAAAACCGTGAAATGAAATGAACCATGATTGCAACACAAAGATTTTTTGTTACGGTTAGTTGGCTTTTCCCATTTCTGAAATACCATTCGTTGATCTAGCGGCCATATCCCTTTATTTTATTCTTAAGTCATTCTCTTCTGCCATACCATGCCACCCCTTATCTTCTCTTTCTCTCTCTACTCTCCATCTCCAACCAAGTGGGCATATACTATTATCCATTATTAGATCTTCTACTTGTGCCCATCTTTTTAATTCATTTATTCAACAAACCTTTCCATCCTCAAAATTATATTAATTTTTTTTGATAGTTTGGTCCTCGTATATAAGAAATACTAGTAATTTGCTCTTAAAATTGAACCTGTTTAATTCCTCCACATTTACATTTTTCCCTTTAGTGTACAGACACATATGATAGCTTTGTGGGATCTACCGGTGGAATTCACTTAATCATTAATCTACATATGTGTCTATCTTTTTCATAAATGGATACTCCATCGTTCCTATTTATAAGAAACATTTCACTTTTTTGATTCATTGCATAAATGATGTATTTGGTCTATATTATAGACAAGATACATCAATTACTTAATGAATCTAAAAAGTCAACTTTTTCTTATAAATATGACTGGAGGGAGTACTAACTAGATGAAAGTAAATGGAGGGAAGTCAAATCCTATTTAACCACTCCGGTCTATAAAAAAATGCAGAACTGACACATTATTTAAGGAGTTAATGAGCACACAGCTTAAAAGAATTTTACACATCAAATGGACAACCACTCTCATGTTACACCGTCAATTTCAAGATATTATTACGAGACCCAATAAAGAAAATAGATGTTTTACTACCGGCTCGATGATTAGTTCCATAACACGTCTAAATGATTCAAACTATGAGATACCACGAAGCATTTACCGGATTAAAAACCTATAGAGTTAGAAAAATAAAAATAAAATAGAGAAACTAAATTAAGAACTAAAATAATTAAGGACTAATTTACAATTTCATATATTTGAAGGACTAAAATGTGAATCTAAGCAAAATTATGTTTCACTCAATCAAACACTTAGGGCCTATTTGTTACGGATTAAAATAAAAGTGATTTTGACGTAAAATAATTTAGAGATTATATTTTAGAGATTTTATGATAAATCATAATCTATTTTGCAGTTGTTTACCGTGATAAAAATCACTTTTTTTAAATAAATAATCTAGTTTGTTTGGATACAACTATATAAAAGAGATTTTTTGTTACAAAATTAGTTCAATCTTTAAAAAATATTTTCTCTCTCCTCTAACAAAAATCTATTTTTTGAGAAGCTGCCGTTAACAGCTTCACATTTGAAACTGTTTTTAGATTTTTTTTAGATTCTGATTTTTTTTTAAAAACTGTAACAAACGAATGCAAAACTTCTAAAAATAATTATTTTTTAAAATAAGTGATTTTTTTCTTAAAAAAACTATAACAAAACGGGCTCTTATTCTATTTCATTTCACTGCGTTACATTAAATTAAAAAAAGAAAAATAGTATAATAATATATAAAGCACGATGGGTTCAATTGTGTTGTGGATCAAGCCAAAACGATTCTCAACACCAAAACAAAATCCCCTCTCTCACCCTTCCTTCCCTCTCCCATCCAAAACTCATGGAAGCCTCTGCCATTGAACGTCTTGATTTTGGGAAGATGGGATATGGGTACTTTTTCATCTTCCATAAAGTTTTCATTTTTATTCAAATTTCTGCGTTTTAATTTTGTGGGTATTTGATTTTTCATTTATAGGTGTAAGCATTATAGGAGAAGATGCAGGATTCGTGCTCCTTGTTGCAATGAGGTTTACTCTTGCCGTCATTGTCATAACGAGGCAACGGTATTTTTTTGTTCTTTTTTCCTTGTTTTCATGTTAAAAATCTTGTCTTTTTGCTTTTTTCTGATCTGGGTTTGTGTTATTTTTTTCATTTTTAGAGCATGCTGAAAAACCCTTTTGATCGCCATGAACTTGATCGTCATGATGTTGAACAAGTAAGAATAAGGGCACCCTTGATTTGTGTTTTTCAGAATTTATTGGTTATTGTGTAATTTGACGTGAATTGGTTATGAATTTTGCACCTTGTTGTTGTTTCAGGTTGTTTGTTCGGTTTGTGACACAGAGCAGCCAGTATGTATCTATTCATAATTTGATTTGAATCTGTTGTGTTTTTGTTTTTTTTAGGATAGATTTATGATGTTTTCTTTTAATGTTTCTTTTGAAGGTTGCTCAAGTTTGCACTAACTGTGGTGTCAGAATGGGAGAATATTACTGTGACCTCTGCAAATTCTTTGATGATGATGTAATGATTTACTGAATAAATCTGCAGTATTTGATTTAAGTTTCTTCGTTTTTGATATGATTGAATTTGAGAATATTGTTATTGTTGATTAAGCTTATTGTTTTCTATTTGGAGCTAATTGTTGTTCGCTCATTATGCAGACGGGGAAACAACAGTTTCACTGTGAGGATTGCGGGATCTGCAGGTACAACTGTATTTGAGTAAATAGTTTCTGAGGTTTCCCAAATTTATGAGATGCAACTAATTTTGGTTATGTAATTTGTAAACAGAGTTGGTGGGAGTGAGAATTATTTCCATTGCAAGAAGTGTGGTATGTATTCATCACAAGGCTGCCATTTTTCCTCGTTTGTCGATGAAACATTTAATTTTTTTTTCCTTCAAATTAGTTTATGCTGCAAATTGTTAATTTTCATATTAATAGACGTTTCAATTATGTACTTCCTTTGATAGTATGAAAGAATTGCCAAACATGTTATCATCTGTAGTGACACTAGAAGTTCAAAATCACTATTGCCTATTGATGATTCTATCAGCTGTTTTCTTTTTTCTGTAACAGTTGAGTACTAATAACATATTAGCTTTTGTCTTATCATTTTAGCTTCCAAAATCAATTTTCTATAGATGGATGGAATGAAACCTTGTTTTCTAAAGCAGTGTATGAATTTAGTACTACATATATTCCATAGAACTTCTAACCTTATTCCAACTTGTTCTCAAGTGATTTCGTATTTTACCCGCTTGCTGATGCAATAAGACACATTTCTGTTTGATGATATATTGGGCTTTGCTGCCTCCTTTTTCCCTTGTTCTTGTTATCCTCTGAAATCAGAATCCATTTTGGGGACCAAAAAGTGGTTCTCAAAAAACAAATAATTCAGAATCTAGTGTATCAATTCAAATACTCCTTCCATCCGTCCCTTAATAAGTGATCCTTTTGTAAAAAAACATTGTCCTAAAATAACTGTGACCCATTTCACTTTTCAATGCAATATTAATTACTTTTTTTCCAATTATAACTCTAATTAATACCACTTTCATCATTCTCAATTCAATATATTTCATTTTGCATTTATGACAATGGAAAATGCACCAATACTTGACAAAATCACTTAAAACCATTTCTCTCTCTCCTTCACTTATACATTTTTCTTAATAAGTGTGAAATGAGCAAATGGCTCACTTAATTTAGGACGGAGGGAGTAGTATAGATCAAAGCCTTGTGATCTTTGGTAGTTACCCAAAAAAACCCTGATCCATGGCGTTTTGCATTTTTTTGAAAGGTTAGCTTCAGTTAGCAATAGTTTTCTCTGAATTCATCTATTATGGATTGTTTTGTTTCCATCGGACTTTGGAGCAATATCTAATAAATTTATTGACTTAGTTAGTGGAACTATTTTTTCCTTCTGTTTTAAAATAAATTGCTCCATTTCAACAGGGTCTTGCTATTCAGTTGCTCTGCGTGACAACCATTTATGTGTGGAGAACTCCATGAGGCATCATTGTCCAATTTGTTACGAGGTCCATACTCTTCCTCCCTTTCCCCTATACCATGTTTTCATTTAAATAAGGAATTTCTATATGTCACTGGAAGCAGGAGAGTATTCTGATGTGACTTTATTGTGTTGATACAGTACCTTTTTGACTCATTGAAAGATACAACTGTTATGAAATGTGGCCACACAATGCATTGTGAATGTTACCATGAGATGATAAAGCGTGACAAGTGAGTATATTGCTTACTATTTGACAGTTTTTTCGTTTATAAAGCATAATCTTTGCTGTAATATTAACTCGACTAGGTGTATGGCTCAGGTACTGTTGTCCCATATGTTCCAAGTCGGTGATTGACATGTCTACGGCATGGAAGAGAATTGATGAAGAGGTAGCTGGTTAAATTACATGCATCTGTTTTCACTTGATTTTAAGTTTTTATGCTCCACAATTATCTGGTCAAGAATATTGAATATATGTTCTTTACTAAAATTGTGATTTCTCACTAATTTTTTTTTTTGGTGCTATATTAGATCGAAGCAACTGTCATGCCTGATGATTATCGGAATAGAAAGGTAAAACTATACTCCTAGTAATGCTAGTTTAATACATGCTATCTCTATTTATCTCCATTTCATTCACAGCCGTTAGAACCTACATATTTGATATCATACATGCTTATGAGTATGGCCAATGTTGTCAATTGTGCGTTGCAGAAAATAGAGATTTGTTCAAATTTCGATATGCTACAGTGCTATAGCGTCGCGATAGCCCACTATTTAACTTCACTTTGTACTAAATAGCGTATTGTAAACGATTGTGATTTATTCAAATTCTGTTTTGCTATAACTGTTATTTGACAACACTGAGCATGAATGGACCTTCTGTCCTTTCTTTCGCATGCATATATCATGGTTATATTAGCAAATTTCTGAGAACTAAAACAGCACGGCGTTGCAGGTTTGGATACTTTGTAATGACTGCAATGATACAACCGAAGTTTCCTTCCACATTATTGGGCATAAATGCGGTCACTGCAGTTCATATAACACTCGTGCTATTGCTCCTCCTGTTCTTCCGCAATAATCGAATTCTTGCAGTTCACAAAGCATGTCTTTGCCCTATGACCCAATTGTTGTAGAGCCTCATTTAATTCATCCTCAAAATTAGTGGTGTTTGTGTATGCCCTGAAACTTTTCATAGGTTATTCTTCCTCCAACGTATGGAGTGGACAAGTTGGAGCTGGTATTTGAGTCATTAGACTATTATAAACATCTGTATACTAAATACAACATGGGGGGCAAAAGTTTTACCCTGCATGAGCTGCTGATAATTGTGTCGTATCGTCTACCGTTGTATTTGATATTGGAGGCCATATGCTGATTGATATTGTAGGCCTTCATAGAAATCCTTTGTGATTGATTTGTTATGTTGCATTTGTACTATCATATAGAAAAGGAATATGGATACACTGCAGTCAACAGTTCCCTCATAAATGCATTCAGGGACATCGGTGACCGATCATCCGATCTTGACCAGATGGTTCAAAGAAATGCAGATTTTAATTATTAGTTTATTATTCAAGATACTGAGCTCGAATCTTGGACCGTCCGTTCTTGAATGCAGGGAATGTTGATTACAGGATCTCTGACACTCTTTTCAAGTTTATTGGTTGAAGTTTATGTTGGTCCTACCATTTATTTAAAAATGAGTCTAACATTGATTCATGAGACTCATGCATTTCACCTTTAGTCCTTGGGCTGATCTGCTTAATATATGTATGACAAGTCGCTGCGGTCGCCTTCATAACATACAACAATGCTTAGAATCATTGTATATGTTCTTGGTTTTGCTTTTCTTGAAAGTAAGTCGATAGTTGTGGTAATGGGTGATTGGAAGTAAACTTGATTTTTTGAATTTGGATTCCCTGCAGTGCAGTCAACATTTCCCTCATAAATGCATTCAGGGACATCGGTGACCGTTCGATCTTGATGAGACGGTCCAAAGAAATGCAGATTTTTTTATTTTTTTTTATTTTTATAATTTTAAATATTGAGGTTGAATCTTGAACTGTCCCATCTTGAAGACAGGGAATGTTGATTGCATGAGAACTGGGTCCATAGAGATGTGCTATCAACACTATCACTCTCTTGAGGATTGAAGTTTTTGTGGGTCCTATCAATTATTTAAAAACAATTTTCCATTGATTCATGTGACTCATGCCTTTCAGTTTTGTTTAGTCCTTGAGAATTGCTCTTCTCCCGTTCAGAATTGCTCATTCCCATAAAAAAGCCGAACGTGAGTTAACTCACATAGGTGCATTTTTCAGCGTGAATTAACTCGCGTAGGACGGGAATGAGAAAAAAAAAAAAAGGAGAAGACCAATTCTATTGGTCCTTGGGCAATTCTTAACATATAGCAGTATAGGACTATAGGTTATTGGTTTTGGTTTTCTTAAGAGTTAGTTGCTAGGTATGGTAACGGGTGATTGGAAGCGAACATGATTTTGAAAATTAACCTCACAAAATACCAAATCATATGGCAAGTTGTTCGTATATTTTGTACGAAATTCAATCTGTTTAGCTGTAAGGGAATAATATAGAGCACACACTGAGACAATTTAACAGATGCAATGAACAAATCAAGAGTTTACAAAGTCTAAAAAAGAACCAATAATGAAAGAAAAATACAAATTAAGTTATAGCTTCCAAGTATATAATTGGTTAAGACTATCAAAAATGATAATCAAAAGAAAAAGCAGCGTATGCCGCTTTCAACAACCAAAATGTCTGAAGCTTAATTTTATCATTGATGTAAAGAGTGCTCCTTGCGGTTGAAAGGAAGGAAAAAGAATTAAAACCAAAACATGATTCTAAGGGAAGGGATTCGACTCTTTAGGTTTTTCTTCTTACAAATACAAATAGAGCTCATGGAACAAATCGTAAGATTTATTCACTTAAGATGTGTGATTATTGACGCTACATAATAAGATGTTTTGTTACAATATATTGCACCTTTCAGAGATCGCAAATCGGTCAACAAGGATCATATGCTCCAACATGTGCCCTACTATTTTTCTTTAGTTTTCACCAAATATATCTCATTTCTAGAGGAACTTTCCACACCACACCTTTAGTATCATATTATTTCAGATATAAACATACCGAAAAAATGTAAGTTTTATTATTAGTTTTTTTGAGAAAAAAAAGTAAGTTTTATGTCGTCTTAATGTATGTTGTCTAGAAGTATATTTTTGAAACATATGGTTTTTTAGAAATATGGGGTGGTGTAGTTGCCCTCCTTTTTTTAGTTTCAAATGTAACCGATATCTATAAGGGTCATTCTACGTGGTGTCACAAATCTCTTTCTAACATCCTTTTACTGGATGAAATTTACACAGCTCTCACAAATTCGGAAATACATACAACATGAGGTGGTAAGATTCGCACAAAATTTAAAAATATATGTGTATCAAAAAGAGAGTCTTAGAGATTGTGTTGTTGAATGATTAAAACTACCAGAAATACAAAAAGTAGAAACAACATGCATTTATATGTTTGCAAGTCGAACACATCACACATTTCTAATCAAATAACTTTTCCACAAATGTTACAAAGAAATATACCAACATTATTATGTCACACATATGATATGATAACAAAGTTGTGCACAACAAATAGTCAATCACATACTCAGAAGAAAAAATCAATTACATAATTTTTTTTTGATTAAATAAGGTCTCCAAAAGCATGCATCTAGGTTCTTCTTCGATGAAGTCTCAAAGCAGGAAGCATGACAAGAGAGAGGAATACTACTGATCCAAGAAGTGAAATCAAACACGCAGCAGCAGCTTGGTTGCAAAATTTGTCAAAGACATGACACACTTTGTTCCATAGCACATGCGAGTTTCCTTTCTCAGCAAGGACACCAATAGCCCAGGCAGCACCATTACCAGAGAAGAGCAAAGCTACCATTATTGCGTCAAGTAGAGTGACCAATGTCACCAATAATTTGCTTTTATGTCCATTTGCAAGAGCAATAATGAAAGACAAGGTTGCATATGCAAATGCTATAACATTTGCCACCACAAAATACCTAATACATGAAAAACAACAAATTATTGAGTTTTTTTTTTTAGGAAACAAAATCATTGCATTTTATGAATAACTAAGGGAGTGATACAAGGTAGTAAGATGTCAAAAACATGGCGACGAATCCCGAATGTGTCCGCTTTAGCAAGGGTATATGGGTGGAAAAACGGGTAGCCTTAGCCTGTTTAACCCACTATTTTAGGCGGATTGAATTGAGATTTTGAACCTGATCTCTTAAATCTACCCACCCCCTCGGCCGTTTGTCATCCCTATGTATGAACAATCAAATTTGCTAGTACATAAGTAAACTGATTTCTTATCTAGAAAAAAATGTAAAATGGTGTTTAATTAATTACTTGCAGTTTTTCAACAAACAGTTGGTAAGAAACTCAAGATATAGCTCTAATATAATAATCAAGAAACAATTTATTTCAAATACTTAGAAAATAACCGCCACAAATGTCCGTCAATCCGATTTTTTTCCAGTTGTATATATACTTTATTATTAAATATTTGCTCTAGTTTTTTTTTGGGGTGTCCGACGTTCGAATCCTGAAACTTGCATATATCATGCATTGTTTTTACCGACGGACGGAGCTAAGCTCACGGAGTCACGGGGACAATATTTACTCTAGTTTAATTTAATTTATGTGTTTTTAAATTTAAATTTGAAAATAAGATCAAATTATGAAAGAAAATTTTGTAGCGGAAAAATATTCAAATAAAAGTTAAGTAATTTTTGATTTCTTATAATTTTAGCGTAAATTTAATTTAAATTTTAAAAATAATAATTCAGTAATGATAATTAGTTTACAAAAGAGGTCCCATCAAAAAGTAGTTACCTTCAAAGTTGAATAACAACGACATAGAATAATAGAAGTGAGTCACGATCTTATTAATGGCAACAAGTATGGTTGAGTTTTACGGGGATTTCAAGTCCTTCAGCCAACCAAATAGAAATGCATGGTTGGCTCGAATTGACCAGCAACCGTAAATATAAATGCGTTGAAAATGGGGAACTTAGAAAATACCGTGTCTATGGAGAAGGCATGGTTTGGTTTTTGAACAATTTGAATTAGAAAAATGTTTACAACATTATTTCTTCTAACCCTCTCTCTAACTATTTTAATTATTATTACTATAAGATTCTTCCATAACATTTCATTTCAGATATGAGTTTTAGTCCAGACATATCTACCTCTCTCATGATGTTTACGTAATGGATGTAAATAAATAATTTTCTTGTAAGAAAGATAAAGAGAAAATGAGATGTTGAACAAAAGTGTCTAAATATAAATGTTGTATTTTAAATTTAAGCTATGGTTAGATATATTAGTAAATTCATAAATAGCATAATAAAATGAATGGACAATTTTGTTGTATTTTTGGTGTCTACATTATGTTTGTTATGTGTACATGCAACTCCATATAAGATTTTTTTTTGTGGTGGCCAAGATTTGAACCCTGAATCTTGTATATTTTATGTTTTGTATATATCAACTGAGATAAACTCATGATGACACTCCAAATAAGATTTAATACTAGTTTGAGTTATTTTATATATAGTTTGAGATTTTAATATATTTTCTTGTTAGGTTTAAATAACAAAAAGAAAGATTACATTAACAAAATAAATCAATAATTGGAGGCCTAGCCTATCCCTTGGGGCATTTATGATCGATTTTGAATTTGCCTATAAATAGCCAATAGGCCTTGTTAAAATTAAAAAAAACTAGAGTCAACAGGGAATAGCTACTTGAAGCTAACAGGGTAGTATAGATTTTCCTTTAATTAAAGGCATTGGTTGATGAGAAAATTGCAACCCTTTTACTCCCTCCGTCCTAGATTAACTGTGCCAAAAACTCATTTCACACATATTAAGAAAAATGTATAAATGAAGGAGAGAGAAAGATAGTTTTATGTGCTTTTGTTAAGTATTGGTGCATTCTCCACTATCATAAATGCAAAATGGAATATATTGAATTGAGAGTGATGAAAGTAGTATTAATTAGAGTTATAAAAAGAAAAAAGTAATTAATATTTTATTGAAAAGTGAAATGACTCAATTATTTTGGAAATTTTTTTTTTTTTGCAATTGACTCTGTTATTAAGGGTAACGGAGGGAGTGAGTAGTTGAGACGCGGTGCAAATAAGGAAAACCTAACAAAAGTAATTTGAACATGTTTCTCAATGCATATAATTAATAGGATGATTTTCTAATACAATTAGTTCTAATCAAAGTGAACGATTAATAAAAAAAGTGAAAGATTAATAGTAAAAATTAAGAACATCATAGAAAGTGGGAACAATCTATTTAAGGAAAAAAAAAACTTACACATAGGCAGACATGTATTGCCACTTAGCAGTAACAGGAACATCCAAAGGTGGCAAAGAATCTGAAATCTTAACTGGAACCACTGTGGTCTGTTTATCTGCAACAAGTACTATAGCAGCCGTAAGGGTTAGAACCAAGGCACAAAGCCTTAGAACCAAACTACAAGTTCCTTCTAGTGAAGACTTTACCACCACAATTTCCTTCAACTCTTTAGTACTTTGAACCTCCATTACTTCCTAAAAATAGTAAACAAAAGTACTCTTCTGAATATATCAGATGGTGAGTAAATGAAAATCTATCTAAATAAATAGTGTTGATACCAAAAATGGGTGGGAAACTAATTAAAAGATCTTGTAAATAATTGCTAGGGTGTGCTGCGATGAACCACTTATTTGTGTTGAATGAAATTTAAAACATGGAGCAACATACCTAAAAACGGTTAGTAGCTGGAAGTTTTTTGTTGGTGAGAAAAGATGAACATAAGAGACATTGGAGTGTAAATGTGATTACAATGATGGAGGAGCCAGCAAGATGTAACGCGTGCATTTATAACTTCAATTTTTTAGTTTAAAAGTGTCACCTACATTGTGAAGCCTATCATTATAAAAATGGATGGATATGATAATATTTACTACCATTGTCCTAAATTATAATTCCCTATAATAGTTACACACAAGTTAAAAAACATAGTTAATTTTATACTACGAGAAAGAAAAATGACGAGTTACTTTACAAAATTATTTTTTATTAATGATATGAGAAAGATAATTAAAGAAATTTAATAAATAAATGATAAAAAATATGGTATGAAGAGAAGCATTAACATTTATTTCATATTGTAAAATTACTTACAATTGAAGACAATTTTTGGTACAAAGTGACTTATAATTTATAATAAAGGAGTAAATTCTGACTTAATCTACTATATATCTTTTAGGACTAAGAGTTTAATTTATATAATTTAGGGTTAAATAAGTATTTCGTCCTAATAAATATAGTGAATTTTGATTTTAATCTTGAAAAATAAAATAGAATGTTTTCATCCTCACAAAAAAATTTATTTTGTTTTTGTCCTTAATGACCAATTTATGTTCATATGAATGTCAAAATTATAAAACTTTATGATCAAGATGTATCCATGTTATGTCCGTTTATTATGTTCAACTTTGATATATTCAAATTATGTTTAAAAAATGTCAAAATTATATCCATTAAGGACTAAAACTAAAACAAACAAATTTTTTAGGATGAAAACATCTCATTTTATTTTTTAGGGACTAAAATAAAAATTTGTTATATTTATACGGACGGAAAACTTATTTAATCCTATAATTTATATACACCGTCATTCTAACAAATTTTTACCTCATCAATAGGCATGGCAACAAAACCCATACCCGCGGTTACCCACCCAAACCAAACTCAATTTGACGGGTTTTCCCCGTTTTGACTGAGTTTGGGTATGAGTTTGGGTTTTCCCCGATTTCAAAACACGGGTATGGGACAGGTATATAGGTACCCACCCCGAACCTATACCCAAACCCTTAGTAAATTACTTTATGTTGATATGCCATGTTATTTTGTTTGATAATTGTCATGTTATAAAAACTACCATTTGAGGTTGGCCTAGTGGTTGCTTGAGATCTTGGAGTTTGCTCCTCCAAAGGTCTCAGGTTCGATTCCCTATGGCGCCAATTTCGGTGGGCTAAGTCCATACAGAGCTTGCTCTGGATTTAAACGGGGCCCCCCGCAAGTGGGCGATGAGATTGGTCCCTTCGGATTAGTCGATTCTTGAATCAGATACCGAGTTTTCAAAAAAAAAAAAAACTACCATTGATATTTAAAGGAGCAACTAAATTATTCGATCTAACAAATGTTAAAGTGAGTATATTGTTGGATAATATGTTACAACATTGCTCTTGGGGTTGCAAAAAAACTTCTATTTTTTGTTAAAAAAAATTATTCATTGTGGGGATGGGGCAGGGATACCCAAACCTGTCGGGGACGGGGATGAATTTCAATTTCTCATCCCCGTTGGGTATGGGTAGGGTAATGAGTAAGTATATGAGAATCGGGTATGAGAATGAGGAAGGTAAAACCCGTCTCCACCTCGCCACATTGTCATTCCTACTCGTCAATTGATGTAGCATAACTTCATTTGGTGTACATAATTTAAAACTTTGTTAAATAAATATGGTTATGTTGGTAAAAAATTAATTAATATATTAGAAAATACTAAAGAAGTCTTATAAAAAGAGAGAAAAAAATTCGTCAAAAAGGTTTTATATAAGACGGAGGTAGTACATACTATTATTATTTTTTTTGTACAATCTTACATACGATTATTACTCGGTGTGATACGGTATATTTGCCAAATTGCTATCATAATCCACTCTCAATCAAACAAAATGATAATCAAATAATAAAGATGAATTTATTTTGCTGGCAACTCAAAAATTCATGTAACTGAATCATGTATGCCTCACGAAAATTGAGTGGAACCCATATAAATTTCTACCAATAAAAACGTGTGTTCAAAAGTGTGTGAGATGGTAGGATATTAGTTAGGACCATTCTTCAAACGTACGATGCATGTTATTATCACAAACGTACGATGCATGTTATTAGTTCAAACTATATAACTTACTGTATAGGGAACTCAAAGATTAATACCTCAAATTCGTCCTTGAATTTTAAATAATCGGCCAAATTCGTCCTTGAATTTTGCGAAATAACTATTTAGTCCCTGAATTTACAAAATGTCAATCAAATTAGTCCCTCCGTTAAGTTGGTCTGTTAACGGAGGTGACGTGTAACGTTAACCTCTTACAAGACTTAACACGTCAGATGCCACGCAAGTAGGGACCAAATTGATTGATTTACAGAAAATTTCCAATGACCAAATTGATGGATTTTCAGAAAATTGGCAAGGACCAAATTGATTGATTTTCAGAAAATTCACAACGGCTATTTCTCATTTACGGCTTTTTCTTCCCCAAATATATAAATTTGAAACCCTAATGTTATAATTTGTCACCTAGAGTTCAAAATCCCCCAAAATTCTTCCATGAATTGATGTCAATGTTCTTCCCCAATTCAAAAAACTTAAAACCCTAATTTTTTTGATTCAATTCGAAATCCAAAAATCAGTGGTTATTGTTGAAGATTTGATATTCAGAAATGATGGGTGGTGGGCGTATGAGCAAAAACAGCTACTCCCACAACTTCATGAGTACAAGGACATCAGGAAGACCTAAGAAGAACAGGAGAAAGGATGACAATGAGGAACCTATTGGTGGAAGGCAAGGTTGGTGGATAAAGTTGATTGTGTAGGAAGTGAGCTTAACTTGATTAAGATATTGATATGAGTATTATGTTTGATTGAGTTGTTTAAAATGCTATTGTATTGTGCCAAGTCCATGTAATGTTGTAATGAAAAGAGGTTGTCAATGAATGAATCAAACCCTTATGTCAAAAAATTTCAGTCAAATTGGTCCTTGAATTATATGCATATCCATCATATCGATCCTCAAATTAGTGAAAATACCATCAAATAGGTCCTTGAATTTTCACAACAGATATCACTGTGATCCTTGGTGCATACATTTGCTGAACAAAGTAAAAATTAAAAGACAAACATATTGATTATAAAAAGACAGACATTTGCATGCCATCATAAGTCATATATTTGATGTTCATAAGTCATTACATAGCCAAAAAAATAACATTACATAGTCATCAAGTCATCAAATCATTTGATGTTCTTAAGTGATTACATATCCAAAAAAGCATAAACTAAACAAGTCCAAAAAGCAATAATTAAACTAGTCCAAAAGCATAACTTAAACAAGCATCAATGCTTTGGAAATCCTGGAGTTGGGATAAACTCCATGTATTGGGGTTGAGTAGAAGCGGATGGCCCGTAATTTGGATTTGCAACTCTAATAACTCCAGGAGCAGTTGGATTTTGTGGAGTAGGACCCCTCAACGGTGTTTGTTTATGCATGTCATTTGAAATCACTGGTCCTCTCATGTCATATCTCCTTGTAACCATTCTCTGCAAATAAAATCAATCATATCAGTCCTTAAATTATAACAAAATCCATCAAATTAGTCCTCAAATTATGCCAGTAAGTCTCAAATCGATCCATATTTTGGATAAAGTCATACCTGCCTAGAAACTGCATCAGTTACAGGTACATTATCAGTAGCAACATTCTCTTGTTGCACCTCAGTAGCAACATTCTCAACAACAGTTGCAGGTCCATTATCAGTAGCAACATTCTCTTGTTGCACCTTAGTAGCAACATTCTCAACAACAATTTTAACACCTGCCACATTACCTTGTACTTGTTCTTCAGGCTCAGTGTCAATCCAATCCTTTGGTCTCCTAGCCACACCTTGCTTTGCACAACTTCTTGAGTTATGTCCTATCAGTCCTCATCTTCCACTAATAGGTTCCTCATTGCCATCCTTTCTCCTGTTCTTCTTAGGTCTTCCTGCTATCCTTGTACTCATGAAGTTGTGGGAGTAGTTGTTTTTGCTCATACGCCCACCACCCATCATTTCTGAATATCAAATCTTTAACAATAACCACTGATTTTTGGATTTCGAATTGAATCAAAAAAATTAGGGTTTTAAGTTTTTTGAATTGGGGAAGAACATTGACATCAATTCATGGAAGAATTTTGGGGGATTTTGAACTCTAGGTGACAAATTATAACATTAGGGTTTCAAATTTATATATTTGGGGAAGAAAGAGCCGTTAATGAGAAAGAGCCGTTGTGAATTTTCTGAAAATCAATCAATTTGGTCCTTGGCAATTTTCTGAAAATCCATTAATTTGGTCCTTGGCAATTTTCTATAAATCAATCAATTTGGTCCCTGCTTGCGTGGCATCTGACGTGTTAAGCCTTGTAAGAGGTTAACGTTACACGTCACCTCCGTTAACAGACCAACTTAACGGAGGGACTGATTTGATTGACATTTTGTAAATTCAGGGACAAAATAGCTATTTCGCAAAATTCAGGGACGAATTTGACCGATTGTTTAAAATTCAAGGACGAATTTGAGGTATTAGTCGGAACTCAAACTCTTTTGTGTCTGCTCACACCTTTTCAATATGCTCCCTCAAAGTTCAAATCATAATTCTTGCTATGCAATACTAAGCAGATTAACTTTACAAATTTTCATAAAATGTTTAAACAATTTGATGCTTCTCCAAATAATTTCATATTTATAATAAGTTTTTTTTCAAAGCATATTAGTGAATGTTGACTATCGGGTTAAGGGTCTGTTTGGTTCGAGAATTATGAGGGGAGGGGAGGGGAGGGAAGAGGAGGGATTGTAACGGAGGGGAGGGGAGATGAGATATTTTAATTAAAAACGTGTTTGGCTCGAAGGGGAGATGAGGGGGAAGGGAAGGGGAGGGATTTTACCGTTTTACCCTTAAACTTAATTAAATAAAAGAAACTACTTGATTTTACAATTTCAGAGACCGATGAATGACAAACACACATCTAAGCTGCTTATTTTATCTCAAACGGGCTCATATATTTTCCACAACAAGACATGAATCGATGAATTAACATTGAAAAAAGGATCAATTAAAATAAGATAATAATAATAATAATAATAAGGCTGTTGACATCAACAAAGTAGTAGTAGGAGTGGTTTTTAGATGTAACAAATAAGAGTGATAGATAATATAATAATAAAAGTTGTTACAAGAATGATATAACAAAATAATAATAAAAATTGTTACAAGAATAAGATAACCTAATAATAATAAGATTGTTACAAAGATAATATAATCTAATAATAATAAAAGTTGTTACAAGGTTTATATTGAGATTTGAAATTAATTTAAGGATAATTATGGCAATGCAATCAAATTTTAAAAAGATTTGCTCCCCTCCCCTCCCCTTCTAAAAATTCAAGCAAACACTTCAAATTAAAAATCTCCCCTCCCCTCCAAAACTCTCGAACCAAACGGACCCTAAATAGCTAAAAATTTTGGATTTATTTAAAATTGAGTGCTTAATCATTTATATAATGGGTCCGTTTGTTATATCTTTTTTTAAAATAGATTTTTGTAGTGTAACATGTTTTTGTTAAAGTTTTTTTAACAAAGAAATTTTTAAGGAAAGCTTCAAATAAAAAATCGGTTTGAATAGCTTATCTTAAAATGTCATTCTAGATATTTCATCATTTTGTTATAATTTTTTTGGGTACTAAAATTTTGAAAAAATCTCTAAAAAAAAGCTATTTCAAATAGCTTTTCAAAAAAATCATTTTTAAAATATATCATTTTGAAAAAATATGCGATTTTTACTATGTAAAATCTCGAACAATGAGTATTTAGGTTAGAGAATGTCAAAATATCTTTTTTAACTTATAAAAAATAAGTTTGAAATAACTTATACTATTTTTGAGTAAATTTCCAAAAAATCTATTTTTAAAAATATAAAGGAAAATCTATTTTTTTAGAATCTATAACAAACGGACCCAATACATCAGGAATCAATGATTGAATTAATAAAAACTAATATTTATAACAAGTTATTAAGAAAATTAACGATGGATGGATTGAGTTATTTCGAGAGTACGTTGATCCTTAATCTGAGTTAAGATAAATTGTTTAGCATGATTATGTGCATTATATTGGGGATAACAACTTCAGAACAAGAAACAGGCAAACAGCTGGTGGTGTGGCATATGTAGGTTTAAAAGTTAATAGGCATGTGGGTTGGATTAAAGTTCGTAGTGTTTATGCCAAATAACTTGCTCGCTCTATAGCAAGGGGGAGAATAAATACGGGGATTTCACGATTCAAAGTGCCTACATTGTATAGAGTATTAAAGCTCAACCCATTGAGGGCGATTGAAAGGCCTTGTGGAGCTGAAAAGGTCCTCGTAGAATTCAAAGTTTTACGTGGAGGGCGGCCCATGCGCATGTGCTCACTAATTATTGAAGAAGCAAAAGAAACTATTCATGTTTTACACGATTGCTCCATTGCAACTCAAACATGGATAAGGTTAGTCACTTCAAATCAAAATCCTAACTTTTTTTAATTGCAGGGAGTGCATCTTCAAAAGTGTCAATCATCAACTGTTTGACGCTCATAATAAGAAATGGACACCAATTTTTATGGTCGCGTGTTTGCACATGAGGATGTGGAAGAGCAAAAATCTATTTTTGAAGTTCATTTGCGGTGTTCGAAGGATCCAAGCTACACTATTCTCAAGATGGCGGAAGACATAGACAACTACACACACCGACCTGAACCTTCGCCAATGCGACACTATTTTCATTGGCTGAAAAAAGCCTAGGGAGAGATGGGTTAAACTTAACTGCGAAGGAGCCTACAAGGACACTTTGGGTCTAGCAAGTTGCGACAATCTCTAGAGGAATTCAAATAGCAGATAGCTTAAAGGGTACTCGTGCAAAATTGGAACTTGTGATGCCCTCACTGCTAAAATGTGGAGAATGTACTTGAGAATGCAGTTTGGAGACAAGGTTTTCACCACCTTCAAGTGGAAATCGACACATAAACTTTGGTTGAGACATGATCAAAGGGGACATTAAAATTAATGGCACGCCCACCTTAGTGTGCCGTATACATGATTGGTAGGTGCAATTCAACCATACCTAGCGGGAGGAAAATAAAAGTGTTGATTGACTAATAGTTTTAACTCCTTCCAGTGAGGTTTCAAATTTCCTTTTTTATGATATTTCTGGGGCTTTTATGCCAGGGATATGTGTGTAATTACATAGTTTTTTCGCTTGGAGTTTAGGTTAGAAAAATCCGCTTATGCTTATCATCATGCAATTTAGACCGAGTTTCTCTGATTCTTAAAGCTGAATAAGTATAACAACTTATTATTCTTGATGGGTAGCACAAAATAGGGTTCCGTTCTCTAACCAACATAACTTTTGTTGTTGCGTGACAATATTCTTCATATGTATGTTTGCATAACTTTTGTATTCTCACCGTATGCCGATGAATTATTGTGTAACTTAATGTTTTTTTTTTTGTGACTGATTAAGTTCCCTATTTTCTTAAACAGATATAAGGATTTGCAAGATCATAGGGATTCAATGTCAAAGGTATTGTTAATATTCACTATTTTGTAAATTTCTTAGCTTTTTGCTGAATTACTAACTACTTTGATATAATTATTATCTTTAGTTATTTTGAAGAGTAGTTAAATCTTAATCATGTGTGTTTGGTTTGCGGTGATAAACATTGTTTTCAAATGATTTGATGTTGTAAAATTAATTTTAGTTAGAATAGGTTGTGTTTGACTATATTCATGTAAATATTTGAAACAATTTTGAAGGCACTATCACCGCATTGCCGCGGTTTCTTTTCTTACTATGATTTCTCAAAACATGCCGCTATTCCAAACACATTATGAGTTGATCAATAAATTTGAGTGTAAATCATGTTTGGAATCAAAATCTATAAGTGACAACTTCATGTTAAAATTTGTAGAGACAAAATCAATTTTAATTGCTGTCACTTTTAACCCTCCCTATGGTGAAATCACCATTCAGACATTTAACAAGTCTCTCCTCATCCAGTTTTAGTTTGTTGTATCATACAGAAGGAGATAGGTGCTCACATAGAAGAAGAAAGAAAACCTTGGTTCCTGTGTTTCAGTGGTAAAGCCCTAAAGAATCAAACTTACTCTACAAGGATTCTTGAACTGGGGGCATCAATGCTACGTAGCGTACAACACTGTCGGTAAGTTTGGGAACACATGATATCAGAATATGTTAGTAGGTTGTTTCTTTGGAACCCACATAATTATTTTGACTATTTTGATTTTCCTAATGTTTTTAACATATATACATATATGTGTGTCTGTATATATGTTTTGTAGGATGACTGGTACTCTCAAAGAAGAAACAGGAAAAGCTCGTCGAAATAGAGAAAAAGAAAGTAAAAGCTCGAAAAAGAAAGTCCATTCAAAGGATGCAAGGGATAAAGCTCATGATGAATCTGCACTTCCTCTAGACGTGATTGAAGTGATTGCCAAACGTCTAAGCAATGTGGTTGATTATTTGCATTTTCGAGCTGCCAATAAACTCTTACGTGTAGCCGCCCCACCAATTCAATGGAGATCATCTTCTTCCATGTCACAGTTTGACGATCTCTCAATGTCTCCTCTATTTGTGTTCTCAATAAAGGATAAGGTCTTCACTTTTGTGCACCCCAAGCACGGTCTCGAGTACAAATACACCATAAACTATCCTCAAAGTAAACTTTGGAACTTGAATTCACAAATTTGTTGTTCAAAAGATGGTTGGATATTACTCATGGCTCCTAACAAACGTTTTCAAGTTTTCTTCAACCCTTTTACAAAAGAACTGCTACCACATCCATTTGCAAATAAAGAAATCATGAATATCAAGTGTTTTGGCATGTCACATTCCCCAACCTCTTCTGAATTTATGGCCATCGAGTTGGATATGGATGAAACATTTCAACATATGGCGGTAATAAAAGTCCATTGGCTGTTGAATGGTGCAGTTATCTTGTATGATTGTAGGGAATTTCCTGTCTACAACATAAGTCCTGTTTTTCATAATGGATTATTTTATTGTCTTAGCATGAAAGGAAATCTAGGAGTTTTTAAAGCAACAAGAGAAAAAATAAATTGGAAAGAGATTGAGGGGCCTCAAGCTCCATACAACAAGCACTTCAACAACTTTCTAGTTGAATGTAATGGCAATCTATTGGCAGTACTAGAGAGTTCATTTGGAAAGGGGGTTAGAGTTTTCAAGTTGAATGAATCTACAATGACATGGATGAATGTTGAAAGCCTGCAAAATCATATGCTTTTTGTCGGCAACAGATCCTTTTCTGCTGTGGCAAACATTCCTGGAATGGAAAACAAAATATATTTTCCTAGATTTTATAGGCAAAGTGTTGTGTTTTATTCTTTGGACACAAACAACTATCACACATTCAAAAATGATGTGGTTAATTTTCGTCATGTGAAAGAACACTTGAATGGTTGCTGGATTCAGCCAAGGTGGCAGTAAGTTTAAGCTGTTAGGAAGTTGTGAAAAGATTTAATTAGTTACATTTTTGTTATCTTACATTTTAGCTTTTGTTGTTTTTTAAAACTTCAGTAATCTGTTTTTGTTTATTGCTCATTAATATTCAGATTGGTCAAATTACAATTTCCATCTAGTGAAGACTTTGCCACCTCAATTTCCTTCAAGTCTTTAGTACTCTGAGCCTCCATTACTTCAAAGTTCAAACAACTAATAACGAACAAAAGTAATCTTCCAACGATAAGACTTAGGCTTTGTTTGGTAAAAACTAGTGAGTAACTAATAAGCTAACTTATAACTTATATTAGCGGATGAACTTATATCAACAAGTCACATCATATCTCATTTGATCCAACCACGAGACTTAGACTTGGTTTGGTAAAAAATGGCAGATAATTGATAAGGTTATAGCTTATATTAGCAGTTGAACTTATAATAGATGACTTATAAGCTAACTTATACCTGATACCAGATAATCTAGTTGATTGAATTTATAGTGTTTGAGTCTAGGGGTAAAATTCAGATAAAAATTGATAAGCTAGATTACTTAAAATAGTTTATAAAAAAACACTAACAACAAAAGATTATAATGAGTAATAAATTAAAGGCTTAAACGCATTTTTAACCCCCTAAGTTTACAAAAGTTGCAATTTTGACCCTCTATTAAAAAAATGGCAAAAGTGGCCCCCTATGTCTACCCCTTTTTGCAAAACGTCAATTTTGACTCAGTCAACCGTATGTGCCACGCCACTTGTGTATTTATTTTTATTTTGTATTTTTTTTAATTCTACGCGTATAATTAATTAAAAAAAACCAAAAATAACAAAAAAAAGGGTGAGGCACGTGCGAGCGTTTGCAACGGTAATATCACCTCCTTTTAATAACCTTCATCTTCATCTTCTATTTCCAAACAAAATCTTCATCTTCCTCTTCCAAACCTTCATATTCGATTACTCCTTTCATCATCATCTCTTTTGTTTTTCCAGAAAATTGCGACCAAGAAATTCCGACCCAAACCTTCATCTTCATCTTCTCCTATTTCATCCCTCCCTCCATCTCCATTAGCGGACCTTGTTTTTTCCGGAAACTTCAGAAATGTCACAATATTCATCCTCAAGCTTCAATGAGTCAACATTCAAACAGAAAACTGGGTTGGTTTGTCAATGTCTACCCTGTTTTTTTAATTAATTATACGTGTGGAATTAAAAAAAATACAAAATAAAAATAAATACACAGGTGGCGTGCCACATACGGTTAACTGAGTCAAAATTGACGTTTTGCAAAAGGGGTAGACATAGGGGATCACTTTTGCCATTTTTTTTAATAGGGGACCAAAATTGCAACTTTTGCAAACTTAAGGGGTAAAAAGTGCGTTTAAGCCTAAATTGTAACTAATTTAATCTTTTCATAACTTGATAACATCTTAAACTTAGTGCCACCTTGGCTGAATCCAGCAACCGTCCAATTGTTCTCTCATATGATGAAAATTCACAACTTCATCATTTTCGAATGTGTGGTAGTTGTTTGTTTCTAATGAATAAAACACAATACTCTGATCATAAAATCTAGGAAAGTAGATTTTGTTTTCCATTCCCGGAATGTTTGCCACAACAGAAAAGGATGTTTTGCCAACAAAAAGCATATGATTTTTCAAACTTTCAATTTTCATCCAGGTCATTGTAGACTCATTCAACTTGAAAACTTGAACGAACCCCTTTAGCAAAAGGACTCTCAAATACTGCCAATAGATTGCCATCACATTCAACTAGAAAGTTGTTGAAGTTGCTGCTACATGGAGCTTGAGGCTCCTCAAGTACTTTCCAACTTATTTCTCCTCAAGTAGAAAAATTGAAAAGTTTTGTTAACTGCCACCAGTAATAGCCAACCATCTTTTGAACAACAAATTTCATAATTCATGCACCAAGGTTCAACTTGAGGAAAGTTTATGGTGTATTTGTACTCGAGACCATGTTTCGGATGCAAAAAAGTGAAAACCCTGTCATTCGATGAGGAGACAAATAATGGACATATTGAGAGATCATCAAACCGCGACCTTGACATGGAAGAAGATGATCTCCATTGAATTTGTGGGGTGGCTAGACGAAAAAGTTCAATGGTAGCTCGAAAATGTAAATAATCAACCACGTCTAGAGGAAGCGCAGATTCATCATGAGATTCACCCCCTGCATCCTTTGCTTGGACTACATCACATATACTTTCTCTTTCTCTACTTTGATGAGTTTTTCTTAGTGTACTAGTCATCCTACAAAATAAGAAAAACTCTATAAAACAAGTTGCAATGTTTTGATTTT
>Ga0228711_1000898_pt1 | contig 40830 bp, 24 predicted proteins | sample MedpolnodulmetaG_2_FD_177996 | JGI IMG/M metagenome (GOLD analysis project Ga0228711, IMG submission 177996) | Root nodule microbial communities from Medicago polymorpha collected in Santa Monica, California, United States - brown nodules | ecosystem: Host-associated > Plants > Roots > Nodule...
CACTCAGACTCTGAACTACTTCAGACTCTGAACCTGAGGACAGTTATCTAGAACGTTAAGGAAGAAGTTTCCAAAAACACAATTCAACCCCCCCTTCTTGTGGTTTTTCTCACCTTCAATTTCTTCATCTGTAAGAAACATAATATTAAGATTATTAATGGAAACCAAACAAGACTGATATATTGTAATATTTCAAAGGTTCTTGCATTAAAATCCATGATAATTTTTCTTTATTAAATTGGTTCATCTTTTTGGTGGCAAACTAGACAATAAGGACAAATGTGCTTTCCGAATTGATCCTTTACAATGTAACATCCAACCTTTTGGGGTTTTGCTTATGTGACAAATTATTGCAATTCTAACCACAATATGTCTTATTATATTACAATCGAAGAGTTTTGTTCAAAATAATCAAAGAAGAGCACTTAATAGAGTTCACTATTTCACCATCATTAGTGAGAATAATTTTGCTTTTATTCTTTTTTTTTGTCTAGTAGCTCCTACCTCTGCATAAATTATGCAATGTCCGTATCAATTGAGCTAAGCTCACAGAGACAATTTTGCTTTTATTCTAATAAGAGTTTTATAAATATTGTGGGCCAAATCTTACCTTCCCATCCCATATATACAGCACCCATTATTTTTCCCTTCAGCAACCCTAGTTTTCTCTCCTTCCTTTTTCCTGCGATTGTTCCTGCACTTTTTAACTAGCATCGATACTTCTCGGCAAGCAAATTAATTTTAAAAAATGTATATAAGGATTCATATATTTTCAAAGTAATATACATTAGAGTAAATTACATATCCGTAGTCACCATCAACCGAAATCAAAGTGCAGAAGTTGTTTATTGGCCGATCATCGCTTGTCAATATATTGTTGTATGATATTTCTATCGTTGAGATAAACACAGTTTTGGTTCCATGTTATTGAGATATTCTTTCCCTTGAATATGAGTATTTTCCATGTATATATTTCTCATGTAATTAGGATTGATTTTGTCCAGATTTAGCCCCTTAATTAAAGAATTCTCCCTGTACATATTTGTCTTATAAATACATATAACCTATGGAACGTTGATAAGCTACATCGTAATTAGTCGTGTTGCGGACAATTTTAGAACCAGTGCACGGGACAAAGGATTCCAATCAAGTACTTTTCTCAAGTTGCAGACATTGTCTTCCATTTGTTATGATTGGTAATATTATTCTTGTGTAAATTTTCACTGTTATTTGTTTATGGAAACATATTAAAATACGTTAACATGTTATGACTGTGCTATATCAATTCATGAGTTGATAAGAGGTATGTAATGAAATTTAATGTTATGCATTCAGGTTCGTGATTTTTAATATAGTCCAGAATCACATGAGAGTCGGAACCAGAAACAAGGTTCGATATTTTGGTCTGCAGTGCATACTGGAAGACCGACGGGATGTATGAGGAGGTATGGCTGCGTTAAGAGGCTAGGTAGATGTCCATTGAATATATAACTTTTTAATAAATAGTTGTGGTTTTTCAATAAAATATTACTACTTTTAATTCCTTTAATAAGTGTAATGTTGCACATGTTAGATAAACCCTTATTTAAAATCCTTTTCTACCGCTTTATAATTTATTATAAAATTAAACAAAGTTCTATATATTACATGCACATCCAGGTTTCTTCGTTTTTCTTGAACTGTTATATCTTTCTTTTTAATTATACTTCAATCGATTCTTGTTTGTGATTCTTTTTATCACCATAATACTAAAATTTGATAAAAAAAAAATAACGTTCCAGCATGATGGTTGACAACATTAGCTTAAATTTATATATAGAAAATAGGAGGACTTTGGAAGGATTTTGGGCTGGTTTTTTTTGTTATTCTAACTATACCCTTCAAAAGAAAATTATATAAAAAAATTTCATATAAAATATCGTTTGTAATTTACATGTTATATTTTATAAAATATCGTTATAATCTATACGCGTCAGCGCAATAAAAAATATTGTTATAATCTATGCGCGCCAGCGCAATAAAAGAACGGAAAGATAGACATGTTCCTCTAGTTTCTATAATATATACTCCATCCGTCCCTATATATAACCCCTTTTATTTTTTTTTTTCTTCACATTTCTTAAGAAAAGTTGTTAATACAATTAATGTGTCTATTTTGTATGTTAATATGACCAAATTATCCTTTGTTTGTATGTGTATTAAATTTGACTTTTCATATTTCAAGATAAGTTAGTAGTATTAATTAGGGGTATGTTTCAGAAAGAAAAAAAAATACATCTAGTAATTTGAAAATGAGTTTATATTTAGGGACAATTTTTTAGTCAAATGAGTGGTTATATATAGGGACGGAGGGAGTATAAAGAAAACTATCATTTTCAGCACTTTTGAGTTGACTTTTTCCTTTCAAAAAATACTCTTAATTTTCAATACAAATAACAAATGCAACAAATAGATAAGAATAAATTTAAATATTAAAATAAAAGTGTAACAAACATAAATGTCCAGTTTTTTTCTTTATCATTTAAAAAGTGTAACAAACTAGATGAATATATCTATACTTACATTTTCATTATCCCAATTATACCCTTAAACAACAACTTTTTCTATATAATAAAGATTGTTGTTGGTGTCATTAAAAAAATAAGAATACAAATTATATTTTGTTATTATATTATTGGTTTCATTGAAATAGATAATCATGGTAAGTTTGATTTGTTATAATTTGAAAGCAAAAGAATTTATATTTATATTTTTAATCAAAATTAAAATTTCATAAAAAACACCGTTCATAATTTTCAAACCTTAGTGCAATAAAAAGAGTCTTTTCGCTAGTTAAAATAATTTTTTATGGCTTCATATTGTATTTGGATGATGAAAGAGATATAAATAGGAATATTATTTTTTTGAAAGGGATATAAAAAGGAATGTTGTTGTTTTTGGCTTCAATAAAAATACACTAATATTTAAATAAAAAGGAATATTGTTCTTTTTATTTATTATTTTAATATAAAAGACATGTTGTTCGTGTCGTCATGAAAATTAAAATGAAATAAAAATGTTTTTTTTATGTCATCTTACCTTTATCAATTAGTTGAACTGTTAATTTTATCAAACACTTCAATTAACTTATAAGGTATCAGTTACCAGTCATCAGCTATAAGATATCAACCATCAATCACCAGTTATAAGCTATCAGCTATCCGCTAATTTTACCAAGCAGAGCCAATGTTTTAGTGCACTAAATACACGGATTTACAATTTTTTTTGTTTAATTTTATTTTTGATCCTTATATTTTTGTCCCGTTCATGGAATTGATTCCCATTTTGAAATATCACAGTTTTATTCCCTCCATTAAGTTTTTACACTTAAAAATTATGATTTGACAAATTTTGAATGACTAGACATACAACTTGATGATTTGAAGTGATTTGAAAACTTTAGTATTAATGGAGTAAAATTTGGTCCCTCAAAAATTTAAAAACTTGAAACTTATTTTGATCTCTTTTATATAAATTCAATATACGACTCAATGACCAATTCTAATTAAGGAGATCAATTTCATCATTCACTAATGGAGGAGAGGGTAATCCCAAAATATCAAGTCTTACATCATAAGACTAACCCATGAGGGTTATTTTAATCTTATTTGTCAAAATTTTGGTATATGTAAAAAATATTATAACTAGGTGCATGACAATATAAAAAGTTAAATATGTCTTTGATGCCAATATTATAACTTGGTTTAGATTTTTTCTAATAACACCCGTGATCATCCATTTACACGCCAAAATGACCAAAATATCTCTATTATGATGTTAAAATTTCAATATCCAACCATCTGCCCCTTTTCATTTTTATGTTTTCTTCTACTCTCATCATTAAAACATCTCATCCCTTACAAAGAATCATGAAACAAAGTATCAATCTTGGAGTCAAAATTGGGTTTATTAGGCTCATATATAACAAACATCAATTTTTTCAGATTTTTTTGGTAGTGGTCGGGGTTTGAACCTCAAATTTTGCATATTTTATGCATTGTTCCAACCAACTGAGCTAAGCTCACAAGGACATTTTTTTAGATTATAAAAACACAATTAATCTCAAAATAGAAATCACGTCAAACTTATAGGGTTTAGAAATTCTCAATTAGAAATCATGTCCATTATATGTAGTCTAGCAATCAGACATCAAATATTATATGTATCAAACCATCTAAGCATGAAAGCATGCAGTTACAATGTAAAAGAAGAATAAAGCCAGGCATCAACGTTGAATCGATGGGTAAGAGAAATCACAGTCTAACCATCTTCAAATTTTTGGTAAACTTTTATCACTACTAGAAAAAGCAAAATTAGCAAGGGAAATTAGTGACGGAAAAAATGAAATTCCTCACAAATTCCTTGGTCGCAAAATTTAGTGACGGAATTAGAGAGGGATTTCACGTTTTCCCTCCCTAAATATCCCTCACTAATTTTTGTTTTTTAGTAGTGTACGTAGTCTATTTCATGGGCATACTCAAATAGATAATATGTTGACCTAAAAGATCAAGGGAAATGCTCCAGGGACACATGTTATAGAGACACATGTTAGAAATGACCTTTATATATTTCAATACTACAGGAAAGAGGTATGTATTAGAAATTATGTGTGTAATCTTTAGTTTGTGCCCTTGAGACACATGTAAATTATGTATTGGAATTTTATTTTTTTTTAAGAAGCTAAACTAGCCCACCTAAATTGGCACTGGAGGGAATCGAACCTGAGACCTCGAGGAGGAGCACACTCCCAGGTCCCAAAACAATACCACCAATCTAACTCAAGTGGGTTAATTATGTATTGGAAATTGTGCCAATTTATTTCTCAAAATATTGAAAATCACTTTTTCTCAAGAAATACTTACAATGTGTGTAATACTTTTTTTTAAGAGGACTATGTGTGTAATAATTAACATAACCCTTTTATATATTTCAATAGTATAGGAAAGAGGTATGATATATATATATAGATAATAGAGAGATAGAAAAGAGAGAGGAAGAGAGATCCAAACGAGAGGGGGAGGAGGTAGTGTTAGCTTAGCTGGTTTGAGCTAATGAGTTAAAAAGTAGTTGAGAAGTTAAATGACCATGGTTCAAACCATGAGTAAGGAGAAATACAAATTAACATGACATACTACACTTGTCTATCAAGAGAGAGATGAGATGGGAGACATAATATTTTTTCTTCTTCCAATAAGCTAAGAAATAGGCTAGGTAGAGATATGCTTTGTTGCCTACTCAATGTATATTATTAAAAAAAAATAAAAATAAGCACAAGAGGGGGCCAAATCAAAACACTCACGAAAAAAAACTCAATTGTTCACTAATTAATATAGATTATCCAAAAATAAAGTGAATAGGTGAAAGACTTATCGTAAGCATCACCCATTCATAGTTGGGAATACGTAAAAAAGAAACGATGTTACTTCATTTTAAATTTATATTTTTTTTCTTTCACAAACTATGTTATGTGTGCAACAAATCAATCTCCAAATTTGTAGTTAATAATGATTTGTTTATAATAGTTTAAAGTCACATTATTACACATTATAAATAACAGCATCATCAAAAAAGCGATTCTTTTTTTGTCAAAAAAAGCAATTCTTTTGAAGGTTAAAAACATTTTTCCCTTTCAAGATTATTAGAAAATTGATTGTTGTACATATATTGTTTCTTTAAATTAATATCATTGCTTCTATTATATTGCTTCCATTAAGTTTTAAACCAACTTTAGTTATATAGTGTTATTGTTTTATCAATTAAGCAATTTTTAGAAGACACCTTGATTATTTTGCTCAATCAATTATAAGGTCTAACCATACTCGAGACCCGTGCATATACACGAGTTTGTAAGGTCTAAAGTAAAAGTAAAATGAGATATTTTTCACCTCCAAAGGTAATTAGGAAGGTTGTTTATCTAGGCATCAAAGTTGAAGTGAAGATTTATCGGACAGTAAGATCGAATGATTGCATGGGGTTGTTTCTCGAGGCATCGAAGTTGAAATGAAGATATATTGGACAAGAAGAGTGTAAAATTGTATGGAAGTTTGATACTCGAAGACTTTAGAAGATCTAATTTCAAGAAGATTGAACGTTTTAGAGTGGTTAGTTAGAATAGAAGAATTAGGATTGGTTGGATTCGTAAATAGAAGCAATATTTGTAATTGACTCTGTAATTTCAACAACATAATAGTGGAAGAGCTAGAATTTCTTTTACAAAAAGTTGATGTACCTTGTAGCAAGGATGGTTGGGGAAACCACTATAAACGTTGTTTTCTTCTCCTATCTCTTTAATTTCTTCAAGTGATTGAATGTTTTTAAACCTAACTTTCTAGGAACATTTTGTGAACTAATTTGACAATTCAATCACTCCTTGTATTTGAAATTAACTTGTCTATAATTTCATCATAAATCAAATCTTGTGGTTTTCTTTGATAGCATATTAATTGTTTATGTTTAGGTTTCATTTGAGATTAACTCTGACATTGTAATTGATTTGTGTATTGAGTTTGATTAATATATAATAATTCAATTGTGAATCTCTTGTTCAACATTGAATTAGTATATTATCTTTTTTTTTTTTTTGAAGAATAGTATAATATCATATTGTTTACTTAGTTTATCCCTATGGCATTTGTATCGTTTGTAATAGTCAAGCGAATACGTGAAAAGTGTTTCAAACCATGTTTTTGCACACAGTTTTAAGAGGGAATTTATTCACTCCCCCTAAATTTGAATTGTTATCGTCATATCGACCAACAAACTCTAGTCTCTGACCATCGATGTCTCGTTCAATTAGCTAAAAGAGAGGCATTATATTTCAATAGTGTGTGTGTCTCTCTCTCTCTCTCTCTCTCTCTCTCTCTCTCTCTCTCTCTCTCTCTCTCTCTCTCTCTCTCTCTCTCTCTCGGATGAATAAAATAAGGCTACAAGCCTCTGTTTATAGGTTCTAGACTTGGTCCTTCGTCGGGCGAGTGTCTTGTTCATTGGGAGAACAATTGTTTATGCTCCAATGGAGTTTTTCCACGTCAGCCAAGCGAGGCTTCAAACCGCCATTACTCGCCAGGTGAGCTATATTCTTCGTTGGGTGAACTACCAGTTCATCCAAGTGGGATTTAAACCGTCATATCTCGTCAAATGAACCATATGCTTCGCTAGGAGATTTTCCCTTGCGTTACGCCTTTTGTCTCTAACTTTCTTTGTAAGGCGATTGGTTTGATTTGGCTTGCTGGGCGAAGGCCCTGATAATAACTTGGCAATTTTATAATATTTACAATAATTTGGGTTTTCATGATGTTTCTTGCAAAGTTAGTTAATAAGTGTCATGATTTATATAGGTAAAATAACACGCTCATTTGATACTTATCAGGGTGTTGCAAAAAGTGTTGATCTTGAGATAGTTGATGCCATGTATCATCTAAAAGAATGATGCCCCTCTCTTAATCACATTATTAGAATTTTTCAAAGGGTTCAATTAAGTACTTTTCTCAAGTTGCATACACTGTCTTCCATTTGTTATGATTGGTAATATCCATATTTTTGTGTAAATTTTCACTGTTATTTGTTTATGGAAACATATTAGAATACATTAATATGTTATGAGTGTGCTATATCAATTCAAGAGTTGATTAGAGGTGTTTAATGCAATTTTATGTTATGCATTCAGGTTCGTGATTTAATTTTGAATACAGTCCAGAATCACATGAGAGTCGGAACCAGAAACAAGGTTCAATATTTTGGCTTGCAGTGCATACTGGAAGACCGAGGAGGATGTATGAGGAGGTATGGCTGCGTTAAGAGGCTAGGTAGATGTCCACCCTTACGTCTCCTTAAGGGCTCCCAGAAACAAGGTACATCGCGTATCAAATTTCGCAAATAATTCATTAAGGATTTGGTGAAATTAGATGCAGTAAGTTGTATGTTGAGTTGCTCATGACTTTTTCTTGTATGTGATTATAAAACCTAGAAAACTTTAGAATTTGTGTATTCTCCTGTATCCATAATCAATAGAATAGATCAAAAGTTGAGTTATTACAGTACTTTTGGTATTGTGAAACAGGCTGATATACAAAAATTCTGCAAAACATTACAAATCCTAACTAAAGTAATAACTATAAAAGAATACAATAACTAATTATTCAATACAAAATTCCCATTAGCTTTGGCAATCCTTTGTTTATTTAAGCTCTCTTTTCGTTGGATTTCCTTGTTTCTCAAGCAAACTATCAAGTGTTGTATCTTGCTTCTGCATGGAACAGTTTGCATCTTTTCAAAGCTAAGAAGCAGAAGCTGGAGCAGGAGGAGGAGCAACACCACCAGTGGTTGGCCTGATAAAGGAAAAACAATTCAGTTCCATAATAATCTAATTAAATTTGAAAACTTTAGATAAACCAATCAATATATCAGAACTAGAACATAACAAGCATAAATTGTAAGAACTTACAGCCCCACAGAAACTTTGAATGCATCATAAATTCCCCATTGAGCTCCAGTTAGAGTTCCGACCATAAGAATTCGAAGAGGGAGACCACGTGTACACATACCCCATAATCCCAACTTCTTCACAGCCTGAATTACAAAATATAGTCAATAACAATGATGAAATAGGCCTCAAGTATAAGATAATCGGTAAAAATACTAACAGCATACTCTCTAATTTTTTAATTTTGTATTTGTATTGTTCGATGAAAAATTGGCGATACTTGATAAAATACATAAACTCCACTTTCAATTCGGTGAGACCCTTTTCTTGTTTGACAAGACTGACGTGAGTTTCATCCAATAATCAAGAGTACGCTAAAGAGAGTATTACTAACATTTTTATGTAAGAGCACTTGTTATATTTCTAAGAAAGAGCGGTAGTTTAGGGACTAAAATAAGAAAGAGCGGTAAATTTTATGTGACACTCACATCAGCAGCAGTTGCTCCTTTGGAACTGTTGAGGAAAGAGACAAGATTATCTGCAGGATGAGACACAACTGCACATAATATACCAGCTAAATATCCACCCACAACACTCACACCAAGTTGTAGGGTTTTTGTGCATTCATCCTTTGGTGTCGGGATGGCATGCTTGTAGATCATCTCAACAATGTTTTCATACGAAGCAAACTTCATCATTGTATCTGCAACAAAAAAGATTATAGGCATTCATTACTTTATTGTTCACATTGTGGAATGACGAGCCAATCTGCCGATTGTTCTCAGTTTTGTAGAATCGGATCGAACTGGATTGAACCGCAGTTTGCTTAATCAGTTTGTTTTAGCAGGAAACAAAAAGTATTAGCAGGAAACAGAATTTAGCAAGCAAAATTCAGCAACATAGTTGAAACTGCTAAGTATAAATAAGTGTGGAAACTTACATGGAACCTGTCTTCCCCAAAGAGGTACAACGCCCTTGTACAACCTGAAATCATAGTACATTTCATCAAATGCTTATCATAATATCTAGAATGAGTAACATGTACCATTTTAACCAATTGAAAACTTGAAGATTAAATATCTAAGACGTTGTCACAATAGTCATCCAATGTTTTCAAAATTCATAAACATACATCGAGTCTTTTGTTAATTATTTTGATACTCGCACATTTCTTTTGTTACTTATTTTAATCCTCTATTATGTCTTTTTTTATTCAATTTGGTCCATACAAAATTATTAACAAAGTCCACAAATCCTAGCTCAACCAATCAAAATGTCAAAATTGTTAGGCCAAACGTTGTGACCGGGGTTCAAACCCCGATTCCTCTACATGTGTGTGTGAGTTTCTAATAGCTCTTGCCATTTCGTCTATCAACCAAAAAATCTAGAGGTAGTATAAAATAATATAGTTAAAATACCCTGAGACTCCTTCAGATCTGATCAATTTGGGCAATCCATCAGAAAGACCTCTAGCAAAACCAGGTTGAGTTTGAACTCTAACCTTAATTGCCTCAAATGGACAAAGTGCAACATCAGCAATAACCTCAGCAGATGCTGATCCAGCAAGGTAGACTAACGTCTTATATTTTGTAGCATATTCTGGACCAACAACATCTGAATAGGACTTCTTGAAGAACTCATAAAGCCCATATTTGAAAGCACCTTGTGCACTGTAACCAAGAAATGTTGGTGCCCATCCTCTGAAAAATCCTCTAAATCCTTGTTCCTTGAGCATCACTCCAAATCCTGAGGAAATGCTCTTGTACTTAGCAGGGTCAATCTGTAATTTACAATGATTACTTAGTACTCCCTCCATCTCATATTAATTGATAAAGTGTGTTTTTCACACATGTTAATGTACAACTTTGATAGTTACTACTGTTTTTTTTCGAAAAGGCTAAAATGAAATATATTATCACATGAAAGCGTTATTCCCGGCACAAGGTGTACCAAGGAAGAACAGCAATGTCTGAACAATAATTACAAAGGGAGACAAAAGCAAGAAAAGAAATACAACTGGAAAGAAACTATTAGCCTATGCCCAATATGGTGAACGGACTAAGCCATCAGCCATGAAAATTGAAGGGAAGAGTAATGTACTTCTCCTTCAACCACATATAGGAGATGGCCTTGATCCTATCAACCACCTGAAGAACGGGGCATTCTTTGCCTTTAAACAACCTGTTGTTTCTTTCCTTCCAGATGATAGTTACTATTGTTAATTATCTATTAGCAGAAATTATAAAAAGTTGATATTTTGAAAATATTTATTGAGATAAATCGAACAATATCTTATATACTAACATTTATGTTTATTTATTAGTCTAAAAATATGATCGAAAAAGATTATGTGAATAATGCATATGATCAAATTGTGTCTTAAGAATCAGAAGTGACATATATAACAATGTAAATATTTGTAAACAGATTTAATTACTTACATAACAAAGTGATCTTATAATTTAATTGACTTATATGTATAAAAAAGTTGTGCTCAATCAATCTATAACAAATAATTTCCTAAATAATGTAAAAATCATGGAAAATCTTCAATGCAAAGGGAAATAAGATGAAGAGAAAAGAGACCAACCTGCATGTTACATTTGACAAGATCAAGAGGTGTAACTGCCATATGAGTGAATCCACAACATATGCTTCCACCAACGGCGCAAGCAAGATAGTAATCACGAGAGAACATCTCTATATTCCTTCTCCCAGATTCACTGGGAGAAGGAATCATAAACTTAGGAGATTCCGTCGCCACATGATGGACGCTAGAAACGTCTTCCATGATCTTCTTTTGTGGCGACGAGGTAGTGGAGTAGAGGAAGCTTGGTATGAGAGAACGATCCATGAAGAAATAAATGGTAAAGAAAAATATGGGAAGATACAAAGAGTGAATTAGTTTAGAAGAAAGCAAAGAAATAGAACTTGGTTTATTCTTTCTCCCAATTCCTTGGAATAAGTTGGAGCCAAATTGATTTCTTTGTTTCCTTTATAATATAATCTTTTTTATAGGAAGAATTTTAAGCTCTCACGTGTTTTTTTATATATATAGTGGGAAATGGAAATGTCAAATAGTTTGGTATTGTGAATCTTCTTAGGTCTTGGCGGCTTTGACCATATTCTTTATGATTGATTGATAGAAACTTATGCGTTGTTTAATTTCTTGATAATTTGCCTCTAAAATGATTAAATAGGGTATATTTTTATTTTATTTTATTTTTATTTTACTATTATTTGATCTAGAAAAGAGAAATTGGTCAAAAAAAGAACAAGATGTCAGCATGTTCAATTGTGTGGTAATACGATATGTCATCATTTTATTGACGTGATGAATCAATTGGTCAATAAGCACCACTTACCACCATACACATATCTTTCAAGTTTGAACAATCAATTTAGTCAGCTTAACTTTTGTGTATCCACTCAACGTTAGAATTTTCTTTTCAAGAGTTTGGTTCTGACCTGCAATTTCAGCAACAATGTTTTTGACTTAGGATTAAAGAAAATTATTACTCTTAAAGGAAAATGAAATGATTAATAGGAACTAAAGATACAACCAAAACAAATTTTGATTGTTTAGAAGTCTTCATGATATGATATGAACAAAATATTAACCAATTCATAAACTAATTTTCCCGTCCGAATATACGAGTCAACATCAGGGAGGTTGAGGAAGGTAGATCTGTTGTATAGATCGCCTCTATGGAGGTGATACCGGTTCCGGAGGGATGTACTTGCAAAAGACATTTTGATCACAAATCAAGACATTTTGACATTTCACAATTGTTTATAAACCATTACCTAACATACATGACAATTTGGATTTTAGCATGACCCACATGTTCAGGTTACAATTATAGCAGCATACAGAATAATTCGTACTGAACATAAAGGGACATAACAAAATTTTGACAAAATTAAAATATCTTTTTGCAGAGACGACGAGAACCACCAAACATTATCCTATTAAATGGGGTCTGCTACATCAAACGACGCAATAATACTCTATCTTATCTCAAAGAATGAGAATAAAAATACTATATTGGCAATGATATTGAATTCTGAAACAACTTATACTCAGAAGTACATGGATACATTGGCATGTACATATATATTTATAGTAGCAACAACTTTAGTAATAATTTAAACAAAAAAGAATTGATACAACAATCCAACAACTGAATCATTCCACTTTCGGAATTGACCAGTGCAGAAATAAATTAAGGTGACATTACAATCAAAGCTGAATATCAACCAAGGGAAATTTATAAATTTCAAACCAATGCCATAAATTAAGATGGCTGTGTACAACTTTACCTAGAGAAGTCTGAGATGAGCTGTATCATTTAGTTTTTTTATTTGCCAACCAGTTCTCAGAGAATGCTGCAACACAGTCACTGAAGAGTCTTCGATGCAGAACTTATGTGACATCTGAGGGCTACATCCAAGAAGTCCAGTAAGGAGACACTTGATTGGCACGGAATGCGTAAATATTCCTATACAAGAAACAGATGATGAAAAGCTGTTGAAATTAGGATTATGCAGGGAGCTTTGATGGTTTCCGTTGCTAGAAGGAATATCATCTTCAATCTCATCTCCAGTGGTTGTCACAAATTGTAGCCTGCTCTTACCAGATTTTTTCCTCGAGAATACGGGCCGATGCCTGGATAGAGAATCCCATTGGTTTGAATGGAGAGAAGTTCCATCTTGGTCATGAATTGAGTTTGTGAGAGCATGCGAATTGTGCTGAGAAAATGCATGGCTGTCATTTTGATGTGTCGAGAAAACTGATCTTAATTTTTCATGTAATCCCAGGACAGTCTCGTTTAAGAAATGAATCATTCGGAATTCTACTTGTCTAAGTGATTCTCCAGAAGGTGCAGCAAAATCTGGTTGGAACCTGTCGATATAACTCATAACTTCAGGTGTGTATGTTTCTGATCGAAGGCAGCCCTCCCAATTTCCTTGGCTTATCTCGGAAAGAGCATCTGAGGATTGAATTCGTTCCTCTGAAAAATTGACTTCCTGTCCATTGCAACATTAATCATTAGAGTGAGATTTATTGCACGAAATTCTGAAATTAATATATTTGTCATAGCCAGTTATGTACTTATGTAACCATTAGAAGTGAAATTTCAAAGACACGAGAAGTTCATGTAAGACAATCATGCTACTACTTTCCACAAACATAAACACAATTACAGCTTTATCTATACCATATATTATTCTGCTTTAAACTAAAAAGTCTCACACTCTTAATGTAGTATAGAAGGAAATGCAACTATGCCAAATTCCCTTCATAGCATTTACTACAGATTCAGGTAAATTGATTTAACCAAGAATTTTCAGAATTATAATGTCACAAGTCGTTCCTCCCCTGCTGAACTTCAAACTGGAACTTGCATAATTGGAATTTTATTTGTGTGATATTCTCTAGCCCTAGTTCCAATGGATAACCTAAGTTAAAAAGAGAAAGAAGGACCAGAGAACTGTCTCTGCAAGAATTCAGAACCTGTATCTCTTTCCATGATTCACTAACCAACCAACTCCATCCATCTATTTTACCTCTGCCTAACAGCCTAAAAAATAAATTATTCTAAACTTACAAGGACGGCATACAACAAACAAGAACTCATTTTATCCGTCATATGCCAATCAAGTGTTCAGTTATCCATCTTAATGTTCGTTTTACTCGTTGTGTTTGCTACCTTAAAATCAGCTTCTTCTCTATGCTTAGCCTTCAAACCTTCATCTTTCCTCTCATGGACCAAACTGGCAGGTCCAGTACCTACTTGAGTTTAAACTTCTGTTTGAGCCCTGCCTTTGGGAAGCTTTCCCACATTGCCTAAGGATTTGTATCATCCAGTATTGGAAAGAAGATAGAGAATAGGAAAAAGAAAGGAAATGAATGTGTATAATTGGTACCGTTCAGAAAAAACACAAGGTGAACTTACACCTTACAAAGGGAAACACGTTTCACACCGACTTCTCAGTAATGCAAAATTGATACGCTCTAATGAACCAGCACATTTCCTATTTGCTACTCTTTTTCCAACTGTTTCTCCTAACAGGATTCTAAGCCAGTTTCCACCGGTACCAACGGCCAGCGCTTGCTTGCAGTGCTTCTGCAGCCAGCTGCAACTTCCTCCATCACTTCTCCATGTCAAAATGCAGCTTGAGTCAAATAAGCAACACAAATGAAGTATCTCCTTCAAAATACAAGAATCCCTAAAGTTTCCTCTCTGAATGCATTCTTAAGTCTGGTAGCTCTATCTGAAATTCCTAAAGCAATTGCTTTGCTTCTCCATTGATAAAGACTATTAGTAAGAGAGTTGTAGAATTTTCCATGTTCCTGCTCTCCCAGGAACAGCTGAAAACCCTAACTAGGAGAAGTAATAACTCAATGCTGTCTATGCAGGATTCGAGAGCCTCATCTGCCTGCACATATCACTACCCACTATCAAACTCCCTCTACCTTCTTTGCTTTAGCCTAACTAATTAACTACTGTCTACTCTAACAGCTTACAAGCTAATGTGTAGCCATTAGTGTTTTCATCTAAATACCGTAAAGCAAAAAAATAAATGAATATTGTAAGTATGAAAAATCAATTTCGGCTATTTGTCCTTCTAGTCTTCCATTTTCAGCATGAATATTAGCATCGACACATTTCAGTCAACATCTGAAAGACAAGGTCTGCTATCTGCTAACCTACGCGTAAAATAAATATGGCTCCAAAGCAAATCATCCGTTGGTTTTATATAAATAGATAATTATATCGATAAACTATGTAAAAAAATATTAACAGTAGCAGCATTAGAAAATGTGAGATGGAACTAGTAGAATGGTGAGTAAAAAAAATACTGAACATCTGTGGATTCCATCTCTACGGTTGTCTGGCCGCAGCCCAATTACAACAAATCCCACCACTTTTCTAAAAACACATATCCTTTCTTTGTGAAGGAAAACGTGTTTATCAGAAACAAGCAGTGGTTCTAATTAGGCTTTTTCTATGAGCACTGAGACTTCAACAAGAAAACAACAAAGGTATTTCCACAACCAAAACTCGGTGCAGAAAAAAAAGAGAAAATAGAAGTACTCATAATAATCATAACAATAATTTAAAAACTTAGAAGAAAACAGATGGGTTGAGGGGCTCATATCAAGTGTAAATTTTGAAAGATCAGATCACTGTGGGAAAAACCCAATTCAATATATGGGACGAGAAGAGAAAGCGAAGGAAGACAGAGACAGAATATGAGATACCAAAACCAAACCCTTTTGATGAAAAGGGGTTGGCGGCACCATCAAGTTCTAGGCTTTGTTTGGATTTGTGTTTTGTTTGATTTTGGGAAGTGAAGAGAATATATCTATCTATCTATAAGAATCTATCTATATGGAATTGGGTATTCCCACTCGAGGCCTCTCTCTTTGTAATCATCGCCCTGCCCTTTCGGCTCAGTAAAACTGCTGAAAGCCTGAAAGTACAAATTATGTAAACTGAAAGGAAATTTTAGAATCATAGAAACTGCTGAAATTTTCTTCTTGTTTTTTTCAATTTTAGTTTTGTCTAATGTTCACTGAGCAATTAAGTTCCAAAATATCCAAATTCCAACAATGGACATGAGATCTATGCTAAGGAAAACAACAAACTAGCATGTTAAGGTAAGCAATGATTTTAAAGAGCAATTATAACAACACAGGTCACCTTAAAGAACCAATCAGTTTACGAGGAAACTAACTACGTAGACATTTTTAAGCAATAATCTAAGTTGCTACCCACATTTATGATCAGCCAGGGAATCAGATCTACTCGTATTTTCCATCTATACTCATATTTGTATATACAAGCACCAACATTACCTCATCCTCAATTTTTGCCATTCAAAATAGTATCAAAGTTTTAAATTGCAGTTAACAACCACAATTGGAGCCAAAACATCAATGTTTTAGAAGTTTCCTTCATTGCATTACAAATTGCACACATTTATCCCCAACCTTTATAATATTATCAATTGTAGCCCGACCACAAATACGATTTAACAGATCCGACTCTTCATAATAGATCATTGATTGATATTACATACATATGCAAAACAAATCATGAGTCATGTTGCGTTCAATGCAAAACAAAGTAGCAGAATTTGAAAAAAATCGCTACTGTTCTACGATACACTATTCAGCACAAAACAGCGGCTATAGCAGCACTATATCACTACTGAGTTAGCAAAATTTGAACAAACTACTATTTTACACAATCCATGACTTACAATGCTAGTTAAGTTATCATTATTAGTTGAGATTACTTACTTCACTCTCTCCTCACTCATGAGAAATCTATCTTAGCACATGTTTAGAATCACAATGAGTTTAACAAAATCATAGTGGTGACAGCGTGATTTTGTTGAAACTTCAAAATATAGTTTTTTAATCAAAATTACATTATCACTCTATAATTCTACCTATCTTACCGTCAAACCAAGCATCCACCTAATTTATCACCTTGCATAACATAACTCAACTCACACAAACCAAATCACATAAAACCAATGTAGCATCGACACTTCCAATTAAAGCCAGCCGGTGTCATATACAAGACTGACACGTTTGATATTAAATCTAATTATGTCATTTTTTTCAAATTGCTACAAGTGTCCACGTTTGATTACATCTATTTCAATGTTGGTGCTTCATAGCATATAACTAAGTTACTTCAATTCATATTCAAATAATCTACAATGGACATTTTACATTTAATTATGTCATTCTTTCAAATTACTACCGGTGTCAACGTGTCAGTGTTTGTGTCCGTGTTTCATAGCACATAACTAAGTTACTTCAATTCAATTCACATTCACATTCAAATCCATATATAATCAATAAAAAAGACATTCAAAATTGATAAGAAAAACTACCTTACAAACGGAAACCGCAGTCGTCTTCGCCCGATCCAAAGGCGAACAAAAAACAGCATTAAACCTAACCCCCATAGACTTCAAAAACACAGCCAAAGCCCTAGCCTGCCTCTTCCCATTCGGCGTCAAAACCGCCGTCCCACATCTCCCACCAACCAACTCCGGAGCCAAATTCAACTCACAATCACCATGACAAATCAAATAAACCTCCACCACCTCCTCCTCAACCCCCACAAAACTCCTCGAAAACATCGCTCCCGCTGACGCTGGCGACACCAGCGTCGGCGTGGGCGGTGCAAGAACATTATACGGATCGTAAACTTTTATACTCGGACCGATCCGCGGTGTTCCGAGTGAAGAGAGTTGCGGAGAAAGCGGAGAGGCTGACGCGTGGCAAGGGAGGATCTCAGGTTCTTGTTCTAGAACCTTCTTTGCCACGTGGCGGTTGTTAAGTAATTGAGTTCTATTTATTATATGATTGTTGATAATGTTTCTTGAATGTTCGTCTTCTTCTTCTTCTTCTTCTTCTTCTTCGTCTTCTTCGTCTTCGGTGTCTTCAACACGCTGTGATTGATTTGCACCCATTTTATGTTATTCTTCGCTAAAACGACGTCGTCGTCGTAGATGGTATGATTGTAATTTTGAAATGAAACTTGATGGATCTGAAATGAATGAATAAATAGAATTGACGTGAAGAGATTTAGATCTGGATTGGATTTGTAACGTATTAGATTTGAGAAATATATTATGTTATGTTATGTGTGTGTGAATGAAGAAGAAGATGAAGAGAGTTGAAGACAACACACTCAAAGTTTTTATTTTTTGTCGGAAATTACTTGGGAAATTAAAATAAACAAAAAATACAATAGATATAAATAATGAAAATGAAAAATAAAATTCAAAAATTGGTTTCTCTCAAGATCTTGGTAGTGTATAAGTATTTAAAGTAAAAATAGGTATTTTTCACCTCAAGGCATCAAGGTTGAAAGGAATTAAAGTAAGGTTTAGTATTTTTTACTGTATTATTATGTGTTCTCTTGTTATGAATTATTTCTCAATATTTATTGTTCTTTTTCACTATCATATTTTTATTTATTGCATTTCATATTAACTATAATTAATAAAAGTGTTTTAATAAATCACTCATATTTTTCATTGAAAACAACACTATTAATCATTTCTTAAATACCCGTGTAAAACTCAAATGTGACATATAATATGAGACAAAGAGTAAAGAAGAGTTCTTGGACAAGAAGATCAAAATATTGCATGGAAGATTGAGATTCAAAAACTTTGGAAGATCTAATTTTTCAAGAATATTTGAAGATTGAAGGTTTTGGAGTGGTTACTTATAATATAAGATTTAGGATCGGTTGGATTCGTAAATCAAAAGAATATTTGTAATTGACTCTGAAATTTCAACAAGAGAAATGCTAGGAACACACATTTTAACACATACTCTCTTTAATTGGTTAAAATTCACATGTGACCCACCAAGTTTATATGGGAGCCACATGATTTGGTGGGACCTAGGTATTGTAACCAATCAAGGAGAGTGTGTTGAAAAATGTGTGTTGCTAGCATTCCTCTTTCAACAACATAATAGTGGAAGAGCTAGAAATTCTTCTACAAAAATTGGATGTAACCCATAACGATGGCGATTAGGGGAACCATTATAAACGCTGGTGTTTTCTTCTTCTCGCTCTTCGATTTCTACAAGTATTTGATTGTTTTCAAACATAACTTTCTATGATCATTTTGAGAACTAATTTGACAATTCAATCACTCCTTGTATTTGAAATTACTTTGTTTGTAGTTTCATCATAGATCAAATCTTATGGTTTTCTTTGGGCATATTCATTTTTTTAAGTTTAGGTTTAATTTGAGATTGACATTGTAATTGATTTGTGTATTAAGTTTGATTAATCTATAATAATTCAATTGTGAATCTCTCGTTCAACATTGAACCAGTATAATATCATATTTACTTAGTTTATCCTTATTGCAATTGTATCATTTCCAATAGTCAAGAGAATACGCAAAAAGTGTTTCAAACCATGTTTAAGCACAAAGTTTTTAAGAGGGAATCTATTCACTCCCTCTAAATCCGGATTGTTATCGTCATTTCAACCAACACACTCTAGTCTCTAACATCCAATGTCTCACTCAGTTAGTTAAAAGAGAGACATTGCGTTTCAATTGTATGTGATTGTAAACCTATACTGATGTCTCACAACTAGATTCTACAAGTTCATTTACGCATGTCCCTTACAATGGAAGTCAATGTATATCACTCCCAAAGTCAAAAGATCAATCTCGAATTGCACGTCTAAGAAGCATTAATAGCTAATAGTATAAATAAAGACACTAATATAATGAAATATAATTTATTTATAGTCAGCTAAACCAAGTATTTACATTATATTTCTATCCAATTACACTTAATTCCATCATTGACATAAATTAGCTACACATAATTTGTAACATAGAAGACATATGAGAGGATGACGAGATGTTGCATCAATCGGCTTAATCTACAAGCCTTCGACTTTCCCACCTCATATATGCATTATTTCTCTCCTGCTCTCTCTCTCTCTCTCACTCACTCTCTCTCTCTCTCTCTATAAGTATTCCTTATTGAGTGAATGAATAAAATAAGGCTACAAGCCTCTATTTATAGGTTATGCCCTTGATCCTTCGTCAAGCGAGTGTCTTGTTCGTTGGGAGGACAATCATTTATGCTCCAATGGAGGTTTGCCAAGTGAGGCTTCAAACACCAATGCTCGCCAGTTGAGTCATATTCTTCATTTGGCAAACTACTAGCTCATCTAAGTGGGATTTAAACGGCTATATCTCGTTAAATGAACCATATGCTTCACTGGGAGATTTTCCCTTGTTTTAGGCCTTTTGTCTCTAACGTGAGTTGTTTAACTTGCTGAGCGAATGCCCTAATTTTTATTTTTTTTTCCGGTTCCATGCCTGCTGTTCTAATTAATACAATTTTTGTAGGTAAAAGTAGCAAAAGTACAAGGAATACTAATAATAACTTGGTTTTATAATATTTACAACAATTTGGGTTTACATAGTGTTTATTGCAAAGTAAGATGTTAAGTGTCATGATTTATATAGGTAAAATAATGCTCATTTGATACTTATGAGGGTGTTGCAAAAATGTCAATCTTGAGATATTTGATGCCATGTATGATCTAAAATAATGGTGCCTCTCTCTTAATCATATTATTAGAACTTTTTCAAAAAATTTAAGTGGTAAATTTACAAAAATGAAATAAAAATAAAAGCAAGTTCATTAATGTATAATAATATTATTAGAACTACATGTACAACCAGTCAAAATAAAGAAACATACTTCGCCATGTAATATACATATTTATAAGAAACATCTCAATAAACAACAAAAGATAAGACAACCAACTATTTTATCAAACCAAGCAAGCATTAGTCCCGTTAAACAACTAAATTAATTATTTTTGTTGATATGGAACGAATTAAAAAGAGAAATGTTTTAGAAATCTACCATATACCTTGGTGAATGCATGTGTTTTTAATTAAATAAAAGATAAAAAGACAATTAATATATCATTAATTTAAAATTAAAAAATAAATCTTAAAAATATTAGATAAGTCACACACAGTTGAGTTTATCTCATTCTCATGAATTAAACATGACTTTTAGATTCATGTATTTTAATCACAGACAACTTGACCAAAAAGATGTGCGAACCACCAATATATCCTACAAATAATATATATCATTGTCATTCTTCATGTATTGCATAGAAATATGAGAGTCGTGCATAAACTAAATATACGAACCACCAATATGTTTTATAAAGAATGTATATCTCTTTCTTTTTCATATATTAAATTTGACTATGTTTTATAAAGAATGTATATCTCTTTCTTTTTCATATATTAAATTTGACTATTTGAATCATGAATGTCGTTTGAGAATAAATGTTATATATATGATAGAAATACAAAATGAGTGTAAATTTTAACCCCTGTTACGTCTATGTGTTATGCATATTTTGTCTATCATATAGTTGTTTTATATATTAATAATCACATAAAATTTTGTAATATTATATTATTTTATGGATAGATTACAAATTACATCATTTACCACTTTTAAGTTAGACGAAAAACATTATTTTCTTCTTTGTTTTTCTTCTTTATACATAAATACATAAAATAAAATAAAAACATTTTTGTGAACATAGTAGTAACAAAACTTACGAGCTCTATAACTATTAACTTATACTATTATAAAATAATTATTCTTCTTTAAATGTTTATATATTTTATGTATGTATTACAAACAATAAGAGGATTGAAGGTCTCAACATGATTGAGATAGCTGTCTTACTATGTGATGCATTTTCACTCTAATTTTTGCTTAAAAAATGTCTCACTAAACTTATGTTGAGCGTACATGATTTAATGGAACTCATTTGAATTTTAAAAAATTAGAGTGTGTTGAGAAGAAAATATTATTATTATATTTATTTTTTTGACAAAAGAAAATGTTATTTTTGAACAGTATGTTGCTAATAGTTCTCTACATATTGAAAATTGAAAATAACATTCATTTTGAATCAATTTATTCGGCGTAACAATTTTAGCATTTTTTGAGTTATGACTTACATAAAATCTCAACTTTAACCGTAATCTGAAATGTATGCTTTTGGAATCCTTCCAGCATGTTCATAATGTGTAAATTTCGTAGTGAACCAATACTACTTTCACAATAAACAAGTTTTCTTTGATGCAGTTTGGTAACACAATTCTTAGATTTGCTACAGATGTTAATTCAAGAATTGAGTTTTTAGAATCTGACGGATTAATCTCAAGTTTAATATTCAAAATGTTTATTTGTTTTTGCAGGGAATACTAGTATTGGTCTACAAGTATATATATGCATCAATCATGATTCGTGTCTGTCTATGTTGGCCTTCATAATATAGGACTATGTCATCTCATTTGCTAGAAGTTAAACTTTGGTGCAAGGATATATTGAATATTGTTTGCCTTTAATATCTTTTGAGTCAAGAATAAGAAAAAATAAATAAATTTAAGTTCGGGGGCATTTTTCAATATAAGTGCAAAATTTTAGGGGGTATTTGCAAAACGCCATGTTGACTAACAAAAGAATTTGACGGAGGGGGTAAATTGATTAACATTGTACAATTTCAGGGGTGTAATTGAAGTTTTGTTAATGTTAGGGGGTAATTGACGAAACTTACAATTTTAGGAGGGTAATTGTTTATTTACTCATTATCTAATTCCTTATGTTAGTTTCTCTTTGGTTTTGTTTTGAATTGAACCAATTTATGTATGAATTGTATTTATAGGACTACATGTACTAAACCGAAAGATTATCGTCCTGAAAAGGGTGCCTTTATTGCATCTATAATCTCATATTCGCCAATTTGATTCAACAATTTCAACCCTACATTGCTCTAGGTCAAGCCATAATTATTTTCCATGAAACTTCATTTTTTAAGCTTTTATTTGGATCGTGGGTTGCTCAATGAATGTGAATGGGTGGTTAATAAGCTAGGATTCTACGTAAATGCTAACTTGTTTACACTATCTAGGTAGATTGTTGAATTCTACCAAAGACGATGGTCAAGACGCAAAAACGAGGAAAACGACATCAACGAACTCTGAGCTAGTGCTGGATTCTAGGTACTTGCAAGGTGGTACATTCCCTCCTCCCTCCTTCTTTGGCCGTGGTCGATGGTGTATTTATATGTTTTAAGTATCAATTCCCTAAATATATAGTGACATTTAGAACATTGAAAGTGAACTGAGTTTAAAAAACATTGTTTATCTAAAGGTTTAAACTGACAACATCTTACATTTTTTATATTTGTGTTACTAATTTTGCATCAAATCGAATAACGATTGAAATTCATCCAATCATAAAACATGATGTAAATTTTAAAGTTTTATTTTATTTCAACTAAGTCCCTCACCATAAACCATGTATCGCAACCATCAGATCAAATGAGTTCACAAATTTTACCATTCACCACACCAAGTGGAACTTTTTCTTCTCTCTTACTTTGTTTTGAGTATCACACCTCTTCTTCATCACCACCACCACCACCATTATACGTATCGTCACTACCATTCACCCCGTGTTGAAAGCATATATAAATGCAGATGCCAAATCAAATACCCATCTCTAGGCAAAAAAAAGTTTACCCATTAATTCCTTTCTTAGTTCTAAATAGAATGAGTTTCTCAATGTTTATGTTCGTTGGGTCTAAGATTGTGCTGGAAATAAAGTTAAATTGTTGATGAGACTTTTGGAAAAGGCAAAAGAAAATTTCATTTCAATTGATGTATGTGTTAGTAGCTTTACAATTTAGCAAGGGTTAGTCCAACATTTAATGGGTTGTTGTTTGATGTCTATGAATACTAATTTAGGGTAATTTCGTTTTGCAAAAAAACGTAAATTTTTTAAATCGTAGTGGTGATGGTAGAGATTGTAGGGATAGTGGTGGTGGATGAAAGACGTGATTTAATGGTTGTGATACATGGTATATCACTACTAGAAAATATTCACTTCACAACAGGGCTTTCACATCGATGGACAAAATAACTGAAGGGATAAACATCTACATTTAGTTAAATATATGAGCAATGATTTAAAAATGACTTTTACCTCTAAAAAAGAATTGTCACATCGGTGTGAGGTTACCCATTGTGGAAAATCATATATCACACCGGGTACATACCCGATGTGAAAAGCAATGGTCATACCACATCATCTTTAGTTACATTGGACGCAAAAAGTATTTTTCAGTCGATGTGACAACCCCTTTCTATAGTAGTGATGTTGAGGGGCTTAGTTGGTCCCTCATCCTATAATCAACCTTACAAATAAGCCTTCTTCACTATTATTTGACCACATGTTGATATGTAAAAACTTTAACCTTTACGGTCCTTCCATAGTTTTTATTCACCAAAACTCTATCAGAAGCACACTATTTAATATAAAAAATAGGGTTAATAGGTCTTTACCCCCCTGTAATATAGGTCATTTCCGGTTATCCCCCCTGTAATTTTTATTTATTTATTTACCCCCCTGTAAAATATTTTTGTTTTGATTTACCCCCCTAATAGGCCAAACAAAAACGAAAAATTTTTTGAAAAAAAGAAAAATTGGTTTTTGTTTGGCCTATTAGGAGGGTAAATCAAAACAAAAATATTTTACAGGAGGGTAAATCAAAAAAAATCTTTTACAGGGGGGAAAACCAAAAATGACTTATATTATAGGGGGGTAAAGACCTATTAACCCTAAAAAATATACCACTTTCATGAGAATGTGAAAACCTTCTCTTCTACTTTTCTTCTCATATTTTTTGTTTTTCCTTGTAACATCTTCCTGAGATAGGGTTGTTCTGTAACCTCGTATATGATTTATACTCGAGAAGAGCATGTTGTATATGAGGATTTGCGCTTATGATATGGATAGTATATAGATAAATCCTTAAGGACGGTGACATGGTCGCACCTAAGGTTATATAATGGTTTATTATTTTGCAGGTTTCACATGAGTTGTTGCTGGAGGATATTGATAGAGTTGTATCGAGGGGCAAGTTACGCAACAATATTAAAGATCGATAAGTTTACCGTTAATATTTAGTTGTCACTAAACATAACTATTATTATTTTGACATGAGCAATGATTAAACCTATCAATTAATGAATTTAAAAAAGGAATATAAATTGGAATAAGAAAGACCATATTAAGTCAAAATAAAAACTTCTAAAAGCTAGTTTTATCCCAAAACATATTAGAGATTGTTATGAGGTTTGCCTTGAAAAATCACATGCAAAATAAAAATAAAAATGCAATAGTTAGAAAACAAACACCACAAAACCATAATGATATTCTTCATAAGAATAACCTGGTAGAGATGCTCAATATAAGAATAACTTGACAGAGTATGATGTGCCGATTTCTTCAAGACCACTGTGATTAAGAAAAAGGCACAAAAAAATGAAACACACATTTAAAAGACACCATCAAAATAAATGAAAGTGTGAACACTTTGAAGGACTCACATGATCAAGTATAATCAAAGAATCAAACAAACAACTCTTGTTCATCTATTGATGGATGAATCCAACAAATACACATAAGTGAGAAGATGATTAAGAATAGCTGAACCTGGAAATACCAATTCCATCGATTCCTTTCTTCAAATAACTAAACATGAATTGAGTTTTAACAACAAAGGTAACAAGTTATAGTTGTTAAGCAATCATGTAATGACAATCGATGCTAATTAACATGTAACAGAATATATGATACTAATAATCAATGTGTAACGGAAAAAAATTGGAATGAATATGTAACGAATAAACTGGAGTCCATAAGAGTGAAGGCAAAATTGAGATGACACGACAAAAACATTAAAGGTAAAATTGGGATGACATGACAAAAAATGGATATTATGGTTGCATAACTATCTTCCTTTTTTATATATATATATATATATATATATATATATATATATAATATATAATATATATATATTTTTTTGTTTTGTTGGTTAGATATGTGACTATGGACCAAGGATGATATTTCTTATATATTGGTCGATAACAAGGAACCAAGTGCATACGAAACACCAGACGAGTTTGTAAACCACGTGTTATCTCTCCAATTCTCAAAATCACCAAGTTTCCAATAATAAAAGTTCGAGGTGACAGACCACACACACTCTTGTTAGATGGTAGAAGTTGTTACTACACCTTATTAGTTGTTTCCCTTTTACAATTCGACATTCGAAAGGGGTGATGTGTAGGATCCATCGTTAATTTGAAGCGATATTGTTTTAGTGGTGAAATTGGAGAGCAGTGAGTATTCTCTCTCTCTCTCTCCCTCTCTCTCTCTCTCTCTTCATAGTTACATTGTTTGTCTATTATGTTAGATACATGCTTATTGTATTTAACTATTGAGGATTTTGAGACGCAACTCACGATTCGCATACACTCATGGTGTTTCCTTGCTATGGACCAACATATAAGAAATATCATCCTTGGTCGAAAGTAACTTATCTTGACCAACAAAACACAAAACCTTACTAATGAAACAAAACAAAATAAAACCCCATTAATGAAACAAAACAAAAAAAAACAAAAAAATGGTGAATGATTATACCATTTACTATAGAGGCCCCAACTTACTGGGTATGGTTAAGCATGTTAGCATTGTACGAAAACTTACTTGCGGTGTAATTCATTATGAAACCATCACTATTCTGCTCTGCTTTCATGTTCCACACGTTAAATGACAACTTACTTTTGAGAAATAATGTTAATGTATGATTTCAGGTAAACTGTTTTAATAACTATAATGTTGTCCATTTTAAATACGTGAATCACTTTCGCCCCCAATCCTTCATTGATTGGGTTTATACCCCATGCAACCCAACCATCTAGATTTGCTAGGGCGACAATGAACATGCTTCATCCTCTCTATGATGTTCATTGCAACCCGACACAAACTCTATATGGTTGGGTTTCATAGGTTATAAACCCAACCCGCCAATAAATGTTGGGGCAGAAATGATTGCCGCATTTAAAATGGACAACATTATGTTAAAACTTTTTACATGGAATCATATACTGATATTGTTTCTCAAACATAGTCCTTCGACATATGGAACATGAGAGCGGAGTAGGATAATGATGGTTTCATAACGATTTACGTCACAATTCCGCATAATGTTGACACACTTAACCATACCTAACAAGTTATAGTAAATGGGATGATCATTCATCATGGTTTTGTTATGCTTCATTAATGGGGTTTTGTTTTAACCTAAGGTTGTCAAAATCAGACCAGACTGACCGGTTTGACCCTGAACCGGACCTATGACTGGTTTGGAAGTCCCTCAAAACCACCTTGCAACAAAATCGAGATGAATACCAGAAAACCAGATGAAAACCAAGAAAACGAGCAGTTGAGCCGATTGTGTGGTTGGACTGGATTCTTCTTCTTTTTATTTTGAAACCCAAAAATAAATCAATAGCAACTTAAATCTTGTATTTTTTTCTCCTAAAAATCACACAACTATGTATGAGATTATGAACTTGCATCTATAACGAAGGACAAAAGAAAGACAATATAGAGAGAACTTGCATCTATAATGAAGGACAAAACAAAGAAAAGTTACAGAAAAAGAGAAGAATAGAGAGTGAATTTGAAGCTGAAAATGTGAATGTCTACTCTCTAGTTTCTACTAGAATTGTACAGAGAGTTTTCGTGTGAAAATTGTGTTGAAACAAAACCCGATCAAAAAAGAAACCAATAAATGGGTGTCATGTTAGCTAACATCTACCTCCTACGGTAGCCTTTTGCTTTCAACGTCTTGCTAGGTCTAACAAAATATCTTTGTTTAGTGATTTACAAATTCTTTTTTTTAACCTTAAAAAACAATTTTAAGAAAACAAAAATGTCACACATACGTACAAACAAACAGAGAGAACAACACAACACTCCTCCATTAAAAAACAATTTTACTACTCCTAGGTTGTAACATCTGCTATGTTCATTACAAGTAATCTTTGAATATGATTCATACCGGTGAAAGACATGTTTAATTAATCCCAGGAGATTTGCGCTTATTATGAGGCGGTTTTATGTAATGGTTATTGTTTTGCTGGTTTACTATGAGTTTATTTTGGAAGATATCGATGGAGCCATGACAGTATGTGAATTTGATGAGCTTCTTGTACTATAATTTGCTTTATTATGAGTCATATTTATTTATAACAATATATCTCTTTATTTCATCAATTGAGAATTCTATTCTTAAACAGTTCCTCCAAAACCCACCTTTCTCCTTTGTTTTTCATTTTTTTTACCTCTTTGATTGCACTCACTCACTTCTATGTATTTCGTAGAAGTTGTTTCCTATGCTAACGAAGCTATTCAATTAAACCTTGAGCTGCATCTCATCAAGTCCTCAAAATAACTGAGATTAAAATAATTGAAAGACTAGAAGACATACTTCTTAGAAATCGTGGTTGGGCTAACACAACCACACAAAACCGGCCTGTAAGGTGAGGATTGCCTCCTCTATATGTAAACTTTTATCAAGAGTCTTATCTATCCGATGTGGGACAAGTTGAACTTATGTTTTTCTCAATACACCCCCTCACACCGAGCACTCTTTGGGCTTGGTGCGTGAATCGGTAGGTGGCCCTTGAATTCGACAAGCTCTGATACCATCTTAGAAATCGTGGCTGAGCCTAACACAACCCCACAAAACCGGCTTGTAAGTTGAGGATTGCCTACTCTATATATAAACTTTTATCAAGAGTCTTATCTATCCGATGTGGGACAAGTTATCTATTCGATGTGGGACTTGAGTTTTTCTCAATAATACTCTTGCACATACCTACATTCGGAAGGGGTTTTGTTTAGGATGCATTGTTAATTTGAAGCGCTACTGCTACAGAACATAATATGGAGAGAAGTGAGTATGCCTCTCTCTCTCTTCATAGTTATAGTGATTGTCTACTACCGTAGATATGTATTTGGCTCCAAGATGTCTCATTTTTTATGGCAGGTAGAATGGAGAAGGAGCATATGTTGTACTCCGATAAATTCTTGCCCCATCATTACCAATGAAATGTTATCATTGTGTTGTAAATATAAATACATAGCTTAAGATTTACTATATTGAATTAGGCATATGAAGTAAATTTTTCAGCAAAAATGTCTTTCTAAATTGAATGGAGTAATTTAAATAAAGAGAAAGTTGGAGATTCTCACAAAACAATGGTGAAAAAGTGAAAGAGCACTACAAATCATTGAATAATAGGAATGTTATATGTAAAATTTGTAAAGCAAATTCAAGAGAAAGAAGGAATCAGGGCCAAATTGAAGAAATAGAAACAACGTGATAGATTTAGATTCTGTAAAAGTCGTGCTATTTGGATTGGCTTACTTGAGTTTACATTTTATATAATCAGCTGAAAGTCGTGCTATTATTATATTTCACAGGATGATCTTCCTCTAGGAAATGGATGTCATCAGGTATTTGGAGGTTGTGATAGAAGCAGAAGATGCTCATCTCCCAAACCCAGTGGATGTCGCATTGCCAAAATATCGTTTGATTCCAAATATATTTACTTCTACACAACCTATGAAGCAGAGACATAGACACTAAACACAGGCACATCGACACCGATAATCATAAGTGTGATTGTTGAACATGATAGGAAACAACAAAGACACTAGTTTAACTAGGAGCTTTACATCCATATCTAAACAATTGGACCATTCAAGGAACCGTCTCACTAAAAAGTTGTAATTTAGGTTGGCATTGTTATATTTCCTTGTATTGGTTTGGCTAAAAAATTTAGACCTTCCTTCTTAATGTCTCATAGTCACAACACTAATACTGTATTTATGTGAAGCATTTGGAAAACGATGGTCAAGACGATGGTCAAGACGCGAAAATGAGGAAAACGACATCAACGAACTCTGAGCTACTGCTGGATTCTAGCACCTTATAGGTGGTACATTCCCTAAAATTATCCTTTTTATTTCCAAACATAAACTTGATTCTTTGGTCACCATGCATTTACATATCTGCACAATGTTATATGCACCTTACAAGTGAATCAGGTTGTTGTAGTTTCTGGAGTTATATTAATTTTCATAATGCTTCTAAACTCTATCTGTTGGAAGGAAACTTCTAATATGTTCTTATGTGTCTTCATAGTTTGTTTTGGATACATAATTTCTTTGCTTACATAGTATAATTTTAGAAAATAATAAACCCTATTTTAAATGAATAATGAACCTGCTGGTTTTCAACTGAGATTGAGATCAGAGAAGTCTGCACTCTTCTTGGTTTGTTTTCAGTTTAAGGACATCAGCTCCTATTCCAAAATATTGAAAGTCGTGTATGAAATAGTTTGCTTTCTTGGTACTGCTTGATTAAAGTTAAACTTGTCAGGTTCTGGAGATGATTAACAATCCACACTATTTGTATTTGATGACCATTCTTCATGCTATCTCCTTGATGGCCCATGTAATGAGCGTAGCTAGCCCCCGTAATCGGCTCTGAAGTCACTTGTTCAAAATTGTTGTCTATTGTTGTTACAACGTTAAAGATATGTATTATATTTTATTTTTTTTGAAAGTTTTCCCTTTGTCATAGCATCACAATCTTAGGATTAATATAATTGTTCAAGCTTCTGACTCCCGGATGTTTGATGAGTTGTAGAGTGCCAAACATAATGTTCAATATGAAAAAGGTATGTAAAATCCTAATGTTTGACCAAGCTGTAAGTATCTCGTTTTCTTTCTTTTGATTTTGATCACTGCTGTCATTCAGGTGGTAGAAAAGACAAGCCGACCATGTATGGTTGAGCTCAGTGAGGATCCTAATGTTTGACTCAAAACAGTAAATTCACCCGATCATATCACATCACCTTTAGTTGCATCGGGTGCAACCCGATGTAAAAAGTGTTTTTCAGCCAATGTGAAAACTCCTTTCTATAGTAGTGATGGTGAAGGACTTAGTTGGTCCCTCGCCCTATAATCAACCTTACAAATAAGCCTTCTTTTACTCCATTATTATTTTGACCACATGTTGATATGTCAAAACTTTAACCTTAACAATCTTTCTATTGTTTTTATTCACCAAAAACCTATCAAAAGCACACTATTTAATATAGAAAATATACCACTTTTATGAGAATGTGAAAACCCTCTCTTCTTCTATTCATCTCATATTTTTTGTTTTTCCTAGTAACATCTTCCTGAGATAGACTTGAGTTAATCTGTAATCTCGTATATGATTTATACTCGAGAGCATGTTGTATCTAAGGATTTGCGCTTATGATATGGATAAATCCTTAAGGATAGTGTCGTTGTCGCACCTAAGGTTATATAATGGTTTATTAACTTGCAGGTTTCGCATGAGTTGTTGCTGGAGGATATTGATAGAGTTGTATCGGGGCCAAGGTACGCAACAATATTAAAGACCGATAAGTTTGCTGATCTCTACATTTATTTTTCCTCGTAATAATTACTTGTCACTAAACATAACTATTATTATTTTGACATGAGCGATGATTAAACCTATCAATTAATGAAATTAAAAAAGGAATATAAATTGGAATAACAAAGACCAAAAGTCAAAATAAAAATTTGACTAAAACCTATTTTTATCCCAAAACATATTAGAGATTGTTATGAGGCTTTCCTTGAAATATCACATGCAAAACAAATAAAAATGCAGTAGTTAGAAAGCAAACACCACAAAACCATAAAGGTATTCATCAAAGAATAACCTGGAAGAGATGCTCAATATAAGATAACTTGGCAGAGTATGATGTGCCAATTTCTTCAAGACCACCGTGATTAAGAAAAAGGCACAAAAAAATGAAGCACACTAGTTTAATATATTGGTCGATAACAAGGAACCAAGTGCATACGAAACACCATTGTAAACCACGTGTTACGTCTCCAATTCCTCAAAATAACTAAGTTTCCAATAATAAAAGCTCTAGGCAGACCACACACACTCTTGTCAGATGGTAGAAGTTGTCACTACGCCTTATTAGTTGTTTCCCTTTTACAATTCGACATCTGAAAGGGGTGTTGTGTAGGATCCATCGTTAATTTGAAGCGCTATTGTTTTAGTGCTGAAATTGGTTAACCAATCAAAAAGAGTGTGTTGAAAAGTGTGTGTTAGAAGGTGTGTTGCTACCATTCCTCAACTTTCTAAATATAATCCTTGGTCAAAAGGAACTTATCCTAACCAACAAACACAAAACCCTACTAATGAAAAAAAACAAAACAAAAAATGGCGAATTATATTTGTATTATATTTTTTTTGTTGTTGAAAGAAACAAATTTTAGATTAAGGTTAAAAAGCTTGCCGTAAAAAGCCTTTTCTTTTTTGCTGTATTTTTACTAATTAAGAAACAAAAATTGTGTCACGAATTTACTTTTTGTTTGTGTATTTTTACGAGTCTTTGGTAGTTTGGTCTACGAAGTGACTTATAAATAAAAGTTTCTTTCATTTGTGTATTAGTTGATGTAGTTTATAAAGTTTTCAATTTAAAGGATAGAGATATGACTATATTGGCCTTATAGCTTTCTTTATGTTCCTCTTGTTAATGATGGATTAATTCTGAGGTTTAAATTTGTGTCCGAGAGATAGAAGTATTATTCAATTGATTTTTAATTTATGGTAACTACTAGTTGATGGGGCAAGTTTTATGCTTACGCTCAATGATGAGAGAAAGAGAGAGAGAGAGTTCAGATCATTTTGGTGATATCAAAATGTTATGTGCTAAGATCAAAATAACTTAGTTAGAATGTCAATAAATTGAGATTTACCTGAATATTGCTTCACATCTAGCTTCCCATGATTCACTTATTCCCTTAAGAAGTGAAATCTATCTTCAATATGTTTGTTCTAGCTTTTGAATCTTCAACTCACTTGGAACATATTCAATCCAAATGACTTGGTATATATGCAACATATTCTATTTGGTTTTGGTTGCCGCTAATTTTTTTCTCACACATCAAAGTATTGATTAGAATTTTATCCGAATTCACAACAATTAATGTCCAGCGTGGGACTACACCTCTAACAGTTGAATGAAGTGGAGTGCTAATGGCTGTTGGAATGTTAAACACCTGCAAGCATCATTCTAGAAATTGATTTCTCTCCAATACCAGACGAGCGTTACGACTTTTCCCAAATTGAGTCCCAATGTTTTTAATTGAGAAATATGGACAACTATTTTACTCTATTTTTTTAAAAAAAAAAACTATTTTACTAAAATACTACTACTATTATTATTAATACTAGCGAAAAAACGGACACTCACACGTGCCAATCTTTTCGCTCTTTTTATTGTGCTAACGTTTGAAAATTATGAACAATGTTTTTTATGAATTTTTATTTTGGTTAAAAGAATAAATATTTGTTGCTTTCAAATTAAAACAAACCAAATTAATCATGTTTATCTATTTGAATTGACAACAATTATATATTTTTTTTAACTATCAAAATTGATATATATTAACACTAACAAGCAATCTCTTCAGCACAAGGGTACCAAAGAGATCACGAAGAATTTACAAAGTTAGTACCTGAATACAAATACAAATCAGCTGATGCCCAAACATACAAGCGGGCTCGACCACCACATACGAGTCCCAAAATCAAAACAGACTTTCTAAGCTTGAAGCCACCATAAAGAATATGACTTAACTTTTTCTAATAATTGAAACATAGTATTTTCTTTCTGCTTAAATACCCTGCTGTTACGCTCATTCTAGACAATCCAAGCACACAGTAACCAAATCATGGAAAATTCATTTTGAATGCATTTTTGCTGCGGATTAACTAAATTTTTGCTAGGATTTTTGTTTTACTAGATACGATTTACTAGGAATTAATTCCCTCGCAAATTTGTCTCTCAATCCACGTTGCAACTGATTCAGTAGTTATTCCGTAGCATATCTCAATCTAAATGGGTTTGCTATAAATTAGCTGCGAATTAGCTACAAAAGTGGTCGTAACAAATCACATGTATTCTTGTAGTTTGGTGCTACCACTGAAGAGCTTGTAATTAGGGCAAAACAAAGGAAACATCAAGTCCTTGATGCTTGTTGTTTTGTCAATATGTACCTTTATACTTAAAGAACTAGAAAATGTACCATTTAATACTTGAGGCAAGAGCAAAAACTATCAAAGCACTAATTCTAAAAATTGGATTCAATTTAAAAGATCACTTATATAATTTTAACTATAAAGTAAGACATATATAATGTTCTGAAAATTTAGATTTTTTGTTACTGAATTGAAGCTTTGATTGGAATTTAGGATCCCATTACCCATACATTTTTTTTTTTATCATATAAAGTTAGACATATATTAATTGAAAGGACACAGTAACAATGAATCTGCTATTTCAATTTTCCGAGAAGTCCTAGAGAGCATAAGCCCTTATGTTCTTCTATGTTGTACCTAGGATTTTGTCAAATTACACTAAACAGATCATCATCGTAAATAAAAACAAACCAAACAATTTATCTAATTTGTCGATAAACTCTAGCAGTAATGATTTAGAGTTGCAAGGTTTAAGGCAAAGCAAAACTAGTAATGATTCCATGGGAGATGTATCCCACCCTTTTTTTTTTAACTCAGTATCCGACCCAGTGATCGACTAATTTGAGGGGTCAAGTCCACGTTCCACCCAAAGTTTTAAATTGGTATTGCGGACGCAATTGCATTCTGAAAGGATTTTAAATTTTCACAAGCAATATAAAGTTGTACTACCGCGCCACTACACTATTTATCACTATAGCATAATCTCAATTTGCTTTGTACATACTGATTGGGAGGAGCTTAAACTAAACAGTTCAGAGATAGTTAAACGTAAGATTTTTCATTAGATCCGAAACATAGTTGGGTGTAGGATTATGGAATTTTAATTTTTGATGAGAAGATTAGAAAGAACATTGCCGAAAGTGTTTGATTCGACCTGATTGAATATAAACTATTGTTGTGGTGCAATGTCGTTGCGATGCTATTGCAACAACAATACTGCAGCCGCAATTGTAATTGCACACCGCTCCCACCCTTTAATTACATGCAAATAAATAAGATTTCTTCCATCTTCTTTGTAAACCAACCCCATGATATGACATAAATGAAGCACTAAAACAAACATGACACAAACATGGTATGAACAAATAATACAGGTAATAATTTTAGAAAATAAAAGTGATTGTATGTAATCACATATGATAGATAAATAAACACCGATACATGTATGATACTTGGACACGCCTTCATAATAAAAGTGCTAGATATATTAATTAATAATTGCAAATAAAACTACCAATATCATCATAAATCAAAACCATAGAAACATAACCACTGCTTAACAAATCAAAATTACCAGTAACTTGTTCCGTACCCAAAACATAAAAGAAAACAACTAAAATCACCACTATTCAAAACAGGGTTTCATTCAAGCAATCTTAACTACCTCAATAGGTTTTCTAGCCTTGTTAGGGTTCTGAGGAGGAGGCAATTTCTTGAGAGCAGTAACAGTAAGCACACCATCTTGACAAGCAGCCGAAACAGCATCCGCATTAGCATCTTCAGGAAGAAGAAACCTTCCAGTGAATTTCCCAAACCTTCTTCTCTGCTCCATGTTCAAGTACTTGACGCCACCACCTTCTTCCCTCTTCCTCTCGCCTGTTATCACAATCACATCAGCATCTTCAACTTCAACCTTGATATCATCAGATTTCATTCCCGGCATGTCCATCTCGAACACGTACGAGTTTTGATATTCCTTCACGTCTGTAGGGGTGGTTACAGCCATCAAACTAGAATCAACCAAAGGTAACAGTGGTTCCGGCATGGTTGGTGTTGGTTTGTTATCAACATGTGGTTTCTCGTTAGGGTTTATCTTTTCTTTTTTAGCTTCGGGTTCAAATGGTTTATTCTTCTTGGAAGGCGGAGGAGAAGGAGGGTGATCCGACGATGAATCGTCAGAGTCAGATTCCGACGATGAAGAACGTTCCCTCCGTCGCCTCTGCTCCTTCATTGCTGATGAGAATAGGGTCTGGATGGAGCAAGCGTATGCAATGTGTAGGGCTTGGAGGAGAATAGGGTTTGTTTGTTTCAAGTCGGTTCCCCCAATTTTTTTATTTTTTAAACTCACTAAATATAGGATATTTTGTTTTGTTTTACTTTAGGTCTTCTAAGTCATTTACTATTCTACAAAATCAATCTCCAACCAAAAAATTTAAAAATAAGCCTCTATGTACCAAAGGAAATTTAAAAATCCAGGAACTTACACAATACATGCCAAGCTACAACATATAGCTAAAATAAATAAAATTAAGAAACAACCTTTAAACATAACAAAGGGTCCAACCTCCAAGTAGAGTAATCAAAATTGAACAAAATGTAATACGATTTTAACCACCAATAAGTTTACAGTTTGACCTTTTCAGATAATGCTAGAAAATGTTTGGTCTTATTATGAAAAATCGTTGCATTGTGCTCCTTCCAAATAATGAAAAGTACGGAAATCCAGGTAATATTAAAAGCTCGACATCAATTTTCAGAGAATCTCCCTAACCCACCGAACTGAAGAGTATAATCTTGTAAAGTACCATGTGGAACCATTGTTATTCCTAATCATTCTGAAATCGGATGCCAAAGACGCCCATAAAAATCACATTTAAAAAATAAGTGATCACTTTTTGAGGATATGATGGTATGAATTATTATTTTCTTTACTATTTTCATATATATATATATGAGGCTGCTAACTTACTCCCACCTAAAAACATGAAAGAGTAGTTAGCAAGCCTACTCCCACCTGTCTTTAACCTAAAACCCAATTACACACTTTTGAGTTGGTTATTATTAGAGGATAATTTTGTAATTTTGTTTTGTTTTGTTTTGAAATAGTAATTTTGTTTTTTCTTGTTTCTGCTTTCCTTCTTTCGTTTTTGTTAGTTTTCCTTGTAACCAAAAAAGAAAAGAACAATAATATTTTTCTGAAAACAAAAAGTTACTTCCACCCACTCACCATTTCCATTGAATTTTCACGTCCGTTATATTTCATACACACCTTCGATGCTACGCAAAAGAGGTTCCTAAAAAATCAATCGACGCGAATCACCACCGATCGAAAGACCCAAATACACAAACGGCACTTTCCCCACTCGACAGCGAAGAACAGAGGCCGCCTCATTCAGCCAGGAATATGAGACAATGACACCGACCAACATGCTCTTATTAAAATTTACTTTCAATCCAGACATAGCCTCAAACAATACCAAAACCGTTCGCATCGCCCTTACATTCGCCCAAAATCTCGTTCCAAGAATCAAAGTGTCGTCATCAAACTGAAGATGAGTAACTGACACAGAAGAGGTCGCCCCAACTGTATATCCTACAAAAATATTTCTTTCAACCACCAACTTCATAATTATATTCAACCCCTCCGCAGCTAACAGAAAAAGAAAAGGAGAGAGAGGGTCTCCTTGGCGCAGCCCCCTCTCCAAAGGAAACTCGTCTGTTGGGCTACCATTAACTAAAACAGAAGCTGTAGCAGTTGAAACGCATTCCTTAATCCACTTTCTCCAAAGAACGGGGAAAGACATCCTTTCCATCACTGCGTCCAGATACCCCCAATCAACGGAATCATACGCTTTTTCGAAGTCCACCTTAAATAACAATAATTCCTTTTTTAATCTGTGCGCCTCATCCACCACCTCATTTGCAATAAGAATCCCATCTAAAATTTCTCTATTTTGAACAAACGCTGACTGCTCTTTAGCAACAACAGAACCGATCACATGCCGCAGTCTATTGGCAAGAACCTTCACCAAAATTTTATAAATACTTCCCACCAGCGAAATAGGCCGAAAATCATTCAGCTTCTGAGGGTTGTCAATTTTTGGAATAAGAGCGATAAAAGTAGAATTAATACCTCTTGACAGCCTCCCATTTTGATGAAATTCCGTCATAAACCGCATAATATCATGTTTCATGTCAATCCAGAAGTCCTTAAAGAAACCAAAGTTCACCCCATCCGGACCAGGGCTTTTGAAATTGTCGCAGTCCCACACTGCCGCCTTTACTTCTTCTTATGAAAAAGGCCTAGTTAGCCCCCCACCCTCTGTATAACTCAGAGTCTTAAATGTCAGGTTGTTCAACGCTACTTTTTTCGTCCCACTTCTCTTAAAATGATTTGCAAAATGTGAGAAAACTGCTTGGCAGACGGGAGAAACTCCCTCCACCACCGCCCATCAACAACAATGGAGTGAAAATGATTATGGCGCCGCCGGCCCAAAAGAACTGAGTGAAAATATTTGGAGTTCGCATCCCCCTCTCGAAGCCAGTGTAACCGAGATTGTTGCCAAGCTATACTAGTATTTACCCGAGACAAAGAGTGAATATCAGAGGAAACTGCATGCAGTTCTTCAATTTCTAGAGCCGACAAAGCCTCCGACTCCCCTTTTCCATCCAACTCTGCTTGCCTTTCCTTTAGGGACTTGATTCTCCCCGGCAAATTCTTTGAATGAGTAACATGCCACTCCTTCAACGCCTCTTTTATCATCTTTAATTTTTCACGAAGCACAAATCCCCCCAAACCGTCAACTTGTAAAGTCTTCCACTTATCGGACACGAACTATTTGTAGCCCAGCACATCTTGCCAACATTTCAACATACGATTAGGCCGGGGTCCCCAATTCGCCTCATCCACCGATAGAACTAGAGGGCAATGATCCGAGAGACCCCTCAGAAGCGCTGTTTGAACGCAATTAGGCCAAGAGAAGCACCAATCCTCAATAATAGGAACCGGTCGATGCGACTCATGGAGCTACCATCCCCTTTAAACCAAGTAAAAATCCGTCCAAAAAGCGGTAAATCCAGCAACCCATTGTCCTCAATAAAAGAATTGAACGTGGCATGATTATTTGACACATGTTCTCCCCTAACTGAGCGTCTTTCCTCCATGTTCCGAACAACATTAAAATCACCGCACACACACACTCGTTTACCCCTTAACAGCATCAACTGCGCCGACAAGGATACCCACAACGCCTCCTTATCACGGCTACCGCACGGAGCATACACATTAACCAAATGAAACTCTTCATTCGACTTAACAAATCTTCCATGAATCAATAAAAAGTGTTGTCTGCTGACAGAGGACCATACTTCCACCTCCTTGTTATCCCACATAATCAACAGGCCCTCCGACGCTCCCTCAGATGGTCGATAAGAGAAATTGAAAGAAGAGTTACCCCATAAGGAAGTCACACGAGAAGAATCAAAAGCAAAAAGTTTTGTTTCCTGAAGACACACAATCCACGACAATTTTTCCCCTACCAACAACCTCACTTTCGCTTCTCTGCGCTTCCCAAACCCCTAATATTCCAAGATACCAACTTCATCACCCTCACCCTCCCGCTCCACACACCACCAAACTCACCTACGACCTCCCACTCCTAAACGAGCCACCCACACCCTCATTCCTCACGACGTCACCTGAATATGCAACCTTACCCTCTCCAAGTAACACCTCAAACCTATTGTGAATGGCCCCCGAAAAATCCAGGCCAATTTCTCTACTGATTCCCCTTACGTCTTCGTCCGCCACAATCTCATTCCCTTGCATTACCACCCAATGTTGCCAGTCAGTATTGGCAGAAGAAGATGATGTAGTTCCATCTAGCAACTGTAACACCCCGTTTTCCCAACAATGTAAATAATACAAATAATCAGAGTATTCAACGTAAAACGGAATGTCACTCTTCAATTAAAATAAAAAATAGAGTAAAGTTACTATTTATTAAAACCACTTTAACAAAACATCGCAGCGGAAAATAGATTCATAGTTCGACAACTTTGGCACTACGGCCTCAACATAAGCAACTTTAATAAAAATCTTAATTCAAGACAACATGGTTCCACAACATGGTTTCAAAAATAATACGCAACAACGGAAAACATAGCAATTAATCCCCATCCCATTACGTATCAGAGCGACCCTAAGACGACGCACGAGAGAGTCAACTCACATCCGCATCTAATCCTGGTTATCTGCACGTTACCCACGTAGAGGCAACATTCAAACAGAAGGGGTGAGATTTCACATTCAATAATAATAAACATATAATTCATCAACGGAATTTAACAACCTAAACAACAATAGTTAACAACAATAATAGTTCACATATGCTTGTTATCAATAATAATTCACATAGGTTTCATTTAACTCTACTTAGCATTTACAATCAACAACAACAACTCAACAACGACGACAATGCAACGACACAACAACAACTTGACTATGCAATATGCATGTGGTACCAATCAACGTGTTAGAGCATAAGCTCTCAATTCAACGTGTCGAGCAATAGCTCTTAAAGCAACGTGTGGAGCATAAACTCCTAAAATCAACGTGTGGAGCATCAACTCCTAAATCAACGTGTGGAGCATAGGCTCTCAAATCAACATGATATGAATGATTAACATTCAACAGGGCATCAAGCCCCCAATTTTATGAGTATGCATGGACTCAACAACTTAATCAACAACAACGTACGACATCGACGACTTGACAACATCAACATTATGATTTCATAAATACTCATCATTTAATCGCAACATCATATAATCATCATGATAATTCAACATGAGCATGCATATAATTATTCATCAACGTATATACTTACCTTCACGTAATATTCATTAAAAAAGTTATTCATAAAATAATTCATCGACATATATATTCATGTAATAGTTCATCAATCAAAGTTATTCATGACAAACAAAGTTAGACTCATCACAACATAGGTTAAATACTCTTAAACACTATAATTG
>Ga0228711_1000899_pt1 | contig 40825 bp, 22 predicted proteins | sample MedpolnodulmetaG_2_FD_177996 | JGI IMG/M metagenome (GOLD analysis project Ga0228711, IMG submission 177996) | Root nodule microbial communities from Medicago polymorpha collected in Santa Monica, California, United States - brown nodules | ecosystem: Host-associated > Plants > Roots > Nodule...
TTTTTTCCCCCCCCCCCCCCCCCAAAAAAAAAAACTCTCAATTTTAACCCTAAAAGTTTCCACTTGTGTAGCCATATAATTCTCACTTTTCCAGATTAAACAACTGATGCATAAACTGCCTATTTATAGGCCTCGTCGCATGCAAATGAGTGGCGTGCCTCTCTCATAGGATAATCGCTATCGCTGCTAAAAGCTGCTTTCCATGCTCCTAGAGCCCCAAATCATGTGCCCATCGCAAACCTCATCGACATATGGGCACCTAGCACAAAGTCTCATGCGCCCCGCATAAGCCACAACCCTGAGATTTGTGAAATCACCCATAAAAGTGATATTCAGTCCCGTTTCACATGCTTAATGCCTTGGATAATAGTGCATGCATATCCAAAATTTGTCCAAAAAGACTAAAAGTTTGTTGTAACAATATTTTTTGTGAACGACTAAAAGACGAGATACATAAATAACATGAATATAAGGGTACTCAAACCCATTATGAAAAGTACAAAACAAATAAAAGAAGAAGAAAAAACCAAAACAAAAAAGAAGAAGTCAAAATAACTCCCAAGCAACCAAAATCAACTCAACAATGAACATAAAAGAACAGAGGGAAGAGGAGACAAGAAAACTCCATCGAGGGGCAAATCTTCAAAGAGGGCCACACACGTAAAGAACGACCTAAGATACTACAAAATCGTTAACTGAGAAAACAAGAAGAAGGGTCCAATACTCGCTCATGCAAGATGTAGCGAGGAAAACCCCAACGACTTTGTCAAAAATATTTTCAAGAGAAGAATTGAATCTTATTTGTCAAAAATCATTTTCAAGAGGATAATTGAATTGTATCTACCAATAATCCAACACAAGAAACATTATCAAAAAATAGCATCATTTCACGTCTTCTTAATTGCCCACCCAACCAAAGGAGCAAAGCCCTCAAATAGCCCAAACAGATATGAGGGGACAATCATACTCCACCTAAACCATCTGAAGATATTGTGCCAAACACAGAGGGAGAAGTCAATGGTGAAAAATAAATTGCATGCCAAATCCTAGATGGATCTATACAACCAATAGGTAACTGTCTCCCCGTCACGAATAATCCGGCAAAGGAAAAGGCTTAAGTTGAATATGTGCCTTCTCTAACATAATTTTCCACAAATGAGAAAGAATCTTAATCAGAGTTGAACTCATCCACACCTTTGAAAGATTTTGGAGTTGTTGCCTCGACAAACTTCTCATCTTAGGCTCCTCTGCCAAGAGTTCTAGATAAACCAAACTGGCTAAGTAAATGTCACTAGCATCATTGATCCATACCCTTAAGTCATCCACTAGAGATAACACCACTCCTTGTAAACAACTAAGTAGATTTGTAGTAAGTTGTCATTCCCAAACATAAAGAGTTATCCTCAAGATTAATTCCCACTCCTAAGAATCACTAGCTTGATGGACAGGACTACCGACTATCGATGGCTAAGGAAAAGTTATGCTAATTTGACTTCTTTTTTATGTAAATAAACGAATGAATTAGATGAACAATATTTTTGTTTGTTTGTTTGGAAAAGCTAGAAGTTATTGACATTTTTGCAAGGAAAACATAGCTTGGTGTCTGGACAACATACTTATTACTTATTTTTATAAAACAACGAAATATTATAAAAAAGGAAAATAGAGGTATTCCAATACAATCTTTTTCCAACAAACATAAAACAAAACAAGTTAAAACACTAAAATAACAAACTAACATCTCCCTAACTATTTTCTTGACATAAATTCTTTATAACTCACACACCACTCATAAGTTGATGATATCATATGGTCAACCACCATCTCACGATTCAAAACCCTATGAAAAAAATGTCTTTTCATTCTTGATATTCTAAAATTGACGAAAAAACTGAATGTCAAGTCAAAGTAAGCCCCTTCCATCCTCTAACACAAGAATTAAAAGAACAACGCCTATCAACAATCGAAGAAAGGTTAGCAAGAATTACCAACACAATCCTAAACCATCAAATATGGAGTACCTAATATAAAAAGAAAATTCCTAAAACAAATATATGTAAATCAAATTCAACATGGTGCGAACATAAGTAAGAGGGAAGCAAGATAATTCTTCTCCCCATCGCCAAGAACTTCATTGTGGAAGAATACATTATGAAACTTATCGTCGACCAAGCCAACCTAGCGGACACCCAATCCCTTATGGCTGACAAAATTGGCGAAATCCTTAAAAAAAAAAAAAACTAACATCCCTTGAACGACCATCTTTCGCTACCACGCTTACTAACACCAGCCACACTGACCCCCTACCCAAAACAAAAAATTGCATCACATGAAGCTTGGTGTGCCCCATTTAGACAACACAAATGCTTTGGATTGAATCTTCAGGATCACCTAATTTTTTTAAGTATCACAATACGCTAGAGCTAGAAAGCTTGATGCTAGCTTATTTTTATATGGAAGGCTCTTCCTTAGGATGGTTTTAGTAGATGGCGCGCAACATCCAAATCCCAAGATGGGATGAGTTTCCCCGTTCCCTCAGTACAACGACCCAAATGATGTGTTGTTCAAACTCACCCAACAGAGCTTTGTAGATGATTATATGCCTGTATCATTAGACTTAACCTAAACTTTTTGTTGAGTTGCTTCATCTCAGGGCTCTCTTCTAAGATACTCTGTGAGGTGCAAACATTGAAACCCTTGTCTCTTATTCAAGCAGCCTTGCTAACACATTTGCAGGAAGAAAATATCCTTAAGGGGCATCATGCCAATCACATAAAGGGTATACTTTCTCTCCCTACACCACCTGACTTTGGTCCTCCAAAGCTTCTTGAGCTCCTAAGAATGCAAGAGTGTGTTCCTTGGAACCTGTAATCATAGTTTGGGCAGTATGTGTTTTGGCTTGAGTGTTGTTCCTTGCTATCAGATGTTGTGTGGCTTCTTGCGTAACCATTTGTGATGTTGTAGCATTAGTGACTATCTTAGCATTGTTCTTTTCAATTTGGGCGTGCTTCTGCCTATTTGACATGGTGTCCTGATGGTGCTTCACGTTTGAGGCAGCTAGCTTTCGGCATTGTTGAATTGGATGACCTAAGAATTTGCAATGCGAGCAAAATGAGGGACGTTTTTCACACTGTACCTCCACAGAGAAAGCATATCCTTCACGTTCCACAATCACTGAGTCAAATAAATGACTAGACATATCAACATCTACAAGAACCCGAGTATGCATTCCAAACAACCTAGATTGTGTTGCCTCATCTATGATCAAAGAGGTTCCCACACCAGAGGCAATTTCAAACAGTGTTTGCTTCCTCCAATATTCTTGAGCGAGATGCATCAACCGAACCCAAATCTGAGCATGAGTATTCATTTGAGACTAAGCATTCAAATCTTGAGACCAACAAAAGAACCTTATTATTCTTGGCTTCACATTAATGACTCCTAGTGCTAAAACCTTTCGCATATCATCAACAGAATTAAAGGTAAACTCAAAGCAACCCCTTCCCAATGGAGTAACAGACCACTCACCAAGGCCAGACCAGAAATTATGCAATTTAAGCTTCAAGGTTTGTGTTGTCAGAGGTGTATTAGACTGCTCCATAGTAACCCTTCCATGGAGATGAGTGGTGCAATCCCTCATCTCAGCTGCATAAACCTCTTGTGTAATTTTAATTTTAACTTTATCACCAATAACTGTTTTGGGAGGTAGTTGGGTTACCTGATAATCATTAGATTTCGCCACTACCTGAGCAAAAGTTTTTCGCAAAATCTCCGGCGCCACCGGCTCTGGCGGTGAAAGGAAAGGCCAAGAGTAGATTGGCAAGGCTATAGAACCACAAAATTGAAACCAATATCAGCTTCACGTATGCAGAGAAACGAGGTTCAGTAACCCAGAATCGAAGAACCCTCACTGGAGAATACCTCACCGGATATAATGAACCACCACCTTAAGCCACAAACACCCACCGAGCAAGACGACCGCGCCGGAGAAAGAGGACGAGCAAGATCTCGATCTGACCCGAGGAGGCTTCACTGGAGAGTGAACCACCCCGAACCACCACTGAGAACTCTGATTCGAACACTAAGCAAAAAACAAACGCCAAAATATGATGGATCTAAGAGTGGAAAGAGCAGTAATCGGTTGGAATGAGGGGAAAACCTTCACCGGAGATGCATCAGACAAGAAAAACTGTCACCGGATAGTGGTGTTTCTTTTTTTCTTTTTTTTTTGGTTCAAGTGGTGTTTCTATTCATATGGTTAAGTGTTTTAACTTCTAAGTAGTTGAATTTGTCCCCTAAAAAAAAGTAATTGATTTTGTTTTTCTCTTGGTTTGAACGGGTTGGGAGTATCCTTGTGTTATTTTCTTTTTATATATGAATTTCTATGTTTTTCTTTTATGAAAACATGTGTTATATATGCTCCTTACTACGTGAGCTACATATACAGATCTCCTTCTTCCATCAAGTTATTATTTTCTTTAAAATAATCATTATATCTTAATCATCAAATCTTCGTAGTTGGGAAGTAGAATGTGTCTCAGCATCCCATCATCGAATAACTGTTTTTTCTAGGAAATCAACATAATAAATAATATAGACACTCCGTCAAAATAAGAATAATATTGACACCAAAGTTTACTATTAAGGAAAGTGTCTTCAATACCTAGCTCTATTTCAATTTTAATTAGTTACTAACGATCTTTGTAGAATATCACCTGAGAAACGTTATTTAAGTTTATCAATATTTAGAGATAATATATATCAATTATTACTTTGTAATTTATAATTTCACATTTACATTGTTAATTAACTAGTATAAATTCAGACACTAATGTGTCCATTTATCCGAATGTTTTAATTTTTTTATTTCAGCTTTATAATATCTATATTGTCTAAATTTATCCAAGTTTCAGTTCAAACATTCATGTTTTATTTAATAAATTCAAATTTGAATTTAGGAAACATCACACTGCTTAGAAAATATTGTTTAAAAAAATATTAACAAAAAATATAGTTAGTTTTTTTTTATTTTCTTAAATTCTGGTATAGATTTAAATTTGAAAAATAATTGAGTTGTTAAAGGTAAATTTATCCATAAAAAGGTCCTATCAATGTTAGTTATTAGCAATTTTTTTTTTTTAAAGAAGGTTATTAGCAATAGTTAACTTTGAATTTGTCATTATATAATGATAAATATGTCCAGAAAAGGATCCTATCAAAGTGATAGTTAACTTCAGTGTTGCTATTATATATGATGATATAAATTATCGATTCGAATTTGAATTTAAAAAAAGATCATACTGCCTTGGAAAAATTTGTTTTAAGAAAATTGACAAAATTTGCGGTTACTTTTTGTTTAAACTATGGTGTAGATTTAAATTTAAAAAATAATTGAGTAGTTAAGGGTAAATTCGTTTAAAAAGAAAGTCCGACCAAAAACTTTTTTTGTCAAGAAGTCCAACCAAATTTAATTATTAATGGCAGTTAACTTTGGAGTTGCAATTATATTATGATGATATAAATAACGAAAAATAATAAATAACTAGTTGCAATTACATTTAGATGGGCATGCTCGTGTTTGTATGTTCGTTCTTTTTATTGCATTAACACATTTAAATTATAAACGTCTTTATATGAAATATAGATTTGATTAAAATTGTAGGTATATATGTTTGTGATTTTCAAATTGTAACAAATCATGTCAATGACACCAACAACATATTAAATGTAACATAAATTCTTTTTTTTTCAATGCTGGCAACAATATAGCATTCTTATAAGTAAATTTGTTTAGATGTATAATTGGAAGAATAAAAAAGTCAACCGAAATTCACCTATCTCCTTTATACATTGTTATAGATAATAAAGAGGAGAAAGATTTATTGAAATTTTTTAAAAAAAATTATATGAACCAAAAAAAATTCTTACACGTGTATCCAATCAAATCATAATAGATAAATATTTGTAGAGGTATTTTGACAACTAACCTCAAAAAGTGGTATCATGGAGTTATTTGATTGGATGTATGTGTAAATTAAATCAGCGTATACAAACTAAATTCATACAAAATTCTATATAAAAAAATTGAATTTTGTTCTTAACGTGCTTATACATAAAAAATAAAAATAAAAACTTTAGAATACTGCAAAATCATAATTTTTTATAACTGAAAAAAATTGTTAATAAAACCAATTATTTATTTAACAGGCTAGTATAAAATCTACCAAATGATAATTTAATATTAGGAAGAATGTCTTGAACTAACATATCACTAGTATAGTATGTGTGTATTTTTTTTTTGGACAAGTAGTATGTGTGTATTTCTTGAGTAGGTGATTGGTATATTTGATACAATTAATGTTCTACTAGATTAACTAGTTTTTTTTAGCACGTCTTCAGATTTTTTATGGCAGAATTATATGTAAGAAACAAAATGCAAGGGATACTCCAACTAACTACATGCAGAAAAACAAAACCACATGAAAGAAACATGAAAAAATACAACAAATACAACAGAAAAGAAACAAATGCAACGGACACTAAAACCCAGCCAACCTACAGAGATTAAATTACCAGACCAAGAAAACCAAGCCAAAAATGAAGCAGCACCAACAACCTATCTGCTCATGAATAAGGAGGGTTTCACTTCCCACTCATCCAAGAAAAAGGAGGACCCATGAGACTTACCAAAGAGCCATTTCCCATGAGTAAACTGAATTATATCTATCAATTGTTCAACACTAATTTACTACCTTGCTAGAAAAATAACATCATTATGAATCTTCCAAATATGCCACAGACCACCACATGCGAAGACCAGGGACAGATCTTTTCTTCAAAGACAATTAACTCCAAAAGAGGTAAACATCGAGTACAAACGAAAAAGGTTTGATGGCGTGGCCAGCTGCAAACCGTAACTAGTAGGTTGTCAAAATTGAGATTTTGCTTCAGGTCGAAAGAGAAGAGCAAAATAGACAATCATAAAATCGCAACCAAAATCGAAGGATTTTACTCGACTACTTTTGTAGAATCGATATAAGAAATTGTAAAATCGCAATCAAAATCGATGGATTTTACCAACAAAATAAAATAATACTAAATATATGTTATAAATGGTATATAGTCATAAATGACTTAATTTATAAGAAATCGTAAAATCACAATCAAAATCTATGGATTTTGCCTATTTTCGGATTCTACTATGAATTTGAGTCGTTGAATGTGAAAAAGTCGCAAAATACTGAATTTTAGGATTTAAGTCAGGATTTTAACAACAATTAACTACTCAAAAAAATCTTATATCACTCCTGAATAGCCAATCCACAAGAAACGAACAAATGATGAGAAAACACTTAAGGTAGAAGTTGTGCCTGACTCATCTTGGATTACCTTGTCAATAAGAAGATTATCCCTAGTCAGAAACTTATACGCAGCCAAGAGAAGGCGAAAACCTTAAGCAGGGCAGTACTTTTCAAAATCTGAGCTAGAGTCTGTATATCTTCACCTAAGAGAAGTTGGACTCGATGAGTGTTTTCCACAATAGAAACATAGGTTAACCCTATAGAGTAAAAACCACTTAGATCATCCTCAACTAATTGAAGCTCCCAAACAAGGAGCTACTTCCTCAAAGTTAGATCCCAACCCCACATATCCTCAGGCCAATGGCCCAAACCGGCAACCAACACACTTTGTTGATCATAGACCAAAAGTAACCTATCACAACCAATATTTCATCACCTACCCCACTGTCAATCCAAAATCTCATCGAGCTACCACTCCCCACCACCTTCACAGCTCCATCTGAAAACCATTTTGGGCTAGACTCCATTAGGGAACCCAATAAGGAAATCTCTCTCCACTAGATAAAAAAGTTGCTTCAAGACTAGGATGGTTCCCCAAATGGGAAGCAATTATTCGACCACCATCATACCTTGTTACGAGGACCTTGCACCACAAAGAGATACCACCTGTTATGTCCCTTCACCTCCATTTTCCCATACGACTTAAGTTAAAAAGCATCAAATACCTCACCCTTCTTCCACCTTAGGTCTACCCACGTTATACCACCTAATCCAAATAATCTCATTCTCGTCTTTAGATCCCTCTAATGGAAGAGTCTCTGAATTTGCATGATAATCTTTGAAAATTTACTAGGCATCTTCATAAACGAAATGTAAAAAATATGAATACTGTTTAAAAACATAGTTAAGAAGAATAAATCTACCTCCCATAATATCATATTTATTACTCCAAGAATAAAGTATACCTCTGAGGATGTTAAGAAAAGGATCCTACATACTCATATCACGGGGATTGGCCCCCACCAAGAGACTCATATACCTAAAGAGAAAAACCCTACCTTGGAAATGAAAAATCTTTCAGTCGTCTATAAATATGTTCGTCTAAATTAACCTCAATAACACTACTCTTAGAGAAATTCCCCCATATACTAGAGGTTAGATTGGACACTAGATTATCGTATTCAGATACCAAAATATTCTCAAATGGATACGATCTTTTACCATCGAAAAACCCATAAACCTATTGAGGGACTCTGCCTTGCAAATTATCACACTCAAACCATTAGCGACTACCATAAAAATGAACAAGGCAAGAGTGTTTGGTTGTTTGAACCTCTCTAGATATTAACTTCCTTTGTGGGACACCCATTCAACAAGACCAATACACTAACCGAGAAAATACAAGGACGAATCCAAGTCCTGAAGCTAACGTCAAAACTAAATCTACCAACATAAAATCGAAAAAACCCCAACGAACTAAGTCATATGACTTTTCAAAATTGGCCTTAAAAATAAGGCACAGTCTCCGAGACTTCTTTAGTGAAATCATTAATATAAGTAACAACCACCATATCATCGACTAATTGCCCCCTTCAATAAAAACATATTGATTCATCGAGATAAGATTACATGTAACCTTAGAAAACCAAGCCATTGACACCTTCACCGCCAATTTATATAGATAGCCTAATATAGAGTAAGACCTAAAGTCACCTAGATAAAACGGTTAATCAATTTTAGAGATAACATCAATGACGTTGGAAGAAAAGCTACGAAGCATTTTAGCATTATAATATATCTGAACAAATATAACTACAAACCTTACCATTAAAAGCAACAAAAATTTGTTAATGAAATAAAATTAAAATCATGTGTCCTTGGGCTCTAATTAACATTACAAAAGCAACCACCTCGTTCACGGAGGAACTCTTTGAACTAGAGAGAACAAGAAAGGTAATATCATCTAATCTAAACCAGTCAAAAATAATATGAGCAAAATTCCTTGAAAAAAAACCAAGTAAATTTCGAACAAACCTAAAAAATCTCTTGAATCAACCAATCCTTCACTTTAAATGCAATAAATTAGTTATATTTTCCCTAACTTTAATACATCCGTGAAAGTAACATGTGTTAGCATCCCCTTCCTTGAGCCACTAACCTCGAGATCTTTGAAACACTAATGAATCCTTAAGTTTGAGAAGGTCTCAAAGATATGCAAACACCTTGCGTATAGAGGTAACCTCATCCAGAGACAAAAGAACATTTTTTTCCCTTTCAAGTCAAGCATTTCAATCTCCTCAACCTTAACATCAATTTGCCTATCCAAGTCTCCAAACACCCCTTAATTCTAACTCTTAAGAATAATTTTAAGAACTTTAAACTTATCTTTAAGTATAAAACTCATACACCTCTAAAGAGGCAACTCATGCCAACTCTTAGTGATTAACTTTAGATGCTCCTTATGGCCAAGCTAAAAATTATTGAATCTAAAAGGTTTTGGTCCCAACCACTTGGAGGATTACTTAAGGACCAAAGAACAATGTTCAAACACATCCCTGGTAAGAACTTATTGGGCTGCAACCCCATATTGGTTGTGCCAACCTTCGGACAACAAAATATTGTCTAAACGACTCATGTCTCTCGTTTAGTTGGAGCTAGATAAACCTCCTACCTAGGATGGGTGTGTCAAAGAGGTTCATTTGAGATATGAAATTATGAAAATCAAATCCTCCACCCCTCCTCTCCTCCCCCACCAAAATCAGACCCCATCTACCCCCACTTAGATAAAACATAATGGAAATTGCCCAATGCACACCACACTTGGCCCCCAAAGCACCCTTTAGCTCTAAACAAATAGTATTAAAGATGTCTTTTGTCTTGAAGGTTGCACTTGGCATGAACGTTAACGATCATACATATTTTTCTATGGATATCCCTAGGGGTGTTCGCGGTGTGGTTCGGCTCGGTTATGAGGCAAAAAGTGAACCGATCCAAAAAATAAAACATGTGCGGTTCGGCTCGGTTCGGTTGGTGCTAAAAAAATCCGAACCGATCTGATCCAAATTATCGCGGTTTAATTTGGATCGGTTTTCGGTTATCCAAATTGTAAAAAAGTGATATTAATATTCTAATTAAAAATAATTTTGAGATAAGTTTTTTCCTTGTTGAACACATATAAGTTACGATTTATAGTATCTCTTTTTTCTTTCATATATTAGGTTGTAGAAAATTCTTTCCTAATTCTATAAGTTGTAGGATACATATACTGGATACATATAAATTGCTGCAAACTTTTGTAGCATGCTGCAAACTTTCCTTCAATTTAATAGCAAAAGTCATCATTGGGAGTAAAAAAGAAAGAATTAAACACACGATCTTGGTGCTTGGTATTGTTAGTTGGCTAGTTTCCTTGGTAACTGATGAGTGATTTGAAGAGTTTCAGTTGACAAAACCGGCCTAAGTAATATAATCATCTAGTATTAGTATAGTAAGTGCGGTTCGGTTCTGTCCGGTTCTTAAGTTATAAACCGAACCGGTCGGTTTTAATTTTTATGGCCCAAACACATCCAAAAAAAATCGATTTTTTGCGGTTTTCGGTTTTTTTGGATCGGTTGGCGGTTTTTTTTGGATCGGTTCGTTCTGAACACCCCTAGATACCCCATTTCAAGCACACACTAAACCCACCAAACGAGAAAACAAACTTCCCCTTAGACTGACACTAGAGAGAAAGGAATCGCCAACACAAACCTTCAATCACACTCTAAAAATACCCCACAAATATTGATAGCGAGCTTCCTCTACCAATTCCAGTTAGTTTCCTGAATAATGATAAAGCCCGGGTGATTTTCCGAAACTCTTTCACACACCTTTTTCTTCTTTAACCCTCAAACCTCTAATATTAACTGAACCCACTATCATTGATTCACCTCCCTAAAATTCCTAGTCAACTTATCAGCTTTTTGATGCTTTTACAACTTCACCAAGCAGTTAACTTCAAAATCATCATCGTCCCCTAGAAAGAATGAAACACCCAAAACATTTGAAATATTATTAGATTAATAATATTTTTGAACATTTAAAAATAAATTTAGTATGTATGGCATGATACAATTTCAAATTATATCTTTCTTTTTTGTAACAATTAACATCAAATTTTACAGTAAGATATTATTTCTGAGATTAATATACTAAACTAATGTCAATTTTCAATGAACGAACTGAAATAAAGTAAACTTGGAGGAAATATGCAAACAGAAAGAGGAACATCAATAGTTTTTTTTTTATTTTTTGAGGGGTGGGTAATCATCAATAGTTGGTAATCATTTTTTACTGATATCTACATTATGGCAGTATGAAATCTGTTATTGAGCGCTACAACAAACAGAAAGAGGAACAACATCAGCTAATGAATCCAGCTTCAGAAGTTAAGGTAATTATTTCTATACTATATGATCATCTAATATTATTTTTTTACGTTACTAAAAACAATCATAATACCATTAGTTTGCATCTATATTCTTGCTCAATTTCTTTAAAAAGATATCCAAACCATCACCATGTTGTAATTTTGGGAGTGTAGAAACTAGGTCATTATAACATTAACACATGTATGGGGTTGGGGTGGTTGAAAAAAAAAACATAAACACATTTAAAACATTGCTTGTAGTATCTTATTTCAATCCAACAACTTATCTATATCATTTGATGTTGTGTTTCTTGAAATAACTAACTAGTTACTTGCTTCACAAGCAAACTAACTAGTTAATTAAATAACTTTCCTATTAACAAGAACTCAACTAACTTTTGAAATACAACTACTAACCCTAGTGTGTCCAAGATAAATCTGGTAATACCGCATCCCATTCTACCAACATACCTATTTCTTCAACTCGTACTTCCACTGGAAATAGACACCTTCCTAATTACTTAAGAGACTATTATTGCAACAATATGTCAAATTCATGATTTTGCTGTCCATCCATCCAATTTAAGTTATACATATTCTCTTCAACACTTTATGTCATATGTATATACTTCAATTGGTCGTAAGGCCTACATCTAATCCATTTCCTCTTCTATCGAAAGCACAAAACTAAACTTTTAGCTAAGGGTTACAGACTTACAGTTACACACGACAAGAAAGTGTGGATTATATGGAGACTTTTTCTCTGATAAGCGAGATGACTGCGGTCAGACTAGTTTTAACTCTCGTTGGTGCAAAACATCGACATTTACATCAATTAGATGTAAATAATGTCTTTCTTCGTAGCAAGAACACGCTCAAGATGAGCCTAGGTGATTTTACGAAAGAAACACAATGGAAACTGATAAAAGCAAAAATTCCGATGAAACGGCACTATGTTCCATAAAATAGCTTGGATAACAAATAAGGTTTTATGAGCTTTTGAGTGAGTGTGAGGGTGAGTGTTCAAAAGAGAGCATTTCTCTAATAACATGTATGTTTAGAGTTATATTTTTTAAAAAGGGGTAACAAAATGTAAGGAGACCCCTTCTCATGATTAAAATCATTACACCATCAAATTAGAGGGAAGAGGATAAATTGAAAAGGCATAATATTCTTTTAATTATTATCTTTTATACTAACAATAGCAAAGTTCTACATTTGAGATAGTGCATGTTTGGATTCATTTTTGGGAGTGTTAAAAATGATTTTGAAGACTTAAAATTGATTTTAGTATGTTTTAGAGTTCTCGATTAAAATCTTGATCATTTTGATTGTAGAATTTGATTCTAATTAAAAGCTATAATTTGTAATAGCTATAGTAATGGTAACAAAACCTTGTACACGTGACTTTAGCTCAATTGGTAGAGACATTACATAATATATGTAGGGGCTAGAGTTCAAACCTCAGACTCCATAGTTCTCCACATTTATTACTGTGAGCTCCAGCCACCAGACTACTTGACAAAAAAAACAAAAACTTTCATGTGCCAAAAAAAAGTAACCTTGCTATCAAGAATGACTATTAAAAAATTATTAAATATACCAAAAATATCATATCCATGACATAATTCACATTCCTTCACATGTTAGGAAAAATGGTTGTTACCTTGGAAGAGTAATTTACTAGCGGGGATTATTCAGATCAGATAAAATAAATAAGGGAATTCCAGAGTAAACAGGTCATTTTGAATAGTTAGCATTGGGGAAGTGAGCATTTTACTAGTATAAACAATTGTGATAGATTGTTTGAAAAAGCTTATAGAAACAACTTTTGACATGTCTATAAGCTATTTTTAACCTTTTCATAAGTTCTTTGAAATACCTTATGAAAACAACTTATAGCTTAATTACATGAAAACAATTTGATTTTATTTTATTTTTTGTCGTAAAAATAGTTTATAAATAAACAATTATATCATGAACAATTATACTACAAATGCTTAATTAAGTTGTTTGTCCAAACATTCATTTATTCAATCACGAATAGCAAATACTTTCTGCTATATTTTAGGGTAGAAACGTCTAATTCTATTTCTGGGTAAATTGGAATTTCTGATTTTGGAAATATTAGGCCAAGCCCAGGCTATGGAACACAGTCAAGGAGCACACACAACTGCTTATATTTTTTCAACAACGACACAAACTAAAATGGGAAAACAAAATGGACAATTACTCAGTTATAGTTTTTCCTTATAGCTCAGATTCTGTATACAGACTGTTGAGTATGAAGAGTCTTAATTGTTCATTCTTTTGAAGCAACCATAATGCCTGAAGAAGTGTTACTTATCTTAGGTTTTGTTTGCAAGTGTGGAGGGGAAGGCTTGGGAAAAAAGGAATGAGTAAGTGGAAGAAATAGAGGAAAATGGGAGGAGAGGGTTTTGAAGGGTTAACTTTTCTTCATAATATTAAACTCTCCTCATTTGGGGAACTAAAAAATTGTATTGGAGGAGGGTTTGGACTTTGGAGGGTTTATATGAATTTTTCTAATTTAATCTATGTTGTTTTATTATTTTTAAAACTAAAAATATAGTAATCATATGCATTAATTTATCATTATCTAAAAAACAACTTTTTTAAATTTTTTGAAAAATTTCTCTATTTTCCCTCATATTTTCCACCCCTCAAAGTCTTTCATTCTCCTCCTCTTCAAACTCGCAAACAAAGTCTCAAGGTCTTTTGTGGAGTGGTTTTATTAAGAAAGAAGGGACTGGTTAGTTTTGGCAGAGTTAGAGTTAGTAAGTTAGTTAAAGGGGACTAATTAGATGATAATGATTGATGATTAATTTTATTATGTGAGAAAAACTTAGAGACTCAATTTAGTCTATAGAAAAAAAATTAGGTTTAATAACAATTTTAGCCTCCTAACTTTTTTAAAGTTGCGATTTTGGCCCCCTAAAAAAAAACTACAAAGTTGCCCCTTAAGTTTTGCATTTGTGGCAGTTTTGGCCCCCAAAGCCAATTTTGACTTGGTCTATGCTGACGTGGCACCCTAAGTGAGGTGCCACGTGTTATTTTTTTTATATTTTTTTACCAAAAATTGGCCTTTGGGGGCCAAAACTACTACAATTGTAAAACTTAGGGGGCGGTTTTGTAGTTTTTTTCTTAGGGGGACAAAATCGCAACTTCATGAAAGTTAGGAGGCGAAAACTGTTATTAAGCCAAAAAAATTAAAATGACTTTTAGGCCCAGAGAAAAAATATCAAGACAACTTAGTCCTTGAGACCTAAAGAGGAGACATCAAAATATAGTTTCAAGAACTTAAGTTGTCCCAAAAAAACTCAAAACTAAAAGTTTGGTTTTAGTTTTCTTAGGATCAAGGTCGTTCCTTGCCATGCGCAAGGAGCTCTACGGAGTCGAGCCTCTAATTTATGGGGGTCTCAATTATTTATAGGGGTATGAGTATAATTGTTGGGATGTAGGATAATATTTTCTTTTGTTATGTAGGTCTAAATCAAACACTTATTATTTGACAAAAGTAAAGAGTAAAGAGATTTACTTTTCCCACCCTAAGCCTTTCCTCGCGCGCCCTATTTTTTTTCCAAAATTACCCTCAGGATAATCCAGAATATATAATCCAGAAACGTCCGGAGTATAAATTCCGAACAACATCAATACACAAAACTGAAGCAGTTTTGCCTGACTTTGTTGTTTTTATCAATGTTTTTCAATAAATCAGGATATATCTATGTATAAAAGACAATTGACTTAAAATATTATATAAAAAAATGATTATATATATATATATATATATATATATATCATTATACCAAAAAAGAGTTGAATTTATATCATTACACATTTCACCTAATGATATATATCTAATCTATGGCGCCGAAAGATCAATGGGACTATCGTCCACTTCAACCTTCACACCAGGACCAGGACCAACCCTCTCATCGGGATCAAGATTTTCAATAATGTACAATTCTTTGTCATCTTCTATCACCGCTACACCCGCCGCCCGACTTAGCTCATTATAATCTGCCATCCGGCTAGCATATCTATCAAGCTAGGTGTATGCATCCTCTCGATGATATCGTCTCCATAGAGCGGAAATGGGAGGAATCGGACAATCATCCTTCAAATCCAATGCCATAAAATGGTTGTCATTCACATATGCCAGACACATCAACGGATCGATACTTGGCGGCGGCGGCGGACCACATAAAGGGAAATAGGTTTCTGATTTCCCAATGGACAACACAACAACCGTTTAGTTGAATTTCTGTGCGATGAGGAAACCCATATCCGGCATGGTCATCCATTTATCCGGTGGTGCATTCTCAATACCGTCGTAGGATAGAGCGTCTGAGACCTCTTTATACTGCCTATCATCATTAATCATCCTCCGATAGCAGGCATTTTCTACACCGACAAGCTCTTTGTAAAGGTTGTACCAGACTATTTTGTGATCATCAACAGTAGAGTTACATAGGACCGCAACTGCTCGGAACCCACAATGACCATCATCAGGTACATCCGTAACCTTTTCAATAAAGTCATGCATCCAAATTGGGATTTGCTCTTTGTGTGGTATCTCGACTTTAACAGGTGTTGCCTTCTTCAGATTTTTTCGAGTTGGCTTAGGAGGAGTAGGAGACATGTTGCTTTTCCGTGCACTATTTCTACTCGTCCCTGTTGATTTTGTCTGTGAAACTTGTGTCTCTTGCTCCTAGGAGTCAACAATCTCCCATAGTTAAGGGGACCGCCTTGTCGATCGAATGATTTGCTTATCTTTCTTTGGAGCTCCTTTGGTGGTGACCTTATTTGGCGGTGGACGCATAGAGGTGGTCTCCGGTAAAACAAATTGTCGGAATTGTTCCTTCATATGCAACTTCATGTTGTAATCGGCGTCCTTGAACCGAGCCTGCAATGTGTAAAACAATTGTCATTTTGGTTGTTGCTGGAAAATAGGCAAAAACGTGCATTGTGGTCTGGGTACTGAACAATATTTACAAAGGTAAGCAATATTTACAAAGGTAAACAATGTGAGGATGTGAGGACAAGGTCTCAACAATATTTACAAAGGGAACCAAAGACAAAAAAGATGAACAAAAGAAAGAAACTATTAGCCTATGCCCAATATGGTGAACGGGCTAAGCCACCAGCCATGCAGCTGGAAGGGAAGGGAAGTGTGCTTCGCCTTCAACCACATATAGGAGATGGACTTAATCCGTTCAACCACCTGAAGAGGCGGGCTTTCTTTGCCTTGAAACAGTCTGTTGTTTCTTTCCTTCCATATTTCCCAGACAGCTGCATACCAAATCACCTGGAAAGGGGGTGAAGTTAAGGGCTGGAAAGTGGTTTTTTTTTAATAGGGGGCTAAAATTACTACCATAGCAAACATAGGGGACCAAAAGTGCATTTAAGCCTAAATTGTTTCATAGGAAAAATAAAGTTGGTTATTTGAAAATGAAATCTACATAAACTAAAGAGCACTTTCAAAATTATTTTGGGCCATTAAAATTGATTTATTTCTGTTCATGTTCAAATCGAATAATAAGTGTGGGAATAATTTGGAATTAACTAGACTTTGTATAGATAAATACTGTGTATTCCGAAGAAAAAAATCAACTCCAAGTATGACGTGTTATCACCTTTTATATATGGTTTGGGTTTTGTCGTGTCTTATCTTTTTGAAAGTTCGGTATGACCTGTTAACAAACTTAAAAATATATTGTGTTAATTGTTGAAATAGCCATATAATATACGTAAAATCAGAAAATAGGCTTTGTAAAAATAAAAATATAGATTTTATTCCTGTAATTTACGATTTTTCTTAATGGTAGGGGAATCTTGCTACGTGGCTGCTACCATGTGGATTTTTTAAGGACGTGGCATTTTCTTCATGCCTCAAATGTTTTTCTCCACAAATTTTTTTCCTCAATTTATATTTCTAACATTAATTGAGGGGTTGAAATAAAGGAAAAAAATGACCTAGAGGTCTTCTTTTTTTTCATGACATTTTAAAGACATATTTAGGATATTAAAATAAAAACCTCCCAAATAAAACAAGAATTTTTCGACAAGGAATAGATTATTAATAAGTTTTTAAAGTGTTAAAAACTCAAAAACCAAAACGACGAAAACATCAATAAAGAAATTGAATTTTGAGCTTATTTTTTGTAGAGTCTTCTACAAAACTACATAAAACTGATATGCAAAGTGTCACAACATTTCGAAGACACCTCGATTTATTTTGATTTTTCTATAAAAACGTGTAAAATCACAATTTTGTTCTAAATAGGCATAGTCATGGGTCTAATTTTGTTCCCCAATTTTGAAGACATGTTTAGAACATCGTATGAACATCCACCAAAATATGGAGGTTCATATGATGTCTTAAAACATGCCTGCAAATTAGGGAACAAAATTTGATCCGTGAGTATGCTTACTCATAACAAAGTTGTGATTTTGAACCTTTTGGTTTAAAAATCAAAATAAATTGAGACGTCTTCAAAATACTATGAAATTTTATAGATTCTTTGTGTTTTTTTATAGAGCTATTTGCAAAAAAGCTAATTTAAAATTTGATTTTTAAGTCGAGGTTTCCGTTATTTTGATTTTTGAGTTTTTTATGCTTTAAAAATTAATAATTAATTTGTCGCTTGTCACAAAATTCTAATTTTATGTGGGAGGCTTATTTTATTGACCTATATATGCCAGAAAAAATCATGAAATTTTTTGACATCTAGATCACTTTTCTATATTTTATATTTAAAAGGGAAAAATTGTTAGTTTTTCCTTTATTTTAACCCCACGGTTAAAATATAGACTAAAACTATAATTTTATATAATATTAAAATTAGTTAATTAATCCTTGGTCTTTAATATTTATTGTAATATGCACTTGTTTTTTATGCTCTGGATGCTCTTTGTTAATATTAGGACACTTATAATTTTATATAGACTAAAACTATAATTTTATATAATATTAAAATTAGTTAATTAATTCTTGGTCTTTAATATTTATTGTAATATGCACTTGTTTTTTATGCTCTGGATGCTTTTTGTTTAGCTAAACACTACAATGTGTAATATTTATAAGTTTTTTTTTTAGGGAATGTAATATTTATAAGTTGATTTGAAAGATTTTAGATCATATTTTAATTATGTTGTGATGTTATTTTTTTGTATTTATTGTCTTTATTATTGTTTGTGGTTAAAATGCGGGTAAAGGGCGCGGTTACGAGCACTTACGTGCCCAAAGTGTACGAGGACGGACACCAAATTTGTTGCCCTCAAGAGTTGAGAGCATCGACGTAGGTACAAGCATATTTTATAAATGTGTGTTTAAAGATGGACACTATTGTATTTTGTTCAAAGGTACCCATTGTCATCCTAAATTGGTTGATAAATTGTTGATATCTCATCGAAGATGAACATTAGGCTAGTGACTACCCTATAAACTAATTTCAACTTATACTTCAAGGATCTGACCTAACTCTGGAAATTATTTTAAAAAATGTCATAATCATCTCGATTACCAAAACCATCATAAATTTATAGTTTTTACTAGGTTCTTAATCTAATTATAAAATTATGTTGCTACCCCGACATTCCCTAACGCATTCATGTAGTAGAGTCGATGCTTTTTATAATGTGCGGTGATCTCTGAAGCCCTGATACTCCAAAAATGCTGAAGAATCGTGTCCTACACGTATCCGATACTGATACGCCCCGATACGTCCCGATACGCGTATCCGAGAAGTATCGGACAATTAATATTTATTTTTTTGAAAAAAAAATGACCGATACGTGTCGCATACGGCTAACTTATATTCCGATACGACTAACTTATATTCACCAATACTTCTGTCTTACATATTTCCTTTTAAAAAAGAATAAGAAATAAAAATAGATAAAGATGGGCGATGCTTTCAAAAGCAGATTGTCTCCTCTAACCCAAAAAAATATGGTTTCTCATCAGCTCAGCTCCGAGTTATAGCTATTTCCTCTTCTAACCATTACCACTGATTGCCTCAATCTCAACATCTACATCACCGATTGCCCCTCCAGTGTGTTCTACTTTGTTTCTCATCTCTCTAATATTATGTATCTTCTGTTCTTCTCCTTTTAATATCTTCTTCTCTTCTTCTCTCTAATTGGGAAAAAAATATGTACTAAATGATGTTCTTTTTGGATGATACTAATCATATTTAGCTATATTCTAATTTATGGGGAAAAAGTATGTAATTGTCACTTGTTTTGTTCATTTTTATTAATGTGAATGTTTGTTTATTATCATTTTTAGTTATATTTATTATACATTGTGTACTTATACTTAAATTTAAATTTATTTTGTTAATAACATATCAAGGCCGTATCGGGAATTTAGAAAAATTTCTCGTGTCGCCGTATCGGTATCGGTATCGTGTCAAGTATTGGGGCTTCATACGCGGTGATCTAGTGTCACATATATGGAAATGAATGTCCAAATTTCAGTACTGGTAGATACATGGTCATAATTCATCATCTCAATCCAAATATTCAAGCAAAACATCAGATAGCTACCGACAGTGATGCTTCCACCGGTGGATACATGAGTGGCATAACGCCCTCTTTTGTGTCTCTAACCACTTCTCCGCAAAAGTCTAGTATTTGGCCCCATTGCTGGAAATGGAACCACCGGCAATCAACCAATCAAGAAGCGCAAGCTTATCTTCATTTTTTTTTTTTTTGAAAGAGGAAGCGCAAGCTTATCTTCATTGAAACATAAATATGAAGCTTTTCTCCTAATTCATGTTAATCCTTAGGGTGGTAAACTATATAATGAGAGTATTAAAAAATGAACACAGCAGAATAATAAAACTACAAGTAACAAAATAATCTGGGAAAATCACCATAATGCAATAACGTGTTAAAATCCTGTTGGTCCTTGTCCTTAATGCTGTTGGTTTCTCTACATTACAAATATTGCATTTTAGATCATTTTCCTTTAGTAATAACTGCAAAACATTTTTTATATCTGTATTTCTACTTGCTAGTTTTGGCAGACAGAAGCAGCAACCCTGAGACAGCAACTACAGTACCTGCAAGAAAGCCATAGGTAAAATAAATTAATGTGCATCTAGCAGTTGCATAATTGTAATTGGAGTATAGAACTTAACAGTAAACATCACCTCTTTTGGTAAAAGAATATATTATTGCTTTTTTTTGGTGAGGGGGACATAAAAAGGAAAGAAAAAGAATTCTTACATCTATCTTTGTCCTTTCACATCCAAACGTATTTCACACTTTCTTTTCGGTAAAAGCAGGCAATTGATGGGTGAAGGACTTTCTGGGTTGGGTATTAAAGAACTACAGAATCTGGAAAACCAACTGGACATTAGCCTGAAGGGTGTTCGAATGAAAAAGGTATGCCGGGTCAATTCAAATCTCATACATTCAATACCACGCTAGTTTTACGACACATCAATGACTGTTGCATTTCCCCTATTCCCCTGCAGGATCATATCTTGACCAATGAGATTAAAGAACTGCACCAAAAGGTAATGGGAGTCTCATTCTTCTTGCGGTTTTTGACTAAGCTTTCCCACAAATTACTGACCAATTTCCACTAATGCCGCTGTAGGGAAATCTTGTCCATCAAGAAAATGTAGAACTCCATAAAAAGATGGATCTCGTCCAAAAAGAAAATGCAGAGCTACTGAAGAAGGTAAATGATTTTTTTTAATGAATATGTTAAAAATCTTCTCATAAATACTTACACATCTGCTAACAAAGTAAGGCATGCATGATGAACAAGAGTGAACATACAGAATCTACAGATACAGCCATATCAAGTAGAACTTACTTTTCATTAGGCTAAATACTACTGTTTATCTAGAAGCTAAAAGGCTTCAAGTTTTAGTTGTGCTAAACCTAAACAGAAGATATGAATATTAGGTTTATGAAGCAAGGAGTACAAATGAAGAAAATGCAGCAACCAATCTTTCATGCACTATCAGAAATGGATTTGATTTACATGCACCTATCAGTCTCCAGCTAAGCCAGCCACAGCCTCAATACAGTGAACCAGCAGCCAAAGTCATGAAATTAGGGTATTCCCTTGAACTGATAATGTACAGCATATAGCATCAGTCTACACCTGTTCTTTCTAATTTATTCAGAAACTAAACACTTAAATTCTGAACCAGATTACAGCTGCATTAACAAGAACTGCTCAATATGCACCTATGCTTTCATTTCTGAAAAGCTGTCATGAACCAGTTAAAACATATGATCGTGCTGCTATGTGTGGGATCCTGTAGTTCAACAACCATATTGTTCAATTCAACAGAATAGGGTATGAAATTGTCTATCAACAAGCTTACAATTGCTGTTAAGATTAAGACATAATGACTACCTCTGTAAATTTTATGCAATAAAGACATCAATGATTGTGCCTGGTGTTGTTTTATATAATACATCTCTCATGATTAATTAAATGGAATTTGGAACACAGCCTATACCTTTAATATTTAATCGGTGACAGAGCGGGAAACGATGTAGCTCATTATGTCATGGTAATTATTCTATTCCTCTCAAGTGATGATCATAACTTATACAGAAGAATTGCCGACAATAACGAGGGGACAGATATCCCTGAATGTGACTCAATAATCTTGTATCTATCAGCCAGATGTATAATGCTACAACACCATAAACAAAGTAGTAAATGACACGACATAGAGGCCTCCACCGCACATATCTAACAAACATGCAGCAGAAACAGAAAGTTATCTACCGGGAATAGGAAAACCTTCATCATCAAAAGCACACCCAAAAAAGTATTTACATAATTAAAGCATTCTCACCACAACTTCAATCAGTTACGAGTATGCATACAGCTGACATCACAAACAAACAAAAAATCATGCATATGGGCACTGCCTCCCTAAGTTCGAGAACGCACAAATGGTTGTGTAGAAACCATCATTCCTGACTAATCAAGGAAACCCTCATTCCATTTGGAAAAGAGTTCAGGTGTATGGTGAATGGTGACATTTCTGACCATATGAATTATGCCTAAACATAGTTTCAGCATTTCACAAGCATTTACCATCAAAGATTCTGTTTTCATATCTGCCCTAAACCCTGCATATTCAGAAAATTCAGATACAAACAAAAAAAAGTTGGGGGAAATAACTATAGCTGATAGCAAAAAATTATGCCTAAACATAGTTTCAGCATTTCACAAGCATTTACCATCAAAGATTCTGTTTTCATATCTGCCCTAAACCCTGCATATTGAACATCAAAGTTAAAATGTTAATCTTAGCCACGTCCACGTGTCAAGTGGAACAAACCCCATGGTCTCCCCATCACGCTAGTGAAATGCCACAAGGGCAACAGTATAGGCCGTGAGAAACTTACCTAATAAAGGGTTTCCATCAACAGTATCACATCATATGGTTCAAATAATCACAGTATAAACAATACAACTGGAAAGACAGTGAAAAGGTATGTTATAGCACTTATTCTTTTACAAATTTTTTATACATAAAAATAGTATTAGATTGCTAATAATAACAATAAAGTCATATTTCTTGTAGATGGAGGCATCAAGTGTGCAATAGAAAAATCTTGAGGGTTATCAAATCTAGGCCTATACTATCATGGGTCAACCCTGGATTACTATAAAGATCAAATTCAACAGAAAAGCAATGTTCATGCAGATGAAGGCCAGTGAAGGCAAAAAAAAAAAGATTTTACAAAAGCCAGCTTATAATAGCAAACCAATCTGTGTCGCCAATAAATTGTTAAACCACAATCCCGAAGTTCAAAAATTCCTGTCTGGACATGTACTTGACATCTCATGTATAGATAGTGGAAATAAATTATTGATTTTGTAGTTCCAATATTTTCATAGGTGACGTGAATATTCAAATAACTCATGTCTATCCTTAAAAAAATGGTAACTGTAGGGCTGTGTGTGATTTAAATCAAATGCACAAGTTATTCCTAATTAAACTAGGGTTATGCTAACAAGTGCCCTTAGGGCACTTGTTAACGAAACCAAAATTAGTAGGTTTGTATTGTATTCAACAATATTTTAACTTTTCAAAAGTCAAATTCTCCACTTTTCATCATTTTCCAATGCAATGTTTCTATTTTTATCCTCTTGGCACTCTTTAGCATTTCCCATTAAACTAAGGTACTAACATTACATGGATTAAAAAAGGACATTGGTGTTTATAGAAAGGTTAAATATATTTTTATTCCTATAAAATTATGAATTTTTAAATTTAGTCCCTGCAAAATATTTGCTCAAATTTTAGACCTTATTTGTAATTTTAACAAAAAATGACTACTTTCAGTACCTACAAAAAGAAAATTAAGGATTAAATTCAACAAAAAATTTGTAGGGATTAAACTTGAATGATCGTGAATTTTGTAGGGACTAAAAACATATTTAACCTTTATAGAATGATTTTAAAGTTCGTATTCAAGCATACTTTAAGTTTCAAGAGCAACACCAATAATCATTCAAAAACTTCTAATTGCATGATTCATTGGCACAAGGGGAGGGACCTAACGAGAATATATTTAGTAGAACTAACTACCGGCAAGCAGCCATGGAAAAGCAGTCAAGCCTGGCCATGGGTCAAACTGAACAGGGTCATCCAGATTGATTTTGTACCATGTGAAATTTTATACTAGTGAGAGATGGCCAGTGTTTCGAGACCTGACAATTTCCATCATCAGCCTTCTGCTTCATCTTGAAAGCAGATTTTTACCAAGCCATTTCACTAGCCCTCCTCTCCTGCCTACCATCTCAAATGTTACATTCGCTAAAAGCCATGTTGCAAGAAAATGAAATGTTAGAAAGCGGAACTTAGGGAGTGATGGTAGATTTGGGTAAATATAAAACATTCCTGCAAGTTGCAAGGGTCTATTTGGTTTCAAAAAATGATTTCATTTTGTGTTGGCTTTTATTTGCAAAACAGTCACCTTTTTGGCTTTGTTTTCTTTTATCAAATATTTTGTACAGGAAAAAGTGAAAGCAAAATTATATAAAAAAAAAGTGAAATTGTTTTCACTGGTTCCTTTGCAAATACTTGAAAACAATAAACAAAGAGAAAACAGAGTCGTAGTTTTGTGAATGCAAGTGAAAAAGGAAATGGAAAAGAAAAAAAATCTTGAATCAATCAAAGCCAGGCCCTAAAATTTTACAAATCACTTTTTCATAAAGAATATATTATCAAGAAGGGAAAGAATGCAACAATATAAGCAAGCCTATTTGAAACTCAACACAATCAGAGTAATAATTTTCAAAATAGGTTAAACAACAGGATACCCAATTGCTTCTACCAGCCCATATCAGCTAGTTGACAATTCCCTTATATCTTCAGGCTTCAACATTCATATATACCTTTATAACTTATATTCTCTTAATCAGGATACCTCAGGTGTAGGTTTAAGTTATTCACTTCATACTAAGATATATCTATATATGGTAATTTACTAATTTAATGGGCCAACAATCAGTTTGTCAGATTGTAATTGAGTCAAAAATCTTGTAATCAAACACTATTTATATTAGAAATATGTGGATGGAGAAGACAACTTTTGGCCAAAATGTTCTGAATTTCAGAGCATTTAGTTTGAAAATAAGCAAACGTGTGGGCATACCATTTGGAAGTTTGATGCAAACTACCACGTTGAAGTCACCATGGAGGAATACAAATTTTACATCCATAGGATGTAATGTCCAAGACAAGGATGCAACAAGGGAGAGAATTGTTTGTGTAGTAGTCATCTTGGCGACCGGAGCAAAGGTCTGGTCATAGTCAAATCCATATTCCTAGTTGGCGAATTGATGTTTGTAGACTAGCCAACATAAATTTGAGGGGGTGTAGATGGAATTAATGTGAAACTCTTTGGTTATTAAATCAGTTGTGTAATTGTACATTTATACCTTTGTAACTATTTTTCTTTCCGATACCTCTGGTGTGGGAATGGATTTTCATGTATAATTTATTACACAGGAGAGAGGGTAAAGTGTGATCTATCACTATTCAATCTCAATTCATCTAAATTCCTCATGTGTTTCTCTCTCTTGATGAATAGTGAGAAATCACACTTTATCCTCTCATGTGTGATTTACACATGAGAGAATTTATTTCCCTCGGGTGTAAACCATATTTTTAAATGGAAAATGGTAGTAATTAGTTGTTAGATATTTCAGTTATAAACCATTTCCTGTCCTTAATTAAGATACCTCAGGTGTAAACCACAACCTCATACTCAAGTGTAATTGTTATTTTATTATCTTCTTCATTAGGATAAAAGTTTATATTGTAGTTAGCAAATTTACTGCGCTGAGATTCAACTTGTCAGCTTGTAATTAAGTAAGAGTTCTCCAGCTGGAGAACACAATTTATGGCTTACACTAGACTTCTCTAAATTTAACATAAAGCATCTAGCCTAGGTTTACAGACCTCTTTTTGTCTAACAATTTATGGTTTACACTAGACTACACGCAGGTTTAATTAGTTTCATTTTGAGTCGACAAAAAACTAAATCCCAAGACAGGCCCAACATTTTCATAACCATACAATGATTTTGGTATACACTGGTTGTTGCATAAGAAGCCCACCGTGTCGCACCCATATCTGATATCATACAAGGACAATACTCGTAGATACGTATTCAAGAAACAAAATCAGGATAAAAACAAAGAGCTATGAAAACTACTCTCGAGAGATATTCATAGGTCCTCTACTGTAAGAAACTTATCCTACAAGATCACCTAAGATGATATTATCAACAAATTATAAGAAACTTACTCCCTCATTGATGCTAGTTGCAGCTATAGGGTTTTAGATATGAAGAGAATAGATAAATTAAAGATTTTGTGCTAAAAATATGGTTTAAATCAGGTCGTCAAAGGCATCTATATTGTTCTAGCTCTACAAGATCTTTGATATTTGTGTTAAAATTAAATGGCATCTTTATATGTTGTTCTTTTCTTTCAGAAAACTTAATTCTCTGACTACATAGTGAGATTATGCATGGTTACATTTGAAAACAGGTCATCAACCTCTCTTTCTCTTTTATAAGACCGTTTTAGAAAACGCCATACCTTTAATAAATGATAAAACGCAAGACAAGTGTATGTAAGACTCTTGCTATTGTTGCAGCTGCATAGCCAAGCTGAAGAAAAAACTCCACTTCATCATGCATCTTTTCTGGATACAAATAAAGGGGGAGATGTCATAATTCTTTATTAATGAATAGAAAATGACTAAATATTAAAAATAAATGAATGCAAGATTATAATAACTTGGTAAATCACGGAACCTAAATTAGTTGCAAACTTGTCTTACAAACAAATATGCTTGGTAGGAAAATGACAAAGTACACATTGTTTTTATTTTTGAAATCCTCATGTTCATACTCTAACATGAACATGAGGATTTCGGAAATGCGGCGCAGCGCGGCCACCCCAAAAATTGACGCGGCGCGGGGTGTGGGCGCTATTTCGGTGACGCGGACACTAATATATTTAATATTAAAATACTATACTGTTAAAAAAAATACTAAAATTCCTTAAACATTACTCAAAATTCATGAAGTATTCCTAATTTGAAATAAAAGTCACAGGTCTTAAGCAAAACATAAAACATATTTGCAAAAAATACTAATAAAATTCAAGGAAACCGACACTTTAAGCCTCTAAAGCTTAAAGTAACAAAAGTGCAAAACATTAACAATTAACAAATTAACAATTAAAAACTAACAAATTGACAAATTAACAAATTCTGAAATCAAGAGATGAAGAGAGGAGAACAAAGATGGGTTCTGAGATGATGAGAAGAGGAGATGGATTTTTTTTGTTGGTATGATGAAGAAGTTGAGTTTGTGGCTGTGTATTTGGTTCTGGTGGAGAAGAGTAATAGTTAGGGTTTTGAAAATTACAAAAATGACCCTTAAAACGGTTTTAAATGAAGGGAAATCTAGTATTTTACACAGGGTTGTCAAAAGCGCCCGCTTTGACCCGCATCACGCCCGCTTTTGCCCGCAATTGTGCCTGCTTCATCCGCTTTCTCCAAACGCTCCGCGTTGGAGCGCTGCGTCGCGCTTTGTTGTTTTTGGCCACTCCGCGCCGCGTTTGGCCGCTATTGACAACAGAGGTGTGTCCTACCAAACCTTATTGTCTCACTTCAATTCATTCATATATGTCATACAAGGAGAACAATGCATCCATTTACTTGTTCATACTACAAAAAGGAACTTTAACACTGACAGATGCACTGCACCATTTTTGTGTGTTAGTTTTAGGAATATGTAAATCCTAAGTACATGACTCATAGCAAAGTTTGTACTCTTAAACTTGAAAACCTATTTCCCTAGTTAGTAATTATTCATATTGCTTGTGGCGTTCGTTTTGGGTAGATCAACAACTAAACAACACAGGTATCTCATAAGTTCAAACCTATCTATGGCAAAAAAACAGGAAGCACTACTATCTTTTTTCACACAAATGCAATTTCCAATTCTGACATGCAGCCATCAAAATAGGTCACTGCATCGATGAAAAGGCTAAAAAACTATTCCTCCTATACTCACATAATTGTAACAGGAAGACTTACATATTCCATTATTTCAAACTGAAAAACAACATCGCTTTCGAATGCTGATCGTGGTCCTGAGCGAGTACAATCAAAGTACTTCAACAATGCTGGATCATGGTCACCAACAATGGTAACAGTTTCTCCTGTGTCACACAATGTTAAAAATTAACCATAAATTATTCAATATCCCAACAATTATCCTTATATTTGCTAAACATAAACTAATGCAAAACAATTCAAACAAAAACGAGCAAAAAACTACAATCTTAACAACACAGTTTCAAACAAACACTATACAACATAAATGACACAATAATTTAAATGATGAAGAAATAAACCTGTGGCTTTATGTCGCGGCCGTTGAACAATGTTGCGAAAAACAACACGAGGTTCAGACTCACCAGCCCATCTAAAAATTCACCAAAAAGGAACGAACTTTAAAGTTAAAACAAAAAACCCATGATGAAAAAATTCAAAATTCAAAGAAACCGCGCAGAGTTAAGTAAAAAAAAATAGTTACAATTTTTGAGATGAAATTAGGGTTTGAGAGAGTACCCAATACGGAAATAGGAAGCGCCATTGTCGATAACGATGGGAGTGGCGGAACTGAAGCGATTGTAATCGGATTGGCGTTGGATTTTGGAGATGAAAGGCATTGTAGAAGTGAAGAAGAAAGAGTGAAGTTCCTGCGATTCTTGAAGTTGTAGATGGTGAATTGAAGAAGAATCTAAGTAGCAGACATGGTGAGCCCCGACCCGATCGGGTGGGTTGTTGAAGTCAAGTAATGTTCCTTTTTTGTGACAAAGTTAAATGGGTTTGTAACTTGTAGGGAAACACTATTTTATTTTATTTTTTGTTCAATTACTCTCCCTTCGGTGTCAAATATAAGGAAAAAAATTTCATTTCTTATTTAGATTCATTGAGTAGTTAATGTATCTGATCTACAATTTGATCTAACTGAATTCATTAAGCTTTTTTAAGTGACTAAAATTAAACAATTATGAAACTCGGGAGTTAAAATTGAACAATCATAGAAATTAGGGGAACAAAATTGCGTTTAAACTTAAAAATAATTAAAAAATGCTAAGGGGACGTTTGTTTTGGGAAAACATAAATTATTTCCAAAAATAACATATGAATGAAAATTTGATTTTTGGGTATTTGTTAACAAAAGTGTTTCCGGGAATACAATTTCTTTTTTTAAAATTTATGCAGAATATCATGGGAATACACATTTTCATCTCTTTATATGGAAATAAACTCATGCGAATAATGGAAGTTATGAGAAATTACTTTATTCCCAGAAACCTTTATACTTAGGAATATTTTTTTCTCTGCCTCATAACAAACATGGGTATAATCATTTTCTAGCCATGTATTTCCGGAAATATCATTCTTAACCTTGAAAGAAACACCCCTAACAAATATTCTTAATACATTGCTTAAAAATCAAAAGAAGTAACTTTTACATCAAAAGATAATGCATTGACGGTTGTCTTGCATTTATAAGATAAATTTTACTTTTATATATTCCTTTAACAATGTCATTTACATGAGTCAAAGTAATATATGGAAAAGAAATAAACTTTATAGAATAAAATGTTCATTTTGTCCTGTCAATGTGGCATGTGATGTAAAGCCTGTTGCTAGAGTAATTAAAAAGGTCATGCTAAATTGTGCTCTTATGGCACATCTGCACGTGTTAAGAATTCTTTAATAGCAAATATTTATTATGAATAATTAATTTCTAACTTCTTGAAAAATTAATTGACACAATTTTCAATGCATGATTTCTAATTAACATTTCCCTAATTAAAATTCTTCAAATGCCCTTTATATTAATTAGTCTTATTAGCATAATCTCGTGGAAAATGTTAGCAAGCGCCCTTAAGACACTAGCTTAAAAGTTTAAAGTGAAAATTTTATTTTAGAAATTGTACATTCAAAAAATTAAAACAACAAAAAGTAACTTTTTATACTTAAATTTTATCAATTTTTTCTATTTTTTAATATTTAACAAGTATCTTAAAAGCACTTGTTAGCATATCCCTTCAGCATAAACCTCCGTCAAATAATTTGAGCATCCTCCATTTTGTCTTGTGAGATGCACATGACTCGTCCATGTTGAAATGAAGTTGCTAAATATTTTGTTTCTGGCTTTCTGCATCTTTTGTGATGCAATTGTTGTTATGTGATTGTCCAAGTGATTCGGTGGTAATTGCAATTATTAGTAATTTTGAAGCTTTTGATACTAGTGAATGTAACGCTCGACGTAATGTTGGATCATTGTAATTGATAAAGTTTATTTGTTGTTAAAATATCTTTTTGGTCTCTTATCTTTATTATGGGGTTCATTTTGGTCCATTATTAAAAAAAAAAATAGAGATATGTCATTTAATTTGTACCACGTTAATCATTTCCATCCATCAAAGGCAGATGATGCTAACAACAATGTATGTGGCATGTGAGTCAACCTCTCATTCTTCTCACTTTTATCGGTTCTTTTTTAAAAGCAAAGTTAGGGTTCATTGGAAACCATTTTCTCCCAAATTCTTCACCCTAAATTAGGGACTGCAAACAACCGTCTTCCCCATCTGAGTTAACATGTCAAATTTGTATGGTTCATCATCAGCTTATTTTCTAAAATCGTTGAACAAAGGTGCAAAGGGTGGATCCAACACAAAGTTTATTTAACAATAGATATTTGGTATGCATATTTTGGTATAGTTGTAATTATGTTAATTTCAGCAAAAGTCACTAGAGTAGATGTTCACATGAATATTAGGTGTTTTGTGGTGCATCTTTTACATGTATGATTTCTTTTGCGTAATGTGGATGATCCACGGACTCCCCTCTTGACCAATATTAATTTGGTCCTTGCCTCCTTAACTTTTCTTTTTGGGTCAAACATAAACATCTGATGAGACAGATTGGAGGACAACATATTTGATGGAGGATTAAGTCTTGGACAAAAATTATTAATGGAAACAACATTTACGAATTCTTTTAATAATCTTAATGAGTAAAGCATTGACTTGTCTTGTACACAATCCAAGTTCAAATATCATAAATGCCAAAATCATTAGGCTCGACGCAATGACCGGAATTTGAACTCTAATTCATCCATTTGTTCGTGTTAGCTTATAATGGTTATAGTCATTTTTCTTCTATCAAAAGAAAATTATCTTGCAGTGGTGAAGATGTGAATTGTTTATTGCAATATTGGTTTGGTAAAAACTTGAGAGTTAGAGAAAACACTTCACACACGTTGTTCAAGAATTATGCTCATGAAAAAAAACAGTGAGAGCTCTGCCCACACAAGAGAGAGCAGATCGAGAATTGTATTATATTGGGTTAATAGCAACAACATAAGTTATTTTGGACATCATATTTACACTTAAAACCGTAAGACATTATAGGTATATAGATAGCATCACTTGTATGTTGTACAAAATCCATTATTCCAACTCTTACCCACACATAATATACCAACAAGTGTAAGATTTGTGTCACTATATATATTAATTTATTACTGGCAATTGGTTTATAGTCACAAATTTCTTAGTTTAGTAAATGAATTGCCGGTCATATTTATTGGAACAAGAGTAAATTTTGAGTTTATGCAGTAGACAACAACAGATGTGCATATCTCATTCAATCCACAATTATGTTCTCCATCCTACAAAAATAAAACAAGGACTATTTAAGCTGGTTTCTATTTATCATCTACAAATAAAGTTAAGCACCTTTGCATCTACTAATTATGTTTGTATTAGTGACATGTTGACATTGCTTATCTGAAGAGTTTGTGAGGTTTGATCTGTTGAGACTTGAGACTCCATCTTGTTAGCTTGATAAAATCCAATGATTCCTTAGCTACCTCATTTGTTACTTTCCAAATTCTCTACAGAACTATGCAAAAGATTAGAGACCCCATAGACACACAAAAAAAAAAGTACAGCAATATTTTTATTTTTATGTTTTTACTTTTTATAAGCAAAATACAGCATTTTGTTGATGAATTTTTTTAGAGTAGATATACCTGCATATATTTTTCCATTTAAGGATGCTTAATTCTGAATTAAGAGTTAGTAATAACTTACCAAGTTACTGATGAGTGATGATGACCTCTACTTACGATCACCTCACTTTTACTAAAAGGGTATTGGGTTAAAATAGGCGAAAAATTACTATAAACAGAAGAAATATCCATGTTCTTATGCTTACGACCATTTGTACTACTGTTTAAAAAAAGACATTTGTACTACACGTAAGAAAAATACATTTGTACTACATATAATAAAATGTACTTAAAAAAAAAAATGTCAACTCTTGAAAAGAAATCTTAGTTATTTGGATAGATTAATTTTTGTACTTGATTGCTTGAAATACCTTAATTAACAAACGTTTTTTTGGGTAACACTCATCGTAATGTTTCTTGTACATATATAATAAAGGTAATGGAATAATGGATTCAAAATCGAATTTTTTTTTTCTCTTTCCAATGTAAGAAAATTATTTCTGTCTAAACAAAATGTAAGAAAATTATTCTTTACCCATATAAGTTTTTTATTTTTTATCTTATATATCTTTCTTTTTTACATTAAAATTTATCCAAATATCAAATTGGAAGAGTAGGGTGAGAGTTTTGAAGGAGCCTAAGATCAACTCATTGTCTTAAGAGCAATCTCACAAGTGAGTTTGATTCTTAATCGAATATATCCATTTTATACTCCCCTATCAAGTCAAATAAGACTCTAATATCATTGTTGAGACTTATGAGAGAGTCTATATTGGATGGATCAATATGTTAAGTTAAGAGCAACCATACAAGTGAGTTTGCATAACGTATCTTCTCACGGATCCTTAAAACAGATGAATAAATATAGATCTTATCATTTATATAGATATATGTTGTCACTCAACATAATGTGATATATAAAAAACATTTTCTTAAATACATGTTTATAATTAATGTTTAATATTTTTTTAAAGCACTTCAAAAAGAGTCTTAATATTCTCCATGTTTTCAAATGTAGAGGAAATTATTGTAAAAAGGTAGTACTAGCTTTATTATAGTGTGAAAAGAGGTAGCACATCCAATTGGCTTGAATTATTGTACCACACGGGTGGCCAAATCACCGATTAGAGATTGTGCGGCGTACTACTTGTCTCATGTTGGTTCCCTACTCTCTGGTGCCTGGTGGTACCATGATGTGGACATAGGGTGTTTGGTGTGGGTTGAGATTCTGTGTTTCTCTTACCATTTGTAAGAGAAAGAGATATAAATAAGTTTAAAAAATATAAATTAATTAAAGAAAAGGTTAACAATTGTTTAAAAAATATAAATTAATTAAAGAAAAGGTTAACAATTGTCTTTAGACCGACGTTGTTTAAGCATATCAAATTTGACCTTTTCATGACAATTTTCTTTTGGAAAATGTTAACTTGTGTCTTTAAGACACAAGTTTAGAAGTCAAATGTAAAAATAATGTATTGGAATGCGTGTAGTAAATTTAATCTTTAATGTTTTAATGAATTGAATGCACAAATTTTAAGAGAATATTTCTTTTTTTAAATTTCTTAACATGTACCCTAAGGGCACAAGTTAACACTACCATTTTTTTATGTGAATTTCTTAAACAATGACCTTAGATCACTTGCTATCAAAATCCATTAATTAATAATGATAGAATCCATTTAGTGGTAAGACTAGTTTTTATTTTTGTACATATTTATCTTTCTCTAAGTGAAATTCTCCATTTATTTTTAAAAGTAGGGAAGATCCTAACCCGTTTGGTGTGTATGTATAAATGTTTTAAATGAATTTAATTTTGTAAAATATATTTTTGAAATATTACCAAAAAACAATTTTTTAAAAATATAGTTTTTTTTGGGTAGAATGACAAAGGAAATAATAACTACAAACAAGGCTCAAAATATAGTTTTTTTTTTGAAGCAAAGTTTTTAAAAATATAGTTAATATAAATCAAAGTGGTAATTCCTATATTTTAAAATAAATTTATAACTAAATTTAGGATATAATTTTCAAGTCGGTACAAGAGTGTTTTTTGGTTTCATTATTTATCTAACTATGTCTAAAAGTTTTTTTTTTAACTGCAAATTAAAAATTAATAGTGAAAAAAAGTATAATAGCTACTATACTCACAACTCGGGGTTAAGTACAAGGGATACTTAGTCCATCAAAACTCAACAAACAAAAAATAATAATTAAAGAACCAACTCCTTAGGACAATATACAACACATAAGATTCATCATCCATTCGTAATAGAGAAAATGCAGTTTTTCTTCTTCTTTCCGCTAGTAACGACTTCCAAGCTTGAACTTTTATCAACTCCACCGCCTTTTTTATTCTGGAATCTTCGAAGAGAAAATAAACTGAAGATCAAAATTACTTGTTGCAAATACACTATATAGGTTCCACAACCAACTCATAAAAAAGACAAGATTACAATTTAGTCTTGCTAAGAACCATTCCAAGTTGGGACCTTGATATGCTCCACGATAACAAGTACATTAAGAACCAAATTGGAGAGGATGCACAAGTTCTTGTTCACATCCTAAGTAGTTATCCCACATTGTGTTAAATAAAGGAAACAATCTTACACTTGTTTTCCTTGTACCCTAACGAAGAGAAAACATAAAAATACAACTATGATCCATATACATGAAAATATGCATCCCAACCACGTATGCATCTCATAGAAATATGAGAACGATAAGTCCTATATGAAAAATAAGTTTTAATTTATGTGAAGTCAACATGATTAACGATATTGATAACCGTCTAGTGAGATGCGTGAAACCTTCTCGACCATGTTATCTCTTAAGGAAGTGTTGTTTCTGAATGCTTATAGACTTCATAAAAGTTGGTCAAAAGGTGGTCCCTTACCATTTTTAATAAAATAGTGTTCATTTTGTAAATAAAAACAAGGACTAAATGGTGTTGACTTTTACAAAAGAAAAGTTAAGTATCCATATTTAGACTTTTATTATGCCCATATTTTAAAGATAAAACTAAAGGTTACAACGAGTAAAAAGGATATCCAAATAAACAAAGTACAATCAACGAGAGAGCAAGAAAATAAATCAACTACAAGATAACAAGCCGAACTCCAAAGGGAAAACTAAGATTACATGTAAAAAGTTATCAATCGGCCAAACCAAAACCAATCCAAAGCAAGGAGCCCACACTCAAAGAAACCATCAGAACTATGCTACCACCCTAAGAAAAAGTAAAAAACAACCCCAACCCAATTGATCCCATAAATCATTATCGTCCCCATCACATAACAGGTTTTACAACCCATTTATACTGGGTGCATTGACTACATGGGTTGTTTATCAAAAACCATTTTCAAGAGCAGAATAAGACCAAATCCACCAGTTGCTCTACCTTCATCATGTTACTAGAGAAAACAAAATCATTTTGGGTTATCCAATTTGGACACATAAGCGAATGTCAAACCAAAACAAAACCTAACTTAGACCTGGGTATCACTTCCTAACTCCCCAAAGACGGCAAAAAGACATAATAGATTTTGGGGTAAGACCGCCTCCTAAACTAACCATCTAAAAACTCTGTACCAAACCTAGGAAACAAAAGCACACACAACAAACACATGGTCAAGAGAGTCTTCCAAGTCTCCACAAAAGACATATGAAATCCCATTATGATTTGTAATGACCCTTTGTGTGAAGAGGTTTTAACGGGTAAGGACCCTATCTTAAATTAACTTTCAAGGGAAGACCAAGTCCTAACTAACCCAAATCTTAGACAGAAGAATGACAACCTCCTCAAACCTGGTACCCTCCCCTTCAAAAGCACCGACAAACACTAAGTACGTCAACCTAACTAAATAACCCCCATTAAATCCAACTTCCAAGACCAAATATCCTCTTTGTGAGAAAGAGAGACCCTCCCTAGAGTCAGAATAAAATTGGCAACCAATACCCCCCAACGAACATACCTCTTCACAATCTAAGATCTCACCCACTCTCCATCCAACTAAATTCCCCATATATATTTCCCACCAAAACAACTTGCTAGTCGAAATCTTGGAAATGTCTTTGTAATAGAACCCTAAAGGAACCGTCCCCACCCAGGGGTCATCCCAAAAAGAATATAGTTAAATATATTGTTCTATGGGATTCCGAGTAGAAAAATAAACACATTTTGAAGTTAAAACGTCTAATTAATATCACCAATTTTTTTAGCAATATTATCACCAATTTTAAAAATGTATAAATTCATATTAATCTTTTCAGAAGTTGAGAAGATTCTGAACACGTGAATATGTCACAAGTTATAAGATTTTTTTTTAATGTCTTTTATCAAAAAAAATTAATTTATTTAATTTGATAAATGTAGCTTGAGTTTTCTTTCTTTATTATCTCAACTATTTCTTTACAAAAGACACAACCGATTTTAAATACGTGCACACACCACTATTTTAAATGTAAGGAGGGATCAAATCGCAACAACGCTCAATAAGGTTTCAACGAATACACATTTAACAAAGTTACTGTTTGATTGAAAATTTATATCATATAGATCAACCCTACGGAAAAAAACAACGAGACTTATGCTTTGTTTGCAAGTTTGGAGGGGAGGGGAAGGAAAAGGTTTGAGGGATGGAAAATATGAGGGAAAATGGAGAAATCTTTCAAAAAAATTTAAAATAGTTGTTTTTTAGAGAATGATAAATTAATGCATATGATTACTATATTTTAATTTTAAAAATAATATAACAACCTGTATTAAATTTGAAAAATTCATATAAACCGTCCAAAACTCTCTTCCAATACAATTTTTTAGTCCCCAAATGAGGAGAGTTTAATATTATGAAGAAAGGTTAACCCCTAAAGCCCTCTCCTTTCATTTATCTTCTATTTCTTTCACTTGCTCATTCCCTTTTTTTCCAAACCTTCCCCTTCCTTCCCATCCAAACTCGCAAACAAAGCGCCAGGAGACTAACCAAGGAAAGGAAACTTGACAGAGCTGTTATTGCACCGAAACCACTTAAGTAAACATAAGGGGAGATGTCCAATCCCAATTTATTTGATAAAGAAAAACTACCAAGATTTTTTTTGTTTTTTTGACAAAACTAGCAAGATTTTTTATTTATATTTGCAACTGATGGATCAAAATAGATATGACAGAATGGAAAATAAAAGTACAAGTACAAAATAGCACCAATAAAACAAACACAACTCAAAGTCACCAATGACTCCCCAAACCCAAAAAATAACCTTAAAAAAATCTTGCTTTCACATGCTCACATGAAGAAACTATCAAGATCTTCAAGGATACTTTGCTGATAATTTATTTTTTCCCCGGTGGACAAAGCTCAAATAAGTTAATCATTAGCGCTTCATTTGCTTAATGTGTTTTCAATGGTTAATGCTTAATATATTCATTCTTCCTATCATAAAAGAAAACAACAAGAAGAAAGCAACAACAAGACCATGAGCAAAGATGCTAAAGAGAACTCAAACGTACCTTTAGCAGCATATATGCATGGTACGACTCCAACATCATTTATTCGATTATGGGGTCGACACTGTAGCATATATAATGAAAATGTGTACTATTCAATCTTTAGTGAAAATAGAGTATGTATTAAATGAACTTTTCCTTTGTCTTTCATAATTCAAATGTAACAATAATGAGTGAACTACTATTGGTGACTTTCACTAATGAATCATTAAAATATTGGTGCGTTTGAAATATATAGTTACATGGAAAATGTAAAATTTGATGCTAATTAACAAACTTTTGAGACAAGAAAACTATTATATTTTTCAGCTAACCAAAGAAACCCATAAAAAAACTACCATGTGTTGCATTCGTACACATTGGAAACACAACTAAGTGAATCATAATGTGTTTATTCATTGTTAACTATGTCTAATATTCTTTTCATACAAACACAAGAAACATTTTAATATGAAAGTTATGTGAGATTTCAAACTCATCTTCCAATTCTGCTTGAATAAAGAGCCATGCTGCATTAGAAAGTAACTAGTAATCAAAGAGACGTTAAATACTAGTTTTGAAACTATGAAATAAGTCTATATTGTTAAATCAAATTACAACTTAACAGTGGCCAAACTGCAGAAGTTCCCTGGTATATATATGTTCAATTTTTTAGGAACATATTACATAAAATCTAGTTCTAAAATCAAAGTAAAAATATATGTAGTATTATTTTTATTTTTACCAAGTAGTATTAATTCTTAAATTCATAGAAAAAGATCGCCATTCCAGAAATAGAGCTGATGTACACTACTTTATCTAGGAAGAAACAAAAACACAGCACCATCAAGATAAAATATAACTTGATATATGCTGAAGAATAAAACAACACTAATGTGCATTATTCTTTGACAAAATTTCAGAACTACCGAAAGTGCAACATACACATTTATAAAAGTAATAAACTGGTCATGCTCTCAAACTGAAAAGAGAGATATAGGCTATTCTTTTCCACAAGAATAAAAATAAAATGTAAATAAATTAGATAACTAAATAGGAGAAAAGATAAATAATTTTACCACAAAGCACTTACTCATTTATTCACAATGATCTATGGTGCAGACAAAGTTGCATCATAGTACAGACATACCTTCTGAGCTTTGCAGGTGGGAAGGGGGTTTTCAGTACTACAAATGGCAGAAAGCACTCAGCTCCATTATTAAACCTCAAAATGACACTATAGAGGATTACAGCACATTACCAGATAGGTCAACGGCATCATTGTTAATGCATTAAAAATTCTTTTCTATCTCTAAAAACAAAATAGTTCAGCTTCACTTCATTGATTAAATTTTTTTCTTCCACAAGCATGAAAATATTATTAGCTACTACATACGCAGAATTAAAAAGTGGCTTAATAACTGGATCAAGATCTAACCATAGTAATTAACAAAACAACATAAATAGTGAGTTCATTCACCTCTTTTAATAACTCCAAGCTGGTAGTGGTGGTATAGCACAGTTATAAGATTCTGAAAGCTGAAGTGAACCTTGGTAATATTAGCCATCAATTGCTGCTGCAGCATCATCAAGATTCTCATAACATGGAGAAGGGCTAATTAACTTGAAGCCCTTTAAAGCTTGTGAATCTTGATGATGCTCCACTAGCAAACACTGACTGTTTTCTTCACTTTAGATCTGTGTGACCATGATATCATACAAGAGAGCAAGTATAAGAAAACAAAAAAAAAGAGTGGAAGTAGATAAAGAGAAGAACAAAACGTATAAAAATAGCCCTAACCCTAACCCTAAATCTTATCTAATCAAATCTAGTGAGGCAAAAGTAAAGCATAGGTGGTGGGTAGACAAAGAAAGAACAATAATACTTAGTAGTGAACCCACTAAGTAGTATTATTGACCAATAACTCTATATATCTCGTGTATACAAAAAAATAAAGACCATTGAAGTACTATCGCTAGTATAAGAAAAAAGCAAAAAAATAAATAAAAAAATATTTAAAAAGATAAGAAGAAATCTGAGAAAAAAAATTATTGAGTAAAGCTAACAGAAAAAATCTTCAATATTAGAACTGAAAGAAGGGTTGAGAAGAAAGTAGAGATAAGTGAGAAAGAAGAAGGTTTAATGGTGTTTATATAGAGAGAAAAACTCAACTATAGGATCTGATAGGATATAGAGAGAGTATGTGTTTGTGTGTGATACTAGTAAGTAATAAATGAGGGAAGAGATTAGTTGGTGGCTTAAGATCTGTCAGTGAGAGTGAAAGAGAGAGAGAGGAGCAATAAGCAGAAGAGAACAGTTAGACATCGTAATCTTAGTCACCAAATTTACCAAAAACTTAAAAACTCTCTGACCAACTCCATATTCCACAGATGGAAAATGGAATAATATCTACCATAAGTGAGTGAGTATAGAACTTAATTACCCTTCCAGTAAGTAGAGGAATAAGGTGGGGTTTAAGATTGGAGTAAAATATTGTGTTGCGTCCTATACAAGCGTTTTTCAAATTGTGGGGGCCGTAAGGAATTGACAGGTCCTGCTAATACACGACCCTTTACCACAGCCAAGGTTCCAAAGGGTGACCATTCCTTTGCCCTCTCCTTCCTACTTAGGGTTTCCTCGTTTTGATTCATCCTTAAGTTTTTGCCTTTTTTGGACTCTTCTTTTGTTACATTTTTAGAAAATAATAATATATTTATATTACATAATATGGTCCATTTAACTCTAATTATATTATTTTATAGGAACTCTATACAAACATCCATTGAAAAAAATTTTCTCTTTTCATCTCGTCCAAATTGTTTTTTCTTCTTTCTCTTTTAGATAAATGTCTACATATTTTTAGTCCTTTTTTTATCTTTTCCAGAATGTCTTTGTGATTTTGCTGTTTTAATATATCGTTGTTTGTTTTGATTTCTTGTCTGTGTGATGTTTTTTTTTTTTTTTTTATTTTTTTTTATTTTGATGTTTTTTTGATT
>Ga0228711_1000900_pt1 | contig 40822 bp, 21 predicted proteins | sample MedpolnodulmetaG_2_FD_177996 | JGI IMG/M metagenome (GOLD analysis project Ga0228711, IMG submission 177996) | Root nodule microbial communities from Medicago polymorpha collected in Santa Monica, California, United States - brown nodules | ecosystem: Host-associated > Plants > Roots > Nodule...
GAAGTCGTTCCCTCTTTTAATTGTTTTCATTTTTCACTTGATCAAACCCGCACATTGCGTTCGGGCATAAACGGGTTACAAAATCGAGTCGGATCTTGTGCATTCCCTTTTTTTTTAAGCATAAGATCGATATTAGACAATCACTAATGTCCTCACTGTGTAATTGCGAGAAATTGATGTCTGCCTATGCTTGGAATTTGAATTTGATAAAATAATGTCTAAGATTCATATTGGTTCTCAAACAAAAAAATGTAATATTAATTTTAGTCCTCTTGAAAAAAAGTGCATATTGGTAATTTAAATTGATTAAACTGTAATAGTTTAGTCATTTTTATCCATTTTGTTAGTCATGATCAACATTTGTGACACATGACACTGGTGTCATGTGTCATAAATGTTGATTATGACTAACAAAATGGATAAAAATGAATAAATTGTTACAATTTAATCAAATTAAAGGATCAATATGCATCTTTTTTTTTGTAGACGACCACTATGAATCTTACAATAGAGATAAGAGGCCAAGAAGGTGTTTAAGCCTATTTTTAATTATTCAGTTATGATTTGGTGTGGTGGTTTTTGTGCAAAATAATATTTTGACTTTGTTATTATGGTTTGTCTCTGTTGTTGTACTAAAGATTTAGCTGAGTTATTGGTTGATGGTTCTCAACGGTGATATTTTTCAAGTGATTAATGTTGAAGGAAGAATTGTGTCTCCTTAGTTGTGGATTCTTTACTACTCCAACAAAGTGTTAAATACATTTGCTTTGGACTTTTGGGTTTTTTCTACTATAATTAAAAAAGACATGTAAATAAAGATAAGGCAAAATACCTCTTTTGATCTTTTAAGTTTGACAAAAATATCGGGTTAGCCCTTAAAAGACCTATTTGAAACTTAAAAAACTTAAATAGGGTGAGTATCTTTTGTTTGATTGGTTGTGTATTGAATACATTGTACAAAAAGGGTATTTATAGGAAAAATTATTCCTACTTGCCAAAACAACATGGCCTACATTAATGTTTAGCCTTGCTAGGCTATTGTCGCAAGTAGTTCGTTAATTTTCTCCATCGTTGAAGGGGTGTGTGGCGCCCTACATTCAGTTGTCAGTTTCCTATTTTATAGCATGAATCGTTAACATGGTCCAATGTGTGCAGCCTTCCTCAAAATGTGCTTCCTTGCTCAACGTTCCTTGTAGTTAGTGTTGTTATAAACAAATGAGCATGGGTTTGGTGTCTCGTTGTCCAGTTTTACTGAACTTTTACTAGGTATGATATGTTGAATACCCATAGATTCTTTAGTAGACTCGAGAAAGAATCGACTAAACCTTGTCCTATTGTGATAGTAATCGCCTAACTTTCAATCGACTAAGAAGCAACTTGAATAACCTCAAAATCCCCTATATTATGATTTAGATTAACAAGATAATTATTTTTAGGTGTATATCAATAACCCTTCATTGCATTATAGATTGGTTTCTGAGTGAAGAGAGAAATGATGCAACATAACTAAACTGACTACACGTGAACAATGTCATTATATATAGAGCCGTAAAAATAGAAAGCGAGATGTTATAAACTCTTATTCGGGGGATTTAGAAAACCTTACTGAACTTGAGGTGGAGAAATCCTCCATGGCTACCTTGAAAAAAACTTGTCCTTATATATAAGTCTCTATACAAATTATTAGATGCATTCATGTTTTTTCTTGAACATAACTCTAATAAATATTGTTAACTTGTTTTGAAATATGAAAAAATCAAATTAAATACACGTGCAAATCTCTCGACCACCATTCAAATGAATATATTATTGGAACATCTGAGGAATCGGCAACAATGATTTTTGGCTTGTGTTTGTTCTTTCATGACACAGTGTGGTTCTGGAGAAATTTGTTGTTTCATGACACGGGGTTGTTCACTTTGTTGTCTCCATCTTTGGGGGAAGATTTTGCTAGGGACAGAAATGAGATCCGAACTTTATTTCCTTAATTACTTATGTTCCTAGTTTTCTGTATATATTTCTTTTTCTTTCGAGGGTAGCCATGGAGGACAGGTTTTTGCTTAATTACTTCTGTTCCTAGATTTTGCTTAGTCCCCCCTCTTTGTAATTTTTTTTTTCCTTTTTTAATAAAATTTACGTATTGGAAAGACGGTAGAGGATGGGGGAATCTGTTGGGTGCCAACCTAGTTGAGATGCTTCAGATTCTCCCGGATACCCAACCTTTCTCTTGGCCTTATCGAAAAAAAATATATACAAAATATATGCATTAACTACATTACCAACTTTTTTTTAATATATGTAAAATTTATCGAACGGTCTTATAATAAGGGATGGTGGAAGTATAAATTTTTGGCTTAATAGCAGTTTTTGCCCCTAACTTTTACGAATTGCGATTTTGGCCCCCTAAGAAAAAAACTACAAAACCGCCCTCTAAGTTTTGCAACTGTAGCAGTTTTGGCCCCCAAGGCAAAATAAAAAATAAAAAAATAACATGTGGCACCTCATTTAGGGTGTCACATCAGCGTAGACCGGGTCAAAATTGGCCTTGGGGGCCAAAACTGCCACAGGTGCAAAACTTAAATGGTCGTTTTGTATTTTTTTTCTTAGGGAGTCAAAATCGCAACTTTGAGAAAGTTAGGGAGGTAAAACTGTTATTAAGTCTAAAAAAAATTATGTATTACATAACAAAGTGGCAACACGTGATAACTAGATATATGTATACCCTTAAAAAATGGATACCCTTAATATATATCATACAAATTAAATCATGTTTAAATTCACTTTTTTTTTTAAATGCACGTGGTTGGCCTACTCTCAAGATAAGATTATTTTTTTAATTAATTATTAGAACGCGTTTCCAGCAAGTTTGGCCTTTTCTTCCCCAAATGAAAAAGGGAAAAAGTTGGACTTTTTCATTGGAAGCATACTCTCTTTTTTTTTTCCTTCAAATAATATAGTTTTTAAAATCCAGGATTTTAGATTCAAACTCTTGTTCATACATAATATGATGTCTTTATCAACTGAATGATACTCATATAGTTAAGCTAGAGACAACAATATTAATATAAGTAAAGAATTTTATTTTTTATTCAAAAAGAAAAAATTTAAAGCAATCGACCATGGATAGAACTATTCCATTTAAGAACTCATCTTTGACTATTGAGTTTTTACCAATTCAACCATTAAATATGCTCATATTACATTAATTCTCAAACACAAAATTTCATATAAGTTAGACTTTTGTATCTGTAATTTTATAGTTTTTTAACAAAATTATAACTATCATTATATCAATGTAATACATTGACATCCCAATTTTGTCGTCACCCTGATGTACCATCAACAACATCTCCTAAAATGTAAGACTATGCACACGAGTTTCCATAATGCAAAGCATGATTCAACACAGCATTTCAATCTCATAAAATGAAATAATATATGATATCAATAAAAGGAGCATAAGGATGAGTTGGTAGGGCACCGTTGTTGATAAATGTCAACACCGATTGAGAATCAGACTTGCAAATAATGTCTCTAAAATCATTGTTCCAAGTGATTAGCAATCTATAGAAAATAGCATGAAGCTCAACATTAATATTATTGGTATGACTGCAACTTCCTGCAAAATCGGCTATCAAACCACCAACTGAATTTCTGATTAGGCCTTGAGAGCCTAATTTACCAGGTTACCAGTTGAGCTACCGTCAATATTAACTTAATTCCATTATGTGGAGGAGGTTTCAAAAAAAAACCAACCTAAAAGTAGGGTTAAGAGCATGATCACCAAAAGCATTCTTGGGGGAATTATATAGAGAATAGACTAGAAAGGGTAACTAATGATGGAGAAAGCTTCACCATTTTTAGGTTTTCAAATAAACCAACATTATTCATCCAATAAAAAAAAGAGCATTACGTCTGTTGGGTGCATACATCTTGAACGATGAGAAATACTTTCACGGACACAATCACAAATCAATATTGTTAGCCACAATCTCACATGAAATGGGGAAAAATTAAAGAAAAAGTATTTAGGTTTTTTTTTTTATGAATCAAAAGCGAAGGAAGGCATCAGGGGATACCTTGACACCCAACTAGGTTGGCACCCCAAGGCTATCCCCATCCTCTACCACCACACCCAAAATTTATTATAAAAGAAAAAAGGAAAATTGTACAAGAGGGAGGACCAAACCAAAATCCTAAAAAAAACAGGAAATAAAAAGCCAAAAAATAAAGCAAGAGACCTAAGGATAACAGAAATTAGGAAGACTATATTTGTCTCTAAAAAGTAGTTATAATAAACGTAGGAAGAGAATCCCACCAAACTGTGACCATGATTTACAAGCTTATCTGCACAACAATTTCCTTCGCAAAAAAGCCTTATGATTAAAGAAAAATTCTTTCAAGGCAATACGGGAATCTGAATTACCAATAGCTCGAAAGTTCCAGTAAAAAAATCTTTATTGAGATGGAGGATCACCCTTAGACCGGGTATTATAAATGGACCTGATAAGCTTCTTTTTTGTTTCTTGGTAAAATTTGTATTGAAAGGTACATTATCATCATCATTTTGCTGAACCAAAATGTGACACACCAGATTCAAATCTTTTTAAAGAACGGAGCAAAAATAACTACTATTTCCAACAACCACTTGTGTTTCCGGAACGGAGGGCGATGAATGGGTGCTAATATTAATTTTTAAATATTAACTTTCTATTCCACAAAAACATTTATTTTTTTTAACTAAATATAAATTTTAAGCGCTAAAAACTTAAAAATTAATATTTAATTCTTCCATTGTTAAAAAAAAAAAATCAAACTTTTGCAAGATATATTTATATAATGTATTAAACATGCCTGCTAAAAGAAATTCAAAATTTCGAAGGATACATATGAGCATACTTAAAGGTAGGGATCGAAAGTCGTAACATAAAATATTTAGAGAACCAAAACTTGCCGAAAATTTGTAGCGGAACTAAAAACGAAATTTAAGATATTTATAAAGACCAAAAACTTATTTAACTCTGGATTTAAGTTAAGAGAAGAGTAATTGTTTAAATACATGCGGTAGTTTTGAAGGATTTTGAAGTGTGTATTAAATAATTGAAATTACAAAATATCACATTATTATATGAAGAGTGTCGGGACACTATTTTTTTAACACTCAATTATTTATTGGTTGGATATCATACGTGTCCACTTTATGTGAGAGGTTAGGATATTTATAAATGGATGAAATAGAGATACTCTAAATAGAGAGATCCAACTCCCAAACAAGGGATTCTAAACATGTGGTGAGTATGACTAAACTTGAGATCAGAGAGTCAAGGAAAGGATCTTAACTGAATGAGATTAAAACTTCGAATTCTCTCTTATCTCTGTACCACGTGTAGTATAAATTAATTTCGGTGTTAGATTTTAGATATTTTTTTTTAGGGAAGATTTTAGATATTGTTTGGCAACCTCCTCTTGATTTACATACTGTCAAAATACAAAGTACTCCACAATTTGTTTTAATTTGATGTCCGGACCGTAGTTTGTTTGGCTATTTGTGTTGGTTTTAAAGTTTTAAAGTGTGAATGAGGGTGGAATGACTCAATACATTGTGTACAATGAAATTGTAATGTTTTCTGTTTGTTTCACCGTAGAAAAACATAAAATAAAAAAAATTTGATTTTGTCTCCACAATTCAATACTTTTTTTTAGTCAAAAGGAAAAATATATTAAATAAAAATCAAAAGATACAGAGATGGGAGGCATTAGACCTGACCCAGGTAAAAGATACACCGTGATAAACCAAACCAAGTGGACAACCTTAATCTATCCTAACAAAAATTCACTAGTCATCCGTGCAACTCAGCGAACCCGCGTACGGACCCGAAATCAAGTTACAAAAAATATGAAAAGTGAACATCTGCAAGAAACAATTAGGCTTTAAATTCGGCGAATGGATTGAATGCCAACACTGTAACAAAATCAAAGTCCTAACAGCTCCCTGAACAACAGGAAGCATATTTCAATATAACTTCAAGCTAGAACTTATATAGTTTGGCTCTAAAATTTATTCAACACACTTTAGCCTAAAATTTATTGTTCAACACACTTTATATCAAAAAATTGATGAAAGAAAAAAAAAATTACATTCAACTCTATATTTGTCACAACTAACTTTACTTAATCTATTTGTAGAAAAGAAAAAAAAAAAAACTTCACTTAGGCTCTGTTTGGATAGCTTAAATCTAACGGAGCGAAGCGGAACATAATAGAATGGAATGGAATAAAGATATCATTTCATTGTTTGGATATTTTATGATGGAATGAAAATAATTTTCATTTCATTGTTTTGTGAAATCGACGGAATAGAATGATTTATAACTTTTTATTCCAATTTTACCCTTTTATGTAAAAAAATAATATCAAATAAACAATAATAACATTATTGATTAGCGGAACAGAATTAAGGACAAGAAACTTGAAGATTATCCAAATCTGTATCATCCCATGAACTTAGTACCTATGGCGCAGCTTCTCCTGTTCCATCATTTAATGTTGACTTTTAAAATATTATAATTATTTAAAAAAATAAACATTACTGAATTGATAATACATTTTGTAATGAAAAAGTTGAGTACTCGAATAAATTATTTGTTCAAGTTAATCCTCATATTTTCTTGCATGTCTTTTATTCTATGTTCATATACACAACTCATGATGTTTCTCCCATAAAAATAAAAAATAAAAAAATAAAACATAATGCTTTTGAATTATTTGTCAGTTACGTTGAAATTTTGCTCTATGTTGTGTGGAAGAAAGATAAACAAGAAGAAGAGAGTAGTTGATGCACATGAAAATAAATGGCCGGAAAAAGAAAAGAAAAAAAGTGGAAGATATGGAAAGTGATGAAATAAAAAATAGGGGTGAAATGGTAATTATGTAATAAAGAAAGTTCATTCTGTTGCTTACTTCCCAAATTGAATGGAATGAAAAATAAGAGGAGGTGGTATGGATTCCATCATATTCCATTTCACTCCATTAAAAAATTTCAAATCCAAACAATGGAATATGATTTCATTCCACTCTATTTCATTCCATTCCATCACACTCCATCAATCCAAACATAGCCTTAATCTAACCATTCAAAATCAAATTGCATAACCAAACATTTACATAGTTCTTCTCTCTTTTTCCGAAATGGGAACAGTTAAATTTTTAGACAACAAATGCAATAAAAGGGAGCCATTAACATCATGCAAATTTATCACCTTTATTCGTTGATTAATCCTTCACTACGGATATTTCTCATAAATTAACATGAAGGTACACAAATTTGAAGCAAAAATAAACCCCCTACTCATTATTCACGCTGGGAGTTGGATAAATAACCTAATTATACAAGAGAAACATGCATAGCATAACATTAACACAACAAAACATTCCATGAAGTGATGAAAACTTAGAAAGAGATAAAAAAAACAGTCATAGGAAAATTAATGGTTGGTATGAATAATTAACTAGCTAGTCTCAATTTTGGATGTGATCATTTAGGAACATCTAGGCTGTAGCACCACATTTAAGAGCTTCTTTAGGTATGTTCCTAACTTTATGAACAGCCTCAGCAAAAATAACACCCATTCCCATATGCAAATGAGGTTCAATGTGACAATGGAATGCCCAAACACCAGGGTTATCTGCCTTAAACCTTAGTGCAGTCCAACCATATGGAAATATAACTGCAGTGTTCCTCAAAGGTGCACGTGTCAAATTGAAACTTTTCTCATCAACACCTGGTCTAAATTTCCCTTCTCCATATCCCAAAACCCAAAAATCATGTCCATGCAAATGCCATGGATGAATTTCACTACCAATCCCATTTAACTGGTTTGCATTTTGTAGTATCACATCAACAACCTCATTCAACTGGAACGTGTAAACACCGTTACCGGTAGTTGTGTTTGGATTAACTGGATTTTTAAATATGTCATAGTCCATTGGAAATCTCTCTGGTGGTGGATTTCTATCAAATGTATTTTTTAGGTTAAATTTGATTGATCCTAAGTAAGGTGTTGTTGGCAATGTTAATGAAACATTGTTAATAGCCCATTTAGTGAAACTACCGATTTTGTTTTGTGTGTTGAGGAGGAGAATCGTGCGGTGTGAGGATTTTGGTGGCTGTGGAGTTCCCATTTTGGAAATGATTTGTTTTGTGAACGCTTTGCTGTGTTCGGTGTCGTTCCATAAGGGTGTGACTGGTGGTGGTAAAGTTGGAAAAACTGAGGCAGAGATTGTTTTGTAGTTAAGGATTGTTAGGGCTTGTGGTGTGTTTGGTTTTCTGCCTCTAACACCGATTGAAAGCCAGTAGTTTCTTTTAGGGTCTTGGTCTGTTGTAAGGAGTACTGAGTAGGTTTCGCCTGAGTAGATGTCTATGTCATCAACTGCAAATGGGTGCACGTAGTTTCCATCTGCTTCCACTACAATAAGTTTGTGATTCTGAAACAAACAGAAATTATGGGGCAATGTTATTTCATGGAAAATTGAATTAATCTATGGTGCAATTCATGATGAAACTAATTGCACAATAATATATAAATATAATAACGATCATGCTGCTAGTGTAAAGTCCCACCAAATCATATGGGTCTCGTATAAATTTAATGGATCTTATGTGAACTTTAACCAATAAAAAAAAATGTGTTAAAAAGTATATGTTAAAATTTGTCGTTAGCATTTCTAATATTCAAATTCAACTTTTCCTAAACAACCCTAAGTGAGTTAATGAATCATTTGAGTCCAACCAATAAGACAATATTTAATTCAAATTTGAATTTTGTACACTTATGTAATACAGTTGTTGATTTGAATGAAAGTGCATATGTATGATAAAATGGGTTCGTTCCTGCAAGATGTGATTCCCTCTACTGCTAGATTATAGACATAAATTTGGCACCTAGTTATCAAGAAACCAGTGTTTCACATGCCAACTCCGACCAATCACTATGCATCTCAGTTAACTTTGTTTTCTTTTCCTTATTTTATACTAGTACTCCATAACGTGGATCTACTATTTTTTGTCGCACGTTTGACAACTCACTAATCCCCACTCATGTGATTCAAATTTTCATTCATCATTATCACATATAAGATACTACGTGAAAAAACAACTAAAGGTTGACCACTGTTATTTCAGCTGTGTAGTATTATTATTTTTTGGTGGTACCTCTTCATGTATTTGAATGTATGTATATGTATAAGTTTCTTTTAAAATATACATCTTCCGATCACTATTACAAACAAATAAATGATATATGTTGCCTATAATATAAAGTACATATATCATTTATTCAATGCATATAAATAAATAGACTTTTGCTTATAATTATGATCAGATGATGCAATTTACGAGATTCTTCATATTACATGAATAAAATATTTCTTAGAATATATATGATTTAACTTACATTCGCTGTTAGTGTAAAAGCTTTCTTACATGGACGATCAATCATTAAAACATTTAACTTTAACTATTTCATACAGGGAAATGTTAACGAGTGTCTTTGGGTACTTTTTAAGAACCATTAATAATAGGTTTTTTATGAAAGACTGTGTAATCAATGCAATGAAATTCGTAACATTTGACTTTTAAAAAAAATATTTTTTAAATTTGGTATCCTTAACTTTTTCAAAAAAAATAAAAATCGGTATCCTTAAAGAGTGAGTGTCTCGGGGGCAATCGTTAACAAGACCCTTCATGGTTGTTGTTGACCAACTCATACATGTCAATGTATAATTTTGACAATTAATTTATTTAATTATAAAATAAATAAAAAATTAATATTTTAAAAAGAATAATATGGATAAAATAAGTTATGTGAACATGTAAATAAGGAAACTACGACATTTAATGGAGTTCCTATTGATTTTTTACAAAGTATTGAAGTTAAAGTTAACATGTGTTTTAAGACACCCAAAACCTTAATTTTTAATTCCTCCGATTCTGCACATTAAACGGCTACTTGAGCTGGACACACGAAGTCGTAGATTTCCATATCGAAACATTTTTTCAAAGATATTTTCCAACTTCTTTGACCTGTTAGTGAAGTCTTTCTTACGCTGCCTTAAACACATGCACACCTACCGTATCTAAATTATTTCATTCGTTTTCCATGAATTAGACTATTAATCTCCGGAATTTCCTCTTAAAAGTACCCTTGCTTATTATGTCGACAATTGATTCTTCTTTTTTTTGGACAAAATTGATTCCTTTTTTATTTGGTGGGAAGTGGGAACAATGAAATGAAATAGTACCACTATCTTAATCTTAATTATGAGACAGCTGCCCAAAGTTGATAATTAAGATGCGCATATATTTAGATGTGGAAGCAATGATGATATAACCCTAATAATGACATGCAAAATAGACACACACAAACTAATTGGAATATGACAGAATAATATAAATGTTAATAAGAAAAAGTATATGTAGTGGGTCATAGCTAGAAAACTCACTGAAATGGCCAAGTTGAGAGAAGCCAAGGACGTTGTACTAGAAATCCTTATTCTATAGGTCTTTTTTGGCTCCACATGAAGAATCTGGGGTGCACATTCTTCACCACCTTTCAAATTGCATTGGGGTAGGGAGGTGCTCCCATATTTAGCTGCTAGGGAACAATTGAACTGTCCTCGTCCATTGATGAGCAAGCTCTAAAAAAGTTGTCGATTGAATGATGTGTTAGAAAGAAAAAAAAACAAAAAAACAAATACTATATTATCATTCATAAAAGGTTACGCATGCAATTATTTTAAGAAAAAATACACTGTTGCTTTTGTTCGTTTCTTCTGATTATCTTTCCCTTTTTGCGTCAAAATAAAGCTAACACCGCGTGGCCAATTGTATGAAAAAAAGTACTATTCCATTATCTTTCTTGGTACTGTCCATGATTAAATTATAATTTAAAAAAAAAACTAATTTGAGGGAAATTATAATTTTAAATATTTACGATGATTTCCTTTATTTTATTTTTGAAATTTTTTGTCTTGATTAAAATTTAAAGGATAAAATAAGAAGAAAAAATTTGTACCAGTTCATATTTCTACAGTCTTGAAAGATGTGTTGTTGAAAAATAAAATTGACAAGTGGGGGTGGCAACTGCGAGAGTTCACCCTTATAGAAAACATCCAACGAAAATTTGATGAAATGGGCCACCTAGCTGCAAGGTTTTCTATGCCACTATTGGGAATTATTAGGTATTAGGTGAATGGGAATATGACTCTTTATTCTTTCCCAATTTTTTATTTTTATTTCTATGCCACATGAGTGTGAGTTGTTTTCTTTCAAGAATTTTATTGTCTGGTTTACAGATCAAATAACATCATATTCATATGAAAAAGGAAAGCACTAATGCTCATCTCATATGGTGGATGTCACAAATAAAGAGTATCATTGGTGATGATGAAAAGTATAGTGGTGAGAAGTCTTGTGTTAATTTGTTATGAAAATTTTAGCGTAATCATACTCATAAGCCAAAAGTTATTATTATGCTTTAAAATGTTCTAGATGTCAAATAATTTATTTTTTTAACAGTAACATTTTACTGTGAAAAAATTCAAAGATGAATAACGTGAAAATTATTTGAAGAGTTCAATTTTTGTACAATGTTATTGTAATAAATTTTACACATTCAACTGATCATAATTCATAACCAACTTTAAAACGAGCTAAGACCCTAAACCCTAAATTTTAAAAATAATTAATGATAGTTGGACACATTTAATAATAAGACACACCGCTTAAAAAAATTGAAAGTGTACCTGTGGTTCACCAATCCATCTCATTGGGGCTGAAGAGAGGCCAACCTCTTGTTCATGTGAGCTTGTGTGCCACAAATCACTAAGGAGCAGGTTGAACTCACCATCATAATGAAATGGCTCTCTTTGGTTCTTTGGTAAATCTACTATTAGAGAACCATACAACCCTGCTGCTCTCTGCATACCAAAGTGTCCATGATAGAAATATGTACCAGGCTGCACCATATTCAACACCAACCCATTAATATTATATATATGTAACTATCTCTAATTATATTATATATTATAAAATAAAATAAAATATGTCATAAAAGAAACAGAAGAAAAACCATTGCTGGCATGGACATATATGCCACTTGGGGTCAAATATGTGATCAAATTAATCAGCATGTGACAGTAGAAACAGAAAAGGAGATTATAGATACAACAGAGTGATAATATTTAATTAATTACCCTGTCAACTTTGAATCTGTAATTAAAAGTTTCTCCTGGATTTATAGCACACTGTGAGATTGCAGCAGTTCCATCAGCCCAAGGAGTTCCAAGCTGCAAACATTTTAACAGTAATTAACAACAAAATTTAATGTAATATTAATTATAATTAGACTGGTACTTTGCTTCATGGCTTCATGATCAAAACCACTAGAACAAAGAATTTACCTGTCTGATTCCATGCCAGTGAATAACAGTTCCCTCTGTATGGAGCTTGTTGGTGAGTGCAATGTCAAGAGTGTCACCAACTTCAGCTTTAATAGTTGGGCCTGGAAACTGGCCATTGATTCCCATCACAACATGCTCTACACAATCTGGCTTTTTGTATATGTACTCCACATCAAACTTGTAGTGTCTCACTTTTGCTAATGATAACTCAAATAATCCTAACCATATGCACCAAACAAAAACTGCTTTCAACAAAGCCATTGTTGCTAAGCTAGCTTTTGCTCAGAGATTTAGTCTTTTGGGACTATTTGTATCTACAGATGAAATGAAAGAACGATTGTATGTGTATATATATATAAGAACTAAGTGGAGGCGTATCTCGATTATTGTACCATTAACATTGCCTAGGCTGTCACATACCCCGTGGTCATTATTTTAACAACAATGATATATAGACATACACATCTAAATTTTATACATTCATTCAACATTTTATTCTCTTTATCTCTATTTCATTTAGTTAATCAAATAATTTCTAGAAAAAATGTGATCATATATCTAATTAACTGAAATTTTTTAAAGTGATACAAAGAGGTTTTTTAAAATGATACAAAGAGGTGTATACATGGTATTAACTTGCATCCATCGAATCATTCTTTTTTCTCTTTTCATTTTTCCTCTTTGTTTTAAAGTGTACACCTTTACATGATGTGTACATGGATCTTTTTTCTTATTTTAATCTATCGGTATACCTCGTGCTCTAACTATTATTTTAATATATGCCAACTAATATTTTTATCTTATCATCCTTCTTAGAATAAAATAAGATGTATTATTTTTCCAATAGTGTTTGAATTTGCACGTATATATAAGACATAAAAAGAAACGCGATCACAAAAAAAAGTATTGTAAATAAAGTAAATATTTTAAATTGGTTTCTTCAAGAAAAAAATTTCCCGACTCTGTATACCAAAAAAATCCAAATTTGACCCACTTTCTATTTTTGTTGGTTTTTTTGTCGTTTTTCTCATTTCCGCCATTTGAAACGGCGGGAATGAACCCCCTCTCTCTAACACATGTCTGCTTGTGGCAGGCGGGATTGAAAAAAATAAAACTAAAATGGTCAAACTTGTCACACGCAGACATGTCTCAGAGAGGGGGCTCATTCCCGCCGTTTCAAATGGCGGAAATGAGGAAAACAAAAATAGAAAGTGGGTCATTTTGAAAAATAAATGTGACAGATATCAAATTTGAAATTTTTTTGGCATACAGGATCAGAAAAAAAAAATTCTTTCTTCAATGACAAACGTAAAAGGTGATAGTAAAAAAATTTAAACTAAATTCTATTACATACTTTTGACATTGATTTTCTGACGGAAAAACCATCGATATAATCTATGAACTATCACTCTTTCTTCAATTTAATCCATAAATTATAGAAAGAATATATTAAATTATCTCCTTTACTCTTCTCTTTATCCCTATTCTAACTCTTTATATCTCTTTTAATCTCATTCTCACTCTCTTGGTTATATTTTTATATTTTAAAGAAGAGGTAGTGAATTTAAGAGAGATAGAAAGTTAGGAGATAGAGACATGGATGAAACCAGAAAATATTGTTTTTGGTGGCAAGATAGTTTGATAAGTGATACACAAATCAACGGTGTACGAGTAACTTTTTTTGTTTTTGTTTTATTTTTTTTAGAGAAAGTAACTTAATAAATTTCATTTATCTTTGTTTTGGTATATGGACGAAACAGTTGCCACCTTAAAACTCACACTATAGATACAAAATAATAGCCACTAGAAAACTCATACACATAAGTAACTCCTCTGATCATATTGTTCATCTTAACAATTTAGACATTTTTTTCTAGTTGAGTTACTACTTGTGAGCATGTAGCTTCTACTAGTAATATTTATATTAGAAATTAGTTTAATAATAATAATAATAATCCTATATAATACAAAATTAATTAATTAAATAATGTCAACGAGTTAATTGTCGAATCAAATTCCAAACTATTGTTGAATTGGTTCGGTTCATTGTCATCTATAATCTAATGCATTGAGTTTGGCGTGTATTTTGCTCTGTGTTTTGTTTTATCTCTGGTTTTGGTGTACTGTTTGGAATTCTAATCCCCTTCCTTTTATCTATCTATATTTATAATATATTTTGCCTTTAACAAAAAGGTAAAGATCGTCAAAAAAATTGTTAAATTTAGAAATAAAACTCAAATTCTTTTAAACAATTTGGTAAATCCCTCGTATGATGAGCCGTCCTCGTGTAAAAGAAAATAAATGAGCACTAATTAAATATTGTGTTAAACAAAAGAGTCTTGTTAGCGAGTGCCCCGGGCACTCTTTAATAATTTTAAAAGAAGAAATTATTCTATAAAAAAGTTAAATATTTCAATTTCCTTTAAAAAAGTTAAAAGAAAAAACAATAATAAAAACACGCTTTTTCCTTTAAAAAAGAAACACGCTTTGTAGCTAATCTACCCATCGGTCAAGCACACGCTTTGACTGCTTCCCAATCCCATCCCATAACACGTTTTATTCTAAACAAATTTAATTAGAAGTAAAAATAAAATTATTGTTTTTGACATCCCTTTAAAAAAAATTATTGTTTTTGACTTTATTTTTACAGAAATCTGATATTTTAAATTTAATTGCTAAATTTAAAATAGTTACTACTGGTGTGTTGAAACTTTTTTGTACTCGAAGGTTGATGAACAAATAAATTACACTCGAGAATATATATATTTTGCAAGCTCTTATATACAACTCACTTCAAAAGGTTTTGTAAAAAAAAAACTCACTTCAAAAAGCTGGTACGTTTTATAATAAGTCACCCTTTTTTTTTGACCAAATAATAAGTCACCCTTAAAACTCAACAATTGGGGCTTTATATCTTATATATTTCCTATTAGGAAATAATCAAGAGAAAAAATTCACACAACTGAAAACACACTAATATAAGGAGTACAAATAAACGAAAACAACTAAAAAATATACTATTCAACCTGCAATGTTTATAAGGACAAAATAACAAATCATCTCATACAATTTTTGCACGTATAGAATTGCAAACTCTCTTAACTATTGTTATGCCTAAAACTAATTATTTTGTTAGCGAATCAAAGAAGTTGATTCTTGGTCAAAATCATGTTAATTTCCATGGTAGCTAACTACCTATTAAACTTGTTTTCCAACTAATTTATATAACCATCACCCCAATTTATTATAAATATATAATATCTATAGTTTTAATCTCTCTCTTTTTTCTCTTACTTAAACCCTATCCGTCACCACTTTTTTCTTGCATCTATCAAAGTGCAATAATATAGGGTCAGTTTTTACCTAAATTCACCATCTGAATTGTTTTTTTTTCATTATTAGTTGAATAAGTGATTTCCACGTATTTTCAATCTTTTTTCATTTGTTTTTGTGAATCGTCGTCTTTCACTCTGTTTGTTATGATTTATTGTCTTTGTGCTGTGTGTTTTTGATTTCTCGTCTTAGTGTAATGTTTATTTGATTCAGGTTTAAAGATTAGCTTTGAGAACATGCATATTCAATCCATGACTTGTCATCGTCAACGTCGTAGATTTGGAGACAAGAGTATTTTGAAGACTTGAATACATTCACATTTGTAGGCATAGGTACTTTGTCGTTTTATGTTATTAACATGGACGTGTGAGTTTGTTCGCAAATTCATCCTTTTTGTTTTTCGCAATTTTGAATTTGTATTATATCAATGTACTCTATCAATTTGAACGATGAATGTCATTTATTTTTGTGAAGAAAAAAAATCTGTTAAGTTGCGTTTACCTATTTCCTTTCAATTTTGTAGGTTTTTTTAGCTCAATTATCAAGAATGATAAAAAGTAAAGATTCTAAGAGCATCCACGATGGAGACACCAATTTCTAAGTACTTAAATGGATCACACGTGTACATATCACTCATTTATAATTTTTTAATAATAGTACCTAATATTTATAATTTTTTAATAGTAGTACGTAATAAGAACTCAATCCCTCCAACCCAACATCTCACACAAATTTCTTAAATGGGACCCACTAATCAACTATCAATAACTTTATATCATTACATATCAATTTTTTAATTACTTGTTAAAGCAGATTATTCTAGAGAATTTGAGGGAAATGTAAGAGCAGATTTGTTAGACAATCCATGATTCACCTAACGAATTAAGGCGGTTTTAGTTACTTGTTGAACGAGCTGACATTTTCTACCGTTTGAAGAAACCTTGACTCGCTAGGCGGGCTGAATTCGCCTAGCAAATATTTTCTTTTGTATATGGGTAAAAAGGATGCTCGTATAAGAATGTGATAAAAGATGTAATATATATTAAAAATATCACGTAGGGATGACAATTGGACTCAAACCCGTTGGACACCCACAAAAATACCCACAGTAATGGGCAGGGTAAATACGTGCATTTATGAGTCCGAGTTTGTGCTTGGATAATTACGCGTATATTTGAATGGGTATCGGTGTTGGTACAACCAGTCTAATGCCCAACCCACACATTTATAATATTATATAATTTAAATTTATATACCATTAGTTGTATGGATAAGGCTAGTGCGAGTGTAATGGTGGTGGTGAATTAAATGAAAAATTCTTTTCTCACAATCAACGGTAGTTAACTAATGTTGACTCTTTTTGGCTGTAGTTCTACCGTTCAATCAACTGCACTTAAATGTAGTTCCTGACAGAGCATCAATTGTGATTTTGTACATTTCGATCGAAAAATTAAAATAAATCGAGACTTATTCGAAATGTTACGTAACTTTGCAGATCCTTTATATATATTTTTATACAGGCATCCATAAATTTTCGTAGCATTCCGACTAAGTCTCAATTTATTTTGATTTTTCGACTGAAACGCGCAAAACACTATTTTTTTCCAAGTGTGCGTCCGAAAAAGTGATCTAGAGGTTGAATTTTTTTCACACGTGTTTCGAAGAAGAAGAAAAAACAACATCTCCCACAAAAAAATGAATTTTTCAACAAGGGACAGATTAAATATGAATTTTTAACGCGTTTAAAACTCAAGACATCAAAACATCAACCTAGAGTTCGAAGTTTGAGTTTTTTTTCTTCTTCTTGCAAACACCTCTATAAAATATATAGAGAGAATCTGCAAAATTATGTAGCATTCCAAATAAGCCTCGATTTATTTTGATTTTTCGATTAAAATGCGCAAAACAACAATTGTTCTTCTACCAAGAACTACACTTAAGTGCAACTGACTCAGTGGTAGTTAACTACAGCTAAAACGACACAATTGTAGTTAACTACTGTTGGGAACAAAAATGTATTTTCCATGCGTTTTTAAGAAAAATTGAATGTGAGAAGAGCTATTTTGGAATTAAATTAGGAAGAAACCCGGATCTATAAATTGTAGAATAGAGCACTACATTACATATCACGAATTACACAATACAAAGCACTTGATCCTTTTGCAATTGTTCTAAGAGTTAAAAAAAGAAAAAAAGAAAGAAAAAAAAAGAGAGGAAGATAGAGTGATCTAAATACAAAGCACTTGGTCCTTTTGCAATTGTTCTAAAAGTTCATAAAAACAAGAGAGGGAGATAGAGTGATCTAGTCGAGAGAGATACAGCAAAGGAGAATAAGGAATCGGTCAAATCTTTTTTCTTGTTTTCATTGTAATGTTATATTTAACTAATTATCTCTATTGTTGGGATTATGTGTAGTAATTATGAGTCTATTGTAAATACTTAGATATGATTGATTATATATAAATTCTATTATTCATTATGTCTTTAATTTAATTATGCACTTATTGCTTTTTCCGACATGTAATTTGAAAATGATTTATATGGTTTAGAAAGTGCAAGGCATGTCTTTTTATATAAATTATATGTATTGAATCATGTGAAGATACAAATGTATAAACATATGGTTAGGTTTGCAATCTATTTGATCATATATTATTGAATCATTTATCTACTTAGTTCAATATCAAAAGTCGATTGATACAATGAATATTTTATGTCATTAAACCGATATGTCAACGTATGATGAGGGGTAGATGGAAACATTATTGAATTAGGAGGAGTATATAATTGATAAAAAAAAATAAAATTACTTTTGATGATTAGTTAACGAATGTTAATTTCGACAATATAATCTTTCTATTCTTGTTTTACTCCCTCCGATCCTATTTACTTAAAAAAAAAGTTACTTTTAATGATTAGTTAACGAACAAGAAATCAAGAATAGGCTTGATTTGTTTGTTTACCTAAATGCCATCACTCTTAAATGGAAAAATATATATTGTTGCTACAGAATTCTCTTTTAAAGTTTCTTAAATCAGATGGAACAAATTTTGTCTCTGTGATTGATCAATTGAACATTATAATGTTGGAATCAATTAGAGTAGAAAAGTGAGAAAATAAAGCACATGACATCAATTGAATCAGATGCATTATAATCAGATGGAACAAACAAAATAATATTTATTTGTTGAGAAACCTGCATTTTGTCTTACTGCGCAAAAGCCCATTTTGTCTTACTGCGCAAAAACTGTCTAAAAGTAACTACATAATACACCTTAAGTTTTATTGTTCGGTCCCTTATTTTGCTGCAAATCAAACGCACAAACAAAATGACAAACCACCTTTGTAATGTGGAAGACAAGACAAGATTTCCAAGCCATTCTTTAGAATCATATACCAACATGTAGATATTATGAAGGAAAAATAATTCATATACCAACATGCTTGACCGAATGAAGACATATCCATCACGGAATAAATTGTATGGAAGTGTCTGAGGGTGTGGTTGATACTTGAGACTGAGACGTGGAGCATGGTTTGCATGGAATTTATTTGTTCCTGTTTGAAATACTTTTTTTGTCTTCATTCATTATTTGGACAATCATTCACATTGGCATGCTACGTTGAAATGAAATTGTATTTGCATTATTCACATTTTAACTCTTCTTTATTTTTCTGGTATAATTCAAATTTTATCTCTATGATTGATCAATTGAACATTATAATGTGTATGCATTTTAATTTCTAGTATATTGATTTGATTTCAATATTATTATTTTTTTAGAGAATTTGATTTCAATATTGTTGCTGGTATTATGTAGGGGTGGACAAGTTGGTCCGACCCTCCAAGGAACCGGCCGATCCGCAAGAAAATAAAGGAAAACGGGCGGGTCAAACCGGGTTGATAATTCGGTTTATGCTAGTTAGTAAAGGACGGTTACGGGGTGTGTATAGCACCGATTTTAACCGAACCCGAACCGAAGTTAGGCCCAAAATATTTTTCCAACTCAGCCCAACCCAAACAGCCTCCATAATCCATATTAATACTTAATTTTTTTCCACTGAAATCCTAGATCTCATTTGTGTCACCGTTTCATTCTCCTCTTCTCCATTTACAGTTCATCATCTTCCTAGTTTTTCTGTTCGCTGCATAATTTTCACAGTTCATCATCATCTTGTCTTCGTTTCTTCAACCTCTCTTCTCTGTTTCTGTTCCATTTATTCATTGTTCACGAGTTCACCACTTGTTGTTGTTATGAGATCCAAATTACTAGTTTTTACTGTGAAAATAAAACCTTACATCTAAATTTACATTTGAATTTTCTGAATTTGTTGATTATTTTGTATCAATTCTTGCATACATTTAAACCGAAAGAAACCGGCCGCTCGACCGAAAAAACCAACGATCCGCCACCGCCGTAACCAAAGCATTTAAATGGACGGCTGCGGACACTTAATCTCAAACTGTCGGTCTTGACGGTTCCGGATTTTGAGACTGATACTCGACTGGAACCGTTCGCTGTCCACCCCTAGTATTATTGGTGGATTTCAAACTTACGCCCAGACAGGCCAAGCTAAGAACCACACTGACCTACATGACCCCTAGATGAACCTTCTTTGCAGTGCGGTTCCATCCTCATTGACCGTTCATACAAACCCTGAAAGTTTTCAACGAAGCCCTTATCTATGAAAAGGCAACGATGGAAAACCATGGTTGTAGAAGGAAGAGAGGGTGGGAGAGGATGGTGTGAGAAATGGTGGGGTTTGGAAGGTTATTTATAGGGAGGGTGGATCAAAAAACGGTTGGGAGGTCATAAATGCAGTCAAAAAACGTGGTAAAACACGTTTTTTTGACTTGACCACCGACAAAACATGTGGTGCAAACCACCGGCCATGACACTGATGCAGTCCGAAAAATACAATTTGAAACGCACCTATTTTTTCCTGAATATATATTCCGGATTAATACGATACCGGTGAGCGAGAGAAAAGTTGGCACTTCTTGAAGGGTTAAGGAAGTTCCGAAATGTCTAATCCGGAAAACTTCAGCATTGAATTCTTTTGTGTGGAGTCATTAATGTAGGTTTGGACGGTTACAACCACTAACACGTTTTCATTGACTGTTGTAATGACCTAGGACTTGTTTTAGGCTATAAATAGGCTTCCATCTTCAACAAATACCTTCATTCTTCACTTCATCTCTTTTCTTCCATTTTCTTCAAAAAAATTTAGTTTTTTAAGGGTGTCGGTGGTGTCATGGTCATTGTTGACCGTTCATATGAACCCTGCAATTGCATTGCAGCTTGTGTGGGGTTCATATAACGGTCAACAGAGACCCTTTACATCAAAGAAAGACACAAAAAAGCACATAACATCTGGTCCGAAATTCGTTTTCCTGATAGCACTAACAATCTATTCCGGATTATATAATCCGGACCAGAGATATTTTTGAAAATTTTACAGGGCGCGCGAGAAGGTAGCAGGGTGGGAAAAGTAAATCCCTATATGTAACTTCAACTACGTAGAAAGTTTATTAGTTGGCCATTGTTGATTGTCAACTGAGGCATGAGCCCTTATGTCTCAAAATGGAAAAGGTGTAATATTTTATTATTATTGGAGGAAGTTTAATCTGTCACGCTAATCTATGTTAATCATCTGAGATCATTGTTCTTTTGGCCTCCTATTTATTCTTTACCGTGAAAAACAATCTTCTTTAAAAGTATTAAAAGTGTTATTCGGAAGTTATCTCCCGAACAATTTGCACATTTGTGGGGCCAAAAGAGCAACGATGCAACTCCATGCCCATAATTGATCTATTTACAACCCATCCCAATATATACAGACATGGAATTTATAACTTATAAGTGATTATTCCATATCATAAACTGTTAGATCAATGACCTGCAGGTTACTTATAGTTCACCATCTGATAATTAACTATTTGACATAAGGAAGCAAGATACAAATTTTGCAACTATTTGACATAAGGAAGCAAGATACAAATTTTGCTTCCTGGCAAGTGGGTTGCTAAACTGTTAGGGATGATGCAGTTAAAGTTGAGAATGAGAATGCATTGGTCCAGCTTAAGATTTGAAAAGGAGATAAAAAGAGACTGGGATTTATGTTTTATGCATTGGTCCCGTTGTAAGATGTAAAGTAAATTTCAGTCTAAATTAAGAGAATGCATTGGTCCCAATTTTATTTTATTTTTTATGCTTAAAATTAAATGCAAATCTCTGAGATTGTTCATATTGAATTTGATCAATTTTTATTTTGCTTCCCAAATTTAAAATAAAATAAATTTAGTATTATAATAAAATATCTTGCTCCACCATTAGAACACTTGCTAAACAAGTCAAAAATAAAAACGATATTTGTACAAGTGATCCTTCGGTTTTGGAAGAGTTACATAAACAGAATGAACTGATGCATGGGAAAATTCATGTTAATTAACATAAGTGGAGTAATCAATAAGAAACTTTGTTTGGTAGGAAAGTAGAAAGACAACTCATTTGTATGACCATGTGATTACAACAACTCATGGACACGAACTTCTTAGTTTAATCCATCAAAATCTAACTACATTCAATCAATCAAAATCCAACTATAGATCAATTATTCCTGCTTACTACGAGCCGCCCTTGCACGATGTCTTAGTTCAGCTCTTTTCCACTTAACAATCAAGTAACATAAGGAAAAGAGTGTATTGATCTGCAGAAAGAAACAAGATACTTAACGTTAATATTCAATATGAAAAGATGACCGTCACCATAATGGTTGTGACAAAGGGGAAAATACTAACCAAGATTATCATTGCGAATGCAAGAAGAGGTCCAGACCAAAGAACTGACATAAATACTCCACTTGGATCAAAATAGTTTTGACTAGAGAAGCTTTTCCAGTTTTCCCCCAAAATACTATTAAGTCTCTCGGCAAGATATACACCAGCCACTGCAAAACAATTTTCAATAAAGATCAACTACATTATTGGTTTAAGTTCAACAAAGATAGTATAACTTAAAAAATATATAACCAACAGAAGGATTAAGAGATGTAAAATGGAAAATGAACAGAAATATCAGTCTGATACAAGTTTACGCTTAAGACGCAAGAATGCACAATGGAAATGCCTATATCTTCTCTACACCATAGGTATTCAAACTTCAACTCAAAAATCCAAAACCCTGTATTATTCTTTGTCATTTATAACCTATCATCTCTCGTCTAACTAGCTAAGTATTTTGTATCTCCATTGCTTGATCAGTGGCTAAGATCATATCATGAAAAATCTCATTCTAAAAGAAATATTGATGTAAATAAATTGGATAATTTTGCAAACATCTAAATGCTTCACTATGCAAAAAAACAGTTGTAGTTCGGATGAGTCAGCATGACCAGATATTCACTCTTTTGCAACCATCAAAGCATGACAGGATAAATGGATTTGTATGCATAAATCTGGAAGCCAAACAGAATAGGCTGCAGCAACAACAACAACCAAGCCCTATCCCACCAAGTGGGGTCAGTTACATGGATCAAATTACGTCAAAATGTTACCAAACAGAATAGACTACATAATTTTTTTCAAATATCACATTATCGCCGCTCAGTATTTAACCCAATGCAGAAAATGAAAGGCAGGGGGGTAAGTTGATTATCATGGGGAAGGCAACAACTTCAAACAGAAGTGAAGTGAGGTACATCAAAAGTAATAGAACAGTATAATTAAGCCTTTATAGTTTATTCAAAACAACCATTCCATAAAATAAAAAAGGAATGCTAATGCTACATACATGCCAAAAGGAACAAGAACATCTGAAAGTTGGTATTCTTCCTAGAGATGATAATTGCAAGAAGCAATAGAACATGGAATGTTAACAATCCCAGTAGCCAGGGTTCCTGTAACAAAAAAAATCAAGGCAATATTAGTAACATTGCAGCATTGAAATAACCAGAAATTTCTAAAATGAGAAAATGGTAGAGATTGAATATGATAATTCAAAACACCAAAAGGTAATATGATCCATAAAAATAAGTCAATCCAAACAGGCCCTAAGTTCAATTTAGTACAGAATCAATATACAACTCACATGAATGATATTACAAACCAGTCCAAAAAAGCACAAAATAAATAGATAATTGAAAAAACCACATTCAGTTAAACTCGATAAGAAAAGACAAAGGTTTGCGGCGAAATTGAAAGGAGAAGAGTAGGTACCTTCCAATCAATGGCATGAAAGAAACCTAAAAAGTTATCTTTAGCAGGACGAAGATTAGAACGAAGTTCGGAAGAGATTTTCTGAACAAGATCTGACATGAGATCAACGTGCTCCTCCATAGCAGATTTCAATTCATCGATAGACATGGCGTTGCGATCTGAAGTTACTGGTAATCGACTACTTCAGTACTTCACTTTCTTTGAATTCTCTGGTTTTTGAATTTTGATTTCGTTCGATTCCAGATTATTCTTCTTCTTCTTCTTCTTCTTCTTCTAAGTTGTGTTCTCAAGGGTAAATTGGGAATTATCGAAGAATGAATGTTGGGCGGGTCCAATTGCTTTACTCTTGCTTGATTCGAGTAATTAGATAGATAGATATATTATGTCCTTGCTATCTGCACCCCACATTTTTCTTATATTTTATGTTTGTAAAAAAAACATAACGAGTACATGCTGGCTAAGTATTGGATTACTTTTTCTTGTAATTACTTTTATTTTCATCAGAGTAGGTAGAAATTATTTGTTGATTTATTTTACATTCTTTGACACAATGACTTGGAAGCTTTCACTATCCGTGTATCCACAATCTTTTCCGTTGATACTTTATATAGTGTGATTGTGATGGGTTGCTTCATTTTTTCTGCATTATGTTACTTCATTTGATGTCCATTTTGATGCGAGTTGATAATGCTTCGATAAAATATGTTTGTCCTTAATTTATCATGTTATACAAATGATATGAAGGAACCTATATAGTGAAAGATTGAATTCAGGAACCTATTTAGCTGTTTTTTGGGTGACATGGTTTCAACCACTAGTACTGCAAATTTCCGATTTTTGAAGTAAGATTTGTGCACGCAGTGCAGCATTATCTGCTCATTTGGTTGTCTTGCTAATGTTACCATCTTGTACAATTCATATAAATTCTAGTTTTGTTGTCTTGTGGTAGCTATCAAATGCTTGTTTAATTGATGTTATGAGGTTGTTATCTTTGATGTTCGGTTTGCTTAGCTTTCTTTGATGTGCTGCTTTGTTTATCTTTGATGTTTTTAGGAGTTAAGTAGAACTTTTCCCAGATGTAGATGTGATGGAAAGTTTTTATTACAAGAGATTGGTGAAAATTCTGTAAGATTTTGTTGGCTGTATCAAAAGTGGAGTAGAATCCCACAATCTCATATAGGCTTCCAATTTTGTAATTTCACTTCCATAACAGTAGGAGAACACTAGGCTAAATTTGAATCCAAGCTATATTGGATCTTGCATCAGCATAAAATGAATATACTCTCCCGTTCTTGTGGCAATTCACTTGTTATGAAGCCAAGCAAGCACAAAATTCCTTTTCATACACATGGCTCTTGAGCTAGATATCGAATTTGCAACACTCTTAGTAAATAGCTACCCAAAATTCCTTTTCCATTGGCATGTAGTGTTGTAAAATCTTTACAAACAAGAGCTAGACTAGGATGCAAGTTCAAGCCATCTAGCACATATGTAGCATCCCTCATGCCGGAAGAATTCCCAATTTCATGCACATGATTATATTTGGGACTCAATATCTGCATTATTCAAGGCAAGAATTACCAAGCTAATGACTTGCAACATGTTTTTCCTTCCGCTTTTGTTGCCATCTTCACCACCATTAGTAGATACCATCACATAAGAAACATAGCTCCGGTTTGTTTTTGCGGTGAATACAAGCTTAACGTGTGTTTTCTCTAGAGCTACAAAATATAGCTTCCTCATTTTCACGTTTAATATGCCGCGGGACACGATAAATGAGAATCTACTGCTATTCCAAACAACCAATTTTGACTCTCCTAAAGTGTTGGAAGTTCCCAATCTGATTTAAATGAAAGCATCTAGTACTACTATTTTCATAGAAAAGCATATGGCACGAGTGATTTCTCAGACTAGCATCTTTACAAGAACTCAATGTTAATTTTAAAAGTGGTGCATTATACTAAAGAACACAATTTGGCATTGCTCTATGGTCTAATTATTTAAGAATCAGGTCTCAATTTTCGGAAGCAACTTTTTTTGCAACCTGTTCCATATGTAACGTGATACTCCCTGCATTTCTATTGTGTTATGTCCATTTTATTAATCAGATCCATGTGAATCTTTAAATCAACATGATGGTGCTATGGTATCATTTTTTCAGCAAACGTGTAGCATGGAGTCAAATAGCTGATTCACAAGCAAGTTTGCTACTTAAGTTTTCTTCTCAAAGTTAATAAATATTTTTTATATGAAAAGTCAATGAGCATTATACTTCTCAAAGTTTTCTTCTATTTATTTTTTTGAGGAATAACTCTTATCTTCTAAATAAAAATCGATGAAACTTAAACGTGTTTCTTTATTTATCTACCTACCCCAAAGTGCTTATTTTCATTCATTTTCACATTTTTTTTATTATGTATACGAATCTTAAAAATCTTAAGATATAAAGCTGCAACTGGTATAGTTGATAATAAACGATAAGAATAGTTAGTGTGATTCACTGATTGATATAATTTTTATTACTTGTATGCTCTAAAGGAACAAGTAAACATGTTCATTAATGAGTTTCTATCAGCTAATTGGATTAAGAAATCATTCCCTACATAACTTTTTTTACTTGAATATCTTGTTGTTTGTGATATATGGTTGGGAGAAGATGATAAAAAAAAACATTTAATGTATTAATACTCTTCTATTTTATTCCGTTTCCAATTATTTTTTTTAAAAAATGAATGAATTTGTTTTATCTTATTGTTGAGTTTTTTAGACTCTTTTTTTAATTATAATGTATTTGAAAACTCTTAACTGCTATTAAAATTTAATTGATTGCTCATTCATATGTATTTTGACATTCAAATTTTGTATATTTTAAAAATAAATTAAATTTCAATTGATCCTCTCAAAAGAAAAACAATATTTTTCAAATAGCAAATAGGTAGGTGCATAAATTACTTTACTGTAAACTGATTCAGATATGAAGGAGATAGAATTTGGGTGAACCCAAAATGAAAGCCCATTGGCCCAATACGAAATTATATATAAACTTCCTCCATTCTCAAACCCTAAACCTTACTGGGTTTGCTGCGCCTAATCTCCATCATTCAAAGACAAACCGAGAAATGGGTATGCATCTTCTCTTCAATTCTCCATCCATGCTTTGGTTTCTGTATGATATGATAATCATCAAATCGAAATGTGATGTAATTGTTGTTGTTGTTATCTTTGAGTAGGTGCCTACAAGTATATTTCTGAGCTATGGCGCAAGAAGCAATCTGATGTGATGCGATTCATGCAGCGTGTGAGGTGCTGGGAGTATCGTCAGCAATCCTCTATCGTTCGTCTCACCAGACCCACTCGTCCTGATAAGGCTCGCCGTTTGGGTTACAAGGCTAAGCAGGTATTAATCTGTCATTAGATCTATGTTGTTGCTGATTTATGATGAATTTGTTCTACGTAGTTGTTGATTCTCTGTGTATTTTACTTGCTGCGTTTTTCGTATTTACATTTTAATGAATTTAACAGTTATTTAGAGATAATCACTTAGGGTTTTCAAAAAGTGATTTTGTCATAATTTGGAGATAATAATTTAGTCATTTTACGAATAGAAACCATGTTGTGTATGTTTACAAATAAGTCATAAGTCATTTTATAAAAATGGGTTTCCAATGGGTTAATATTGATGCAATAAAAACGTCGAGTCATCCTATTCTGCTGTTTTTGTTTACTAGTTTTAACACCTGGAGAAAATTGATTATAAATTACACTCATATATAGTTGACATAAATGGTTAAACTATACAGTCAACGTGATAATAGTTCAGTAATCATAATTATAAAATTTCATACTCCCATGGAAGGTAAGTTTGTATCCTTGGAACCATAGCTCAAGACCATGTACAGGTCTACAGACTATCAAATATTTTTGGTTTATTAATTTCCAAATTTTTGTTTATGTCTGATACCAGACTAATCTGCTGTCTGTGGTTTATTTTGTTAAGTCAACTCTTACATTTAAATGAAGTATAGACAATGTGTTATGTCTTGTTCTTTGTTTATTTGTTTATTTACTTGTGTTTGTTTTTTTATTTTTACTTGTTATTCATATTGAATTTATTATGATTTACCTTGCTAAATTGTGAGTTACAATACTGTATTTGTGTATTCATTTGATACTGTATTAACCCAACTAAATTTTGTGAATTGTTATACTGTATTTGTTTGTTCGTGTTGAACTTGTTATGAATTATCCTTGCTTAGTTTTGTATACATGATTGTCATACTGTATTTGTTACATCATTTCAGGGATATGTTGTGTACCGAGTGAGGGTACGCAGAGGTGGTAGAAAGAGGCCAGTTTCCAAGGGTATTGTTTATGGTAAGCCCACCAACCAGGGAGTTACCCAACTCAAGTTTCAAAGAAGTAAGAGGTCAGTTGCTGAGGAGCGTGCTGGAAGGAAGCTTGGTGGTCTTAGGGTTCTCAATTCCTACTGGGTCAATGAGGTTTGTTTTTGTGTGTGTACTAGTTGAAGTTCAACTTGGTTGTGATATGCTGTCTGGTATATTTAACCCCATTGTTGTGTTTTGTATTACAGGATTCTACCTTCAAGTATTTTGAGGTTATATTGGTTGATGTTGCTCACAGCGCTATAAGAAATGACCCAAGAATCAACTGGCTCACCAACCCTGTCCACAAGCATAGGGAACTTCGTGGTCTCACATCTGCTGGTAAAGAAAACAGAGGTTTGAGTGGCAAGGGTCACCGTTACCACAAAGCCCGTCCTTCCCGCAGGGCTAACTGGAAGAGAAACAACACCTTGTCTCTTCGTCGTTACCGTTGATTTTGCTGCAGTTATTTTGTGTTGCTTTATTTTCTGGATATTGAGTGCATTATATCTAGACTTTGGGTAATTTATTATCAAGTTTTTGTATTCCCTACCTTGTCATTGACTAGAAACTCATTTTGGATGTTAAAGAAGAGATTAATTACAATTTCCCCTTCTGATCACTTGTTATTTAATTTTATCCAAGCTTTAATATGATGTTTTGGTTTATCTACGCAATCCTTTTTTGTTTGGATTTGACACGTATCATTCCCTATTACTCCAAATTTTTGGGTCTTTATGCAAGGTTTTATTCATAAGAAAAATCTTATCTCAATTTACTGTTTTGTTAATTCTATCATCGTACAAAATCAAGGATGTTATGATTTTGCTGTGATGTGGTATCTATAGTCATGCTTTTCTTGTAGCTTCAAATTGGTGCTATAGGCACCTTAATTGATGATGATGTTCTATCCTTTGATTTGCTTTTTTTTACTTGGTTGCCTGATTTATGTGGCTTTCTTTCATGTTTCTTGAGTTGAAGTATAATTTTCCTGTACATAGAGTCATAGAATTTTTAGGTCTTGTGATTATGTATCTTTGATTAGTAGAATTTGTAACTACAAATGTAGCTATTGCAACAATTGCCTAACACGATTTGGAATAAGTGTTGTTGTTTAGTTGCAAACAGGTTAAATATTTGATGCTACCTCTCTTTTTTCACCAAACGATACTGCCTCTTTTTAAAACCAGTATTCTTATATCATGGGATACTCTTCACATGTGTTATGTTCATTTTAGCCCATATGAATCTTCATATCAACTTGGGAACTTGTTTGATTCCTATTATAGCCACAGTTAGAGCTATTCATTGTTTGATTCCTGTTCTCATAGCCATAGAACTTGGGAACTTGTTTGATTCCTATTCTCATTTGCATAGTTAGAGCATTGCATGAGTGAAAGGCTTCACAAAACAATTGTTGGAATGTGACTCTTCTAACGTTGTCAGCTCAGTATAAATTTGATTTTGTAGCCTGACATTGTGTGTTACTTTTTACATAATTGTAGTGCTTATGTCTTGTAAAAAAAAATCATTTTTTTCAGGAGATCTCTCTTGGTTTCTTGTCGTAAATGAAACTGATTAGGTAATGTTTCAATATGGTCATGTATGTTGTGTTTGTTTGCAAGTCACCTCTTACAGGAAGCTGGTTTGGTGTTAAATGGTACACAAAATGGAAAATTTAAGTATTTTAAGAAAACATAACTCTAATCTTAGAAAGTTTGTTGGGTTTGAATTTACTAGTTAGAGATACTTTGTGTGCATGAATATGAAAATTTTTAAATTTGGTTTTTAAATACGTATCCCTAGATTACATTTGATTTGGTTTGAAGAAAGGGTTTGCCAAACAGCTCCATACCATCATTTAAGGAAGAAAAAAAAACAAAGGTTAGAAAATCGTATTAACAACAAAAGCAGAAAAATTAAAGGATAAAGGAGATGAAAATCGTTTCATTACATGGCTAACTCTGACACATTTTGAAAATGAAATTGCACTCTTTCTGCCTTGCAAAATTTGGCAAAGGAGAAAAGTATAAATGTGGAAACAACATGATAAGATCAAACTTACAATCAAGATGATATGTAGAACTTATATATGCTTACTATGAATAATAAATGCTAAGTTAGAAATATTATCGACAACAATAATGTTCAATAACAAGATCAATTAAGTTGTTTAATTGAAAACTTTCCTTCAGTTTCATCACCTACATTTTTACTTGATAACAGAGAAGACAAAAATAATGAATAACCTCATTTTATTATTAAGTGAAAATTGATACAGGAGAGCGCAGAGTCTGAAACATAGATCAACATAGGAAAGGGAACAACTAGGAAGGGAAGAGGATAAGACTAACAAACTAAAATCCGTTTTTATCTAATGTTATGATAGATAATTAGTACTAAATTTTTCTAATACTCCCCAAGAGCCGGAGAGTATATACTTGTTAATCCCAGTTTGAAGATGAAATTATGAGAAGGAGAACAAACCAAAGCTTCGGTATACAATCTGCAAGTTGAATATATGGGAAGATGAAATAGATTTTGTTGTAACTTTTCTCGAACAATATGGCAATCCACCTCTGTGTGGTTGATGCGCTCATGAAAAAGGTTTGAGGAAATATGGCGAGCGGATTGACTGTCACGATATAAAAGGGACTATGCATCGACAGTCTGAAGTAATGTAGAAGATATGTAAGCCACTGCCCACTGGATCTCACAAAGAGGTTGAAGTTGAAGCCATCAACTTGTATTTGGCTTCTGAGGTAGATTTTGACACAGTTGCTTGTTTCCTTGACTTCCAGGACATTAGAGAATCACCAACAAATATACAAAAATCAGTCATGGATTTATGAGTGTCCAGACAACTGACCTAATTGGAGTCACAAAAGGCTTTAAGCTGAAGTGCAGACGAGGATGGCATGAAAATACCCTGCACCGGTGACAGGTTGAGGTATATCAAAACTTTCACAACAGCATCATAATGAGAAGTAGTAGTTGAATCAGTCATGAATTGACCAAGTTGCTGCACTGCCTAACTAATATCTGGCCAGGTGTTAGTAAGGTAAATTAGTTTTCCAATGAATCTGCGATAAGCAGCTGGGTCAGAGAGAGGTTGTCCTGCATCCTTGTTAATTTTCTGCTCATTTGCAAATGAACAGAAGCTGGTTTTGATCCCTAAGAGTCCAGCTTCAGAAAGAATATCCAATGTATATTTGCATGGACAAACATTAATTCCGGTCTTCGAACGAGCAATTTTCAAGGCATAAACAATACTTCAAATGCCCAAGATCTTTGATCTTGAAAGAATTATTTAAAAATTCCTCAATGGCGGTTACTTTTTGAAGGTTATATTACCTTCATGAATCACGATTCACATCATCAACGTCAATTAGCAAAGCAGTAAACGAAGAATTTGAAGAGACACCTGGAGGTAATTGCATAAAAACCTCTCCATTTAAATCACCGTGTAAAAAGGCATTATAGACATCTAACCGGTGCAAATGCCAATTTTAAGAAGATGCAATAGCAAGAGTGAGTCTTACAGTGGTTAACTTTACCACAGGAGAATAAACATCAAAGAAATCAATACCTTCAATTTGATCAAAACCTTTTGCGACAAGCCTAGCCTTTTTTCAGGGCCATCGGCTTTATACTTTGTAGACCAAAAAGCAACCAATAGGCTTCTTACCTGGTGGTGAAACAGTTCGAATTCCATTTTGTGAACCCAACAAGGATCCTTAACTGCCTGCTTATAGGTAGCAGGTTCACATGTAGTAGATACGGCCGATAGGAAACTAAAATAGGATGATGAAAGATTTTTGCAAGATAAATGTATAAAGAGGTAGTGCAAATAAGCGGAAGATTATATTTTCATACAGGTCTGCTAATATTAGAAGGATTAGGCGAAACAGATTCATGTTGAATATTTGAATGTTTAGATTCCTGATTGTTGTGTGCAGTAAAAACAGAAATAGGTTCATCAATACTTATAGAAAATCAGAATCAATATTATCTTCAAAGTTAAAATCAACATTTCGAGAATTAGCAGAAATATAAGGAAATACATGTTCATAAAAAAGATGGCATTTCTAGAGAGAAATATGTCACGAGTAAAGTAAACAAAAGATAACCCTTGGTGCCTTGTTTATAGCTAAGAAAAATACATTTTCTAGCTCTAGAATGCATTTTAGATCTATTACTTGTTTAAGTAGAACATAAGAAAGACATCCAAATACTTTCAAATAAAGCATATAAGAGGATTATGTATTAGAATCGAAAGGAAGTATTGTACTGAAACAAAGAAAGAAGATAGAAAGGAGGCATATTGAATTCAGCACCATTGTCATTACGAGTGGTTTTTACTTTAGTTTGAAATTGAGGTGAAACATAGTTTACAAAATTCTGCATAAGACACCTATAACTGATTTAGTTTTCACAAGGAATAGCCAAGTAAATCATGTAAAAAATAGGTAACATTAATAGGGTCATCAATAACAGTCAAAAAATAACGATGGCCTTCAAAAGAGGCAACATTAAAAGGGCTCTCCAATCTCCATATATTCGTGTGAACAAGATCAAAAACATGTAAAGTAATGCTATAACTAAGAGGAAAAGGAAATCTAAAAAACTTGGTCATATGACAAGAATCACAAATCACAGTTTATTAACGGAAATGTATGGAAATTGTTTACATATTTTCTGTAGAAAAGGAATAGAAGAATGGCCTAACCTAAAATGCCAAAAAAATAAATAAAAAAATCAACACCAGAAGAACTATTGACATGGTTTGAGGATGTAGAGGTTGTTATGATGCTTCACATGCCCAATCATCCTCTGGGTGTGGTAATCCTGAATAATACAGGAACTATGAGAAAAAGTTATTTTGACAACGTAAGTTATGTATGAGTCAATTTTGAAATATAGAAATAGGGTTTTTCTATCATGAAAATATAAAGAAGTATTGAGTTTTATTGGTTCCATTAGGAAAACAATAGAAACAGGTTTGATTTTAACGAGATAGACTAGAAAAGGAAACCTGAAAATTTATTTGATGTGGAATGATTAGCAGCTTCAGTCTTGCAACAATCTTAGAATGGTTAAAATAGAATAACTAAAATCTATTTCATCTAAATCTAAGACACCAACTATTATCTAATTTACACCAAAACAAAAACAACTCTCCTGTCTATTTGAACTCTAACTTCAAGTTTAGCTTTTAGTATATCAATATGGAATACACACTATAATGTATCCAAATTTCAAAGCCCACAAGTCATGCTCACCACAAACATATGAAAATGCAGTACACTAGGAAATCTCATAGGAAATTCAGCCTGAAAGGATTTGAGAAGTGCAAAGTAAATTTTACCACCTCCCTACAAACTGGATAGCTTTCACTTCTCTCCAGTCACTCATGCAACCATGAAAATGATGACAGAATAGGAATCTAACTAAAGGTCCTATTATCATACTAATCAGCTTGCTGGCATAAAAAAACATGTTCTTCAAACAAAGACCAATTTTCACGAAAACAATAATATGAAATTAAGAACTAGCCTTCAACGTGCTAAGGTTTCATTCCATGACCATAACATTATATAACATTAACTTAAATCCAACGATAAGTCATAGGTAAAACACCATAAACACTAAGCCTACCACAAAACACAAAAAGGCTAGAGAGTTGAGATATATGTGAAAGCCTGCGGTGAAAGCTTTCACATATAAAACGTCAACAGCCTAAGGCTAACAAGATCAAGTCAACCACATGGTTTAAACTAGGTTCAAAAGTTAGGTTGGAACAGTTATATACACAGCATTCTGTCATGTCATCACAAGTCTCCAGAGAAGCAGGCTTATAAGCCTCAAACAAAGAACATGGAGTTGCACACGTTGTCCTGCAACTTTGGCAGCTGAGGGACAGGTACAGCTCCTGCAGCACTCAGCCCACCATGGCTTGAGGATGTCTCAGATTTATCCTCGAATTTCATGAACTGCCCCAACTGAGTAGCGGCCAAGTGTGCATAGCATATAGGTGCAACTGCGGATAAGAATATAATTTGTAGATAAGTTTCAATCATGAATTACAACATAGGAATGCCAATCTATCTAGATAAATAAATGATGTGCAGGAACTTACCAACTGAAATAGCAGTCGTGCTCCTCTGGTAACTGTGATATCAAAGATAATTAACTTAGATTGATCTTAGGTAAATCAAAAAAAATATCAGTCTAACGCAATCAAATGGATCCAAAGTTCTACTTACACATATGACAGGGAATGAACAAGCTCCTGAAGTTCATCAGGGGAGAAGCCAATCTCATCAAGCAGCACATGGTAGTGGGTAGGCCTACTGGTGCCCTGAGCACAAAGTAAAACAGTTCAAAGCTCACATAAGTAGAATGACGGAAAGAATTCCAAATTCTGGAATAATAAAGCAAGATAATTTCCATATAACTGTCATGAGGTTTAAGATCGTTTCAAAACATGATTTCAAAAAAGTAAACATCAAATTTTCTTTCAGTAAAAAAATAAACATCAGACACCAGGAACAATTGTTCCCTACTACATCTTCAAACAGAAAATAGCAAACTATCACCAATAATAAAACAGTAACATACCAGTAGAACATTAAATGTACAAAAAAGGGACATGTAAAAGTGAACACATGCACAATTCAGACTAAAAACAAACAATATATTCACATAAGCCACAATCATGTTCAAAACTAGAAGTATATCAAGAGAAAACACATTATGAAGAACCATATCAGCAAAATTATTATTTTTTTTAAAAATGGATACTCACTATCATCCCAGCATGAGCACAGAGGTAGAAATCATAGTTTCTTGGATGACAAATTTTATTGTCAATAACAGTTCCTGCAAAATAACATGTTAATAAACAATGGAAAGATTGTGTCAGACAAAAAACTATAATCAATCTGAATATTCTGAAAACACTTGCCAGGTGGGACATTGTCAGGAGAATTGGGCTGGAAGAATCTTGTGTGGTGGTTCTTTTGAGCAACAATTACCACAAATTTTGGAGTCCATTTTTCATCAAGAAACTTGCATGCCTAAGAAGTTAAAAGTCAAAAATAGTGCTCACGACAGAAATGTATACTACATAAATGGCAAAGTTGATCAGCTCATTAACCTCAATGATCTGGTCGAGTTCAATATTCAAGACTTGATTGAATTGTGACTCACTAACACCATCCCTATATTACCATGATCAGAACCATCAGAAAAGAATCGCAATATTCAGAATAATATAAACATGCTTCAACAAAAACAGGATGTGTTTTGTAGAAAATTAATATATATAGGACAAATACAGAACAAACAAAATCATGTTATCTTAAATAGCCTCAACTGCTAAATAACAATATACCACATTGAAAATCACAATAACAACAATTCCTCTGTATCAATTTAATTTATTTAAAACATTTACAGTTAATACAACCAAATTTAAAAAAGGAAGAAGGAAACAATCATCACCAGAAGTGTGCTCAAAGAAAACATACCTGAAAATAATTATGTTATCTGGTTTTCTATTCTTAGAACTAGTATAGAAATCGAGCAAGAGTTCCCTGCAGTTGATGAAATCATCAGGCTAAACAGTCCTTTTATATATACTATCTGGGAAGAAAATTGTCTGAAAATAGGACTGCCAATAAAAGCGCAAGAATGATGATTTAAACGGACATGCCCTATATTTTGATACCTCATGATGCCTTCATCCTCGGTATCTGATACTTTCTTGAACAAATTATCTATCATTTCAACTTTTGCAGACTGTGTGCGAACACATGCCCTATATTTTGAAATCAGAGGCCACTGTCTAGAGCTGACAACCTACAAGTACATATTTAGCATTAAGCACAGGAACCAATAAGACATCCAGAAGACCTAACACCATTGTATAAACAAATTATATTCATTGAGAACAAATAGAAATCTATTATCGCTTACAGCGGCAATTGAAGGAATATCAGTCTGCCCTGGTGAGCCATGGGACACATCCATTCCTAGAATGAGGGTAGGTGCTTTGGAAACAATAGGAAGAGATGGAGAACTTTCAACACCCAACAAAGAGTTCAACCCACCAAGCTGCAGGACAATAGAGAGATTAAATGGATAAAACATCATGATACAACTAAATATGCAATAAAATAAAACAATAATGTCAAACCATATTTATTAAAGAGTTCAGATATGGCAATGATACTACACACTACAGTCTACAATCTACATGTAGAAAGTAGCCTCACAACTTGTTAACACTAACACCGAACCGTAACTACATACCTTGGCATTTATTTTCAACATAATATTACCCAAATAATTATCATTGACTCTTAGAGGACACATGCACTGATTAACGATTCCAAAATCTGCAAGATTCTTCTTTTTCCATGGCCCTTGGATGTCAAAGAATAATTCCAATATCAGCACTGGAAAATTGCTTAGGCATTATATAAATAGGATACAATAACATCAATTTACTAACCATAAATATCACAGTTTTTCCGATCAGGAAGCAAACAGAGAAGGAATTGAGGAGCCCCTGGAAGTTTGGACTGAATGTCCTCAAACATTTTCTCCACTCTCACCAGTGGTGGAGCTCGTCTAAACTGAGGATTTTCTTCAAACACATCAAATGGTTGGTCAAACGTCTGCAAAGGTTAAAGGACAAAAATAATTCAGTCAGAATTAGCACATTCACTCTTCGGTTAGTAATATGCAATAGTAGAACTTACAATTCCTTTCATATTTCCAATTCTAATTATATCCCTCACAAGTCCTCGTACATCACATCGTGCAGAAAAGTTTGCCACAGCCCATTTTTCTATCTTCTTTGTTGGCTGCACAAATTTCTGTAGAAGCATTCAAGTAATTAGAATTTAGAAGTGAGTCAAGGTTGGCTTTAGCTGAATCATATAAAAAAGTCATCTCGTGTGAGAAATGCATTACACAGTTACCTTGTTGTTGAAATTCCATCGTCCATTTCTCGGAGTGAAATCTTCACCATTGCCGAACTTCAACTATTGAAATAGATCCAATAATCAGTTTCAAAATACAACACATAATGCTAAATAGACCCTTATGAGCGCAACAAGCAATTAAAACTTTAAAATGTTACATCTATTCACACTCTTCTCTATATCAAATTGGGACCTAACATCTAAAATCCAGTATAAAGCAGATCAGATTGTTATGCAATGCGGAAATTGTGAAGCTAAAAGATAGCAAAGATATGAAATGTCTACATTTGTGTAAAGTTGAACAGCATGTTCAGAGTAACAAGGAAGAGCGGAATATGTTCTCTACAGTAAAGAGAGCAGGAGGAATAGCTTTGTTTGTTCTGTAAGATCCAGACAATATGACCGAGTCTTATTTGTTCACGATATTCCAATAGGAAACCAGAAAAACAATATATTGCAAAGACATTTGCTAAAAAGGCAATTCTTGCCATCATATTAATATGGTGAACAGCAATTTCTCATACAGGGGACAACTGATTCTGTATTTGTCAAACATCAAGACAGGTCAAGATGATTTCTTTCAAATAGAAAACTAGACAAAATTTATAAATAAACAAAAAAGCACACAGTCAGGACCAGTGTCGACCACAGTAATAAAAACTATACCTTTGGAGCAGGCAAAACACGTCCCTCCACTTGAGTGAAGCCTGTGCTTATAGAAATTCCACAACTTTGAAGCAGAGGTTCAGCCCCATAGTTGCTAGTTTTAAGTGCCTTCAGCAACAAAACAAAAAAAAAACTAGTAAGACCCCTTAACCTATGATGTGTTGATGACATGACAATATCATTCAAAACTTGGCAAAACAACTTACATCCGACAAAATTCTCATTCTCTCTTGTGGCTTCTGTCTGGACTTCTCCACCAGTGAAGCCCTTTGAAGTGTGGACAGAGCTTTAGTATATCGTTGCAGTGATACCAACTCACACAGCTATAAGTGCGAAGATGAACAAAGGGAGAGTTAATAACCAAACATATAATTTTGATCACTGAAAATAACAACAGCAACAACCAATCCTTATCCCATTAAGTGGGGTCAGCTACATGGATCAAATACAATACATGAAAACAAATGAAAAAACTGAACTTCACCTCAATGGGGAAATATGTTGGCCGTTTAGGCCTGCCAACATTAATACATGGAAGATCAGCAGAGTAGCGCAGATCTATCTTCCGGACATTAGCAAAATAATCCAAAACAGTCATTTCATCAGTACCCTCACCATCCCTTTTCTTCAAAGTAAAACTGCAAAATAAAAAATAATTATCATTAAACCTAAACCCGTCATGTAAAAACAACTCTGCAATTACAATGCAGCACATACAATAAGTCAACAAAATGTCATCCTCAGCCAAAGGGATTTAAAAAAATTTAAAGGAAAGAAGAAATACGTAAGCTCTTTGCATGGGACTTCGCTGAGTCCACATATTTTCCACTCTTGATTGGATGGATGAGTCTTCACCCTCAGATTTTTTAGGGTCCTCTTGGCCTGTTTAAGGAAGCAAGTAAAAGATCAGACAAGATCAATGAAGGATGATAAAGAATATTAAGCAAATTGATATACCTTTCCCCAGTCAATCTGAAAAGGATCTCTAACATTTTGATTGGAAATTAAGAAATCCACCACAGGCCCAGGTTGAATTATCATGGTAGTTGAGACATCTATGTAATTTGGAAGATTGCGGAAAGTTAGACAACAAGCATTGCCATAAGAAAGTTGAATATGGGATTAAGATTTAACCTATGTTAAGAGAGAGCCCGCTCTGTGTAGCCCTAAAACTTGAATGGAATCCTCGACAGCCTAGAACACCACCCCCCACATCAGCAAAATTCTTGGGATCATTGTGGAAGAAAGACTGGCGCACAAGTAAGCAGCCCCTGTCATAGACAATTTGAAGTTGAAAATATTGAGGCTGATAATGCAATATACAAAAACGAAAATATCACAAGTATTAGCAGAATATTGAAAGAATTACTTACTGCTTAGCTGCATGTTGCCTCAATATGATATCAAGAACTCTAACAGCTTCTTGGAAATTCTCTGTTTCCTGCCCGCGTAATGCATTTGCAATCGCATACATAGGAACTTTCGTAGCAAAGCTAATCTCAACTTTAAATGTCTTTGCATTGTACGGGCGTCGCACTCTCTTTTTGTCAGCTTCATTGTCTCCATTAGCATCAGGACTACGATTTCCATTATTTCTAAAAAAATGAAGAGAAAAAAATTAGTACAGCTTAAACAATAATATATGAAAACTGATTTCAAGGGCCAGCACAACAACTCAATGATAGTCATTTCTACCTGCTAGAAACAACATCCTCTAAAACAATTTCAAACTCAAGCTTGTTTTGAGGAAGAGAGCCAATAGTAAACAAGCTCTTCTCCCCATCATATGCAAATTCCTTGCCATTCAAGTCAGAAGCATATGTCTCCTGCACCCTGTCCATAATCTTCCTCCCAACACCCTTCCCTTCCACAGGGCGTCCATCTTCATAAGCAAACGACACCTTTTACATACCAAGAAAAGAAAAAAAGTAAGTTTGTGTAAGGAGCTTAAACACAAAAACAAATGATATCAAATCACAAGATATGTGAGGGACATACGCTGTACTGGAAAAAGTATCCATCATTTTTACCAATGTTAACACTGAAGTGATTAGTTAGAATCGGTATCTTCATTCCTTTTGATCCTAGACCGCGTCTCGCCATTGGAAGACGGGCAATTTTTTTCTTAACAGGTTCAGGAGGGGCCAGCTCCTCTGCTTTGAGAGGTACCACATCAGAGGGGACAACAGGAGGTGGAGGAGGCAATGACTCCTCCACCCCATTACCGTTACCATTTCCGTTTCCATCTGCCTCAAACGAATCCATATCCTACAGACACAAGGTCACAAGTATTAGATAAAACAGGAGTGTATATTATCAAAAAGAATTCAATAATTTATAAATGGCAAATATCTAAAAGACACTACATGGTAAACATATACAGCTAAAACAGCCACCACTGAAAATCACCGGCACCCTAAAAGGGAAAACATATAAAGCATGTGTTGGAAACTACAAAAAGGTAACTATAACTTGTTTGATGGCACTAGCATAACATGATTGCAACAAAAACAAGGAAAAAAATTAAACTTGGTAAATGTTCTTGTACTGCTATAAACATGCAACAATACAAATGCACTTGAAAGTATTAAATAGCCTCTAAGAAATCAACTTCACTAAATCAAAATATTGGAATAGACCACAATTTTGGGTAAATACCAAAACCTTTGAAAATGTGTTAACTATGACAGATTTTAAAAAGGAAAAACAGCAGTACTAGCTCACAGCTAAGACCGAATGTTAAAAAAAAAAAAAAAAAACAAAACAAAAAA
>Ga0228711_1000902_pt1 | contig 40781 bp, 28 predicted proteins | sample MedpolnodulmetaG_2_FD_177996 | JGI IMG/M metagenome (GOLD analysis project Ga0228711, IMG submission 177996) | Root nodule microbial communities from Medicago polymorpha collected in Santa Monica, California, United States - brown nodules | ecosystem: Host-associated > Plants > Roots > Nodule...
CTGAATTTGATTGGAATTATTTTATTGTTGGCAATTTTGTTTAACATAGCAGTCGTGGTGTAGTCAAATGGGAAAGGAAAGAAGCCCACAGAAAAAACTCATTTTAAAATATTTAAAAATTACTATATAACAAAATGACCTGTTATAACCGGTTATATGAAAGAGGTCCATGGTTGGACCTATTTAAAAGGGTCCATATTAGGGGCACCCTATTTTTAAAAGTTAAAAACTTACTCATTTATTAAATTAAAAAAGAAAAAATGAAACTTAAAATTGAATCTCTGAATTTGAAGATTGATAGTAGGAAAGGAAGAGAGTGACAGAGAGAATAATAATAATAATCTGATAAAGTTTAGATGGACAGTCGAACTCTGTCAGTCTCGCATCTTCTTCTTCTTCCTCTTCGTTTTCTTTCTTCTTCTTCTTCTTATTGTTCATACAACAACAACAACAACAACCATATTGTGAAACTATTCTCCTCCACTCACATCAACCACCACCGTGTCACAGCAACAACTCCTACTGCCGAAGATGATACAACTCCCACCCTCAGACAATTATGTCAATCTCATGTTCCCGACCAATTACTCCAAAGGCAATTTCAACTCTAATTTCCATTATTATTATTATTATTATTATTATTATTATTATTATTATTATTATTATTATTAATTTTGTCTAATTCAATCAACTCACTTTACTTTTTGCTTTTTGAAATGTTATTGTCTGTGACTGTATTGTATGTTACATGATTGATTAATATGGTTTCAGGATGGAAGAGGTTGGATATGTCATGCCTACACCGGTCCAGAACCAAGCATTGCCCCATCTTTTCTCCCGCCGTGATTGCATACTTCATGCTCAGGTTCTTTCTTTTTTATTCATTCATGTTGTTTACTTGTGCCATTTCTTATTTCTTATTTGGCCTGAGTTGATGTTGGATCAAAAATATGCTATAATATATACCTGACCCAACTTAGTGCGATAATACTTTAGTTGTTGTTTGTTATTGCCATCATTTTAGATAGGCCAAGTTTTTTGGTGTGCCCATCATCCAAATTCTATCAAGTTTCTATTTTACTTTTTCTCTGTATATTCTACCATCTTGTCCGTGCTTTTCAGTCCTCGTCTTTCTCTATGTATCGTCTTCTATTCAACAATTGAATTCACTAAAGGGTTATGTGTAACCTTGTTTTATTTCTTATCTAGACAGGTTCTGGGAAGACACTTGCATACTTGCTATTGATCTATTCCATCATCAACACTAGAAAATCTTCTTTTCAAGCGCTAGTTTTAGTGCCCACCCGTGAACTTGGCATGCAAGTAAGATTTTATATGAGTTATGATGTCATAGTGACATGTTAATTATCTTTGATGCAACATATCAAGGGGAACACCCTTGGAAAAGGAAAATGACTGAATGCAAAAAATATATTTAATGACAAGGTTGCCAAGGTTGCTAGGATACTGGCAGCAAAGCCAACAGGAGTTGAAGGGGAGCAGAGATCATGTACCATCATGGCTCTATTAGATGGAGGAACATTGAGAAGGCACAAGAGTTGGTTTAAGGTGGAAATCTTTCATCATCTTCTTCAGCGAATTGTATTTTATGCTATTTATAATCAAATGGATATGGTGACTAACAAATGGTTTCTGCTGCAATGCAATTCTAAAATCTTCTATTTTAATTTGTTGGGGATTCTTTGACTGTCTAATGGACTTGGTGTTTTCTTATATGTATATTTGTCAGTTTGATAAAATTTTTTTGACTCTTATTCAACATATTTGCCACTGATGCAGTTCATTTGTACTCAGTCAGTTACTTAGTTTTTTCCTTTCCATTTCTTGCAGCCACGTCTCACTGATATTAATCGATGCACAATGCTACAGTTTCTCAAATGTCAATCAAGTTTAGGATACTGTACTTTCTGTTTATTCTGTAATAGTAAATGATTAACCTGTTGTGTTTGTTTCGATGCAATTATTTACTGGAGGAGTTGTTATTTAACTTTGTACATCTGGCCGTTGACCAAACTGTGGTATATAAGTACCATGCTCTTGGGGGTGTTTTAAGTCTTATATTTCATTGGATATATCATATATATTTTGTGATGCATATGGTTAGTGAATGGGCATTACAGATTAGGCATGTATGATCAACTCATTCCTTGTGTATGTTTTGTGTATTTGATGTGTTAGACCTATGTTGGGAAATGGTTTGAATTTCCAAAAGCTATATAATAGCTCTCATTGAACACCACCTCTGTTAACATTGTTTTTTATCTTTTGCTTAACTGCTCACTAGCTGCACTAGTATTATAGAGAATTCCCTTATGTTGATCATTCAGGCTTTGATCAACTTTCTTCAATTTTAGGCTGAGCCTCCAGCAATAGTAGTTGCAACAGTTGAGAGTTTGTGCCAAATGCTTGAAAGACAACTTTTTTCGCTTGGAACCTTGCGGGTGTTGGTTGTTGATGAGGTAAAAGTTTTCTCTTCGCATTTGAATTGTGTCTTGTCTTTGTACACTTTTCAGCAATTGTATACTTGTGCTGTTTAGGGTAAGAACTAAGCGAAATTCCAGATTTGCCTTCAGCGACTCTGTCCGTGTGTTTCAAAATATACAGCTGCACCACCATCTTTCTATAATTGCTTTAAAAACGATATAGAATGTTGTTAGTCATCCCGTTCTCATCTATCCATGTAATCTAATGTAGCTAATGAATTGGAAGAAAGCAAGTAAAGTAATTTTAAAAGCACTTTAAAAGTGTTATTTAGTATATTAGATTGCATTATTTCCACATTTGCATGAGTCGGAAGGGGGTTTTCACACCTTTTGGAAATTTTGTGTTGAGTTGAGAAATATAAAAATATAAAGTCTGGAATTAGATAAGCCCTGTCTCGCAACTTCTTTTTTTAGTTCCCTTGAGCAATTTTGTGAGTACTTATTATACTTTTTATTCATATCTGCTTAGGTTGACTTCATTTTCAATTCTTCAAAGCAAGTGAGTTCTCTCCGGAAGATTTTGACCTCATATTCGTCTTGTAATAACCGTCAGACAGTTTTTGCCAGTGCATCTATACCACAGCACAATCGATTTCTTAACGAAGCTATGCAGCAGAAATGGACTAAGGTATATTAATCTGATTCATCTGATTATTTGTTGGTCTTTTTTTACATGGATTATTTGTTTGTCTGCCTTAAATTCATTCTGACTGTTTTTGCATTCCAGAGGGATGTGATCCATATTCACGTTAGTCCAGTGGAGCCCATGCCGTCTCGTCTATCTCATAGATTTATAGTAAGAAATCTTGAGTATTAAAGTAACTTCTTGTATTTCTAATTTTCTATTACTTAAAACAAAACTTAGTCTTTTTTTAATGCACTTGTAACCCATCTTTCCCCACCCTTTGACCTTGGAAAGATATAGAATGGTTTAAACTTGGGTCTCTTATTCATTAAATACCCATGTTGGGCATTAGTAAATTTCTAATGCTATTCAATTTTTCAATCATCAGGTATGTGATATAAAAAGAAAACTACAAACCCTGTTATCCTTGATTCAATCTGATGCTCCCAAGTCTGGCATTATATTTGTTAGTGAGCAGGTATGCTATGCTGATAATGTCTTCTTATATTACCTCCTCCTTCAATTTGATTACTCATCAATTGGATAATGCAATCAGTATAGTCTATGCTCAGCGAGTAGATGAAATTTACTTTATAATTAGTACGTGAATTACTTTTGTTAATTTTTCAGAACATTTGTCCTGTGAGGCATGAGAAATAGTTGTAAGCTGCATTATATAATTTCAAAAATGAACTAATGCCATTGGCGTTTTCATAATTAATGTTTAATGCATATTATAAGCGATGAGCGTTCTCCATGTTAGTGTTATTTTGTGCTGGTGTTGTTCTATAAGTTATTTTTATTTACTTTTTGATAAAAAAATATCGGTATTTGCAATCTAATACTTCTCATTTCTCAAGCAGTTGAAAGGTCACGGACTACAAGGTGCGCTTTAGGGAGTAAATTACATGTCTCAGTTTTTGACAAAATACAAGTTCAATAATACTTAACAAACTTCAAATCCATAATAACTACCCATAATTTTCTCATAAGTAACCCATGTCACATTGTAAATACTAACTAGCACAAAGATACTACTTGCTCTTTAGAGGATAAAAACCCTTAATTCTTTTATGACCATTCCATATTCATCAGATGGAGGGGGAGCCTTGGCGCAACGGTAAAGTTGTTGTCATGTGATTGAAAGGTCACAGGTTCAAGTCCTGGAAACAACCTCTTGTGTGAAAAACAGGGTAAGGTTGCGTACAATATACCAAATAGTGGGACCCCTTCCCGGACCCTGCATATGCAGGAGCTTTGTGACCGGGCTGCCCATATCATTAGATGCTTGGGAGTTAATTTAGAGATTAGCTGCCTCATTTTCAAGCAAATAGTATGGGACTTGGTTGCTTGCATTATTTAGCACTTTAGAATTGACACCATTGAAATTATTATTACTCCAAACATGTGCATTTAATGTCTGTTTGAATCAGCCCAGGTAATATGATAAAGTTATCAATCATCTAATATTATATATTCTATTATGCAGTCTGAGAAGTCGAAAAAGGCTGGAAATTCTCCATCCACGTCCCTTGTGATTGACTTTCTAAAAACATCATATCATGGTTCTTTAGATATCCTCCTCCTCGAAGATGACATGAATTTCAATTCACGAGCAGCTTCTCTGTTGGTACGTGCCATTTAATTGATTGATATGGATTGGAAATTTCATTGGTAACCTCCAATTTTCTAGTATCCTTGCATTATTGATTTTCATGTGGCCGTCCAAATTCATTTTGCCATTAATCCATGGGTGAATAATCTAATACAACTTATAACTGAGTTTGAAACAAGATTTAATATACAAGTCAAACTCTTATTTGGATAACCAAATTAAACTGTTTCATTCTACTTGATTAACTGGGAACATCAGTTTAAGGACAAACAACATTTTAATAAAATCTTTGATATTGTTTCCTTGGAGGAGGGGGAATCAAGAATGGGACCGGCTGAGAACGATGTTTATCCTCAGGGGAACATTTAGTGCAAAAGTTGGGATGTCTTTGGTTTCAAATCACCCGATATTTCATGAGTGCTACTCTTATAGAATTAACCCTCATCAAAATGCATATTAAGCCTAGTGCGGCTGCCATAAGTATGCTAGTTTATGGATGGTAGTTTTAAGATGCTGTTTCTTCAATTCAGGAGGTAATGAGTAGTGTTGAAAAGGGATGTTAATGATTGTTTGCTGTTTCTTCAATTCAGGAGGTTAGGAAAGGTGGCGGCTATCTTCTAGTAGCAACAGATGTAGCAGCTAGAGGAGTTGACTTTCCAGAAATGACTCACATATACAACTTTGATCTGCCAAAAACTGCTGTAGATTATCTTCATCGAGCAGGGAGGACCTGTAGAAAACCCTTTTCTGATGTGAATTGTACTGTCACCAGCATTATAGTCTCGCAGGAGCGGTTTGTTCTGCAGAGATATGAAAATGAGTTGAGGTTTGTCTGTACAGAGCTTATTCCATAAACCTCACCTAGACCTTCACATATTTTACTCTGATCAATTATAATGTAATGTGCCTCAAATTGTATTTATCTGAAAAGTTCCCTTATTTTATTTCTTTGATCTGCAGAGATATGAAAATGAGTTGAGGTTCTAAATTATTTTGATATTTTAGCTGTTAAAGCTCTCAATTTATATGGAATAAGATATCTTAATCTTAATTATTGATGAAACTGCAACACATTGATGATTTGATATATATGTGAATATAATATAAATTGTTAATTTTCTCATGAGTCGATGCTTTACTATATGTGGATTGAAAGATGATTTGGGTGTCTGCACAAAGCTGTAATTGAGCCTATGCAGACTGATTCCACATTAGGTTGGGTCATATATTGTTGACCGAACTGTGTTGGTTCTTATATCCTGGGTCAACCTGAAGAGTTTTCACTTTTCACCCGGGTAACCTGGTAAATTTTTCTTAAGAAGTAATTTGACGTGCACTGCCCTCAAAGTTGAATCCTTAAGAGCATTAATTTTCTTTTGAAATCACCTCTATCTTTAATTTTGAACAATTTATTTAACTAAAAAAAAATTTGTTGTATTTTTTATAATAAAATGTAATAATTGATATGCAATAAAGAAATAAGCAGTTCTATTTATATTGACAAATCTATTTTTTTTCACCAGATTTACAAATCTCATTTCTTTGATAACGAATCCGTGCAAAGCAGAGAGATTGCAATTCAAGTATAACATAAATGTAATATGTTTTAGTGTGTTAGAAGTGTAATTGTGTCAATAATTTTTATGACATGTTAAGACAGACATAATTGGAATATAAGATGGATGATATGCCAATCTATTTATATCCATTGTGTTTTTATTTTTATTTTTACAATTCATAAAAACAAAAACAAAAAATCTCATCCTCAAATCCATGGTAAAATGGTTCAAACAAATGATGGGTGACTATATTATATGACAAGCCCGTCTTCAATTGTTGAATTTTTCAATACAACAGTGATGCCGGAACGGATGTAAAACCCTTCTGATGATCTATCAGCCTCTTGTACTCCCTGCAGTTGTTTCAATTAGCACATAAGTAATGTTTACTTCATCTATACAATGTTAAGTAATGTTTATTTTCACAAGTGTGTTCAATTGTCATATAATGATTTAGTGATTTGAGTCATTTGATAAGTAAACTTTTTTGCGGTATGCAACTTATGGGTGGAGAATGCTTTTATGCACTGTAAGATAGTTTTAGAAGCATACCTCTGAGTTTGCTATGACAACATTCTTTCCAATTCTAGCATTTTTGTCAATAATACAGTCTCTGCAGAAATACAGGAAGAAATGAGCAACTATAGCAACATAAACTAAATGTTACCATGGCAGTGAAAGTTTCAGTTCCTACTTGATTTTGGTGTTTTCTCCTATTCCTATTGGAACTCTTCCCTCAGCTAATTGTGCTGCCACTTCTGCCTCAGTTTCATAGTAATCAGCCCCAAGCATCATTGTGTCCTGTATAGAAGTGTAATACAGTAGAACTAAATGAGCACACAAGTAGGAAATAAACATACCAAAATACATAGTCTACTACGAAGAATATGTTTTCAAATTTCCACCAGCAAAAACTTTAGGAATATTTAACCTATAAACTGAAACTTGCCACATAACTAGTAAATCAGGTAAGTATATATGGTAGTGCTATCACAGAATACACTGTCATCTTTTGAAAATAGTAGAATGGTTACACCAAACCTTTAAATGAACATTTGAGTTTATTCTTGATCTGATTCCAACCACACTATGCTCTATGAAGGCATTATTCACGAAGCTTCCATGTGATATAATTGAATCAACGATCTGCATAAGAAAGGATACATAATGATATTGAGGTTGAAGATTTGATGGCAGAAAGTTGTGATCACCTGGTATGGAGAGAAGGGGGATGCAAAGGGAAGTTAAGTAAATGAAAATGTAGAATGACCTTGCTATTGTCAATCTTCGATGGTGGTAAGTTTCTCCTTGATGTGTACATTGGTTTTGCGGCATCATAAAAGCTAAACTTGGATGGCTGAAAATATGGAAAGTAAGCATTTCTAAGTGACTAGTTTTATATTTCAAAATAATGGAACAAAAAAAATGGTTCTTTCAAATCTCAATGAAAACAAATTAATTTAAATTATGTCTATAGTTGAGCTTTTAAAGCTTGAAGTTTAATTCATTTCTTAGGTTTTCCATCAATTACAATTGAAATTGATACTCACATGCTCAGTGAGGGCTAGATTTGCATCAAAGAATGATCTGATGGTACCTATGTCCTCCCAGTAATCGTTGAAGAGATAAGCCTGCATTCAAACTTTTGCTATAAATTATCCATAATAAGTGAAAGTTAACATTCTGCTGGATGCAAAGGTGAGTTTCCACATTATATTTCTATAGAAAACCCTTGCATCTGCTATTGATCAATAAATAGAAGCTGCCATAGTTTTGATGAGTATCTCTCACAACTTTCGATATTGGTATGTGCGTGCGTGTGTATGAGTGTGGGAAGATGGAAGATAGATATGCACATTGCTGGTGGTATGCTAAGAACAGGTTTGGACAAATATATCAAAAAGTACTTATAAGAAGTGAAAGTTCAAATCATCTTATAATAGTTTCTTGCATAATTTAAAATCTATTTTTTCACCTTAAATGGTTTTAGGAATTTACTCACCTAACATTTCCATAAGCAGCTATAAATTTATAAGAGTTTTGTATATGTTAGGAACTGAAGACTATCTCATAAAAAGTTTTCGTAAACTAGAAGCTGAAAATTTTATGCAGATTTAAATCTATTGCAATGTCAAAGAATGATGAATACTGTCACAACATAGATGAAATCGTTAAATAAAAACTTCCTCAGTAAACCTTTTTTATCAGTCATACCTTCATGTAAAATTCTTTAGCTGAGGCAGGAATGACCTCTGATCCAAAGTCATTTGCAGTTGGAAAGCGCCATCTAAATGAAATTAATTGGTAGCACTGAGCAAACAAGCTTGGCAATAGGATCAACATATTTGTGCATATTTCTGTATTTTAAAGAGTACATTGATAGATGATGTGAGCCACAAGAAAAAGACTAACATTTTGATACAACATTATCTGTACCTTAATAGATTAAGAAGTATCTCCTTCTTGAATACGTACACTCCCATCGAAGCAATGTATGGTTTTTCCAGAGCTTCGTCCTTTGAAAGACCGAGAACGGTTGTATCCACTTGCTTTATCATGAAGCAGTATTAGCTGTGAATCTAACTCTTGAAACTTAGTTTGTTAATAATTAGAAGTATGATAAACATGAAACTTACCATTGCTTTGAGATCTGCTCCTTTAGGCTTTTCACTAAATGAAAGGATCCTTCCTTTATCGTCAATCTTCATTAGACCAAAATCTGAGGCGCGGCTATAACGATTGCATAGTAGAATTTTAAACAGAAAGATATATATTAGTATAGATTAACAGTAATGACACGAATCTTACTACTTGGGGGAAGCAACCTACCTGTCATCCATAGGCAGACAAGAAAGAGTTATATCTGCACCGCTCTCTCGATGATCCTGGATAAGAAATTAAGTCAAAACGTCTTAAGAGTCAATAATTTGAATTAATCTACTGAACTGAAAGAGAGAATATTGCTTAATTGCTTGACATGATCCTTACTTTAACAAAGTCCATGTAGTCCATACGGTAGAGGTGATCCCCAGAAAGAATCAAAACATCCTCAATATCCTTGCTCCTGGGATCCTACATCATGAAAAGGATATTTTAGATCATCACACTTAATTGCTTCTTTCTTGGTCCATAATATTAAACAGCATAACCTGCATTAAATAAAAAGCTACAACATATATTTTGAGGTTTTCTTAATTGTTTTAGGCTATTAATACCTCAAAGAGCCAGTGAAACTGCCGCACAGCATCAGCAGTACCTTGAAACCACTTTTTACCTTGCTCCCCTGGAGTTTGAGTTGCCGCAAGAACCTGAAACAGAACAAGTACTCTTAGATAAAAGATAATTTACAAATCTATTTGTGGCTGCTGGCTGCTTATCAGCCACACACACACACACAAGCTGAATTAGGATGCAAGTAATATAAGAATTAGCTGACTTAGGATGCAAGTAATATAAGAAAAAGACACAACATCGATTGAGAGATACCTCGACATAGCCATCTCCGAAAGTGACTCCAGTACCGGAGTTGTAAGCACGTGCAATATGTCTGTTGAGTGAGGCTGAATTAAACTGAGTGAGAATGTACACTTTGTTGATCCCACTATTGATGCAGTTACTCATTGGCACATCAATCAGCCTATAAGCACCTCCAATGGGAACCTAATATAGGAAACCCGAAAGAAGATAAACAACTTAATATGTAGCTGCTTACAGTATGGAAATTGAAGTGCATAACATCATATACTACTTTATTACACAATTCACGTTTTTCATTTCCTTGACAAGTTATTAACAAGCAAATAGTAGTCATTAGCAAAAGCCTTCATCATGAAAACAAAATTTTGACAGGGTGGCCAAACTTATGTAGCACTGATACTTCAATTGTTAACATTCAATCACTTCTATTTTCTTGAACTATTACCAATATCTAGGTGTTAGCATCACAATCGTGTTTGTGTTAGTGCTTCATAGGACCAAACTATAAGCAACCACTATGCTTATAGTGAAGGGAACAATTAAGAAAATGGTAAAAGAATAAGAAGAAAAACTTACAGCAGGCTTTGCTCGTCGCTTAGTTAGAGGGAAGAGACGAGTTCCAGCTCCTCCACCAAGTATAACTGCCACAACTGTACTTGGATCCCTTTTTTCCACATCTGCATTTTTCAACTGCACTATCCCATATTCCCATTCATCATATGGAAACATTTAATTGGTTCTACATAAACTAACTTTTTACAAATGATGATGCATAACCTATATTACTGCATTGAATTTAGGTTGCTTGGTTTCACTTGAAGTTTATTTATTTTGATGTAATGAAGTATATATATTTTTTAATTTGTGAAGCTCATACAGAATCTATAAATGTCCTTCAAAATTTACGTGTAGTAAAAGTATCGTCACACTAAACAAAACTCTTAATCAATGGCATGCACAAGTATAAAGTTGTTGGTTCTATAAATAGTCTATTCCTATGTACACTTAATGGGAGCAAAGAAAATGTTAATGGAGGGGCCTTGATACAGTGGACCCAAGTAACCCACCATTGAAGTATAGGTCACAAATATTGAACCAGCTTCAATCTAAGAAAAAGTTATATTTATTTGTAACAAAACAAGCTCATATATATAGTCATGGTATTGCAACTATATAATTATAAATCCATGCTCAAAACGCAAGGCAAATAAAATTTTAGAATCGAAACTAATTAGAATTTACATAACAATTCATTGGCAAGAAATCTTATGTTTTTCTTTGGTGAATTAATTGCATAAAACTTACTACTAATAAGACATTCAACTTTGCACTAAGAATTTCACGATGTTTCAACATATTCATGTGTTTTTTGTTCATGTTTTTTTGTTGTTGAATGAATTAACATGTTCATGTTTTCTTTCTTTGACCAAACAAGAGTTTAAATTGCATTGGATATTGAGAAGCAAATTAAGAAGTTCACTCAGATAAACCTTGGATTCGTTAGCCACGTCAGCAGTGAGAGACATTGATATATTTTTCCTATAAACATTCTTAGTGCAACCATTGGTAGCAGCATGAAGCTCAATCTTTCGTCCCATCATTTCTCCATTACAAAACTTCACAACCTTCAAGTTCCTACTGGTCACCATTCCTGGCTCACGTAGCTGAACTGTAGAGGATAGCATTATCTGACCACTGGCAGAGACTGCCATTTTTTCCGATCACCGGAGGAGGGACAAAATGGGAATTTGTCTTGTCCGTGTTTCAAATCAATGTCCTACACATGAAGCTTGTGTAGTGTATAGAGTGAGTTGAGATTTTCATACATGCATAGATATCACTACACATTTGAAGATTGGGCCACGTTATCCAAATACAATTGTATCCACCAGTTTTGTTACAAACGGCACTAAGTAGAGCGGGTGTAATTAAATGACAATATAGTCCTTATCATTTTTTGTTCGAATTGGAATGATACGTTAACTTATCGAATATCCTATGGATTTAGACTTAGCTCTATGATATATTTTTTCCAATTTTGGACTAACCCTCGAAAGGAAGAGATTTGCTTTTTGGTTTGAATTGGATATCTCGTAATTGCATAGACTAATCTCGAGTTAGTATGACTGTGATATGTGGCAAGACTCTCTTTTAATATATTTAATATTGTTGCATTTGTATGGTTGAATTCGAATTTAGGAGCACCGGTAAGAGAGACATGTTTAAGGCTCTGATTTATGATATCCTTCATAGGTGTTCTTTTTTGATCAAATAGGTAATCTAGTGATTAGAATTTCCCTTTTTAAGCTGAATAAGTAGAATGTATGATGTTTGAACTCTCACCCCTACATATATTATGCAATCTCTCTAACAACGGAGCTAAACACATAGGGACTCACATGTGTTTTTTTAAAAAGCATATTCGATAAGAAAAACATTAAAATGTGATTCTTTTTTGTTGTGAAAAACATTTACAATGTGATTCATCTCCTCGCAAAAGAATAAAATTACACCGTGTTTTATAAAAGTTAAAACATCACAATGTGATGTTTTAACATTGTGGTTGCCTACAACATAAAATTTATGCAAAAGAGGTATTGTGCATCAAGATACTCAACTATGTGTTGGTGGTTGTGGTCAGACGGAATCTGCATATCGCTTGTTTGTGAATTGTCAGGTTTTTGGTTCATGTGGTTTCTTGTGAGACAATGGTTAGGATTTGACTATGTTCATCCAACAAACCTATTTGATCACTTTCTACAATTTGGTAATTCGGCTGGCACTTCAAAAGCTAGACACACTTTTTGTTATTTTAATTTGGTGTGCGTGCACTTGGGTTATCTGGAAGGAAATGAACAATAGAATTTTTAACAATAAAGCTTCTTCGGTTGTTAAGTTGGTAGATAACGTTATGCAACTTTCTTTTTTGTGTGGTTAAAGGCAAATTCTAAACTTGTTGATAACCTTTATACTTGGTGGCTTAGCCCTTGTTTGTGTTTGAGTATAGGCTAATATCTTTCTTTGTTTGGTTCCTTTTTCCGTTATACTTTTGTTGTACTTGTGTTTGTCGCTCTTTTTCCAGGCACGTCTTGTGCGGGAAGGGGGTGGATTGTTTAATATAATTGGTTTTGCCTTCTTAAAAAAAATTGTGTTTACAACTTTATATACTTAGTTTTTCTCAAGAGAATTTATTTATAATTTTACACTAAATAGAGTATAATTAATAATTTTAAAAACCGGGGAAGGGTAAATTTTTATTGATATTTACATTACAACCAGGTGGGATTTGAACTATATTTCTTGAGGTATAAAATCAAGCTATAACTATTGATCTGACACCATTTGAACAAGTATAATTAATAATTTTTTATTCTTATGTTTTTTTTTTTTGAAGAAATTTTTGATTCTTATGTATTCACTAATGTTTGTTTAATTTTAATTTTTATCAATAATTGATCTTGCCATTGAAGGTTATATTAATAATATTGTTGTTACATTTTTTTTCTTGCATACCATTGACAATTAATCCAACCTAAAGAACTAAAATAAGAAGACATACAAAAAAGAAAGAGAAAATTTCTCTTCCCAACTTTCATAAACCTTTCAAAATTTCAAAATCACACATGTTTAGATTTCATTTTATTCGAAATTTAGAATTTGGACGCATAAAATGTCTTATTTTAAGTCAAAACTAGTATGTATTGATACGAGTTAGATTTTCGACTATTTTGATTGGTTACTCTAATATGTCTATATAGTTGGAAAAAAAATTCAGTTACGTAAAATTGAAGATTTAATTTTTTTTATTATGTATATGATTTTTTTCGTAGATTAAAACAACTCAAAGCATATTATAATTTATTTTCAGTTATGTAATATGTAAAATGTAAATATTAGTTTTTTATTATGATTTTTTTACATACTCGTATATGTATGAATTTTAGTTGTATGATTTTTTTGGTAATGAATAATGTAGATTTTTTTTTTTTTGAAATAGTGAATAATGTAGAATTAAAAATAATAATTATGGTAGCAAATTAATAGAGATTGTCTTGAAATATGAACATGATTACTGTACATTCACTTGTCATATAGATCATATGTCTACACATTTTTATGAGATCAAGAAATAATTAATTTTCTTTAAAATTTTAAGGTGACACGTGTACTCTCTAAATTTTGAAAGACATTTTTTTTTTTTGTGGTGGTCGGGGTTTGAACCCCGGACCTGCATATATTATGCATTGTCTCCATCAACTGAGCTAAGCTCACGAGGACTAAAAGACATTTAATATAGAGATAGAGATAACAAATAGAACAATTATTTTTAATAAATCAAACAAAAAGATTTTCAAAAAATATAAATTAATATCCTCAAAGAAACAAATGAATTAATATATTCACTCTCTTTCAAAAAAAATAAATATATATTCACTCATTTACATATTTTTCAAAAAAAATAGTATATCCTTCTTAAAAAAATAAAATAAAAAGCAGTATAATAACATTTTAACCATATGGTTGGACTAACCCTATAGTTTTCAAGGGATCCTCATAAATGTAATTTTTAGAGATTTGAAATATTTAAAATATATGTTTGGAATAATATGATTTGATTTTTTTTTCAATACTCTAGTTCGTTTAAGAAATTAGTAATTTGAAGTTCGATGAGAAAATAAGTGAAATCTGATAAAAAAAATGTTTCAACCAATCAAACCTAAGTTCTTCCAAAGTCCCAATGATATCTCATTAACCACATAATTTAAATGAGCAATTTATAAAAGCTTATTAAAAATTTTACCAACTAGAATTAAATAAGAAAACTTCTAAAAAAAATTCCTCTCCTCCAAAAACAATGAAATGATTTAAAAGACAAATATTTGTCAAAAAATAAAATAAAGTATTCTCTCAGTCCTAAAATATAATTCGTTTTGATCATTTCACATGTATTAGAAAATTTAATTAGTTTTATATTTATTTTTTTACAAATTAATTAATTTTATATGAAAAGAGGATATTATAAATTGTTTTATAATTTGTTTTTAAAAAACGACTTGTAATTTAGGATCGATGAAGGAGTATTACGAATATTAAATGCCGTTTGAAGGACTTTATGAGAGATTAAAACTTTTAATGAACACGTGAGTGAATTATTATGACAATCACAACATTGAATTATGGATATTCATTTACTAAATTTCTATATTAGTAATACACAATGATGAGTAGTACAATCACAGGAATGAATTGTGATGAGTAGCATCTCTTCATTTATGTCAATCAAAATATTCTATGCTAAATTACACTTTTACTCCTCCTTCCATAATTACCAGCGAGAGATTTAATTATTTCACAGGGATGTTCTTGTCATTTAAAATGATATCATGTCATATCACTATCATTTTATTTTATATTTGCATTCATCTCTTTATTCTACATGGTCTTTATCACGTACATGGGAGCAAGTAACGAACTTGGATTTAAGGAATATAGGTAGTGGTACTTAAATTCAAACCAATTTAAAATAAAATTGTAAATCGATTCAAAAAATCAAAAATTGCAAAAAATTGAATATTTTTTATGTGTTTGGATGTTGATTTGTAAACACAGTTAGGAATTAATCAAATTTTGGATCACTTTATTAAATAAGAATTAATATTTACTTCATACATTTAAAATACTAAATAAAAACTATAATTTTATTTTTTTAATATATTTTGTATCAAAACTATTATTTTATCGTGTTTGTGTAATATTAATAAAAAAATTATATTCTTAAAAAAAAGTAAATAAAAAAAATTGCATTTTTGATATCCAAAAACTCATCCAAATTCAACTGCATATATTTGGATCGGATCGCTTTGAATTTTTTAGAATAGTCATCCAAACCGAATCGCATGCGATTTTTATTTCGTATCAAATGACATTTTACCTCAAAATCGATCCAAACCATACCGCAAACACCCTAAATATTTGTAAACGAAAATGCTAAGTGGTCACATGTTAAAGAACTCAACATGAAAATTATCTTTTGGAAATTTATACGTTTAATTTAAATTTTTAATCATGTAAAAATAGTTTTCTTAAATGTAAAAATTATACTCTATGCCCGAATATTCTTCTAGAATTCATTTACTACTGCGATACTCATTATTATGCAATCAAAATTAGAGGCTAAATTATAGTATTCCAATTCTATCATTGTGTTGCCCTACCTCTACGTATATAAGATTAGCTAGTTGCTCAGCTTCCTTCACAAAATAGCTGTCGTTCTTCTTCCCTGCACATCATTCCATTGTTAGAAGGTTGGTAAAAAAAATTCCCATAAAAATTCCCATCTTCGTATGATTTTTTTTTTTCCAGATTCTTTTCTCTTTTATTTTGTTGATCACCTATAGTTGAAGCATAGTAATTTTGTTTTTGGCTGATCTCGTTCTTGCGCATGTTTTTTTTATCCTATAGATTTATGTATTATAAGATTCAAATGTTTAATAGCAAGAGACTTCATTAAATTTATGTATTATAAGACTTGGTTAGACTAGCCGCACATGTCGTTTTTTTCATCCCCGATGTCACTCTTTGACATCTCGTTTATCCTATAGATTTATGTATTATAAGATTCAAATGTTTAATAGCAAGAGACTTGATTAAATTTATGTATTATAAGACTTGGTTAGACTAGCTGCACATGTCGTTTTTTTCTTCCCCGATCTCACTCTTTGACATCTCGTTTATCCTATAGATTTATGTATTATAAGATTTAAATATTTAATATTAAGAGACTTAACAACACGTCTCATTTTTTAGTTGCCGATCTCACTCTTGGACATCTCGTTTATCTTATAGATTTATGTATTATAAGACATCTTTTTCCGCAACACATGCATGTTTAATAGTAAGAGACTTGGTTGGAAACAACACATTATTTGTACCTTTATGTAATTTTAAAATAAAAAATTACTTTTAGGTAGTTTTATCCAAACAAGCTAATAATCACTTATTTTTAAAAGTGGTTTTTATCACACGTACATAAAATAGTTTCTATTTTTCATAAAATTTCTCAAAAAAAACTTTACATTATTGAATGCTCAAATCACTTATTTTGTAATCTGTAATAAACAGTTAGGTAATTTTATGACCATTTATTTATTAAAACAATCACAATACCTCTTTATAATCATTTATTCCCTGATTTCCTCAAATAGTTGTTTCTCTTATCATAGTACTTTCGAAATATTGATTTGCAACTTATGATTCACTTTTGAACTTGTTTTAGGGTTAGTTTGTTTTCATTTTTTTTAAACAACTTTGATAGTGTTTGTTTAGTATTTTTATTTTGAAAAAAAAAACATTTTGAAAAAACATTTATATAAACAAGGCCCTCGAGTGTAAGAGCTTCATATATGCAGCTAAGATATTCTCTAGATTTTTATTTTCTTTGAAGGAAAATTCTCTAGATTTTTTTTCAAACAAAATAATTTTCTTAAGCATAAACAAACACACCCTCGATCTTTTGTAACTTAACTAGACCTTGCACCTGTGCTGTCGCACAAGTCATATATATTGATAAAAGTATTTAAATGCAATATTATTATTATACATTGCTAAACAACTTGGATGATCACTAGCAAAAAGGGGCACCACTTCGGTGCCTTTAAGGCGCCAATGGCACCTACCATTCAACCAATTAGTTAGTGACATGTGGCATGCCTAATTTCAAAACAAACAAAAGCAAGAAGTGTGTGTAGATCCAAACAAAACAGAAACGCAGCTCTGCGCGTTCCTTTCTTCTTCCCCCTTCTTCACCTCACTTCAACCCACCTCACCATTTCAACCACCATCCGCCGCCTCTTTGCCGTCGTTCTTTTCTTCCTTCTTTTTTATGTTTTTTTGAAAAAATTAAAAATAGAGAATTATAACTTACAAAAAACTATCTTCTCCCTCCCAGCCAGTTGCCACCAGATCTCAGTCTTGTACTCCGACGGCCACCTCTATCTCGAGTCGCCACCGCACTTCGCTCCATCCTCACTTCTTCCATCTCATAGAGCCGATTCTCCCCGCCGACGCCGATCTTTTCTTTGTCAACGTTGTTACTGTTGGTCTTAAATTTGGTTTGGTGTGTTTCTACCATCGGAAACTCCAATTGTGGAGGTGGTGTTCCGGTGATTATATTTTGGTCCATGGTGTGTGTATGGCTAGAAGCGGTGCGCGCGTGAGGAAAGAAAAGAGATGGAAATGCAGTTTCTTTTTGTTGTTTTTTTTCTCTCAAACAAAATGGACACGTGGCAAAGCATGTAGTGTAGGATTAATCTAATAGTTTACAATAGTTCAAAGTCACATGACTTTGGCGCTTTAATGTCACTGAAGCGCGATCCAGCAAAAAGATACGACAAACTAATTAAAAATATCAAACCCCAAAGAAAATAGATGTTTGACTCGTGATATCAGACGGGTCTATTAAAGTTGAAGACTTATTTTTAACAATATAGAACTTAGCATAAAAGCTCAAACTCCATCTCTAATGTATAATCATTACAACCAACAAAATAAAACTACATTAAACACCTAATTACATGCTTAAAAAAAAGTAACATCCTATTTTACTTGTACTTGACCCAGCCACTTCATAGTAATTACATATTAACGTATCGAAATTGCACACATGTTCCTACCATGGATTTCATTGATTGTCAAAACGGTATAATTCATAATTCATGTTTCTACTGTAATACATCCTTTAGTTAGTAGTCCTTTGTCACATACTTGCATTGTTTGTTGCCTGTTTCTGTTGGAGGGGGATGTTGCTGTTTGTTTGTTGCTGTTTTGTGGGAGTTTTTTGATAATTTATGTGTATGCAGCAGCTGCTGTTCGCAGCTTCTATGTGTCTAGGCAGTAGGCCTGCTTTGTGTAGGGTGTTGTCTTGTTGGGTGGGGTGTTTACGCCTGTTGTAAACTCATATATGCAGCAAACCTTTGTAGACCTTGTTGTACAACCTCCATCATTGAAAATAACAATACCAAATAACAAATCTCAAGAAAAGGAAAACAACTTGAACCAAAGGAAAAATAGTAAGTTATATGAGGTTGCAATTAGTAAAACACTTCGAAAATAGTCCAGCCCTATAACACCACCAACCAACCCCAATATTGAACTAAACCTCTGTTACCCCATTAAACAGATGTAGAAAACTCAGCATATCTAGAATCTAATATAACATTAGAAATTAGAAAATATAATTTATGTAGAAGTGTTCTAACCTTCAATCAAATGAATGAAAGATTACATATAGGAGAGCCCCTTGGACACAAAGATAAATCCATCAGCATTTGGTACTTTATAGTTAAATCTTCAGAAGAGGCGTTAATTGTCATTGTGCGCAGTAAGTTTGCATTATTCAAAACATATTCTGCAAAATGAAGCTCACATTTCGTACCTTTGTAATCTATAAGCGAGCATGTTCTTAGTTGAGAATAAAAACATTTAGGAACACGTCCTCATCACTGCCATGTCCATAAAGCTGTCAAAACCCACAGAAATGCATATTTTCACCAGCATAAATATATTCTTTTTCTGGCAATACTTGGGGCACGACTTCGGCTATGCTGAGATTTGAGTCACTTGACAAACCAGAAAAACCATCACCATGAACAATACACGACTCTTCATTCTTTGAATATGCAATTGGGCTTGTTAATGGATCCATAATAGAGCCTGACAATTGACCTTGCGTCCCACCTATATTTCCCACTTCAAAACTTTTTACTTTGCAGAATTTATGGATTTTTAATTTGGTAGTCATTGCTGACTCACATCTGCTGCTGTGAAACAAATAATCAGACATTATAGAATTTAGATCTACTGGAACTATATTTCATAATAGTTAATCACACCCATTAATGCCAAATCTATTGAAAACCAAAGCTAATCCATTGAAAGCCAGACTAATATTGTTATGCAAAGGTGAACATATTAGTGCCAATTCTAGTCAATTAAACCAAAAGCAAAAAAGCTAAAATCATATTTAAATTTAACAATGCAGTAACAACGACATCACAAATTAAAGAAAGAGTAAACCTTTCTAATCAAAAACTGCAAACAGAGTAACTCAATTCTTTGGCCCTTGAAGCAATTTCCAAATGCAGCAATTTTTGAAAGTGGCAAGTGCTACTAACAAAAGTTACAATTCTAGTATTACATTGTGAAATGTTGGCAGATATGATTTATTACAATTGTAATAAAAGTAAAAAGTGACAATCATTGCCTATTATCAGATACGGTTTGTTAGTGATAATCATATTAGATGAAATAAATATCATAGATCAAAAACATATCTAAAAAACAGAAGATAAAATTACCTCATGGTGTTTAATTATCTTGACTATAATTTTTACTCTCCGCTCTCAATCTCCATAAGAATTTGATGCACGCAATAGAATTGAAAGTGAACCTAGAAGAACAATATATCAACAGTAAAATACATGAAACCCAATGCAACGAAAACAATAATATCTGTCCAAAAAAATTCTAATCAAAATTAAAAACAGAGAAAAAAATCATCACAATTGGGCTTTAGGTTAAGAACAAAATCAATCTTACTTACTTAGATTAAGAGCATCATGAACAATATTTTTCTTGATATTGTCATATTGATGTAAGATTTCTTCATAAACCATCAATCAAGTAAAACATATGCACATATGAGTTTTGTGATTTCTGATTTATCAAACCTTCAATCAAACAAAAAAAAAATCAAACACATAAATAAAACAAAGGTGGGGTCAGAAGTACCTCAAGGATGAGATCGCTGGAGAGGATCGAGGGGACTGCCGGCAACGGAGTCATTGTCATGGCGGTGATGGTAATGACGTGATGAAAGTTGACGACGGCGATGGTTTGTTAACGATGACACCGGTGATACATAGTCGTGCCCGTGTTGCTGTGATGAGAGAAATCGGAATGGAGGAGAACGCTGGAACAGTTGCAGAGAAAACAGAAAGAGAAAATTGTGAAAGAGAAAAGAGAACACGGTGATGAAAGAGAGAGCACGGTTGTGAGAGAGAAGAGAAAAGAGGACACAGTGGTGAGAGAGAGAGAGGAAATGAGAAAGAGACTAAGTGTAATGAGCAATGTGTACCTTTCAGCCTATTTGGAAACTGATCAAATTTTAATGCTTTGTCAATTTTCAAAGCAGACTTTCAAAGGAGACTATTGGTATTCACCACGTTAGAAAAATACAAACATTGATTGTTGCTTAAGTGAATTTGAAATTTGAAAATGGCATTAATTGAGGTTTAAACAAAGTTTTCCTGCTCAAAATCTAGGTTTAGGGGTATGCATTAGTTGTTTGCATTGTACTTTAACTTTAGATAATAAGGATGCCATTGTTTGTTCATGTTCCTTGCAAGTGGATTGAATTTTATTTAAGTTTTGATGAAGATCTGATGTGCTAAATTTCTGAATTCCATGATATTTAATTTAGGATGGATGAATCTTTGTCCTCAAATATGGCATCAAAATCAGTAAATGTGCCAGAAACTTCTGATGAGTCTGAAGCACATAATCCTCCTTTGGAGTATCCAATAATTGAAGATTTTGATTGCAAGCTAGGAATTGATGATGACTTTGTGGAGAATTATACAGGGCCGAATTATACAGTGTGGTTACCACCAACTCCTGATAACCAACCAATGGATTCACCAGAACGATTCGACAACCATAAGCGTAGAAAGTTGAATAACAGTGTGGACAACCATCCATATATGGCCGGTGCAAAAAGTTCTAGGTGTGCTATTTGGGGTTGTGATTCTGAGTTGATGCATGATGAACACGGTGTTGATATTCTTCCTTGTGAGTGTGATTTCAAGATATGTGAAGATTGCTATATAGATGCAGTGGAATTAGGAGATGGAATGTGCCCAGGATGCAAAGCACCATATAATAAGAACACATAACTTGATGAAGTAGCTGTGGATTATGAAATGAACTTTGGAGTTTAAAATTCCTTTTCCTTTTCTTTTTGAATTACCTTGTTTAGTTTCGTGCGAATTTTGTTTTATGGTGAATATTGTCTAAGGAATATTAATAATTTGCTGATTAAAGTGTTATGTTTAAGAATCATTTTTTTCCTTCTAATATTTAGTTATAGGATTATATCTATTATTTGATTATATCTATAACTAAGTCTAGTTCGCTTCAAGAGAATGTACATTAATCTTTTAATATTTTTCTTATGAATATAATATAATACTAATATTATAGAGCTCCTTTATAGGATCAACATATTTGTGCATATTTCTGTATTTTAAAGAGTACATTGATAGATGACGTGAGCCGCAAGAAAAAACCTAACATTTTGATACAACATTATTTGTACCTTAATAGATTAAGAAGTATCTCCTTCTTGAAGACGTACACTCCGATCGGAGCAATATATGGTTTTTCTAGAGCTTCGTCCTTCGAAAGACCGAGAACGGTTGTATCCACTTGCTAAATCATGAAGCAGTATTAGCTGTCAATCTAATTTTAAACTTGTAGTATGAAAATATTTAGCAGTATGATAAACATGAGACTTACCATTGCTTTGAGCTCTGCTCCTTTAGACTTTTCACTAAATGAAAGGATCCTTCCTTTATCGTCAATCTTCATTAGACCAAAATCTGAGTCGTGGCTATAATGGTTGCATAAAACATTGTGATATCTTTGTTAGTTATGATGTCAATTTGATAAGGCTAAATATTACACATGTAAATTTGTATATTAGTTAACGGTGGTTATGTTAGTTATTATCAGGGTTTGAACTGTAGACTTAAGCTTTTTATAATTGTAAAATTTGTTTTTATCTGCTAGTAAATTAGTGATTATGTTAACAAAGTTTGAACTATCGATCTCTTTGTCACCAACCGAGCTACGTGTTTGGGACGGCCACAAAATTTTTAAACTTTTTAATATTAGATATAGGGCCTGTTTGTTTTGGGTTTTTTTTACAAAAAATCTATTTTTTTATCTAAAACAATCACTTTTTTATTTTTGTAGTGTTTGTTTTAGATTTTTAAAAAATCATTTTGTTAAAAATAATCATTTTTAGTCTCAAAATGAAAAGCTATTTCAAGTTACTTTTCCAAAATCTATTTTTTTTTCTAAACACAAGGAACTCAAGTGTAATAACTTCAAATCTTTAAAAAATGATTTTATGATAGTAAACAAACAGAAATTGCTTTAGATTTTTTAAAAATCTCTAAAAAGAATCTCTAGATTCTTCCAACTCAAAATCTATTTTTTTTAAAGCTGAAACAAACTCACCACACATAGGTTTCATTTTTCAAATTCCTCACATACAAATGGATAAAGCTTCTGTTCTTGGAGAAGATACAAGGTGCTTGAAACAAAGGAAGGAGACTGTGGAATCTGTTCAGACACTGATAGTAAAAAACACGTTTTCATCTTGGAAGGAATCAATTTCAAGGTTCAATATCATCAGATATTGGAAAATTTTATTCTCTTGCTCAACTTTTTTTACCTGACAATCAATTCTCAGGTGAGTTACTGAAGATAAGTGAATATTGTTTTATTGATATGGTTGAATAGACCAACTTCTGTTGCACACAACATAAATTGCAGAGAAGATAAAAGGTAACAAAAGGAAGAAGTGAGAGACTAGAGAATCAAAGAGAAAAAGAAGAATTTCATTACACATATTTCATGCCTTATTTCCTTAGCTTTCTCCTATTTATATGAGTCCACATTCCTATTTCCTACATTACCCCTGTCAGCTCTTTGACTCATTACAGTTGCCTTTGGAAATCTCATAAGCTTCTTCTTTGGTATTGATTCAATTAAGTTCGAACATAATTTTTTGTCGCATGCAGTAAACTATAGGCAAATTGAAGAAACTGACTAGTCTTACTTTGTATAAGTACAATCTTTCTGGTGTTCTACCTGATTCTCTATAGGTTCTTATGTTTCTCGTACTGAAATAAACCTTGCTGTAAACTCTATTTCTGATGTAATTTCAACAAGTATCGATTCTTTGCCTACCCTTAATTAATTCATTGGATTTGTCTTCAAGCAAGTTTTCTGATGAGATTCCATGAGTTTATCATCTCTTAGACTTAACCTTCTTGACCACTTGTTTAAGGGTCTAAATTCCTTACCACATAGACCAACTCAATGTTGGTAATTTCATAGTCACTCTCTATTTACACATTTGTTGAAAATTTGGTCACAATAAATGTTTTTTTTAATCTAACAATGGTGAATCTAAAAAATAAAACATAGTTGACGAGACCAAATTTAAGATTAATTTATCCTTCATATAAAAATGAAGTCATATTACTCTTATTTTTATGGCCTTCTTGTAAAAAAAAAAAAAAAACTTTTATGGCACCTCTGCAGGGATAATCACCCAAATGCATGCAAACAAAAATGTATCGTTGTTTTCAATCACACTTGATTCTGGTCTGGACCATACCCAAATCACGTGTCTGCGCATGTTTGCCGTCAAACTACACTTTGAATCAATCTCCAAAAAAACTCTATCTGTCCATCAGCGTTAAATTAATGTGTACTGAGCAAGTTGGATCGGTGATTAACTGAAACACCATCATCATCATCAGGTGGTGCTGTCGTTTGATGTATAGATTTCTAGACCCATGCATGAAGCAGTTGCAGTGGAATTTGCGTGTGGGTCCCAAAAGGAAACAAGGCAAAATCAATGTTGTATATCAACTATCTTTGTAGCAACAATATACTTGGAAGGTGTGTCCCGCATCCAACATATATTCGGTATTCGTATTCCGTATAATCAGTTACGGTTGATACTATCTTTGTCACAGACACACATTAGTCCGGATCATTAATCAACTTCCTCATATTTGCAAATCCATTCTTAAGCCCAAGCAAAATATAGATAACCATAATTGTAGTAGTCGTAGTAGTGTGTACTATTTATATTCTATCTACCACAATCGCACGTTTGTAAACTTTGTCTCGCAAAGTCAAATTTAAGCTAATACCCTCCGTACCGTACATATACAAGACACAAGTTCAATTCAATGTTATACAAACAAGACACCATATCAGAAATTTCGTCTTAAACAAGGTGTTAGAATCAATTTTGATGAAAAAAAAATCAATTCTAGAACAACCAAGCACATGTCAACATTTTACACCTCCATAATGAATTCTAACAACTCTAATTGTAGAACCAAACATAGACTAAAATTGTTCCGAGCACTCATCAAAATTTAGTATTATTTTATAAAAAAAAAAAGAAGGAGATAAAATTACAATTTTATAACCCACTTGGATTGGCATGGTAGTATTGGTTTGAAATCTGGAAATGTGTTCTTACTCAAGGTCTCAGGTTCGATTTTTCCCGTGTTAATTAAACAACTTGTTATTTCTTGTTTAATCCTCTTATCCAATAAATTTATTTATTTATTTATTTTTATCCTATCATATTTACCAGACCGCCACATCATTGTTTAGGGTTTACACCTGTATAAATATAGAAGACTCCTCTACCTGTCTCCACCTTTCCTAGGAAAAACCGTTGTCATTCTTGTTTTTGTTTTCTCTTTGGACTTTTCTCATCGTATCAACATCTCTTCCATATTCCTATCCTCACCAACTTCAAAGTTTACCAATCTCGCCGCCAATTCAACTTTGTTCGCATATTCCTTCCTCGCATTCATCGTTACATTACTCTTCCTTTCACATTCTATATTTCTATACTTATCAAACCATAAATAAATAACATCATTCATAACACACACACACCAGAAAACATCTTGTTCATTAACCTGCACTGTTTTTTTTTTGTTTGTTTTTGTTTTACACATTCAACCAATTACGTTTAATCATCATCATGATATCACAAGTCAAATATACATCTTCATTGTCTTTTACCAACTTTGGTTCATCAAGTTCTATTCTAAGGCCTAAACTATGCACATTACCTATTAATCACCATGTCGGAAGGAACACTAATAACCTCTCTTTGTCTTCTCTCAAACCTCTTTACATATCATCCACTGAAAACTTCAGTTTCTCAACAACCAAACTCACAAGGAGGGAAACTGAGTGTCATGCCTATGAAGCAGATAGGTCACAGCCATTGGAGATTAACATTGACCTACCAGGAGAGCAATCAGCTCAAAAACTCAAAATTGGTTTGTATTTTGCTACATGGTGGGCTTTGAATGTGGTTTTCAATATTTACAACAAGAAGGTTTTGAATGCTTTTCCTTATCCTTGGCTTACTTCCACTTTGTCCCTTGCTGCTGGTTCTCTCATCATGTTAATCTCATGGGCCACAAGGATTGCCGAAGCCCCTAAAGTTAATTTGGAGTTTTGGAAGGCCTTGTTTCCTGTAAGCATGCAATCTCTTTTGGTTTATCTTTTCTTAATTTTTTTGATTTTCACATCATATATATGATAAAATTGATTCTTACACGTATGAATGTTTCTGAGTACAGTTAATATTGCCTTCAGAATTTAGATTGATTCCGCCGTGATAAAATTGATTTTGCTGTGATAAAATTGATTTTGAATGAATTGGTTATATAAGATTGATTCTCGCTAAAAGTAGGCTGAAAAAGACCATTTGAGGTAAAAGAAAATCAATTGTAGAGACATAAGCTTTAAATTCTAACTTCAAGTTAGAATCAACTTTGGATGCATAATCAATTCTATTAGACAATATCTAAATATAGAAAAATCAATTATATAATTCTAGCATTCAAGACACGGAGATTATCTACAGGCGCTGACCTCTTTCAACAAGTGCTCTACTATACGCACATGCTGGGAAACGAACCATGACCACATACTTAAGGGACACATTTATCTTCTAAATGTGCCACACTATGTTTGTTCTAGAATTAATTTTTTCCTCTCCGAAATTGTAGCCAAACATAGACTATATTAAAACTAGAATATGAGACTTCTGTATCAAGAATTGATTTTTTACCTCAAATTGATTGTTCAATAATTCATTTTTGAACAAATTTGATTCAATCAAATGAATTCTCGTCCCGTAGAACAGAACAAGCTCTATGACTCATGCTTTTGAAGTACAGAAATAATGATTTAGTACTGATTGGGAAATTTAAACTGCAGGTTGCTGTGGCACATACAATTGGGCATGTTGCAGCTACTGTGAGTATGTCCAAAGTTGCAGTTTCATTTACACACATAATCAAAAGTGGAGAGCCTGCTTTCAGTGTTCTTGTATCAAGATTCTTGCTTGGTGAATCATTCCCTTTACAAGTTTACCTTTCACTGCTTCCAATTATTGGAGGTTGTGCACTTGCTGCTGTCACAGAACTTAATTTCAATATGATTGGTAAGACTGACAATATTCACTTATTTACTTAATTGGTTTTCGGATGCTGATTATGTTCTGTTTATAGTAGATTGAGTTGATATAGGATGCTGAATCTGTATTTTGTTTGACTAATCTTATTTATGTTTCAGGGTTTATGGGTGCTATGATATCCAATGTGGCCTTTGTGTTTAGGAATATATTCTCAAAGAAGGGAATGAAAGGAATGTCTGTCAGTGGAATGAACTACTATGCTTGCCTCTCCATATTATCTTTATTGCTTCTCACCCCTTTTGCTATTGCTGTGGAAGGCCCAAAGATGTGGGCTGCTGGCTGGCAAACAGCAGTGTCTCAGATTGGTCCCAATTTTGTCTGGTAAGCATAACAATCTACACATCTCAACCCATTGTTGTGTGCTATTTCATATCCATTATATTTGTAAGGTCTTCTTGTGGATAAACAACTTAATTAAGTGCTTATAAACAACTTAAATAAAAGTTTATAACATAAACCCTGATCATATAAGTTTTTATGTATAAGCTATTTCTATAACAAAAATAAGATGAAGTTAAATTGTTTTCATAAGCTATCCTAAATAGCTTATGGATATAAGTTAAAAGCAACATATGGACATGTTATAAATTGTTTCTATAAGCTCTCTCGGAGGGTCTAAAAATGCTTATTCCAAACAGACCCTTAGTCGAACTGTTTTACAGTCTTCTTATTAGTTAAACATTCATCCGAAAGATATGTGCAAACCATACTAGTGTGTGGAGATCATGGCAATTTAATTCACATAAGTCAGTAATCGAGTAGTCCTTGACCATGAAACTTGATAATGCTTCTTCAAAAGGGTCTATGGAGCTAGAAGAATCATTCTATAGTGATTGTGAAGTGTTTGTCATTGGACTGATGAACTTATGGGCTGTAATTTTTGCAGGTGGGTAACTGCACAGAGTGTGTTCTATCACTTGTACAATCAAGTCTCTTATATGTCTCTTGATCAGATTTCTCCATTAACATTTAGCATAGGGAACACGATGAAGAGAATCTCAGTTATTGTCTCTTCGATCATTATCTTCCACACGCCAATTCAGCCAAACAATGCCCTTGGTGCTGCCATTGCAATCCTTGGCACCTTCCTCTATTCACAGGTGCATTCCCTTTCCTTCTATTTTTGTTTTCTTATTCAGTATAACCATTTGCTATTTTTTTATGTTCGTTCATTTTATATATACATGTGCGCGCACGTGTGTCAACAATAAAACTATATTTCTCAATACTCGTGACGAAACTAATCTGTTTGTTTCTTTTCAATTATTTCTACAGGCCAAACAGTAATGTGTAGTTTAGAAGCTGCTATATCTATATGCAAGACATAATGATTTGAGGATTCAAGGCTGAAGGTTCAAACTGATGATATCACAATTGATGTTACTGAGAAAATTATACATCTAATTCATTAACGAGTCAGTAGAAATTCAAGCTGCTTAATTTGAGGCCATAGAGTTATTTCAATTTGAATATTTTTTTTTTCCTTTCATTTTTAATGTCTAGATGAGATTTGTCTTTCTTCCCTGTAATCGGAAGTTTAAAATGATGTACTGCAGTAAATAAGAATAATGGTTCAGAAATGTTGCAAGTTAAGGCTGAATATTTCTTTTGACAGTATTGTTGTTCGTTACCAATATAATATTGATGTATATCCAACAGAAATAGGATAAGAGTGTTTATATGGCACTACCATTTTATAAGCCACCTAACATCAATCAATATATATTGTTATTATAATGGAAAAGCAATGATTGATTTAAGTTGATACATATTACGTATGGAAGAGCTAAACAGATTAACTAAAAAGCAAATATTGATTCTTATACATTAATTGATTATGATTGAAAAGAATGTTTTTAGCTATGAGTTTCTTAACTACTCACTGAAAAAGTTTGATGAATGAACAGCAAGTTTGTATTAAAATATAATAAGTGGAAAAGGATATAGTAAGAGAAAGCTAAAATGATTGGTAGCTATAATGAGTAGGTTTTTGAAATTTTGGTGCAATCATACATTTCACTTTTGGTGAAATAAATTTTGGCTTTTTTCTTCTTTTGGGTCCCAGTGCTTGGTGCAGAGCTGGTATTCAATCATTTGTTAAAAATATGAAATTTCCTTTGACATTAATTGAGTTGAGAAAAGCAGTATCTATGGAGATACTACTGCTACTATTTTTCTTATTCAAAACCTATGCTCTTGGAGCATTCTCATTCTCACAAGAGTTTGATCATTATCCTTTTCCCACCAACTTTCTCTTTGGCTCTGCTTCTTCCTACCAGGTTTTTTTTACCTTCTTCATGTTTATCTCCTAAAATCTTCATTATTATAATAATCATGGCTGATTATTAAACTTAATATTATAGTATGAAGGTGCTTACTTGAGTGATGGCAAAGGTTTGAGCAACTGGGATGTCTTCACTCATAAACCAGGTCATAATAACAACATTTCTTTGTCTTCTAGACATCCATTTTTCATACTTGAATACTTTAATTCATTCACCTAAGTTACGTAATTAGATAATATATATATTTTGCAGGTAGTATTGATGATGGAAGTAACGGTGATGTTACTGTTGATCAATATCATCGGTATCTGGTACACATCATAATATCTAATTGTCTACACATGCTATTTTTTTCCAAGTGTTTATGTATAGTATAACATTATATTGTTCAAGTGATTATCACAAGGCCATAAATGTTACTTTATTGTATCATTATCATCACAATAATTTTAAGTTCCTCATAATTAAAATCCAATTTAGTTTAAGAGGTTACAACCTTAATAAGTGTTGTGTCAATACTAGAATTTTGGACTTGTTAAGGAAGTATGTGTGCCTTATCTACTTTAACTAATTACATCAATTATACATGTTCTAAATGTCAATTTGTATGAAAACAGGAGGATGTAGATTTAATGGAAGCTATCAAAGTCAACAGCTACCGGTTTTCAATTTCGTGGACAAGAATTCTACCAAGTACGCATCTTGCTCTCACATAATCTCAGTGATTTCAACTAATGAGCAGATATTAAGTACCTGTGTGTTCTAGTCAATTCACAAGAAAAATTTGCAATGACTGTGAGCAGAAGGTAGATTTGGAGAAGTCAACTTGGCTGGTATTGACTACTATAATAGGCTTATTGACGCTTTGCTACTCAAAGGTTTGGTTTCAATCTTCTATCTATGGCCTGTGAGACGAACAAGAGGTGTAACCGTTCGATTAGCTTAACCTGCAATTATACAATTCGCAGGGATCCAACCGTTTGTTACATTGTTTCACTTTGATTTCCCTCAAGAACTCAAGGACAGATATGGAGGTTGGCTAAGTCCCCAATCACAGTAAGCAACTAGTTCTACAATTCAAGTTGCTCTTACTTCAACTCCTTTGCCATACTTTACCGGCATTATAATGTATTTTGACATGTACAGGGAAGATTTTGTATTATTCGCAGACATATGTTTTAAATCATTTGGAGACAGAGTTAAGTACTGGGTCACATTCAATGAACCAAATCTCCAAGTTTCACTTGGTTACCGTTATGGTAGACACCCACCATGTCGCTGCTCCGGCAAATTTGGAAATTGTAGCGTGGGAGATTCAGAGAAGGAACCCTTTGTAGCAGCCCATAATATTATCCTATCACATGCAGTTGCAGTTGATATTTATAGAAACAAATACCAGGTAATATAGTAAAAAGACCTCACAACTTTGTAGCAGCATGCTAGGGACTCAAATTAATTGTATTTCTATTTAAGTTAATCAAAGTGGAAAGTAAGTATGACTGAATTCTCATTCAAAACATTGTAAACTTGATTTACTTTTATCGCCGCATCCAGGCTGAGCAAGGAGGACAAATTGGCATTGTTGTACACGTTGACTGGTTTGAACCGTTAAGCAATTCGGTAGCAGATAAATTAGCTGCTGAAAGAGCTCAATCATTCAGCATGAACTGGTAGGATTTCCTTATTGTTCAATGTCCATGGCTCGTTCAACTTCTACCGTACAAAAGTTGGATTCGGATTTGTTATAGTCACATAATCACACATTCGCTAATTTGAACTGCCAGATCAAGATTGAACAGCTCACTTTTGACTTTATATTTTGGCCTGATTTACCAAAGTCAGAGTATGAGACTGAAATCTTGATCAAATGGTTCAAATCATGTGATTGCACTCAATGCATGATTCTCTAACTGTAGACAGTCCACCAGATCATGAATTTCAACTCTATAATAATGTAGGATCTTGGATCCAATCTACTTCGGCAAGTACCCAAAAGAGATGGAGATGATTTTAGGGAGCACATTACCCAAATTTTCCAGTAATGACAAAGCAAAACTGAATCGAGGACTCGATTTCGTTGGCATCAATCATTATGCAGGTTACTATGTTAGAGACTGCATATCATCAATGTGTGAGTCTGGGCTACAGAGGGTTTATACCAACAAACTGTACAAAAAGATGGTGTCCCGATTGGAGAGCTTGTAAACACTTCATCCTTTTGATGATTCCATTAGTTACATTTTTATTTAACCTTAACCTTGCGCGACCAACCCAATCCTGAAATTTGTATTGTTATGTGTAGACTCCATTTAAATGGCTCAATGTTTACCCACAAGGCATGAAGAAAACTGTTACCTATGTGAAGGACAGGTACAATAACACTCCAATGTTTATTACAGAGAATGGTAAGCAAACAAACACATTGAAGTTGAACCATTTTCATTGAACTTCAACCATTATTAGTCTCTGACGGACTCTATCCGAATGTTTTGTAGGGTATGGCACTTTGTATGATCCAAATAACACCAAGGAAGAAAATCTTATTGATTTTAAAAGAGTAAACTACATGTCTGGTCACTTAGATAATCTGGGGGCATCAATAAGGTAAGAGTCCACAAAAACCGAGTAAACATCCAGTTTTGTTCAAGAAATTGTAAACCCGTATCAACTTAGTCTTCAACGTTATCGATATTTCAAAATGATCATTAAAATCACTAAAGTATTAATTAAGTTTGTCCGTGTGACTCAATCAGTTTTTATCAAATACATTCCTACAATTGTTCACTTAGTTTCAAATGCATCTCCAACAGTATCAACTTAATACTTTTATATTCCCGTAGATATCAATGGAGGGATGAATTTGATTAACATTTTGCAGTTTGAGGGATCATTTTGAAATATTGATAATGTATGAGTCTAGTTCAATAGTGTTTGACAAACCCCTAATTCTTCTTACATACATACATACATAGTTTTGGACACAAGTAAAATACCTAAGTATTTGTGTTGGTTATGTGGCTATAGGGAAGGAGCAGATGTTAGAGGATACTTTGCCTGGTCCTTGCTTGACAACTTTGAATGGATATATGGTTTTACAGCGAGACTTGGACTTTACCATGTTGATTTTGCCACACAGAAGAGAACTCCAAAATTGTCAGCTAGTTGGTACAAACATTTCATTGCAAGACATAAAACCGAAAGCAGTAATCCAGAACATGACACGGATACGAGAAACTGGAACAAACAATTCAAGGCAAATAATGGCATGCTTAGAACCGTAAGCTCAGAGGGTAGAATGAAAACTTGGATTAACCTGATGTTAGGAGCGTTTCCTTAGTATTTTCTATAGTATTTTTTATTTTAGTCCAATTTTAGTAATTTTTGTTTTGTTTTTGCTTCAGTTTGTTATTTTCAGTCCATCAGTGTTGTTATGCTATTGACTTAATTACTGTTTTGGCCCCCTAAGTATTTTAATGTTGTGATTTCGACACCCTAACACAAAAAACTCTTTATGAGCCCTCTATGTTTACCCCTTTTACAGTTTTGGCCCCGGGCCAATTTTGATCCCATGGACGCCACATGTGTAATTTTTATTTTAAGTTGATACGTATGGAATTGCTAAACAAATTAACTAAAAAGCAAATATTGATTCTTATTCATTAATTGGTTAAAATTGAAAAGAATGTCTTTTAGCTACTCTCTGAGAAAGTTTGATGAATGAACTGCAAGTTTGTATTAAAATAAAATTAGTGGAAAAGGATATAGTAAGAGAAAACTAAAATGATTGGTAGCTGTACTGTACATAACAAAATAAAATATACTCCATCCGTCCCATAATAGATGACTCATTTGAAAATGTGCAATTTTGACCTAACTTACTTTGACCATATTTTTTTACTAATATACAACGATAAATAATCTCATATAAGACGTCGTTAGATTCATCTCGATGAATATTTTTAAAATATCAAATTTTCATAATTTTTTCTAATATATTATTCAAGATATTTAAGCTCGAAATTATACATTGGTATGTGTAATAGGGTCAACTGTGTCATGTATTATTCAAGATATTTAAACTCGAAATTATTCGTTATCCACTAACATTAGATGTTAATTAGTGGCTACAAATTAAACAATATTAGCAGTGAAATTGCGTCGGGAGCAGGTTTTTGAAATTTTGGTGCAATCATACTTTACAGAATTGGCTTTTTGTTTTCTTTTGGGTCCCATCCCAGTGGTTGGTGCAATCATAGAAATTTCCTTTGACATTAATTGAGTTGAAAGAATCAAGTTTGAAGTTATCTACATTTTAGAAAGCTGTATCTATGGAGATACTACTACTCTTTTTCTTATTCAAAACCTATGCTCTTGGAGCATTCTCATTCTCACAAGAGTTTGATCATTATCCTTTTCCATCCAACTTTCTCTTTGGCACTGCTTCTTCTTCCTACCAGGTTTTTTTACCTTCTTCTCCTTCATGTTTATCTCCTAAAATCTTCATTATTTTAATTAATCATGGCTGATTATTAAACTTAATATTATAGTATGAAGGTGCTTACTTGAGTGATGGCAAAGGATTGAGCGTCTGGGATGTCTTCACTCATAAACCAGGTCATGATAACAACATTTCTATATCTTCTAGATATCCATTTTTCATACTTGAATACTTTAATTCATTCACCTAAGTTACCTAATTCGATAACATATATATTTTGCAGGTAGTACTGATGATGGAAGTAACGGTGATGTTACTGTTGATCAATATCATCGGTATCTGGTACAAATCCTATTTATTTCCAAGTGTTTATGTATAGTATAGGTTCGGACATTATATTGTTCAAGTGATTATCACAAGGACATAAATCATAACTAACGTTACTTTACTATCATTATCATCACAATACTTTTTTTTTTGGTGAATCATCACAATACTCTTAGTTCCTCATAATTAAAATCCGGTTTAGTTTAAGAGGTTACAACCTAATTAAGTTTTGTGTCAATACTAGAATTTTGGACTTGTTGTGAAAGTATGTGTGCCTTATCTACTTTAACTAATTACACCCATTATATATGTTCTAAATGTCAATTTGTATAAAAACAGGAGGATGTAGATTTAATGGAAGCTATCAAAGTCAACAGCTACCGGTTTTCAATTTCGTGGCCAAGAATTCTACCAAGTACGCATCTTGCTTTAACATAATCTCAGTGATTTCAACTAATTAGCAGATGTTAAGGTACCTGTGTGTTCTAGACAATTCACAAGCAGAATTTGCAATGACTGTGAGCAGAAGGTAGATTTGGAGAAGTCAACTTGGCTGGTATTGACTACTATAATAGGCTTATTGACGCTTTGCTACTCAAAGGTTTGGTTTCAATCTTCTATCTATGGCCTCTGAGACGAACAAGAGGTGTAACCGTTCGATTAGCTTAACCTGCAATTATACAATTTGTAGGGATCCAACCGTTTGTTACATTGTTTCACTTTGATTTCCCTCAAGAACTTGAGGACAGATACGGAGGTTGGCTAAGTCCCCAATCACAGTAAGCAACTAGTTCTACAATTCAATTTGCTCATACTTCAACTCCTTTGCCATACTTTACCGGCATTATAATGTATTTTGACATGTACAGGGAAGATTTTGTATTATTCGCAGACATATGTTTTAAATCCTTTGGTGACAGAGTTAAGTACTGGGTCACATTCAATGAACCAAATCTCCAAGTTTCACTTAGTTACCGATATGGTGAACACCCACCATGTCGCTGCTCCGGAAAATTTGGAAATTGTAGCGAGGGCGATTCAGAGAAGGACCCCTTTGTAGCAGCCCATAATATTATCCTATCGCATGCAGCTGCAGTTGATATTTATAGAAACAGATACCAGGTAATTTAGTAAAAAGACCTCACAACTTTGTAGCAGCCCGTTAGGGACTCAAATTTATTGTATTTCTATTTAAGCTAATCAAAAAATAATTATGCTTTAAGTTTTACAAATCAAAGTGGAAAATATGTATGACTGAACTCTCATTCAAAACATTGTAAACTTGATTTACTTTTAACGCCACATCCAGGCCGAGCAAGGAGGACAAATTGGCATTGTCGTACACGTTGACTGGTTTGAACCGTTAAGCAATTCGGCAGCAGATAAATTAGCTGCTGAAAGAGCTCAATCATTCAGCATGAACTGGTAGGATTTCCTCATTGTTCGATGTCCATGGCTCGTTCGACTTTTACCATGCAAAAGTTGGATTTGTTCTACTCACATAGTCACATTTGCCAATTTTAACTGCCAGATCAACATTGAACAGCTCACTTTTGACTTTATATTTTGGCCTGATTTACCAAAGTCAGTGTATGAGACTGAAATCTTGATCAAATGGTTCAAATCATGTGATTGCACTCAATGCATGATTCTCTAACCGTAGACAGTCCACCAGATCATGAATTTCAACTCTATAATAATGCAGGATCTTGGATCCAATCTTCTTTGGCAAGTACCCAAAAGAGATGGAGATGATTTTAGGGAGCACATTACCCAAATTTTTCAGTAATGACAAAGCAAAACTGAATGGAGGACTCGATTTCATTGGCATCAATCATTATGCAGGTTACTATTTTAGAGACTGCATATCATCAGTCTGTGAGTCTGGGCGAGGAACCTCTGCAACAGAAGGTTTATACCAGCAAACTGCACAAAAAGATGGTGTCCTGATTGGTGAGCTTGTAAGCACTTCATCCTTTTGATGATTCCATTAGTTACATTTTTACTTAACCTTAACCTTGTGCGACCAACCTAATCCTGGAACTTGCATTGTTATGTGTAGACTCCATTTAATTGGCTCAATGTTTACCCATAAGGCATGAAGAAAACTCTTAACTATGTGAAGGACAGGTACAATAACACTCCAATGTTCATTACTGAGAATGGTAAGCAAAGAAACACATTGAAGTTGAACCATTTTCATTGAATTTCAACCATTATTAGTCTCTGACGGACTCTATCCGAATGTTTTTGTAGGGTATGGCAATTTGTATGATCCAAATAACACCAAGGAAGAATATCTAAATGATATTCAAAGAATAAACTACATGTCTGGTCACTTAGGTAATCTGGGGGCATCAATAAGGTAAGAGTCCACAAAAACCGAGTAAACATCAACGTTATCGATATATGATATATGGTTTACCTGGACACAAGTAAAATAGCTGTAGCTGAGTATTTGTGTTGGTTATGTGGCTATATATAGGGAAGGAGCAGATGTGAGAGGATACTTTGCCTGGTCCTTGCTTGACAACTTTGAGTGGATATTTGGTTTTACAGTGAGATTCGGACTTTACCATGTTGATTTTGCTACACAGAAGAGAACTCCAAAATTGTCAGCTAGTTGGTACAAACATTTCATTGAAAAGCATAAAACTGAGAGCATTAATCCTGAACATGACATGGATAGGAGAAACTGGAACAAACAATTCAAGGCAAATAATAGCATGCTTAGAACTGTAAGCTCAGAGGGTAGAATGAAAAACTTGGATTAACTTTGTCTCATTGCCTCTTGAAAACTGAAACCATCGTTTCATTCACAACCTTATTACCTATAAGTATTATTGCCCCTTTTTCTGAGTGAATGCACTACTTTTTTTTTAACATACCCCTTATAAATACCATTACTTTATTTTGAAATTTGAAAAATCAAAGTTTCACATTAATATATAAAAGATATTTTTTGAATATCAGCATATAAAATAGATACATTGATATACACTTTAATCTATGTGGAAAAATTAAAATGAGTTAACAAATAAACGAGGGAGTATGAACTTTTGAGTTTAGTACTTATACATCTTTTCAAACGCCACCTTTTATAAAACCATAACACTCTCTTATTTGATCAATTATATATGGGACACGCCACTTTATATTGGACCATTCCAAAAATGATGTGATCCATATATATTTTATCTGATAAAAGATAATATATTAAAAACAATGTGTTAAAATGAGTAATGTTAACATTACTTCAAAACTCTTTTTTTTTTTTTAAAAAACAAAAAAAGCATTACTTCAAGACTCTAATTTATACAATTAACTAATATAATATAAAAAAAATGCTAACAAGTGCCCTAAGAGTACTTGATAAGAAGGTTAAAGTTGAAATTTTATATTGAAATTTGTGTATTCAACACATTGAAATATCAAAAAGTAACTTTTTATACACGAAAGCTATCAATTGTTGTCATTTTTAAATCTTTAACAAGTGTCATAAACTCCTATTAGCAAGACCCTATAATATAATACTACTCTGGTTTTCTATAATAAAAAAAATAAAAAATACTTTGAGTTGAAAGATTGAATCAAGTTCATTAGTTAATTGATCTTAATCTTTTATTTGCTTAAGGGCATCGTTTAAGAATTAATTCAAATGATTATCAAAATAAAAAAATCACATTATTTCCTATACAAAAATTACCCATTTGATTCATTCATTAAACAATGCATAAGGTTAGGGGTGTTAAAATCGTACCAACTCAATGGAAAAATTGCAAACTAATTCAAATCAAAATGACGAAAACCGTATTTGATTCAGATGTATTTAAGTCAATTTTTTATTCAACCACACGATTTGTTTAGGTTTGCGGTTTTTTATTTTGTCAATCAAACCAGACTGCAACATAAAAGAAACATTATTTAAACTTATGTCACCTAGTCCAATCCTCTTGAAAACTTGCTAAGAACTTTTATAGAATGACATATTTTTCTCTGGTTAATTTTTTTCTTTATTTTAAAAATGTATTTATGTGCTTTAATTTGTTGCTACTTACACTTTTGCAAATTTGTTTATGTTAGATATATCTTAAATCATAGCACCTCATCTACCAAAAAAAAAAAAAAATCATAGCAACTCAATAGAAACTTTTAGAGAATGATAAATTTTAGTCTTTTGTATTTTTTACAATTGAAGGTTACTTATTGGACCATGTTTTTAATTTGATCAATTTTGTTGAGAACATTGTTAGATGAAAATAAAATTGTAATATTAGATGAAATTTGAAACATGGTTGAAATAAGTTGTTTTTAACTTGATTTTAGAGTAGAAAACAAAAAATTGTAATCTCTCATAAAAAAAATCACATCAACCAAATCAAACCAAATAAAAATGCATGTTTTTTTTTCTTATCTTACCATTATAATGACTTTTAACCTTAAAGTCGAACCGATTCGCACCGCACACAATTCTACAAAAAGCATTTATTAACGATTTCCATTTACTTTTTTCTTTCTATAAAGTTTAGTCGCCTCAAAGAGTACATGCACATTAATTTGATCAACGGATAAACAAATAAAAAATTAAGCGTGGTCCACGTGACAAATTAATTAATACCAGTGTATATAATAAGAACATAACGATAGACACTGCATGATTTGAGGCCATACAGGAAATGGGGTTTTCCACGTTGTTGTCAATGACAACTCTGTTTCTGGAGATATTGTTGCTGCTTCCTCTGCTCTCAAATGCATATGCATTGGATCTCTCTCCACCATTCTCCACTAACTTTCTCTTCGGGACTGCTTCTTCTTCTTACCAGGTATATACATATCTTCAAAGCATATAGATAGTATCATGTGTTAAAAAATCAATTGTTTGTTGATTATATCCTATTTAATTTAATCTTAATTTCACAGTATGAAGGTGCTTATAACAGTGATGGCAAGGGGCAAAGTAACTGGGATAACTTCACTCATGGAGGTAATTAACAAAAAATTTAATCTGCAAATGTTATTAACATGTTATGTTAGCCGTGAAAGTTTGAATCATGAATTTTTTTTCTCAAACTCTTTGAAGTGTCTTAGCTCAACAACTTAAACTACGCCTTAGAACCGATTACTTATTGGACCATATGCTTTGCTCAAATTCATATATACGCCTTAATAGTAGTTTCATTAATGTCTCCTTGCAGGTAGAGGCATAATAGTCGATGGAAGTAACGGGGATATTGCGGTTGACCATTATCACCGATACCAGGTTACTTAGAAATCAAACTACTACTCCATTTTAAAAATAATTGTATAGAAATATCATGGCCGTTCCTACGAATCTGGAGGTTCGATTCTGTAAATGAAAAGAGACCCGTAATAAAATAAAATGTATTTTTTTTAAAGAACAATGTTCTATTTAATTTTTTTTTAAAAGATAAATACAAGGGGTCGTATATATGTTGTACACCCAAAGGTGAAAATCACTACCGTATACACGAGGAGCCTCAAACCACCTTCCAAAAATAAACATCAACCTAACACTTAGTAGTATTATTGAGCTATAATTTTTTTTTTTATTCATACCTTGGGAAGACTCAATTCCTTTGAGCGGTTTGCACACCCCAAAGTCCGACCCCAAGAAATATCACAACTTTGAATTTAAGCACACTTGTAAAATACATATCATTTACTTATTTTAAAATGTATATATATATATATATATATATATATATAAAATTTGATTTTTCACTCTTGCGTATGTTTTTTTTATTCACGTGTCTATTAAAATGGACCTTATTTAGGCACTTGTGATAAAAAAAATGAAAAAGAAAAAAGTGTATCTCTATATCCGTATCATTCAATCCTTTGTTCATGAAGCAAATACTTAAATACTAATGAGACAAATCAGTAATCCTATCCGAACCAGTCCTAATAATTATATTATAATAATTAAAAAAAATCCAGATCCAGATCCCCTATAAACTATTATATCCTCTTATTAAAAAATTTAAAGAAATACTATTTACTCTTTCAAATTATTTGCTCAATTTTTTTAGGAAAATACTATTGTTGAATATTGGCTTCAAATTGTGAACTCAGGAAACCCTGAAATCGTGTCACGATCTTGGGCATCGTGGCACGATTGGCTTGGCGAGGTTGGTTTTTGAGATGGAAAGTCGTGGCACGATTTGGGAAATCGTGACGCGATTCAACAACTTCCTCACCAAGTTTACCTGAAAGGGACTGGTCACAACGGTTAGGTCAGAGCAATCGTGGCGCGATTGGTCAAATCGTGACGCAATTTTGGACCTTTGTGACTAGTATTTAAGTGATTTCTGCAGATTTTTGAAGGAGAGCTGAAGCTAGAGGACTATACAAAGGGGGGAACTTGAGGGTTGAGTATCTTTGTAAGGAGGGTCTCTAGGGTTGGGATAAACATTGTAATCACCTTGGGTAGTGAGATTACATCATTGGAAGGATTTAAAGCTTCCTTTGTGTATTCTCTAGTAAGATTCATATGAGTGTGGTGAGGGAAACAAAGGGTAGAGATTAGGTATAAGACTGATTTCTTGTAACCTCT
>Ga0228711_1000903_pt1 | contig 40769 bp, 12 predicted proteins | sample MedpolnodulmetaG_2_FD_177996 | JGI IMG/M metagenome (GOLD analysis project Ga0228711, IMG submission 177996) | Root nodule microbial communities from Medicago polymorpha collected in Santa Monica, California, United States - brown nodules | ecosystem: Host-associated > Plants > Roots > Nodule...
ATAGTTTTCATTAGATGTATATGTACAGATCAAATGGTCATATAAATATTTTCTCTTGCTTAATCTTGATGCTCAAACTTTTGTTACAGTTTTTGTGTAACAAATGCACGTTAAGAATATAAAATTGTTGGAATGTGGAAATTGGATAACATTGAAGGAAAAAACGTTGAAATTAAGCGACGGGGAATTGTGTGTGCATGGGAAAGGGGAGATTTTGCTTGCAACTAAGGAGTATGTGGTGTTCTTATGGTAAGACTGCATTCTCAAGAGTGCAGTGTCTAAGAAATAATTAAGAAATATCTGCTTATGGTATTTATCAGTTTAGTTGCCTTTTGACCTCTTCTGTTCACAATTAAGAAATAATGACAACAAAGCTAATACAAAAGGTGGAAGATTGCTTTTGCAGTCCCTAAGTTGCTCAACCTATCATAAACATATAGGGCTCCCTGAGTTGCTCCGAAAAAGCAATATCGAGTTTTCCAGAAAATTTCATGTTGGGGGGAACTTATGTTGAATCTAAAATAGTTGAAATAGGTAAAAATTGATATTTTTAATAGTTTGTAGGGGTAAAAATATAAACATAGGGGCGTAGGGTAAATTTTTCGAGTTGGATCCTTATTGTAATGATCCAGAGGCCTTGAGTTTGGCAATGAATTATGCTTTCCCCACCTCCAACACGAGTTTGAATGTATACTTTCATGAATATAAAATATTAGAAGTTACCTTCAACAAAATAATAACAAAACTAACATTTAACATTTTTTTTAAGAGAAAACTAGCTCTTATTTGCGTTTCACATCAAAGCCCCAGATAATCTAGTAGGTTTAGATTAGTTTTGGCGGTACACAATTAAACTGTCTGATTTATAATAGTCAATTTCACCTATCGAAACACTTTCTTTTAGATACTTAGCTATAACTATAGTTTATAGTCACTCACATAGCTTACTTGCTTCACAAGCTATCACTATTTTGTATCTTAGCCTAGCTTTAACTAATAACTACCTTTACTTATAGTTAATTAGTGTTGGTTAGGTGGTTTCCCTCCATTTTTACTCTCTCATACAATGTATATATACATGTACTACATTCTTTGGAATACAATTCAATTCAATGTTAACACACAATTCATCAATATTCTGAGTTCCTTAGTCTTTCATCAGTGATGTCAGTCTATTTTCGTAATTATTACATGTTGAGTATTGATTTAAAAGAAGTTACTTGTAAAATTCTCATGGTGCATAAAATATTATATTAGTCGAAGATAGTGATAGACATAGTTTGAGGATTTGTTAGTATGAGTAAAATATACAAGTTAGTTATTAGTTAGTCATAATATTTTTATTTATTTTAGGGAAGTTAGTCATAATATTTAGTTGTATATTTTTTTAAGGGATAATTCATTATAATTGTTACTTTATGATCACTATATAAAGTGGGCATATGCTTTCATTGTAATCATCATCTTCGTTCTATCAATTCTAAAATCAAGATTTTTTTCAATTGTTTTTTTTTCCTTCACTCTACCCTACTTCTTAACGAGTTTGGCTTTTCTCTATTTATTTTTTGTCTATTTAGTGTCCATTTATAAGATGTGATAACTTTGTGGGATCCACTAATGGTAACTATCATTAATGCACACTAAATGGAGGAAAGCTAAACTCCTTCTTAACATATTGATTAATAAGAGTTTTTTTTGTAAATAATACTTATTTTACATATTGTTTTACGTCCTTATATTCACATCTTGCTTATAAATTATATATACTCATTATATGATTCACAAAATGATATCTATACTATATATAAAGGGGATACATTACTTCCAAATTTACTCTTCAATTAAACTATTATACTTACAATTCTATCCCTTTTACTTTAGTATTCAAATTATTAACAAAATGAACAACACTATAAGGGGATTTAAATTATTAATTAAAAAAATTAGTTAAATTCCATTAAAATAGAAACAACAACATTACAAAAGAAACATTATTTGACACTTGTTCTAATCTTATTTGCCAAAAATGATTATAGTATATGACAAACATGATATCTCTTTTTATATATAGTTAAGCATAGTAGCAAAATAAATACACGAACCTCTTTTTATTTTTTGAAAGAAGACGAACCTCTTTTTATATATAGTTAAGATAGTAGAAAAATAAATAGCCGAAGATGTTAGTGTCCATCTTTTCATTAATATAGTATAGATGTTGTGTGATTATACTGAGTGAGTATAAATAAATTATGAAAAGTCTTGGAGTAAATGATTTTTGAATAAAAATTTAATTTGGTATCTAAATTTTTTCTTGCAATCCAATTTACTCTCCAATAAAAAATATCTAAATTAGTCATTGATATTTTCATACATAGATTAATCTATCTTCGTATAAAAATGGCAAACTAATTTGAATATCTTACAAAGATTGAACTGGATCATAGAACCTATCATAAACGAAATTGAATATTCACTCAAATTGAGTCAATCACTCAAATCATTTTTTTTTTTACAGAGAAGAGAGTATAACCTTTTATTTGAAAGTCAACTTGTGATATGCTATAACGTTAATTAAGGAAGCTAATAATGACTAATCCCATCCCATTTGTATACAAATCATACACTTATTCTCCAAAGAATGGCTGACATTATTGGGTAATCTTATGTGGGATGTCTGCCCGAACTAAGCTTACGAATGTGATTAGTTGATGGAGCTTAAAAATAGAGGTTGATAACTCTCGAGTCTTAATCACCAAATTTCCTCTATGACAGCTAAGAAAATATACCTCATTCCTTTTTAATTGTTGCATCTGTAGAATATCTTTAGTTTTTGCTTACTCTTATTAGACATTAAAATTCAAATTCAATGAAGCGTTAATAATTGATTTGTCAATAATAGTCTTCCTCATTTATTTTATAGACAAAAATAGATGAAATGAAATAATAAATGACCAAGGGTGTTGTATGAGAATGTTAAATAATGGTATTAAGAAAACAAAATTTATCCATTGTATTGATGTGTACGAAAAGTCAAAAAACCACAATTAAAAAGAACCAAAGAGAGTGAGAACAGTTAAAAAACAATTGTATGAGTGAGAAAGAGAAAATGAGAATGAATTTATGAGAGATATAACAAGGAGATAGAGAGTCTCTCAATACATCAGTTCAAGATCCCTTAACTAATTATACTATAAGCAGCGAAGCCAGGAAATTTATAGAGTCTGGGCAAAAAATTTATCGCAACATATGGCATGATAAGAACGTTAAAATATGGCTTTACACAAAATATTATAATTTTTTGACAAAAGATAAATTAATTATGAATTTATAAAGTGTCAAAAACTCAAAAAACAAAACAACGGAAATCTCGACCTATAAATCAAATTTTGAGCTCATTTTGTAGTTTTTAACTCAAAAAACAAAACCCTAATTTTGAAGGCATGACTAGAACATGATAAGAACCTTCACAATGAAATTTTGTAGTTTTTAAGCGAGATACAAATCAATTATAAATTGTTTAAGAAATTCATAATTATGTGGAATAAAAATTCATAATTAATTTGTCCCTGGTTGAAAAAATTTATTTTTTTGTGTAAAACTATATTTTAACGTGCGAAACATGTATGGAAAAAATTCAACCTCTATGTCACATTTTTATGCTACACGTATATTATAGGATCAAAAATAAGAAGAAACTCAAATTACAATGCTAAAATATATGTTTTTTTTATTTTACATGGTCAATTTGAACAATTAACCATTCAAAATAAGAGATAAATCTGCCAATAGTGTACTAAATAAAATTATGAGGTAAATGCTCTTTCCGAGACCTCTTTGCGTGTGAGAATTTTCAGATTTTGCCAATTTTTTATTTTTTTAAAGTAAGAAAAGGGCTATTGGGCTGGACTTAGTACAAAGAAAGTAGCAGCCGAGCCCGGGCTAGTGCCCAGGCTAGTTGGGGTTGCCACCACCCCCAACTGTAAGCATATCCCTTAAATCATAAAATTTAGAGTTAAATCAAGGATCATATGCTAAGAAGTTTATTTATGATATTGATAAAAAAATCAAAAGTGATAACTTTTATATGAAAAATGAGTATTTTATAACTTTTTGTAAATTTGTTCGTATTTTTTTAAATTTCCAAATTGGTTTCTACAATTTTTTCAAAAAAAGACACCATGGTCCCTATAAACTTTCAAAATTTAAGAATTTGTCCCTAAATTGTTTAGTATTTTGAAATTTGGCCGCTCCACTTTTTGAAATTTCAAATTTGTCCCAAAACTTATTATATTCTAATTTTCAGCTCACTTCTCATTATACTTTTGTTTCTAAAAATAAATTAATATTTATTAAAATAGCTCAAAAAGGTTTAAAATTGAGAATTTAGTTACTCTATCTAAAATAGAAATGAAAGAAAATCAATTGAAATATTTGAATTTTCTAAAATTTAATGTCTCTAAAAAAAATTAACTACCCCATGTAAACACACTCTTTAATTTTTGCAATATAACCATCTTTTTTTAAGGGTTCGATTATAATTCTTTTAAATTTTATTCTTTTTCCTCAAAATCCTCTTTCACTTGAATGTCTTGAAAACCTACATGTTACTAATTTTCACCTTCATCAATCAACTAAGTCAGTTGATCAAATGCATCATTAGTTAAATTTCATTTACAAAGTTCAAATTAAACTAACTTCTCAAATCAACTATTGTTATTTTCAAGAGACAAAATTCAAATCTCAAGAGTAAATTATAGTCATTCGTATCACTTTAATTAATAATATTTTTTCAATTCTTTTATTTTAAAAAATCAACTGTCATGTAGTAATTATTTTTTAGGTGGTAACAACTTATATAATAAATTCCCAAATGGACCATGCATGCATATTATTCTAATATAGTCACCTCACAAAGATTTCACATCACCCTCAATTGTTCCTTAATCTTTGATCTAGGCCTATCAAATAATACTTTAGCCAGCCCACTCACCCAACCGGTCCAGTCATTATTCTTTATTCTCTGCATAATACCTCAACAACAACAATTAACAATTTGCAAATTGCAATACGACAAGATATTTCTCCTCCCATAACGGATAAAATACACCTTATTCTCTTATAGCTGAAAATCTCACTAAAATTATTGCAAATTATCAAGGTGTAAATTATGCTCTCATATCCAAAGTTATCACTTTTTTCCCTTTATTTATAAAGATTTGTGTCCTTTGTACTCAGCGACCTTAATCTATTTAAGACATGTTTATCATTTTAACATCATGAAATACTATAATAACGTCGTGTCAAAAATAAAAACTTAGCGTTGAAGTGACACTGTATATATTCCCAACAACCTAATGTTGTGCTGAATTAGGACCATATGATATATAATATATGAATATCCAAATAGTATAGGTTGAATTCCTTTCCCAACATAAGCATATATAGCTAGCAGATATAAGTGATGTAAATAGTACCAACAACATAACATAACATAACCTTACCTTACCTTACATGCTAAGAAATCAAATCAGAGCATTGAATTCCAATCAAGTCTTCGTATTGAAGACAAGACAATCAAGCAACCATATATGGACCGTGCCCACTTCACCATCATCAGAACCTGATTCCAAATTACACTCTCATTCTCATATAATATATTTCTATATATCATGCCTGCCAACGTGTAATAGATTCCAATGCATGCATTCAATCATATGATATGATATTCATACAACAATTTCCATTCAATATATATCAGACATAATACATATAGTATATATATATATTTTAATTGTACTCAAAATTTCACGTCAATAATAATGAAACTACGTAGAGCATCTGATCATGCATGTGTGCCTTGATTATTAACAACTTGTTCGCATCACAAGTTGAATTTCAATTTGCTTTGCTATTATAATGGTGGAAATATAGACCACTCGATATAGGTCTACAGTTTAGCTAAATTCAGGTCAGACTTTTTAAAAAAAATATAAAAGATTAATTTTTTTTTTTTTATATATCAAAAGCCTATTTTTTGAAAAGACAAAACCATATAAAGTCTTTTAATAAACCTATTAGGTCAACCTAATTTCTTTTTATAAATTTATACGGACTTATTTAAGTAAATATAAATAACATATACTTTATTATAATTATTGTTATATTTTATACTTTATATTAAATTATAAAATTTCTAATCAAATTTTCAGTAATTTAAGTATATTAGTCAAAACTATTTTTTTTGCATATTTAAATATATTTTTATAAACTAGATTTTAAAATATATAATACCATATGTAAAGCAGGTGTTTTGAAATACCATGGTAATTATCAAAATGAAACATAATTTCATCAATATTAACACGTTAATTTAATTAAAGATATCATTATTTATTTAAAAATGTTACTATAAAATATGTTTTTTAAAAAGATTAACATGGCATACCAAACATTTAAAAAGATTAAGCTCATATCTTAAAAAAAATTACAACATATAATATATCATATCTAACTCAGTCAAGACTATTATTCTTCTATCATGTTACTTTCTTATATATATGATTAATAATATATGTGAACTTGATTCTTTCCGAGACAATTTATGTGACCTAATTTAATTTGTTAAAAAAATTAAAAATAATTTACGTGCACATTAATATTGATGTCTTTCAAATTGCTCTGACAATTTGATTTCGTTGATGTGATGATAAGAAGATACCACAGAAGTCATTAATCTACAGCCATTCTATTCATTTCTAATTACGATATGTGCTTAAATAATGTTCAGAGCTATAACATTTATTTACTATCAATTTTAGATCAATTGAATAAAAGGCTTTATCTAAAACGAAAATTCCCTTTAATCCACAATCTATGAGGTCCAACTTGATACTACACCGCTACCAAACGACACATACTCAGAGATACGTAAAGTTCCTTAAATTAAGCTAAAAAATACTTTCTTTTGAAAAACATTAAAAAATATACTAGATTTTTTTTTATCAAATATCCTAATAATTTTACCCACACACTATAAAAACTGGAGAATCCTAAATTCTAACATAAACTCCTAGTAACGGTGTCCATAACACTACTTACCACATAATTATAGTCACATATTATATGTAATTGTTTAGTGTATATGTATAATCACTAAAAAAGTGATGGGAGGAAGAGTCCAGAAGATGAAAGGTTAAACTCATGCAGTATCAAAAAATAAATTGAAACCGGTAACCGGTATCCACAATGATGATGTGGCTTCACATAAGTGGGTGTGTTCAAAAGAGTATGTTAGAGGGTGTAACCCTAACATTTCTCTTATAATATATAGTTAATTAATCCATTTGGAGTTGGCATACCGGTTGGTTTGAGATCTTCGAGTTTATTTCTTTCAAGGTTTGAGGTCTCTGATTTCCTCTGGTGATGATTCCGGTGAACAAATCAATACAAAGTTTTGTTTTGGTTTTAAACGGGACCTTCACAAGTGGGTGGTGGGATGGTCCCCTCGAATTAGTCGTTTTTAAGTTTTAACAAAAAAATGTAGTTAATTTTGTGGCAAATATATAGTTAATAAAAAAATGTAATATACTAGTTCCACCCCTAATACTAGCTACTACAAACACGTTTATTTACAAAAATTAAATGGGTGATGCTATTTAACGCGAGAGCAAAATTTACGAGCTGTCGTGAACAATTTCCACCATCAAATATGCTATTTACTTGAAAACATGGGGTGACAGATGCAATAAGGGTCCCGCTATAATTAAAAAAAAGGGGTTCCACATCCATATTTGTGTGTGTCGTAATCCCTCGCGTTATATTACTTCGTGAGATGCAGCATAGTAGTGCTATACATCCCGAGAAATTGTATAGCGAAGCGCTCGCGAATAATTTGTTAGCCAATCATAGTTGAACCTGGCTGGCGAACACGGCAGATTTGTTGCTAATTTTGTTTTGTTTTTTGAAGTGAATGAAATTCTTATAAAATCCAATGGACACTAAATTGCCACCTCATTGGGAACATGCTCACGAATTTCCTCTCGCTACATCCATTATTATCATTTCCTAAATTATATACTAGTTCATTTTTTAAAGTGTGATATTCATATGAATTTCATCCAATAACTTGTTAAGGATTTTAAAAATATAGCTAGTATTCCTAAAACCCATCATATTTTTATGCGTTTTCTACTATTCTTGACGAAATTTTATTTTTAAATGTGTTATTTTTCATTGAAAAATCGGGTTCAAATGTAAAAATTACATTTTGGGAGTAACAGATCACAATCAATAGAAACATGGCGCACATATTCGTACCTTATGGTGATGTCCATCTATCATCATTATTCCCATAGTTTTGAATTATCCCTCATGTAAGATATTCTAGGGCTTTTCTTACCATATACTGATATATACCTGGAATTGAATTCCTATATTAATTGCTCTGTCCCCATTCCCCCAAAGGAAAAGAACCTGTCATAGCTAGGTACTACATACTCTTGTGTACACTCTTGTGGCTTAAATTCCCTGTCTAGTGCATCAATTAAAGGCATCGTCCAAAAGAATAAAAATATTTTCTCATTTTGAAATAGAAATAATAAGTCATTTATTAAAATAATAGTTTATCTACGAGTATTACTAACTTGTGCTCTAAAGGCATATTGTGTATCAGACTCTTTATATAAAAAATGTTAATGAATATCTTCAAAGTGCTTTTTAAAGACTTTAAATGATAAATTTTTACAAAAGTTGTACATTCAATATATTGAAAATTGAAATCTTTAATTTATTTTTAAAAAAAATAATTTAATTTTTTTTAAAGAGTACCTTAGACACTCATTAACAAAAACCTTTTATAAGTTTTTACACGATTTTTTAAACAAAATCACTGGATATAGTTATTTAAGATATGTCCTAACATAATAATATTTTCCTAATTTATGGATTGGCCGTGTGAAACTTTTTAATGCAAGCAAATCACAACCGTATGTATATGATGATGATAAATGTCTAACAATCATGATATTAAATAACGGTAATGATGATCTTTTCGAAAGCAATTCAATTGGAAATATTTTCATTTTGGATAAAGTGTTGTTTCTTAATTAGCATGAACTAATCTCTACCGACAATATATTTTCTATAATTATCATCCGACCCTATTTTTCAAAACCATATATACCTACTACTACATTCAAAAGGGAAAGTTATCAAATCCACACACCACACTCACTTGTTTGTTGTTCAAAAGTCCAAATGAGAAGTAAATTACATTATCACAAACAGTAGATATTGTTCTTATATGATCACTGATCATAAATTGACTCATTGACAACAAAGAAAATTCTCGCACACATTAATCCATAAATAAATACAATTGTACCATACGCTTTGTAGCTATATAGGGCCATATATCTATCTATCTATAAATTTTTAATTCTCACATAAATATATAGTGCATATAGAGTCTATACCTAATCAAGGAAAAACCCACATAGAAATTGTGTTAGATTTATACCTTATCCACTAACCGACCATAGCTAGCAAAGTGGTAAAGAGATAGTGATGGATGAGAAGGGTTATAAGGAACATTAATCTATTGATGATAGCATAAAAGGAAACAGTGTGGTACTATATCCAAATCAATGCTGACAAGAAGTGTTTGGAGATTGCCAGATTGAGGATTCAGCTTGAAAACAACATATAACTGTCATCTATGACCTTTTGTGAGAGAGGCACCTCAATCCTCACGTAACTAACGTACATTTAGGGTTTGTAGCTATATTATATGTACACATGTACATAAATATAATATGACTCAACATATACATTATAAATAAACTTTTTTGTTGTGATGAACATACTGGACCTGTTTAATTAATGTGTTGTCTCAAACAGTTTAGATTAATCTTTTCGTTAACAAGGTCATCCATGTGCTTCGGCTACATAAATTATTGGGATTGAATATTATCTAGAACAATTTTTATTACTTATATATATATATATATATATATATATATATATATATATATAGCCATGAAAAAAACATTCCATAAAAACCGAAGGGTTAAAAAGAAAAATTATTCGTATGAATTGCTCAAATGAACTCACGAATACACTAGTTAAGAAAAATATCAATTTTTAAGATCATGCAACGAAAATGTACCATTTGCAGGCAAAATATTCATGGATAAGACTTTTTTATCTCCAATATACGTATAATTTGTTTTCTAATGGCCGGACGTTATCCAAAAATAATTTATTTTTCTTGTACATATTTGAAATAAAGGAGTACAAGATATTAATTCAAACAAAGGGAGTACAAAATATATCAATCCAAAACATAATAGCACGGCTCTTCCACCAACATTTTTTCCTCATTCACATGGCATTGTTTAAGGGAAGATTCTAGCTCTTGCCACTTGGACTAATTGATGTTGGTAATGATATCCACTTTTAGATTAAGCAAGTTAGGATATAAACACAGAATATGTGATGATAATTAGAATTTACTTTCTTAATCTTTAAGATGACGACTAGATTGATTACTTGTCTTTTGTCATGTATAAATAAAAATTGATTTTGAATAACTTATTTTTGTAAAATTGATTTTGGTTCCATGATCATTTTTTTAAGTTTACTGATTGTCTACAAAGCGATGGTCATTTATGCAGCTGCTTTGGCTATTGTGTGTATAGATAGTTTGGAATGAACGAAACAACAGAATATTCAAGAATATCCAAACTAATCTGATAGATCTTATGGAAAATGTTAAGTATAACTCATTTTGGTGGTTGAAAGCTAACAATGGCAAGTGCCAAGTTTGTTTATGGCACGATTAGATGGTGGTCGGACCCGTTACTTTGTTTGGGTATCGACTGACCTGTTTTATTGTAATTATACAGTGACTGGTTGTTCTTTAGGGTGGCTTCTTTAGTACACCTTGTGGTAAAGAGGATCCATCACAGTTGTTAATATATTCCATTTTTTATTCTTAAAAAAAAATTGATTTTGGTTCAAAATAACTTAAATGTCGAAAGAATTAATTTTGACTCCTTCAAATTGGAATATTCCATCAGAAAATTTAAAAATGGATAAGGCTTGACTATAAACACGTTTAACCTATTTCACAGATGTACAAAAGTATCAATTTAAATATTTTAGGTAACTTGCAATTTGAATTTGGTCATATACTATTTTTTGTTCCTTAATTTGATAAATGTAAACAAAGTGGTAAACCCCACTAAAATTCAATTATTATAATGAGGTGCTTTTAACTCAAATTGAGAAAGAGTGCAATTTAAGAACTGCCTTAAGATTTTATTTGGTTTGTTGACAAAATGGTAAATACCATACACACACAAGTGCAAGATTTTGGATTTAAATGGATGAAGGTGTCTAGTCGAATAGTATCAACATTATCAATTGAGCTAGATTATGTGTGAAACTTTTATACTAGTTGTTGTAGCTGCCGTTTCAGTAGAAAAGAAGATATCCATTTTTTTTTTACAAAAGGATATTCATTCTTACCATGTCTTTTCTTACATTCATTTTAAAGTAATTTTGTTACTATTTATTTACCAATATATTCATAGGAATCAGATTAGCATATTTTATTTTGTTTAGCTTTAGCGCATTTTTTCTTTATGAGAGGTCAGCGCATTTTTTGTAGATAATATATTTAATTTCGCAAGATATATTTGCATTTATGCCTTAACTTTTCTGTAAAAATTGTCAAAACATGAGAATTTGTACGATATATTCGTGAATTCGACATGACGACATGTACCGATGCATTTCTTAACTTCAAATAGTTTCATTTTAAAATGTTTTGGAACACATTACTTCAAAAAAAAAGTTTTGGAACACATGAAATGTAACTTAGTTGTACGTAACTCTAGATAGATACACACTAAGCAGACGGTTTTTCTAGGGTTAAATTGGTTGAAAAATTACTCTTCAACTTTGGTTATTTCAGTTTGATATTAACACACCAAACATGAAAGAAAAAATAGGCATTAAGGTTCTAAATATGTCCCGTATGTGACCGCATCTTCTTCTCTTTGTTATGGGTCCATTTTAGTGATTGTTATGAGTCTAACTTAGTGAGTGAATTTCATCCGGTGTACTCTTACCATCGTGGTCTCTTCGAATGATTCGGCCTAGGATGAGATCTAGTCATGAGATGAGTGCATATTGAACCATTCTTTCATCTTTTACCAACAAACATATTGAACTATTATTCCGGCTTGCAACGGCATATATAATGAGTTAGAATCATCTTCATTTTTTAAAATAATTAAAGCTTTGTATCAAAAGAGATATACACAAGGAAGTTTAAAAAATTAATAATGACAATAATTAATTAGTGATAGAAATCATTATCTACCTTTTTTTTTATAAATGAAATAACAAGAGTGATTAACAATTCACGCACGCAAATGGATATGTTGAGGTTAGAACCTCTGTGACGATGTCTGATCTAACAAATTCGGTATTTTCTATTAGTTAAGCTATAGTTTGTAGACATCAACCTTTTATATCTATCTCTTTGTAAATGGAATCATCTATTTCTTTTGAAAAAATATTAAAATTTAAAACTCAAATACATCCGAATTGTAGCTAAAATGGGTAAAATTAGAAAAGAGGATTTATCAACTACTGCTATTAGCACCCACCACCAACACTCTTTTCATTATCCTTTCTAAAATACATTACTAATCTACTTATTATTTACATTTAATAATAATATAGTAGTATTTTTCAATAGTGATTTTGTAACACGTGAATAATCACCCACCACAAATTCATAAAAGGTCTTGATTGTCGGTCCTCGCCACGTATGAACGACTAAAAAGTGTATGACATGGGTCCTCCAAGCCTGAGTTTCAAGCTTTCAATTCCTTCTCTTCTGTTTCTACTTTTCTAAAGAAAAAAAAGATTTTGTTTTGGGTCCCACATTTTTTTTTATCATGCGCAGGTGTAATGGACTATTAATTAGGATTTCTCAAAACTTCCAAGTGGAAATATGACTAATATCTTAGTTGGCTGACTTATATTAGCTTCTTCCTCTACTCACCTTCTTCTAGACTGAAGTTCTATTTAGTGGAGTCTAGGGGCCCTTTGAGGCTCCTTTTCCATTTTTTAGAAATTGAATTATGAAATGATATATTGTGGATACGGAAATCTTAACGTTGAATACATTCATCTAAGGTGTGTTTAGTTGTGGGAAGAAAATGAGAATAGAGAAATAGGTGAGAAATAGCGTAAGAAGAGATAAGTATATGTTAAATTAAGTAGATTTGATGTGTCGATTGATATGTTAATAAGTAAGTATTGGACAGAACAACACATGACAATTTTTTATGGTATTTACACAATTTTTTTGTTTTATACGATTTTTTGTGGACAAAAGACTATTTTGATATTTTAGACAAATTGTATCTATGACAAAAGTTGTATTTTGGCTTAGTGAGAGACAATAATTTCAATTTTTGACTTGTCTATTGTCTCCTAGTTTGTCTTCTCCCTGAAAATTATTTATAATCAAACATTGTACAATTGAAGTTGTTCAGCCACATCCTTTGTTTTTTTAGCAGATCAAACACACCATAATTATTTTTTAAAAGATAAAAACACCTTAGAACTTGAAAACTATTATACATTTTAGGTATTATTTGAATTTTATTTTATTTTTATCAAAATTTGTTATTGTTTATTACAAGTACAACTTCAAAAAGGAATAAATAATTAAATTAAATTAATGTTCGATTTAATTAATAAATTTAATTTAGTAGTCTCTCTGATTCTTTTTATAAGAGACATATCGGTAAACAAAATTTGATATACTTGACTAATATTATGAATCAAATAAATCAATTTTTATCTACCCATTTGTCTCTTATAAAAAGGACCTGAGGGGACCAACATTGGATTGGTCCAAGTGTTAAAGGACTTTGACCCCTTAAACATGTTGTCAGGGGTTCGATTCTTGGCATATGTGTATGGATAAAATTCGGTTGTGATGGGAAAACCCACTTTGTGTGCCTCATATGTTCTCCAAGAGAGATTGTCATTGCTAAACAACGGTAGAGACATCATGTCAATATATAATGGTAAAAAAATAAGAAGGAGTAATAAATTTTTTGTTTATAATAAGTAGCATTGTTGCACTTTTTTCTTTAATTGATGTTACATGCACATAGGGGTGGAAATGAGTCGGACCGAGTCGGACTTTGCTTAAATATGTTAAGCCTAGTTGAAAAAACTAAGGCCTAAGCATTGGCCTTTTACCAATTGATATCAAAATACAACAAATTAGCCTTCATGTGTTCATCTTTAATCTAACATTGTTATTTTGATGTCAGAACTCTAGGGCTTGCAGCATGCTGAGTTACGTGGACAATTATTTCGATATTTGATAATGTAAGGACACAATTTAAAGAAGGTTGAGTACTTGTCGTGCCAGTAAATATTATGAGGGCCTTCCTCATAATATTGGTAACATTTATTTCCATAGTTTTTCTGGGTCGCAACAGTTAAAGTCTTATAATCAATAATGTAGGTCTCTAAAATATTGGTAACATTTTGAAATAAGTCACTTAACCAAAAAGGTTTTAATGAAGTCCCTAAACTATTATACTTTATGTAATTAGGTTAATTATAAAAATAAAATATTAATTTAGGGATTTGATTACAAGTTTTCTTAGTTTAAAAATATATTTAAAAAATCTCAAATAATTAAGGCTCTACGAAATAATAATTAAACCAATTTTGTTTTTCAAACTACCAGCGTGGCTGATTGAATTTGTTTTTAGCTCAATTATTTATTTGGAATTCTCTTTCAGAAATCAGAGAATATAGAATCTATATGAAATTGGACATTTTTTATTGCAGGAGTGGACCACACTTTTTATGTCATTAGTTAAACCTAACTAGGCACAAATGCTTGCTTCTTTGCGGTGAATTCTCTGTCCAAAAACTCCGTGGTGGGGTCCCTTGAGGGATTAGATTTGCTTGATCAACTGCATGCATCCGCACATGATGAAGGTTGCAAATTGCAATACAAATTACAATTATACATAATGAACCATAATTAACTTTGAGAGAGATTTGACTTGTATGTCAACATATAATAATCTTTATATTACTGGTGCACCTAATGTTCACTCGTTAGTCTTAGGTAGTTAGGTTGATAAAACTGTCACTTTGCTCAAAAAATATTAATCTCTGTCACTTTTCATGCAAATCATCAAACTAGTACTATTAAACTAAAAAGATTGTTAATAAGCACTATTAAGTACATTTGCACACTTATTGGAGTTCAAAATGCAAGTACTCAAATTCAACTTGAGTTCAGTGAACCAATCTTTTACTCCACCTGTATCACAATAATTAACTTATTATCAAAGAAAAACCATTCAAGAAAAATTGACACTTCTGATTTTCAAAGTGATAGTATTAACTAATTATATTTCTACATACACCATAGTTTTTTTTGTCTTAATCTTCCGGTTTTGGTAAGAAACATGTCATAGTAATTTTGCTAGAAATAATCACCTTCCCAAAACTAATTACTTCAATTTCTATGAACAACTTTTAAGATCGATTCTTTTAAAACAAAATTAACTAAGTACTATAAAAGAGGGGTGTATGTGGGTGGGTTTGGGTTGGATTTGATCAAATCCAAAATCGAATCATACAGGATACTCCGGTTTTAGTGAGGTAAAATAACCACAATTGGGTCGGTTTGGGTAAACCCACTTATTTTTGGGTTGGGTAGTGGGTTACCAAAATTATTTATATGTTTTATTAAATATTAAATGACAAAATGATGAATAATCATGTTTTTTCATAAAAAATTACTCAACTTTTTTATTTTATTAAAAAAATTGTTTGCACTATTTTTTTAGCATCATAAAATAATAAATGATAATATAAAGTAATAAATTCAATCATAAAATACTTGCAATAAACCAAAATTGTATGACATAAAATTTTATTAACATCAATATACAAAGTGCATTGTGTCAGTTTTGAAAATTATAGACTTGATTTATGACCAACACATTTGATTTTCTCCTTATTCTCAATGAAAATAAAAATTAAAAAAGTTGGCATTTGGGTAAGTGGGTTTTTGAGTTTGGGTATGGTTTACCCAATACCCAAATTTATTTATGAGTTTTTTGTTTTTTGAAATCATACTCACCCAATTACCCGATCCAACTCGTATTTTTGAGTTTTTTGGATGGATTTGACCGGGTTTTTTTTGGGTTAACCCAACCCATATACACCCTTGTATAAAGAGATAAATTTCAGTACGAAATTACTATAACCTTTATCATCCCACATGACTCTCGTATCTCTCTGATCACAAGCTTTTGGACAAGTACTCCTTTTCTTTTTTTAGTGAATGTTGGACAAGTCCTTCCAGTAATTTTATATACCACTGTGTGACATTGAAAGAGAACCGTGAACACAAAGTTGATATACAGGCTAAGAATAAAGTCAAGGTGTGCCATAATTATATGCAAAACGAAGTGGGCAAGTCAGTATCAAAATGAAGCCATAGAGAATCCAGCTTCCTCGAATTTCAACTGTGGACCTGTATAGTGATGTACATATTATGTTCTCTCGTGGCTCGAGGTTGCGGTTAGAACATGGAATTGTAATGTAAACATCACCCGTGACAGGTATATATAGCTAAAGTCTAATTTTCTTATTTGTCCACTGCACTTGTTTTTAACAATAATGATGTGATTCTTATATAGAAAAGAATATTTTTGCAACCTAGCATTTGTTTAAGTCAATTTGGGATAGTGATTATTATTATTATTATTATAAATTATTTACTTTATGAATTATAGCCAAATTAGATGAATAGCTAGAGAAAAAAATTGTCCTCAAGCCTTAAGTCATCTTGTAAAAATGCTGAAATTGTAAAGTCAGACGCTATGATCGATGTTTGAATCTCGACTCACTCACTTATGTGTGTGGGTTTTCAATAGTTATTGTTATTTTGTATATTTATCAAAAAATATTTTTTATTAGCAGTTATACAAAATTGAATTAAGATAGTGTTTTGTCACAAATTGATTAATTTATCTGAAAAGTCTATTATTTAGAATATTATTAATCATTAGAAATAATATTAATCAATCTTTTCCAAGTGTTTGTTGGAAAGATTATTCAGACTGAATCATAGTTTATTTAAAAAAGTAATATTGCATTTCATGGAAGACATCACGTATGATTTGATCATCTCCAATGATGATGAGACAAAGAATTAAATTAACTGCATGTATACCCTCATTGAAAAATTTATACTAGGAGAATATATTTTTTATGTTATCGTCTTTGAATTAGATACTAGAAATCAGCATGAGATGGAAAGCGAAATAAAAATGTATTTTAAGAGGATGAAAAATAATTGCAAGAGAAAGAACAATATATATATAGACATCAATAAGGTGAAAATTAAAAACAAGAATTCAGATATTTCCAACCTCTTTTTCTTTGATCTTTTCACGTCATTCTGAAATTTGTAATGAAAAGGAAATATAATTAATAAGTAGCCAATGATATGACCACAAAAAATATTCTACACTATTTTTAATGGGAATCAAGAACTTGTGCTATCAATGATCAAATACAGCATATAAATTATTGCGATGGAACATAAAAAAAATAAAATAAAAATATATACCTGTGGATAAAAACAACCAGGACAAACAACTTTTTATTGGTATTTCTGGTTTGATTTTTTGTCCATATTGTGTGAGGATATAAAAAGCCAAAAGGTTAAGAAATGTGCAAGCAGAATTAATGGAAAAAAGAAAAAGAAAAAATAAATGTAATTTTCAATGATTATAAAATTTGTGTATATGAATAGAAAGAACAATGAATTTCAGATCATGGCGAACATTTAAAGACTGCTGAAAGAATGTGAATTAAGTTCCTTCTTCCCAGGATCTTGTCTTTAATCTTTTCAAGTCATTTTCATTTTGTATTTTCTACTTATATGTCTAAAATCTTATCATTTAGCATAAAGCGTTGGATTCTATGATAGTTTATTTATTTATATACATATTCTTCTTCCACTTCCTTAAATTTCTTTTGTTTTTATTTCAATAATATGAGTTCACTTAATTAAGTTGATAAATAAACTAGTTTCCTGGCAAAAAAATTTTTTTTTTTTTATAAACAATTTTTCAAACAATGAAATGGACAATTACGTCAATATGAAAATTGTAGAGTATTGTTTCTGATCAAATCAAGAACCATAATGAAATAAAAACTGATGAAAGTTAAAAATAACATTGTTCGGGTCATTTGGAAGGAACGAAACAACATGATTTTTAAGAACAAAGCCCAGGATTTGTTTAAGTTGTTAGATGCTGTCAAGTTTATATCTTTTTCTTAGTTAAAAGCTAAGCTGCTCACTTCTGTCTTCGGTTACAGTGACAGGTGGCAGAGCCCTTTAATATGTATAGGTGTTAGGGAGTAGTTTTCTTTTGCTTGTTTTTTCGTTGCGTTTTATGACAATAGACACATAACTTTGTACTTCTTTTGGGTGATTCTTTCTGACACACCTTGTGCTAGTTGAACCAAAACCAATTAAATACTCTAAAGTCTGAACCATCAAATATCAACACAACATCTGTCATACTCTTTTAAGTTTCTTCCCCACCAACCTCATATGGACTAAACAGTGATAAAAATAAAGAGTAAGGAAGGAATGAAGGACCATTATGAAACATAGTCAACCATAGAAATGGATCCGTAAGTTATAAGAAACTATCAAATAAAATGGAATCTTGCTTTTGCAATTCATGATTATTTAATTTAATTCCCCTACTTGTTCAAAAAAATTTAATTCCCCTACAATTTAACTTTGCTTATTTAAAACGAGTTTATTACCAATAGTCAATTATTAATTGTCGATCCATGAAACAATAAAGAATAGAGTACTAGAATAAAATGAAATTAAGGAGAGAAAAAAAGGGAAATGGTATTGCACTAGTAGTCCCCCACTTGAGACAAGGGTTTTGTATAGTCAACACACACATGCCAAATTTAAATAATAGTTCAACTAGAAAAGGCACGTACTTTCACTATTGATCACAACATTCCTCTTGTCAGATTGTCTCTCTCAAACAATGACTTCGCATGGCATGGTTGGCCCCTCTTAGTTCAGTTAGTCTCTCCATTCATGTTCACGTCTTATATTTCTTGCCAATTGGGAGTTTTTCAGCTTCATATAGTGGAGCTTAATATGACACAAACAGCCAACGAGTTTTGGTCTAGCATTAAAGATTAGATTGACTCAATGTAACGAATTAATATTTGAATCTGGTGGAAAAATGTTTCTACATCTACCATATAAGATGCATTGAATATGATTCTATCATCATGTTTCTACATCTATCGAATAAGACACTTTGAATATGATTATATCAGCATGAGAGAGAACATATGGTAAACAAAGAGAAAGATTATCTTCATTTGTTTAAAATAAATGTAAAATGTCATGTGAGAAATAAATACAAAAAAAAAAGAGTAGATAATGAGTTTTACCATTAAATGGATCTCATCACTATTAATTATTTATATTTCTTTCAAAAAAATTCATTGTGTATTTATCTTTCTAAATAAAGGAAATGAAGATGGTACTAAATAGAGATGATCCTAAATCGGTAAACAAATTAGGTCACATGGTAAACAGAAAATGGAGCGTAAACAAAACTGTCATACTAGAAAACAAAACTAGGTTAAAAAGGAGAAAATGAGTTCAAATCTTAGGTTGAATAATATTTGGCCAAACTTAATTTTTCCTCCAATCGAAATATGAATCACGAGGGGTCTCATTCTCAAAAAATTGGAAAGTTGAGACAAAAATCAAAATCTCTAGCAAAATATAAAAAAAGCATTGTCGTACCGTGCGAACAAATAGCTCGTGAAAAATCACAAATGCGTATGTGCTTAGCGTGAATTAGTGTTCATGATTTAAGAGTTAAACCATGTTTTTTTATTTCTTTAAATATATCAACTTTTATTTTTAACTCCTTTTAAAAAAATCTTCAAACTTTGGCCCCTCTAAATTTTTTATTACCAATTTTAGCGTATGTTTTTTTTTTATATAAAAGTCCATGTTTCATATTATAGCGATTTATTGTGTGATGTGTCATTGATTAGACCTAAAAATATCATTAATTTAATATTTTAAATATTTAACCTTTTATCTTATTAATTTATCTATAACTTTAAATTAAAGAATAAATTGTTAAATTAAAGGTTAAATTTTTTTAAATCATTAAGTTAATGATATTTTAAGATCTTAACAATGACAAGTTATAAATAAAAAAAAAGTCACTTGAACTAATATTCAACGTGAATTTTTGTAAAAAACTGAGATTAAAATTTGTAACAGAAAATTTAGAGGGATCAAAATTTAAAGGAAAATTTAGAAGAGCTAAAAATAAAAGGTTGTGTATTTAGATAAAAACATATTTAACTCCTTTTAAGAAAATATATATTTTTTTGTCAAGTAGCGTAGTAGATAGACTCATACATCATAAATATGGAGAAGTGGATAATTTATTGCTCAAACACCGACCCCTGCATTCCAATAAGGACTATAAAATATTTAATTCATAATGAAATAATGAAATTTTTTTTTAAGGAATTAAATAAGGAAATAATATTTCTCTTAGATCGATATCAACACTCAAATTTTACTAAAGAAATTCAAATAGGGCGTTCTACCCCCAAAAAAAACAATCAAACTAATTAGCATAGGTTTCTAAAATAGAAAACAAAAATCCGTTTGTAGTTGAAAAACGACACCACATACTTCCAACAAATTATGATCTCTCCATGATATTTCCAGGTTTATGACCCTCAGAGAGTCAAAAGAACCAGCGTTAACATTATGATTGTTAATTTGTTTCCATCGATACCATTTTGCCTATGCCTTATATTCACATATTTCAACTTACAAATGCTTATAGAAAAAAGATTCAATTTTATTTTTTTTTAAACGTTAACTTGTGTTTTAAGGACACATGTTAAGAATTCCACTAATAGAAATTATGTATTGAAAATTGTGTTAATTTATTGCTCAAAATATTTAATATTATTTTTTTATTAAATTTTTACCATTAATGGAATGAAATTAATGTTTAACATGTGCCTTAAAGGCACAAGTTAACATGACCCTTTTTTTTACAAATGAAAACATATTCAACTTAAAATAATTAATTTAATCATTTTCTCCGTCAGAATTTACATGATGAACCATTAAATAATTGAGTTTTTATTCATGTGCAAATTTAAACATGTTAAAAAAAATTAAAATATTAATAAAAAAAAAGTTTAAAAAATAATAAATTTCTATTAAAATTTGTACATTGTATATTAAATATATTAACTAGACGAGTAACCCTTACTATGATACTTTCAACCGGGGTGGAAAGATCATCTCAATTTTTCTTATAGGAATCCAAACCCCCAACAAATGGCTAGGCCACCCGGCTATCCAAAAGCACCAACCAATCCACAATACTCTAACTTAGAACTTATGATGGAAAATTTTGTTCTAACTCAAACAAAACAACATGAAGATTTTAAGTAACAAAATTTTCACAGTAAAAGAAAGGCTTAATTACACTTTTAGTCCTTGGGTTTTAACCAAGTCACGAAATTGGTCCTGCTCTTTTCAAATCGAACAAAGCAGTCCCTTTACTATCATGTTTCTTGCAATTTTGGTCCTAACCCTCATTTTACCCTCCAAAAACACAGACATGGCAAAGGAACACCTATGTGACAGTGCCAACTTAGAAAATGACATTAACATGTCAACAAATCAAAAAATTTAAATCATAAACCATTAAAAAAATTCAGAAATTAGAACAAAAAAAATAAAATTGAAATCTCTATAAGAACATTAGACCCTAATTCTCAAATTTGGGATGCACTCAAATCCTCTTCCATTTCTTCCATATTTTCCTTCTTCCATCCTCGTTATTGAAGTAATTAAAAAGGCTTCAAACACATAAGATATTTCATTAGGGATTGAAGAAATTGAAAAGGCTTAAAAAAAATTAGAATTTGCTCCTTCATTTATTTCTTCTGTATCGAAGAAATTGAGAAGGCTTCAAAAATTGAGAAAGCTTGGAATATGAATGTTAATTTCTTCTTTTGTTTCAGCTAAAGCCACAAGCACGAGATCTATTGAAAGTTCATGGGATTCATCTTCTAAGTTTTTTTGTTTTTTAGATCTGAAATTAAATGTTTGGGTTCACATGGGTTAAAATCTTCTTTTTAAATTCTATGAGAAATGAAAGAGAATGGAGATCGATGGCTGTATTCCAGGAGCTCAATATATTCAATTGAAAAGGAATAAATGAGTTTTCATTCATGTGGGCATAGAAAATAGGGTTCTGGAAAGTGAAGGATATTAGAGGGAATGCATCAATGTTTTTTTTTTGTCTCTCACTTTCTTCCTATCTCAGATTTGAATTTTTCTTCTGTGAAATAGGGATTATGTAACAATTGTTCATGAATCAATAATATGCTATTGAAATTTCCAGAATTTCTCTTCTTTGTTTCCACTTTAGCGTTGTTGCTGGTGAGGAGGAGGAAGATGAAGTTTCTTTAGCTTTTTTATTTAAACCCATATCAATGGAGATCAAGATGATACTTTTTTGGTGATAAAATTTGGCTTAATTTATTGAGGTTGAAGATAGAGATGAAGAAGATAGAGTTGCTAGTGATGATTATGAGAACATTTGTAAAACTGATTCTGGATATTTATTACTATTTTTTAATATTGTAATTTAAGTTTTATTTATTTTATAGTTAAATTATAATGTAAAATAATTATTCATTCATTTTCTCAATTAGAAAAATTGATTTGATGAAAATGTTAATGACATTTTCCATGTGGGAATTGCCACATAGGAGCAATTTTGGCCACATCACTAAAAAAAGGGACGCATAAGCGTTTCTGGAGGGCAAAATGTGGGTTATGACCAAAATTGCAAAAACCATGATAGTATAGAGATTGCTTTGTTCGATTTGAAAAGTGCAGGACCAATTTCGTGAGTTGGTTAAAATCCGAAGACCAAATGTGTAATTAAACCTAAAAGAAATGAGTTCTAAAGTTGATTTAATAGCCACACGCAATAAGATGCTTGAGATCCAGATCTCTCAAATCACCCAACAAGTGGCAACTGAAGTTTCAATGTATTTCCCGAACAACTGGAACCAAACCCAAAGCTCTTGTAAATGCTATTACTATAGAAGAGAGTTTAGGAAAACCTAGTAATAACGATTTGAAATAATTTACCTATGAGATTAGGATTTGTCAAGCCTCACATCCCCAACAAATTGGTTCAACTCTAATGTGATTGCAAAAATCATTTGAATAAAGCTACAATTGATTGAAATTTGAAGCATGAAAAGGGATAAATTTCGATTTTGGGAGGGGGGAGATGTTGATAGGTTGGGATTTTGGAGTATCATTTCGGATGGTGCAGGGTGTAAGGATTCAAAATAGGGGTTATAGTTTTTGTCTTCGTTCAGCAAAGTTTTTCAAGCATAAGGGGTAAGTATTTTTTTGTTCATGTGATGCTCAAACTGTTTGTAAAACAGAGGGAATGTTTAAAAATTCAAATTATTTTGCTTCTTTGGCGTAAGTTTTAATCATGATCACATTATTTTTAATATTTTATTGAAGAAAAATAATTTATTTAAATAAATCAAAGCTTGAGCATGCAAAAAAAAAGGTGAAGTGGCAAAAATAAGGTAAGAGATTGACACACGAGATTTTTTGCTAAAACATTTTTCACATTTGCATATTATTATTACTTCGTGCCCCAAATACAATTATACCGATGAAAAAACACCTGTAAATTTCCAGAAAATATGCTTGTGGTTTGAGCCAATGCCAATATTGTATTATTATACCATTTGCAATATTGCTATTAATATTGTATTGTCTGCTTAGATTTTGCCTTCACACAATGATTTTTGGATGCTCTTTATCACAGTTGCTTCTCTTGGAATCAATCATCGCAAGAAACAAAATCTGACAGATAAACTCTATTTAAATTTATTATCTTTAAAAATAAACCATCATTTGTTAGTTCAAAATAATTTTCGTAAGTATTCTTGATGAAATATTTAAAATCCAAAATATTAATTTAATTAATATTAAAAATTAATTTCTTAATTATTGATTTATATGTTTAATTTGTATATTTAAGAGTGTAAAATTTGATTACACATGCATTCAATTAAATCACGCTATATAGATATTTGTGAAGATATTTTAAGAACTAATCTATAAAATGACGCTATGATGTGATTTGATTGAATGCATGTGTAAAAGGTTCTAAACCGTTGGTGCATAATAATTAATCATGAATAAATGGTTGATTTCTCTCGCCAATTTCATCTTTAAACTATTGAAATTAACCAAATATCTTGTGAGCTATACTCGATCATTTTGTTACATTAGTTAACTAATATAGGGATCAAATTGATGAATGAAAGTATAATTTAAGAAAATATTGGTTATGAAAAAAATCAAGTTTTTAGGAAATGAAAATATTAGGTTAATTAAGGTTTTATTTTTTCAAATAGTTTAATGACTAGAATTTTAAAGTGAATAAGTGAAGAATTCAAAATTCAAACTCTGTCCCTCTAACCCTTATATATTACAATATATTGTCTCTATCAATTGAATTATACTTAGAGAGACCACATTGATTTAACCTAACACATGAAATGCTTTCACACCGTAACATCTTGATAGTTTTAGATAAATTATATATATGTCCTTAATAATTTATTTATATGTAAACAACTTGATTAAAATTGTGACCAATAGCATAGTTACATGATTTATTTCTTTTTATAATAGTCATTCATCTAATCATATTTTATCAAGACATTTTGAACCCATGACCTCAAAATCGTTATCTTTTAACTCATACCAATTTAACAATCAAATCATCTTTGTGCTCAATGATAGAGACTAATTTCTCGATTTCGATAAACTTTTCCTTAAAAGATTTAAAAACTGGGGCGGATTTACCGTCCAGCTAGCCTGGGCATGCGCCCGGGCTCAACCCATACTCAGTGGCGGATTTCCTTGGGACCTATGGGAGCCATGTCATCCCCCAAGGTTTCTATATATATATATATATATATATATATATATTAGGTTAGGCGTAATAACAACACTATAAATATATATTTCACAAACGTTTGGCACCCCCAAGAAAATAACTCAAGATCAGCCACTGCCCATACTTTCTTTGTATCGCTACAAGAAATTTAACTCTATAATTTTATTTTTTTTATATATTTTATTTTTTATTCAGCACACTATTGACATGTTATGTTTCATCTCTCTTGTTTCAAATTGTACTTTTATCAACAAAATGATGAGCCTCTTTTGTGTGAATTTGCGGTCAAAATTTTGCCCATACACGATATAATTCCTGGCTCCGCCACCGTTTAACAATGATACATTTTTAGAATTGTATTTAGACGCAAGACTTCTTATTAAACCGAAGAGATTCTTTATCAATTATCATCTCATTCAAATGAATTTAAGTTAGTCTTTAAACTTAATTAAATTAGTATATCATCCTATCTTGAATTACAACGTGTTCTTTAAATTTTTAAAGTTCATCATCGTATCTCATCGTCATCACGTAATATAGTAGAAAATAATATTAAAAATTATTCAATGTATTGCCTAAAAAATACAATATAACATTAATTTTGAACCAAAGGTGACGCCATCACACTAATACGTCGTCGTCTAGTTTGAAAGAGTTTCTAGATGGTTTGTGGGGTCCACTAGTCAAAGGGTGTCGGTGTCTTTACAACCGTCTTTTCTTATCCAAACTTTGCATTCCTTCCTTTCTCATTTTATTATTTTTCCCGAATCTGATTCCTTCTTTATTTTTTTCAAATTAAAATTCTTTTCCCATCAAAATATAGATGAGGGAAACATGGATATTTTTATGGAAATTTAAAAAGAAAAAAGCATTTACCGTTTTCAGGTACTTGATTTCAAACCGTCTAAACATTATATGGCATTCTAGATTGTTAAATAATTGATTAATTTATGTTTAGAATCATTATATCTTCACATTTTTCCTACAACATGATACTATGTAATATGTATCATGGATAAGTACTACATTCGGCCTTAAATATAAAACATTTTTGAGAAACTATTTTGTCTCTTTTTATAATATCCTTTTGGTATTTTTAAATACATTAATTAATTCTTTACCAACATACCCTTATTTATTTTATATATTTTTCTTCAATCAATATTAAATATTATTTTGAAAACATACACTAATCAAGGATAGAATTGTAAAAACAATAGTAATTACAAACAAGATTATTACAATATCTAGAATAGGGACGGATGTAGTAATATTTTATGGTAAAAAAAGTTGTAAGATAGGTTCTAATATCTAGAAACTCTACTAATAAAGTAAGAGAAATGTTAACTTGTGCCCTTAAGGTAGGAATGTCAATTGGACCCAAACCCAATGGGCACCTGCAAAAAATACCCACGATGGACGGATAAATACCCGCATTGTTGGGTATGGACCTGGGCACGGGTAATTGCCCTCAAATTTGAACGGATGTGGGTGCAGGTATGGGCACTCTAGTGCCCACCCCGCCCCATGCCCACACATTATATAGACTATATGAATGATTTTTATTTATATTAAATTTAGTTAATGAATCCTAAGTCTTTGATATTTATTGTAATATGCACTTGTTTTTTATATTTTAGATGCTTTTTATTTGGCTAAATAATATAATGCGTAATATTTTATACGTTGATTTAACAGATTTCATATCATATTTTAATTATGTTGTGATATTTTTTGTTATTTATTATCTTTTTGCTGTGAAAGTGTGGGTAATGAGTGCAAGTACGAGGACTTAGATACCCATAGGGTATGGGGAAGGGCACCGAGCTTATTGTCCACGAGGATATGGGCCCGGGTAGGAGGATTTTCTTAAAACGCGGGTATGGGGATGGGCACTATGGTACTCTGCCCAATGGATACCCATTGCCATTAAGACACAGGTTAATGATTCAAATATAGAAAAAATTTATTGAAATGTATACATTACATTTAATATTTAATTTTTTTAATGAATTGAATACACAAAATTTTAGAAAACGTTTCTTTTTTGAATTTCTTAACATGTGCCTTAAAACATAAGATAACACTACCGGTAAAGACTCCTTTCATTAAATACACATTTCAATTCTTGTGCTTAATGAGAAATCTTTAGTTTACGTGAATGAAGAAGTCAATCAATTTAGATAGTTATATGTCCCATTTTGCTTGTTAAAAAAAAATAGTGTAATTTTCGTATGCACTAATATTTTTTAGGATTTGTATGCACTAAATAAAGATTGCAAAAAAAAAAAAAAAATACTATGTAGTTACCACATGCTTTTGAAAAAAACGATGTCACTGGAATTATAACCAGCCCCCGTTTCATCCCTGCCTCAGAGAGTAGACAAATGTTATAACATTTTTTTTTTTTGGTGTAAATGTTGATTAAATAAATAGTTTTGTTTTATTAAAAAGAATAAAATATAAAAATACAATCAATATATTGATTACATGCTCCTTATTACTATGTTTTCCAGTTACAACACAATAAATTTTATTCCTTCAAAAGAAAACACAACAATTTTATTATTCTCTTAAAGTAATGGTTTTAAAGAACAAAAGAAAATTCCTTAAAAAAAGAAGAACAAAGGAAAATGTCACTACTTTGAAGGCCATTTTGTGAAAATTAAGAACCGGTGGTCCTAATTTGACCCCCTGCCACAAAATTAGTACCATTAACTTGCACTTTAATTTCTACTACGTTGTTTCTTTATACCATCTGGTTTGTAATCTTTTTATATACTATTGACACATATAACAGAGACATGTTTCAAGAGTATGAGCTGGTGGTGAATAAAACATAGAAGAAAAACATTTTCAAAATAGTAGAGTGTGATCTCTAAAATAAATGATTTCCTACTTTAGTATTCAGAGCAATTTTGGTAATATCGTGGGATGTTGATTTGGTTCTCTCTATGTATTGAGTACTCATACTAAAATGTTGAAGCATGTTTTATACTTAGGAATTAGGATCACAATAAGATAGGGAAGAGTTGATGCACAATTGAGACATAATCACAAAACGTCTTAAAAAAAGTTATCTAATCTACAACTCAGCCTAATATTTTGTTTGAGTTCGACATATGCAGTGAAAATTTGAAGTGTTTGAAAAATATTCCAACAAGAATTTAGGAGGAAAGAGGATAGAGGAATTTAAGACAAAAGGAAGAAGGAAATTAGGTAAGAGTAGGAAGGATCATCCTCCAATTTGAATGAACAACTATATTTTTTTTCATTTTATAAAATCGGGGTAACTCATTGGAGAATGAGTTTGAAATGTTGAGATAAATTATTCAATTCATTTCTATGTTGTGATAATAATATCAAAATGAAAAATATATTAATCTTTTATCATTGTCTACAAAATCTTTCTTCCAAATAAAAATGAAATATTATTGTATCTTTTCCTCGTATCTTCCTCTCCCCGTCTCCCGTGTGGTACTCTCCTTCAAACTTTCAAGTAGAACGTCAGTGAATGTTAAATTTGCATCGTAAAATAAATTTGGGCCAAGTGATGAGATATGCACCTTCTAATTTATTCAAGCTATGAGATCACGTCTAACTACATGAAATTCGTTGAGATCACATCAAGAGTAATTCTTCCGCATAAAATTCATGTCCTTGATTATTGCCATGTTTTCCACTTACAATTTATTTGATCTCTAATCTTGGTTGGCAAAAGTTTCTTTTTTTACATTTTAGGTCAATAAATTACACGCAACAAATTAGTTTTTTTATTTTTTTTACACACCCCCAAAGGATGTGTGCAAGGAGAAAAATGTATTAATGTGATCGATATTTTCAAAAAGATGTATTAACGTGATCGTGTCCCCGCAACTGAGATACTACAAGCCTTTGCCCTTTGACATTGAATTAAATGCATGGATAATTTTATTTTACACGGTTAGTGAGAATTAATTAATGTAGATTTATAAAAAAAAATGTTGTTGTAGGGAATAAATTATAATCAATAGATTTTTAATAATGAAAATAGTATAACAATAATATTGAGGATTTAAAGAATTTTTCCAACATCTTAGTTTTAATATTTTTTTTTTTGAAGTCCCTTGTATTAGAGATTTTTCATGTGAGGAAAATGAATCTATTCAAGCTAGGGAATACCCTTCCTTCCATTTATCTTTTCTCCTTTTCCTAAAGTCCATCCCTCCTAAAATCCCAAAACCAGGCTATGAAATAACAAAATTTAGGTGCACTTTCTAATGATTCATAATACAATGTTTTGTGGTTATAATTACAAACATTGAGAAAATATGAATTTGAGTATAAAATTGATAGCTAAGTTTCTAAGATCCATACAAAACACCTAAGAAATACACTTTTAAGTCTTACCCCTCAGAAAATCAAGTCTAGATCCACACATACCAACACAAATATTGGTAATTTTATTGAGTTACATGCAAATTTTGTTGGGATAAATGATTTTATACTCATTTTCCTCGAACTCAACATGGATAAAGGAGCACTGATTGATATATGTGCACACTTAATTTCATTAAAAACCTCCTGATAGAAAATTTACAATCACCCTTGAATTCACCAATTCATAAAGCCTTTCATTGAATTGCATTGCATTACTACTACACTATCCTTATCCATCTGTTCCCAATTGCCAATCAGTTACTCTTCCAAATCTTCCCTTTTTCAATCATCCATTTTTCAAATTGAAGTGCTAGTAATAGTCTCGAGTTTCCACCCTTATCCTCAAGAAACCTTTGCTTGCATGAAGTGCAAGTGCAAGAATCTCCCAGTACGTTATGCCTTCATTGAATTCAAAATTCAAAATAGTAAATGAATTTTGACGAGTTTAAAAGTAGCCTCCAAATATTAAGACAAGTGGAATTTACCGTGTCACACTTTCAAACGAGGAAACACTCATTAATTATCCTTCCCCCACTTCACTACCCAAGTCCACGCACCCCTCACTTTAATAAATGAATCATGTTAACCGATGCTTTGGAATATTGGTTAACAAAACTTAAAATGAAAGTTTCAAATTAAAATTAGCATTCTTTAAACTTTTGATGAATTCTTTTTATCTGTCTAACGGTTAGAATTCACCTTTTTTTAAGATGAATAAGTGAGGTGTCTGAGGTTCAAACTCCGACTCATACATATAACAATGCATGTCCCTGTCAACTAAGTTATGATTACAAAGACATTATTACACGGTATCGACGACGGTGCACACCACCGATAAGCATTTTTTCTTAATAAATTTCACTTGTCCAAACAAATAAGTCCCACCACACACATATTTACCTCATCCGTAATTATCCAATCTCTCTCTAAAACTCACATCACTCATAGATTCTCCCATTACATGCAACAACTCAACCTCCATTCCATTATAAATAAGTTCCATCACAACACAATCTAAAACGCAAACTCAAACACAAACACACACTCATTGTGTCATCACTATGGAGCCTCTCTCTTCCACTAAACAAAATCATAACAACAACAACACTCTCACTAAACCTTCTTCTCTTCATGTTGAATCTCCACCACTTGAACCAAGTCCTCTCCGTAAGATCATAGTCGTTGCTTCCATAGCAGCAGGTGTTCAGTTTGGCTGGGCCCTACAGCTTTCACTTTTAACTCCCTATGTTCAGTTACTCGGTATCCCCCATACTTGGGCCGCATACATCTGGCTCTGCGGCCCAATCTCGGGGATGCTTGTCCAACCGATTGTCGGTTATCACAGCGATCGTTGCACTTCACGCTTCGGTCGCCGTCGTCCTTTCATTGCTGCCGGATCATTTGCCGTCGCTATCGCCGTTTTCCTTATCGGCTACGCTGCTGACCTTGGTCACAGCTTCGGCGATGACTTATCCAAGAAAATCCGTCCTCGTGCTATCGGAATCTTCGTCGTCGGTTTCTGGATCCTCGACGTTGCTAACAACATGCTTCAAGGTCCTTGCCGAGCACTTCTTGGTGACCTCTGCGCCGGTAACCACCAAAAAACAAGAAACGCAAACGCGTTTTTCTCGTTTTTTATGGCCGTCGGAAATATCCTCGGTTACGCCGCCGGTGCTTACAGCAAACTCTTTCACATGTTTCCGTTCACTAAAACAAAAGCATGTGATATTTACTGTGCAAATTTGAAAAGCTGTTTCTTCCTCTCAATCGCACTTTTAACCGCCGTAGCAACCGCCGCACTGATCTACGTGAAAGAAATACCACTCTCGCCGGAAAAAGTCACCGGTAACGGTGTAACCGACGAAGACGGTAACGTTACAAAGAGTAGTAGTAACCCATGTTTCGGTGAATTATCCGGTGCTTTTCGCGAACTAAAGCGTCCCATGTGGATCCTCTTATTGGTGACGTGTCTCAACTGGATTGCGTGGTTTCCTTTCTTACTATTCGATACTGATTGGATGGGGAAAGAGGTTTATGGAGGAACGGTTGGGGAAGGTCATGCGTATGATAAAGGTGTGCGCGCGGGTGCATTGGGTCTTATGCTAAACTCTGTCGTTTTGGGTGCCACGTCATTAGGGGTTGATGTGTTGGCGCGTGGAGTTGGTGGTGTGAAGAGGTTATGGGGTATTGTTAACTTCCTTCTTGCAATTTGTTTGGCTATGACTGTTTTGGTTACTAAATTGGCTCAGCATTCGCGAGTATACGCGGATGCCAGCCATACCGATCCCCTTCCACCTTCCGGTGGTATTACCGCTGGCGCGTTGGCTCTCTTTTCCGTCCTCGGAATTCCTCTTGCGGTAATATTTTTATCTGTTAAAAAGTATGTTACTAACATTATTTACGCATTATTTATGGTTAATTATTTTGGTTACTAATTTTGACTACATGTTTGGTGTGTGTGTAAAAGTGGATAAAAGGTGTGCATGTTTATGAGTAATTCCTATATTAGTGAGAGAAAGGAAAAGATAAAAGATAAAATACTTTACCAACTTTGATATATCTGTTATTGTATAATTTTAGAAGGAATTGATGTTGCCATGCATGAAAGAGGACATGTGAATTTTACGATCTCCAAAGATTTCTATTAGTTTTTTTTGTGGGTGATGGTGCTGTACTTTGGGTCCATTAGATAATTACAAATAGGGCAATGAATTTTACATAAGAATTGAAGATTTTGCTTTTAGAGTTTGGACAAATTTAGTTTGGATTTTACTTGGAAATAAATATTTGATAGTCTGTTGCTTTTGTTTGAACTGGAAAAGACAATTAACAACTTGTTTTGAATTTCTGTCATAACAACATGTTTTAAATTTTAGGTGTTTTCTGATTGTGATTCCTAGTGATTATGAACTGTCAATTTAATTATGTAATTAAATACTAGTAGCAAAAAACCAATCATGGATTATTAAATTCATATTGGAATAAAGGTGCAGATGAGATGATGTAGTAGCTTATATACCATATTCTAGTTTAATCCTTAAAATAAAATATGTAAAAGATACTATCCAATGTTTGATGTCATATTTTATTTACAGTGATTGAATTGAATTCATTCACTTTTGAGTTGCAATTTCCTGACAGCAGTTTAGCTTTCTCGTGATGCTCTTTGTTTTGAAGTCCGAATCTGTTTCTTTAGTTTTCTTCAATTATTATCCATTTCTTTCCTAAAGAGAGAATAGTTACTAAAAGTGCTTAAAATTTACTAAGCAAAAAGTCAAGAAACTTTATGCAATGCAAGTTAAACTAACACTAATCTTGTGTTATTATTTGTTCAGATTACTTACAGCATACCCTTTGCTCTAGCATCAATATTCTCCAGCTCCTCAGGGGCAGGCCAAGGTAAATCACAATCACAAGTCATAACCCACTTAATTAAACAATTTTACTACTAAACAAAAGTGCTTAATGTTTTGCTTTTTGTTCAATTTTTTTCAGGGTTATCTCTAGGAGTTCTCAATCTTGCTATTGTCATACCACAGGTTAGAATTTAATACACTTCATTTTTTTTTACTTGTTACTTACTTCACTTTATACATTAAATTAATCTTATTTAGTAGTATGAATTAAATAATTGACCAAGTGTGACAACATGTATGTGTAGATGATTGTCTCTGTTCTGAGTGGACCATGGGATGCTCTGTTTGGAGGTGGTAACCTACCAGCTTTTGTGGTGGGTGCCGTGGCGGCGCTAGCAAGTGGCATATTATCCGTAGTCTTACTGCCATCTCCACCACCAGATTTGGCCAAGTCTGTAACCGCTACCGGAGGAGGCTTTCATTAAACAGTGTGGAACATTTTCTTCATGTGTCTATCTTTTTTGTCCCACGTTTTAATATGGAAGAAGGAAAAAAAAACGAGAATGTTTTTCTTTTTAAATTTTAATTTTAAGCCGTTGTGTAGAAGGCTTTTAGATTCCAACAAAATGCTCTAGAATTGCCATTTTATGGCTTGCATGAATGACTAAGTAATAACCAGTCATTTTTAATTGTAAAGTTTGATGAGAGGCTGTATAGAAATCCTGTTCTAGCAGGACTCAGCCCTTTCTTTATTTATGTGATATTTGGTACATTTTGGATGCTCAGAAGATAATGTAGTGATGATGATGTATAAGCATGCCTTGATGCTTGGTTAATCCATTAATAATACTACTTATGGGGAGATAGTTCTGAATTGGACTACATTACTTTCCTATTCCCTTTTCACTTTTCATTTGTCTTCTTTTCTATTTATTGCTACTAGGGCAATTGTAATTTGTAACACTCTCTCTTATTTCCTTCCATCATTGAGAAATAATGGCTTACCTTTATTTGTCCTTAAATATATAAACAACTTGTATGCTACTATTTTATGGCTATGAAGTTGTGTTGATCAACTCAATTATTTTTCCAGTGAAGGTGGTATAATTGCAGTGTTGGAGATTGGTCCCAACCAGAAAAAACAAAAAAGACCAAGAATAGTTTGATACAAAATTGATGACTTTAGCTTCTTAATTCGATTCATTTATTTGAACCCAACATGGAATTTCATTCCTTTTCTTAACTGTAGTTTTTGTTCCAATTGAAAAAGACTAATAAAAGATACTTTGATTTTTTTTTCCTATTGTAATTTCTTTTGATTATATCAACTAAGAATTCGTTTTTCTTAAAAAAAAAAAAAAACTAACTGATAACTACAGTATTATAAGAATCATTAATTATTTACAATAAAATATAAGAATATTTAATTTGAAGCATCATAATAAAAGTGTGATTCCAACGAAGGTATTGCTCATATCACCAATATGTCATCTCTGCTAGTGAGACTAATGTAGTTTTTAGAAGACTTTCGTTGACTAGTTGGCCAAGATCAGTATATCAGCTTCTTCCTTTAATATAGAGAGAAAACTTAACACAAATTGATCAATATCCTACAAATAATCTATGGTGTTAGGATCAATTGTTTCAGCTCATGGTTAGATAGAGTATGATCCAAGGTAGACCTACATCGACAGCTGGAGTTGTTGAAGTGCGGCAAAGGATGGAATTTGGTTCCCCGGCTGGAGATGTTGTATCTGCAAGTACTCTAACGATCACGTTTATATTTGATCAAGAGGGTGGGATGTTTTTTGATTAAAAGTGAATGTCTCGGGTGTCCTTATATAGGACGAGCTTAAGGAATACAGGTGATTTCTCGATCAACATGTGATAACAGTCACACGGTGATGAGAGGATCGACGTGTTCACTGTGGTATGTTATCCGTGCAGCCACTTAGTGTGTACCTAAGTGATCTAGTCCATCAGCTGAATAGGCCTCAGCACGGTCCAAAACAGAATATATGCACCATAAAGTTGCATTTTGGTCCATTTCAGAAACTTCTTGAGTTCATGTCAAGCTTGGAATGCTCAACATTCACATTTCAGCTTAAAGGGGGTTATTTTTGAGTTATTCAGTTATTTTCTGTTGATGGTAGTTGGTGGTAGTTAGAGAGAATTCAATTGATACTCAGTTACTGCATACACAAATTTCCTTCTCCTTTTTTCTTCAACACTCTTGTTTAGAATTAACCTTTTCAGATTTGATTCTTTCATTGATATAAGAAAAACATTTTTCTTACACTTTTAACACATAATTAGTGCTCTTATCTTGCAATGTAAGATACGCTCTTCTTAGTTATCTATAACTTGAGGTCACCTTTTCAATAAGGTGATAGTAACTAGTGCATTTAACTTTTGCTATGCAATTTCCAAACAGCAGTGTAGCTTTTCCGTGAAACATACCAAGCAAGTTCTATAGTTCTTTTCTCTTATCCATTTCTTTTTCAAAAGGACAACAAAAAAGAAAGAAAAACAGTTAAAAGTGAAAACAACAACACTTTTGGAAACACAAAAGCAAGCAAAAGAAGGAGAAAAAGGGTTAATGCATGGAAAGATACTAACACTCTATGGATGTGTTTCAGCATTACCCTTTTCGTTTATATTCTCTAATACCTAAGACAATCACATATGCAAGGTTTTAAATCACGGTCGAGGTAACAGTCGCGTTGCAAGTTGATATTCGCAGTCAAATGTGATTGGTGCAACCTCAATCCGCGTTTGCATAGCCGTAGTAGAAACATAAAAAATCTTGATATCAGAATCTAGATCCTTTTTTTTTTTATAAAACCATGCACATTTTCAATTTAGTTATGAATTAATATAATGTAAAGTTTAATTTGATGATGCTGGACACAATAACCCTTTTAGAGCATGACACATTCCTTTGTTTACGAAATAAGCAAACATGGGTGGTTGATCCATTAGAAATAGTTGTTGGGAGTGGAAAATGCTGAGTTGGACTAAGACTACTTTTCCTTTCTATTTCCCCACTCACTTTCCATTGTCTTCGTCTTTACTGTTTTGATAGTCAAAGAAAGACTTTTGCTTATTTGCCAATCTTTTTATTTGTTAACTTTTATAAATAATCACTTCTATTTTATATATATGGTTAAGATGCTGTGCACAAATCACTTATATTTTTCATTAACTATCAGAATAATAATGTGAACTTTACTACTATCAATTATTTCTAACATGTTATACAAAGCAATTGTATTTCTTTACCTTTCTTTTTGAACCAATTGCATTTCTTTACTTGCTATGACAAGAGCAGACAATTTTGACACCAATTGATTAATACTGTTTATCACAATCAGAATGTTAGGAAGAATATACTTTAACCAAGTTGCATTTGTACGGGCTTAATTTTTTATTGACAGTTGTGAAATTAGCTTCTAGTTAAATAAGAGATTGTCGAGCCAAACATTCTACCTTAGCCTACATTCCTGGAAATATACTTATTTTAAGAAATCTTGCAGTTATTAATTAATAGCTTTGTTAGAATATCAAAATATCTTGGATCATTTGCAGCTGAATGTTTCTCTTACTATAAAGTCGGTTGTCGATGATCCATTTTGCGAGCTATCTCATTTGAGATTACTTGTAGTGTAAATTTGTAAAATAATCTCGTCCACGTGTTTATTTTTGGTGATGTGGCAAAAGGTGCTAAATGTAAATATCAAGATTTCAAAATAACTTAGCTTTTCAACTACAGTACTATTTTGATGTTGGAGCAATCAAATGAATGTTGTCTTACAATTATACAGATTAAATGAATACACAATCATTGATGTGCATATATAAAAGAGAAGCCAAAGAGGTACAAAGAATTAAGTTTAACATGCCTAAACATGTGTCTATTCATGTCTCATAGTAGTACAGACAGAGGCACTACCTAAAAGATAACCATGGTTAAATTTTGTATTTCTCACTAGTCACTATAATAGTTTGTATCAATTTTGTTTTGTATGGTTGTTATCAATTAGTTTAGGATATTTAAGTTAGTTAGGATTACTAACTCCTTAGCCTTGGCTTATAAATACATTGTACTTCATTCATTATTGTATATTGATCACCCATAAAAGTGGAATACAATTGAGCTAATTCAGAACAAATAAGTTTCTCAATATGGTATCAGAGTTATTCAATCAGACAACCCACCATTCATATTCATGCACCAAAGTTCTACATTGAAAAAGATAAAGCCTTAAATGAATTTATAAAGAAGTTTTATATATTCATGCACTTCTATCTTGTATGGATGTGTTACACTTAATATAAAAACCAAGTCCTAACTTGAATTATATTCATCCATGCAATCTCAATTATATTCAACCATACAAGTTTCAAGTCTCAATTATATATAATGCCATATGCCACTCTTGAATTGATCTCAACTTTCTTGAAAGCTTGGTCTGCAAAGTTGGATGTTAACTTGGAGTTCAAAAAATTTGTCTACAAAGTTGGATGTAGTACATTGGTTTGCCAGAAATAAAAATAAAATTTGACTTACGCTAATGAATATGTACAAATATAAATGTATAAAAGAAAGAAAATTTTATATAAACTTGACTAAATGGTATGAAGATCTTGGTTTGATAGGAAAATGACTTAAATTATCTAAATATGATGTTAGAATTCGTATTTTTTTTCCGGTTCCAAGATAGTATAAACTCTCCTGAAATCCGTAAGAAGAATAGAACGCATATGTCGTTTAATGTATAGGCATACATAAGATTTAAATACTAAATGTCTTGTAAACTAGTTTAATAAAGTTTATTTGTATATAAAGAAATTTTTCATCTCATTTAGAATATAAGAACAACAAAGAGATCTCAAGTAGTATCCTAATAAGACTAAGGTTTAACATTACGGTATTAAAGCTCATTTCGGTTCGCGTAAAACTCAGATTTGAAGAGTTTTAAGATTTTACATCGCTAAACTATGATGGTTAAGTAGATACAACTGTTGAAAGAGTTTTGAGATTTGAGTTTGATTTGTGAAAACAATTCTACTATTGTGAAGCTCAGTAAGTTGAAAATTTCAAGTAACTTAATGGAAATTTTTTTATGGAATCAACATTTCCAAGGTAGCTGGTGATGCATCCATATTTGCATCTTGTTGTATTTAATTTGTGCATGCATTTCTAGGTGAATTATATACAATGTTTGTAGTCTTGTTTGATTTTCATGTAGATCGGATGACTGCATTTGTAAGTAATGTTTTGTTTTGCAGGAAATAGCTCGGATGATACGAGAACATTTGAAAAAATTAATTTATCTTAGAATATTTGAACATACAATTTATCTGGACTGGGATGCATTTTCCAAACAAGCTTTCCAAGCAAAGCAATATTTGCATCAAGGCCATCTTCCTTCTTTGGTTTAGAAATCATTTATCAGGTGCATGTACTATGCTTATTTGGAGCATTTGGTGAGAGGGGGAATTACACAATAGGTTTTGTAACAATTATCTCCATAAAGTCCCATTTCAAATAAAATTTTACATTCCAATCTAAAATAGTAACAATCATCATAAAAAATCAACAAGTCAACAAACCCAAAACCCTAAATAAATCAAGCAAGAAATGGGTCCACAATCATGGTAACCAAATCTTGGTAGTCTAACAAAAAAATAAAACAAAATAACAACCAACTTCCATAGTTAATATGAAATCATTATAACAGGTAATGTAAAAGACTCCAACAAAAACAAATTATCTATCCTATCATTAGTTGCAGCGTCTTTTTCATTCTTGGATCCTCCGCTCTTCAACCGCTGCAATTAATTGAGAAGAATTTCATACGTTTAGGAATACCACTGCCATGGACCTAGTCAGAGTAGGACAGGTACCCCACTTGGGATCAACGTATTTCCTTGAAATATTGTTCCATTTAGCATTCTTAGATTCAGATGCATCAAATACATCTGATCAGAGCCTTCCAACGACTCTAACCCAAAAATCAGGTTTTGATCGGCCACAAAAAGTTTACTTTCTCCATCAACGGGAGCATCTGGAAGCACTAAGATTTCAGTCCATGCTTCATGAGATCAAGCTCCCATAATTTTCTAACGATAGAATCGTGTGCATAAGGAGTGCTCCTTGAAATCATGTAAATTCGACCATTAGAAGATACAAGTTGAGTGCGATATCCACGTAAATCAGGTAGGAATGGTAGATATGGTTGTATTGCAATCCAAAAACCTTTTTCTATGTCATACGCTACAAGCTTTTCACTCCCTTCAGGCCCCCAACATAAACCATAAAACATGCTGCCACAAACAGTTCCAGATAAAGCTATCCCAAAATTCACAGACAGTGTTTGTATTTCAGTCCATTTATTTGTTAAAGAATCGTATATTTCTCCAGAGCGCCATGAGTCAGAATTACCTCCTCCTACAGCAATCAGTAAAAATGTTTTTTTAATGCCCTTTAAGCTCAAATTTGAATGCTCACTTCTTCTTTGTCTAATGTATTCCTTTCTATTAGTATAAGATGAACACTTGTAAGGAATAACATGATCCTCAGTGACTCCTAACACGGGAAGATATCTAGCATATTCCATAGATGGCATATTATGCCATGATTTTGTGATAGGATTAAAAAACATCACCTCTTTGTGTGTGATAGGGCTGCCCCAATTGCGAAAATTTGTTTGTCCTCCAACAATGAAGATTCCGCCATGTATGCTAGCAACAGAGAACCAGTGCCTTCCTTTGAGAAAATCGGCATCTATACTATGCCATTGATTACGAGATATATGAAGTGCATGTATTATGTTAACATCACTGTATGAGCAGGCAGGATTGTGAGTGAAATTACAAGGGTAATGTTATGTGATCAATATTTGGTTTGTTTATGGTTAAACCAAGGCAATTGAAGGAGTGGAGTGAGGGTTCTATGAGAAACCAAACAAACCCCAACGGTTCAAGGAATGGATCTTCACCTCAAGAAATTGAAAATTGATCGTAACATCTCATCAAAGACTTTACATTTAATATTGAAAAAACTCGAATAAATTTTGCATGTGGTGGGAGTGAATTATCCCACCAAGGAGAATCGTGTGGGTGAACCATAACTCTTTGATTTCTTCTTCTAAACCCTTAACTTCTTTATTTTTCATAATCAATTGATTCAATTTAGATTTTATGAAAGTTATTTTCAAAACCTAGTTTTCTTGTACCATTGTTAGAAACCAAATGAGTTTTGAATCTAGTTAAAGATTCAACCTTTCTCAAAGGGGTTCTAACATTTTAAATCAAAAATCACTAAATTGAATCTATTTTGTATTTGTTGATTAATTTTCATGTTAATTGATTAAGTTGGGTAATTAGAGTTTATCTCAATTTTCTATGTAGAGACTATCATTACTTAAGCTTTTGAGTTTTGCAATCATTTTCGTTAAGGCTAAATTTTTCATAAGTCTTTCGAATATGATAATCTCGCAAAATCAATTTTCCTCAAAAGCCCTTTTCATAAACTCTTAAATTTTTATAGGGGGTATCTTAACACCCCCAGATATACACTCGGTTATCTTACTTACTAAAGCTTATCCCCCAAAGCTATCCTTAGCCCTAATTTTTTCCCCCCAATTTTTCCCTCAACTTTTCTAAGTCACTAGACTCTTGACCCGTGCTACCGCACGGGTCCAACTGAGAAGAATTTAAACGAACAATGTTATCAATGTAAATAAATTTACTTAATAAAAGACATGTAAAATTTAAAAGTCATCTTCATTCCACA